>Ga0114993_10001677_pt1 | contig 25230 bp, 33 predicted proteins | sample ArcticOcean_MG_C_FD_87042 | JGI IMG/M metagenome (GOLD analysis project Ga0114993, IMG submission 87042) | Marine microbial communities from western Arctic Ocean - ArcticOcean_MG_CB2_150 | ecosystem: Environmental > Aquatic > Marine > Oceanic | place: Arctic Ocean: Canada Basin | collected...
AGCTTTAAATGTTAAATTTTCTTCAAGATTACACTTATTAGTTTGGGATAAAGCACTTAAGGTATAGAATCTGTGAGAATTTTAGCTAAATAACTTAATGAGAATTGCATTTTCAGGACCTGGTAATTCAGGCAAAACGACAACAGTAAAGAGCTTTCTTTACACATGGGATAATTATATAACACCTAAAAACACGTATAGGGATTTAATAAAAGAAGATAATCTAAAACATTCGAAAGATACAACTCCTTCTACTCAATCAGCTATTATTGACTCTATGGTTAAAGTACAAGAAGAAAATAAAGACACCTCACATATTGTATACGACCGATGTACTTTAGATAACCTTGCTTATACTTTATGGTCACATGAAAAGGGAATAAAAGGGTTTACTAAAGACTTTTGTGCAGATCAAATAGCAATAATGCGCGAGTCGATGAAACATTTAGATATTATATTTTTATGTACATTTGATGAAAGTCAGCAAATAGAAGATGATGGTATAAGGGAAACAGATAAGGAATATATTAAAGAAGTAGATAATATTTTTAATTCCCTATTTAGCCAGTACACTAATAACGTTGAATCGGATATCTTTTTTCCAAAAGACGATACCCCGTGTGTATTAACTGTACCTAGTGATGCACAGAAAAGAATAGATCTAATTTGTGAATATGTAGATGAAGAAGGTGACATGTATGGTGATGAAGATTCGATTTTAAACTCAGAGAATTTAAAAGAGCTAGAATCATTAGTATACCAACAAAAGACAGAGGCTGACCACGAAAACCACATGAAAGATTTACACAAAAAATTTGGAATATGACAGGTAAGGTAGGAGTTGGTATTATTACATGTAATAGGCCAGAGTTTTTTAAAAAATGTAGAGAGTCTATTAAAGAAGAATGGTATGATCATATCGTTGTAGTTAATGATGGTAGAGGTCCGCTATTTGACGCTCATTTACCGGTACTTATGACAACTGGAATGGAGGGTGTTGGGCGCGCAAAGAATATGGCCCTTAAACACCTATTGGAGGAGGATTGTGATTATATTATTTTGGTAGAAGATGATATGTTATTTAAAGATAATATTTTTGAGCAATATATTAAGGCTTATAAAGCAACAGGTATACATCATTTTATGTTTGCATACCATGGACCGGCTAATAAAGCTGGTATTAGTAAAGGAAACCCGGTGCCACGTAAAATTATTGACTACGGTAAAGTAAAGATTGCTTTAAACCAGCATTGTGTTGGGGCTGTTTGTTTTTATACACGAGAGTGTTTAGATAAAGTAGGGTTATATGATGAAACTTATACTAATGCCTTTGAGCATGTAGATCATTCCTATGAACTCGCTAAAGATAATTACAGTACACCTTACTGGTGGTGGGCAGATATTGCTAATAGTTTAGATTATGTCGTTGAACAGGCATGTTCTGAAGATAGTTCTGCTATTAGACCGAGAGATGACTGGCAATCTAACATTAAAGAAGCGTGGGGTAAATTTACCGATAAACATGGGGTAGGACCTACTGCAGTACCTGATGTACCTGTTAATGTAGTAATAAAAAAACTTAAACAAATAAAAAATGACCGATAGAAAGTATTTACCCACATTTGCAGAGCTTATAGATCGTATGACTATTTGTCAGTTAAAGTCTATCTTTATACCTAGTAATAAAGAGGCATATGATCAAGAGATTAGTGATATAAAGCATGACTTAGATCAAATTATTAAGGAAAAGGATATAGATCTTACAGCAGAACTGATTAGAGCGGTTAGTATTGTAATGTTATCTAATAGGTATATATGGGAAAATGAAAGCAAGGTTAGAAATAGTGCAGATGACGACGAATCAAACCTACTTAAACTAACACACTCTATTAATGGTGTTAGAAATACTGCTAAAAATGTAATTTCCAAAGAACTAGGTGAGCGAGTTGACCTAAAAACAGACTGCCTTGCTGCAGAACTTAAATCAAACCTACAAAATTGGGATGTATTTTAAGTCTATTGCAGATATAGAAGGGTTAACCTTAATTAAACCCGATTTATATAAAGACGAACGTGGCGAAAACTTCGAAGCATACGACACACACACCTTTTTAGAGTTTATAAACGGTAGCCCAACACTTTCCCAACAATTTAAAGGTAAAGAATTCGTATTAGATACGTTTTCTAAGTCTAAGCAAAACGTATTTAGAGGGTTGCATGGAGATAATAAAACATGGAAGCTTATTAACTGCTTATACGGTGAAATATACCTTGTAGTGGCTCAACCATCGACGAAAAAATGGGTAGAATTTTATTTAGACAGCAAAACACGTAATCAAGTGCTCGTTCCTGCAGATTGTGTAAATGGTCACTATTGTATTAGTAAAGAGTGCTTATTTAGTTATAAAATGACAGAACACTATGGCGGTGTTGCTAGCCAACACACCGTAAAGTGGCATGATAAAGATTATAATTTTAATTGGCCAATTGATTTAAACCAAGCTATAATTTCAGATAGAGACAAATAATATGAAAGTGTTAATTACAGGAGGAGCAGGTTATATAGGTAGTATTTTAACAGGGTTACTACTAGATAATAAGTATAAAGTTACAGTTGTAGATAATTTAATTTATAAACAGCTAAGTTTAACAGATTATTGCTATAATGAGGATTTTACCTTCATAAAAGGCGATATCCGTAATTTAAACCAGCTGGTTAACCTTAAAGATTATGATGTTATTATTCCATTAGCAGCTATCGTCGGTATGCCAGCGTGTGATCGTAATAAGATTGCAGCAACACAGATTAATTACGATCAGATCGAGAATTTAGTCAAAAATACATCAAAAGATCAGCAATTAATACTACCAAACACAAATTCACAGTATGGTTCCTCAGCAGAGGTTATTACTGAAGAAAGTCCATTTAATCCGCTGTCGCATTATGCAAGAACAAAGTGTGAAGCTGAATCATGCTTGCTAAGCAGCGATCGATCAGGTGTAGCGTTAAGATTGGCTACTGTATTTGGTCTATCACCACGTATGAGATTGGATTTATTGGTAAATGACTTCGTGTATCGAGCTGTTACAGACAAATTATTAGTGTTATTTCAATCTTCTTTTAAAAGAAACTACATTCACGTAAGAGATATCGCTAATACCTTCTTATTTGTTATAGAAAACTATGATAAATGCGTGGGTGAACCATTTAATGTTGGTTTATCATCAGCTAATTTAAGTAAACTAGAATTAGCTCAACGTATTAAGCAATATATACCAGAATTAGTAATTATAGAAGAAGAATTTACAGAAGATTTTGATAAACGCAACTATATTGTGTCAAATGACAAGCTTGAAGCCCTGGGATGGCATCCTACTTTTACGTTAGATGACGGTATTAAAGAGTTAATTAAAGGTTATCAGATTATAACCACATTTAACAATAAAGACTTTACTAATTTATAATGGACGTACTATTTATAACACCGGGCAACACCAAGGGTATATATCAAGACCTAGCAACAACTTACGCAGCTATTGAACCTCCTACATGGGCCCTGCTACTAGCAGAGTCGTGTAGATCTGTCGGTTATAAAGTAGCTATATGTGATGCCAATGCCGAACAACTAACTGCTACCGATGTATTAGAGCGTGTTAACAAGCTAAATCCACGTCTTATATGCTTTGTAGTATATGGACAAAATGTTAATGCTGGTACAGTTAATATGTCTGGTGCGGTATATGTTTCTAACCACCTTAAAGCACATAATATTAAAACACCTATAGCTTATGTTGGCTCGCATGTACAAGCATTACCTATAAAATCATTAAGAGATGAACCTTCTATTGATTTTGCATTTGCAAACGAAGGTGTTTACTCTTTAAGAAACATTCTAAGCTTAAAAAACATAGATATTACCGATTTAGGTGATATTAACGGTATTGTATGGCGAAAAGACGGTGTACCAACGTTTAATCCCCCTGAAAAAGTGGTACCCCGTGATAGAATGGACATAGATCTACCTGGATATGCGTGGGACCTATTACCATACGACAAATCCCCGTTAGATTTGTATAGAGCCCCCATGTGGCATGCAGAATACGATGAAACAAAGCGTTCTCCCTACGCAGCTATCCAAACTTCACTAGGATGTCAGTTTGGATGTAACTTTTGCATGATTAATATACTAAACCGCAATGATAACGAAGAAATTGGTGTTGCTGGTAATTATAGCCTTATGAGACACTGGTCTCCGGAGTTTATTATTAAAGAATTTGATAAATTAGCAGAATTAGGCGTCTATACTATAAAAATTACAGATGAACTATTCTTATTCAATAAAAAGTACTACGAACCTTTGTGTTTAGCCCTTAGTAAACGGTCATATGTTGATAAATTGACAATGTGGGCTTATTCTAGGATTGATACAATAAGAAGACCGGATCTTTTAACTACAGTCAGGGCAGCCGGTATTAAATGGTTAGCACTTGGTATAGAAAGTGGTGAAAAGTCAGTAAGATTAGAGGTTGCAAAGGGTAAATTCGAGGAAGTTGATATACAAAAGGTTGTTAATCAAATACATGATGCAGGAATTAATGTTATGGGTAATTATATCTTTGGTTTACCTGGCGATACACAAGAAAGTATGCAAAAAACGCTACAACTTAGTAAAGATTTATGTACTATGGGGTGGAATGCTTATGCAGCAATGCCATTACCAGGTAGTCAGTTGTATAGAGATGCATTAGATAAAGGATACAGTTTACCAGAAACTTACGAAGATTATTCTTTCTTTGGATATAATACATTACCTTCACCAACTGATAAATGCACAGCGGGGGAGATTTTAAAATTTAGAGATGAAGCATATAATGACTATCATACTTATGGTCCTTTCTTAGAATTAGTTAAAAGTAAGTATGGGCAGAAGCAAGTAGATAACATATTACAAATGACAGAGGTAAAACTAAAAAGAAAACTATATGAATAAACAAGATTTAATAGATTTCGAAGAAGATATAGCCGTTGAATTTAATAATTCAAAAATACAAGCTCCTGTACACCTCTACTCAGGTAATGAAGAGGAAATAATATCTATTTTTAAAGATATTAAAAAGGATGATTGGGTTTTATGTACATGGCGTAGTCATTATCAGTGTCTCTTAAAAGGGGTGCCTGAAGCAGATGTTAAGGAGGAGATTATGGCAGGTAGATCTATTTCTTTAAACTTTCCTGAATATAGAGTATTTTCTTCTGCAATTGTTACCGGTGTTTTACCTATTAGCGTTGGTCTAGCGTTAGATATTAAGAGAAGCGGTGGTAGTAATAAAGTATATTGTTTTGTAGGTGATATGACGTCTTTAACCGGTTCATTTAGTGAGTGTTTAAGATATTCTAAAGCATACGACCTACCTATTAAATTTATAATCGAAGATAATGGTAAATCAGTCTGTACTGATACGAAGGATACTTGGAATGTAAAAAAACACCCCTACGAGGGGATAAATGATGACTACATCTATTATTATAAGTATGAAACCAAATGGCCTCATGCCGGCGCAGGTCAAAGAGTACAATTTTAATTATGAAATATTTTGATGAATTAAAACGATCTATGGAGATGCTAGCTGAGCACTCCGATACTTTATTTTTAGGGCAAGCGGTAAACTATGCTGGAACAGCGATGTCAAATACGCTTAAGGATGTTGCTGGAGATAAAAAACTTGAACTACCAGTTTGTGAAGACTTACAGATGGGTATAACTAATGGATTAGCGCTTGCAGGTAAGATACCAGTAAGCATTTTCCCGAGATGGAATTTTTTAATATTAGGTACAAATCAAATTGTAAATCATTTAGATAAATTCCCTGTAATATCAAACTTTAAGACAAAAGCTATAATTAGAACTGGTATTGGCTCTATTAGACCTTTACATCCACATCATCAACACACTGGGGATTATACAGAAGCGTTTACAAATATGTGTAATAATGTAGAGGTTATTCGTCTAGATGAACCAACAGATATTTTCCCAGCTTATACAAAAGCATTAACACGTAAAGACGGTAAATCAACAATCTTAGTAGAGTGGGGAGATTATTACAGCGAAAAATGAGTTATAACATACCACTAATGACAGATAATATCACACGTAGTGATATAAACGAATTAATAGAATTTTTACAGCAAGATCCTGTACCAAGATTAACAAATGGCCCTAAAGTAGAAGAATTTGAAAAGCAATGGTCTGAATGGTTAGGAGTTAAGCATAGTGTTTTTGTAAATTCTGGTTCTAGTGCTAATTTTATAACCATGCAGCTGCTACATTACATGCATGGTAGCTGTGAAGTAATCGTCCCCCCATTAACTTGGGTATCAGATGTAGCAAGTGTACTAAACGCCGGTCACAAGCCAGTGTTCGTTGATATAAACTTATCAAATTTAAGTTTTCATCTAGATAAACTTGAACAAGCTATTACGCCGAAAACAAAGGCTATATTCTTAACACATGTTTTAGGTTTAAATGCACTTACTGATAGGTTAATTAAAATTTGTAAGGAGCGAAATATACTTTTGATAGAAGATGTATGCGAATCGCATGGAGCAACATTTAAAGATAAAAAAGCCGGCTCATATGGTGATATAAGTAACTTTAGTTTTTATTTCGCACACCACATGTCGACTATAGAAGGTGGTATGGTATGTACAAATAATGATACATTTTATGATATACTACGGTTTAGTAGGTCACATGGTATGTTAAGAGAGTGTAAGAGTGAAGAATTTAAGAATAACATTAAAAAGGCTCACTCAGATCTTAATCCGGATTTTATTTTCTTAAATCCCGGTAATAATTTTAGAAGTACTGAAATAAATGCTGTGATAGGGTTAGCGCAAATAAAGAATCTAGATGATAATAATGTAAAACGTAAGGCTAATTTTAATTCCTTCATACAAAACCTAAATAAAAACAAATATATTACTACTCTTGATACAGAAGGTCAATGTAATTACGCTTTTATTGTTATTATGAAAATAGCTGATATAAATCAGCGTAATAAAATAGAAAAAGCATTAACCGATAACAATATTGAATTTAGAAGAGGTTTATCTGGTGGAGGTAATCAATTACGACAGCCATATATTGAAAAACACGCGCAGAATATGGGCCGCGCGTGGCAAGCCGGTATGTCAGATGAAGAGCTGCAACAAAACTTTGCAAATACTGAACATGTACATAATTATAGTTGGTATATTGGTAATTACCCTTCTCTAGAGAAGAATAAAATTGATAATCTTTTAAAAATACTAAATAATGTCTAAAAAATACTTAGTTGTATATAATATTTGTGAAATAGGAAGAAGAAATTGTGATTGGTATGTAAATTGTATAAACAATTTACTTAACCTTAATCATAAACGGTTTCATATCGTAGTTAGTGGTTGTAGAGTATCGGATAAAACCAAAGAAACCCTATATAAAACCTTTAAAGACAAGATATCCTTTTGTTATACTGAGAATTTCTTATCAGTTAACATTACTTTCAATACTACCGTCTTGAGAAGTGTTAAATCATACGGTAAGTTTACCGGTTATATATACTTTGATTCAGGTGTAGATATAGAAACTAACACTAATCTCCTAAATGACATAGAAAGTCGTATTAATACTGATCAATATAGTATGATTAGTATTCAAACCGACACAGATCACGGTCATCACTGGTTTAAACATGATCATGTTCATAACCCTTACATAAAAGGTGAAGATTTTGTAATGCCTGTAGGTAAATGTTGTAATTTACATGTGTCTTATTTTTCTAATGATCTATTAGAAGCGTATGACCGGCTAATCCCGGACATTTTTAACGCATATTGTACGGAATCTGTATTTTCTTTCTTAAATGCTGCTATAAACAAGCAGTGGGTTATACTAAAAGATACTATTTTAACACATATTAAAGAAAAAGATGGAGCTACTCTTAGTTACGATCATGTAGGCCCACGAGGTCAGCCCTGGAACAACCTTTATGGTGTAGCTGACATGTCGAAAATCGTTGATGACCCTAAAGCCCGTGAAGTTGGGTTGGGATATGAAGAGTTAGGTAACGTACTTATGCATGATCCAAAATTATACACCGCAGATGGTCATGCAAACAATGAAAATTTAAAAGAATATATTAAAAATAACTTGTTCCTTAAACCTAGTCAGCTAGATTATAATCATATATATAGCTCATACACTCCTATAAAATGATATCGATAATTATTCCTACTAAAGATAGAACAGATAATCTTAAAGAGGTATTTAAGTCTCTTAACAAGACTACACTCTACTCAAAAGATGTAGAGGTTGTGTTGTATGTTGATTATGACGATAAAAACACCATAGATTTTTTAAAAAACGAAATTAATGATCATATAGGTGTAATAAAAGCATCAGCTATCGTTGGTAAGACTAAAATAAAACTGGCTGATATGTACAACGAAGCATTTAAAAAATGCACCGGGGATATTATTATGTATTCTGCGGATGATGTACAATTTAAAACGCAACATTGGGATGTATTAATAAATGAAGAATTTAATCGCTATGCTGATAAGATTTGCTTAGTGTTTGGCCCAGATGGTATACAACCTATAGGTACTTTAGCTACTCACGGCTTTTTAAGCAGGGCAGCTATTGAACAACTCGGGTATGTTCACCCAATTGGGATGGGATATAACTATTCTGATAACTGGTTAACAGATATTTATAGAAAGCTTAACCGGTTATGTTACACTCCAGTATATTTTGAGCATTGTCACTGGGGGGTTGGTAAGGCCACTTATGACAATACATACAAGACAGGGTCTGATGCTCCACATGATGATAGTATTGATCTTTGGCGTAATAGTCTAGAGCAACGAGACAAGGATGTAAAATTGCTGCAACAAATAATTACTGATGGACCAGTTGGAAACTCAACAGAAAATAACCTTATTGAAACTGCTTACGGTTTAGATGCGAGAATAGAATGAAGCCGGTATTATTATTAGGAGATTCTTGTATAGATAAATTTGTATATTGTAAATGTGAGCGCCTTTGCCCAGAAGCGCCTATTCCTCTTTTAGATGTTATTAAAACTACCACTAATAAAGGAATGGCAGGTAATGTGTTTAAAAATTTACTCGCTCTTGGGTGTGAAGTTGAATTTCATACAAATACAAATTATAAAAAAGTAGTTAAAACGAGATACGTCGATCAAAAAACTAATCATATGTTTATTAGGATTGATACAAAAGCTAAATCCAATTCTACCTTTAATGATATTATATCTGACATAAATTTTAATTACTATTCTGCTGTAGTTATTTCTGACTACGATAAAGGGTTTATAACAGAAGAACATATTAAGTATATTAGTCAGCAGCATCCAATAACTTTCTTAGATACAAAAAAGCATTTAGGTAGGTGGGCTGAAGAAGTAAAATTTATAAAAATTAATAGAGCAGAATATGAGCTATCGAGAGATAATCTTACTCGAAAACTAAAAAACAATATTATTACTACGCTGGGAACCGGAGGAGCAGTATATAAAGATACACAGTACGATGTTGAAGATGTAGAAGTAAAAGATTTATCTGGAGCCGGGGATACTTTTCTTGCTGGTCTCGTGTGTACGTTTTTAAATACCTATGATATAGAGCAAAGCATACAAGTTGCAAATGATTGTGCTACTTATGTAGTACAGCGAAAAGGTGTTACAGTAATTAACAAACAGAATTTATGAAATTATATCGCTACCCACAAGCATCGCCACATAACATAGATGATGGCCCGTATCGTAACTGCGTACCGCTTGGAATTGATGGATTAAAAAAATATTGTACTATAGTTGATGACCCAGAAGAAGCAGATTATTTTCATGTAGGGCAGATCCGCGAAGATAGTAATATTAAATTATATGAATCTGATGGTAGTGAGTTTGAATATTTTAAAGGTAATGAACATCGACATATTGTTGACATGGAAGGCGAAGGAGGTTGGGATATACCAGAGTGGATGAGAAAATGTATTCTAACAACAATGGGACCTCTCAAAAAATACAAATATTATAAACTTTTTACAAGACCATGTTTTTCTTCCCTTATGATTGATTGTTCTAAGGACGATAGACAGTTTGATTTTCCATCCAAGCCCGGGTTTGGTTTTAGAGGGTGCTTAAATCACTCGACGAGAGATATATTATTTAAAGCTTTAAAGGAACCTGATCTCGATAACAAGCGAATAAGGCGAGAGGCTTATATAACCCCGGGGTGGTTTGGGCCAGCTCCTTCTAGATCTGAACCACATCTTATTTTTGAAGAATTAATGCTTAAACATCCCCTATCACTATGCCCTCGAGGAGCTGGAATCGCTTCAACCCGAGTTATAGAAACATGTTTTTATGGAAGAATTCCAGTTATAGTATCGGATGAAGATTTCTACCAAGTTGGGGAAGATATATATGATACTTCTTTTATGTTTAAAATAATTGGTAATTTATCACCAAAAGATATGGCAAATCAGCTTATATCAATATATAATACTAATATAGGTGAATTAAAAGACCGCGGTGATGCAGCTAAGCAATATTTTAATAAAGTAATAAAGAAATATTTTGATGATCCTACACTATTTTTTATAAACTGGCTAAAAAACAATGATTGATATAGAACAACTACTTACATCTGGTAAAATTTTCAACCCGGGAGCAAAGATATATGCTAACGTCGACAGAGTTTTAGATTACCTAGATAATAAAAACCCAGCACCGGTACTAGTAGAGGTTGATCCTAGTAATACTTGTAACCATGGATGTTATTTTTGTATATCATCATATATACATTTACCAGAATCAAAAGATCTCGAGACATATGATAAAACAGTAATGCCTAGAGATGTTCTTTTAGGAGCATGTAAGGATTTTGTTGATATGGGAGTTAGATCAATTAACTGGACAGGTGGTGGTGAGCCAACTATTAATAAACATTTAAAAGAAGCGATTACCTATATCGGTGAAAATTCTGATATTAAAATGGGTATTTTTACCAACGGTACGTTACTAGATAGATGGGATCTTTTTGATACAATGGTTGATCATATGACTTGGGTAAGATTTTCTATCGACGCCGGTACAGAAGAAACTTACAATAATATAAGAAGAGCTAAAGGAAACCATGGTTGGACTAAAATGGTCGAAAATTTAAATACTCTTATTAAGGTTAATAAGGAAAAGGGTAAAAAAATAGGCATAGGTGTTGGTTTTGTTATAACACCTGATACATGTCACGAAATAGTAGATTTTGCAAAATTCTTTGCAGATGTAGATGTAGATTACTGTCAGTATAAACCTGAAATTGTTAATAGAGAAAGGGAAGATGGTGTACAGCGAGATCTCGAGTTTTGGCAAAAAAATGTTGAACCACAATTAGATGTTGCTAGGGAAATTTTGGGTGATAAATTCCAAATTAATGGATATAAGTTAAGTGATCTTATAGAAGATACATCATTATATGGTCGTAATTATAAGAAATGTATGGGATCACAAATACAACCTTGTGTTGGTGCTGATGGTAATGTATATGTATGCACTAATCACCGTGGTTATAAGCAGTATAGTTATGGATCATTACACGATAAAAGCTTTAAAGAAATCTGGGATGATGTAGCTGCAAAAAAAGCAATAATGCATCAAATTGACGATGTAGAATGCTTTAAAAACTGTACACAGTTATGTAAACCTCATGAAAGTAATAAAGCAGTTTGGGATATACATAACTCATACAGCGCCGTTACCGACGAAGAAAAAGAAAGAATTAAAACAGACCTTTTAAAGTTACAGACCGAGATAAAAAGTAAAATAATTCATAGTGAGTTTATATGATAATACTTAATAATGGTAAAGGTCAATTAGGAAAAACTTTATCTAATTACATTAAGAGTAATACTGGTTTTAATATTTCAGCAAGGTTAGGTGATGACACAAACCGGCATTCAGATATTAATATTTACCATACTTGGAATATAGGAGATAAAAATAATAAACAAATTCAAAAAGAGTGTTTAAATAGATTTAAATTGTTCGTTGATAATAATTATGATTCAAAAATAATCTTTACGTCTACTTATTCGGAACAAAACAATTTATATAATTTTTATAAACAAAAAGCGGAGGGTTATCTTTTATCTAATCACGACAATGGTTACGTAATTAAATTACCGGTATTAATAGGAAAGGGCATTTGTCAAAAATTAAAAGATGGTGAAACAACACCATATGGTAATATTGAACTAATGACGTTGCAAGAAGCTGCAGCATCCATTATTAGTATAGCTACCGTAAATAACTATACTAATAGAGTCTTTAGATTAAATGGTACGCGCATACCAGCTACAGTAGTAAATGCATTATTGCATTTTTAAAATTATTGTATAACATATATTATGGTAGATGTTTCTAAAGCTTCGTCAGTTATTCACGACTTTAAACCATACATTAAGGATGTACCAGATTTTCCTATACCCGGGGTTACCTTTAAAGATATTCAACCATTATTAGCTGATCCTAAAGTATTTAGACAAGCAATATTTGAAATGTTCTGCAAATTTGAAACTGTTGTAGATTATTGGGTTGGTATTGATTCAAGAGGATTTATTTTTGCTGCTGGTTTATCACAGTATTCAAATAAAGGGTTAAAACTCATTAGAAAGAAAGATAAACTACCCCCACCGGTGGAATCAAAAACTTATGATCTAGAGTATGGTACTGATTCAATACAAATTCAACCAGGTAGCGGTCGAGTAATCATCGTTGATGATGTTTACGCAACAGGTGGTACAATGGATGCTGCGGAACAACTATGTGTTGATGCAGGGTATGATGTTGTGGGTAAGGTTGTGCTTATAGATCTCGCCTTTTTACATAAACCAACAGATGTTAGAAGTGTTATAAAATATGAAGCCTGAAATTATAGAATATAAAGACTACCCTAAGGGCTGGGGTAACGAGAGATGGGTAGTAAACAAAGAAAAATACTGCTTAAAGATTTTATCTTTTAACAAAGGTAGTACCTTTTCTATGCACTATCATATTAAAAAAGAGGAAACCTGGTATGTTGCTAAAGGCAGTCTTGAGTTATCATACTATAATTTAACTAATGCTACTCGAATTACAAAGACAATTAACCCAGGCGCGGTTGTTGATATTAAGCCTAATATACCTCACAAGCTTACAGCGTTAAAGGATTCAGAAATTATAGAAGTTAGTACCCAGCATTTTGAATATGATAGTTACAGAGTTGAACCCGGAGACAGTCAAAAGTAATATTAAGTTAACTTGTGGTTGTTTTGATATACTACACCGAGGGCATGTACAGGGGTTAAATGCTATAGCTGATGATGGCCCGGGCTCTTTAACGGTTTTAATTAATAGTGATAAAAGTGTAAAGAGATTAAAGGGTGATACACGACCGATCAACAATCAATATGATAGAAAGTATATATTACAAAGTTTAACTGCAGTAGATAAAGTAATAATTTTCGATACTGAAAATATTTCATCCCATCTCAACCTTCTTAAACCTGATATATTTTATAAATCAACAGACTATACAATAGACACTTTAAATAAGGAAGAATTGTATGAAATTAAAAGGAACAATATTGAAGTTCGTTTTGTTCCTTTTGTTGATGGTTATAGCACTACAAATATAGTAAAGCAAATAAATGATGAAACTAATAATTGATATAGACAACACAATCTGCGATACGAGCACTCCAAGTTATTTAGAATCTAAACCCTATAAAAAATTAATAGAGCATTTTAATGAACTATATGATAAGGGATACCACTTAACATACTATACTGCAAGGGGTGGTAATTCCGGTATAGATTGGACATATGAAACATCTAAACAGCTTAAAGAATGGGGTGTTAAATACAACAAATTAATAATGCACAAACCATCGTATGATTTATGGATCGATGACAAGTGTATTAATATTAATGATTATAGAGCCTCTAAAGGTATAGTTGAAAATAACTAGTTATTCTATATAATAAAGTATGTTAATTGATCAAGGTGTTTATGACGGTAAGCTAATTCACGAGCGTTTTGCATATAAGTTCTTTCGAAAAGATGTTTCTCCGTATGGTAATATTGTTGCTTTTAGGGCTCCAATGTATGTTGAAGATGCTTTAATTGATTTAGAGGATACTTTAAGTAACGACTATATCCATAGTCAAGATGCTATTAACTTTTGTTGGGAGATACCTGGTATGTGCCCACTTGGCGCTGTTGCATTTCAAAGACTTTTTAACACAGCAATTGCTAATATACTTGCAAGTACTATTAATAAAAGTATTGTTGTTGAAGGTGATGATCTATTAGTTCAAGATCAATTTACAGGTTCGGATAATAAAGTACAGACATCAGGTAAAGTAAGTGTATCTATTACGTATTCAAAAGACAACATTACATTAGGTCACACCGGTATTAATATTATAGCTGGTGATAAGGCTCCGGGGTTTGCTTATTCATCTAATCTAACTGATGAGCAAGTAGATTACTTTATTGAATCAGCTATTAATTACTTTAATAGCGAAGTAAAAGACGAGTTTATTGCAACTACGAAAATTATAGTATGAACTTTTTTCAACTACAACATAAATTATTTTACTCTAAAAAAACAAAATCTGAAGAATTAGACGTAGAGGGTAATCAGACTTTTATACCGTTTCTTATTAATAGGTGGTTATCATTTTATAATAATGATATGGCTGTTTTTACAAACGATACATTAAATCGATTTAGCTCCATCTTTGAGAATAAACAAGATACGTATAATTTATATTATTATTTTATTCCAAGTTTAAAGTGGAAGCGTATAAGCTATATAAAAAAGAAGAAAAAAGACGACCAAGAAGGTACAGAAAATTTAAATCTTATAGCTAAAAATAAAAACATCTCAACACGTGAGATACAACAATATGTTGAATTAAGTAAAAGCTTTACTAAATAGCTGTATGGCTACAGCTAGTATTGATAATTTGGCACCCACTAAAAGTTTAATTGACTTAACAAGATCTGATAGAGGAGACTTTGGTTTTGGAGATTATGAATTAAGTTTTATTTTTGATGATATTCTTTTAATTGAATACATTGATGAAACAGCGGAGGGTGATCTTAGTAGAGGCGGAATTGTAATACCTACCAATGCTTTAACAAGAGCATGGCGAAAAGGTAAAGTAATTTTAGCAGGCCCGGACACAAAATATGCAAAAGAAGGCGACGTTGTCGTCTTTCCTAATAATATGGGCGTTACAATTTCCGGAGTCGAAGTAACAGATAAAGGTACGGTAAAAAAAGGTATTTTTCTAAACGAAGAGCGAATGTTTGGCATTTGTAAGAAAAGCAATGTTAGTGCAAAAACCAACACTTGATTCATTACTTTTAAATAATGTATGTGAAGTCAGATTTCCTCGTAGAATAATTTTAGCTGGTCAGGCACCTACACGAAAAATGTTATGTACTATGTCTCAATCGTTACTTAATTCTATTAATGGTAGAATATCATTAAACTACTTTCCCCCAAAAGGTGCACCTAAACCTTATTTAGGTCCTGATAATTTATCCGTTGGTTGGGATATTATAATGCAAGATTATAGAAATATTAATATGAACTCTTGTGAGTTAATTCAGGAAATTCCGGATGATGAGCAGTTTTGGGAATATTTTAATGAGAACATATACCCAATGTCACCATCTCAAAAATTTAATTTTATGAATTCATGAATGTTTGTTTAGAAAAAGTTACTAATTCCTTAAAGCCCTTTTTATTGAGAGATGTTATAATTAAAACCGATAAAAAAGTTTTAAAAAAAGGCCGCTTAAAGATTTTCCAAATTAAACAATACTATATTAATTTTACTTTAGAATTTAATGGGTTAAATAAGTCGTATGAGATACCTTACCCATACCTGGTAGAGATAAATGATGAGCAGAACTTAGCAATCCTTAATTACCATTTAAGTTCTTTTATACCTAAAAATCAAATAAACAAAGTAAAATGTTTAGATAAATCGTCCAAATCTAAAATTTACGACAACTTAATCTACATCTTGCCTTCTGAATAAAGTATATTATACTTTATTGTGGTAGGTGGGCTGATAAAAGATTTTCCGGATGGATATACTCCAAACGCTTCTCAAGTAAAGCTTTTAAAAAATATTGATCAAGCTTTTAAAGACGGTTATAAATTTGTTGTTTGTAATGCTCCAACCGGTTCCGGTAAAAGCTTTATATCAAAAACTATTGCAAATACCTCAGAAGAACCATCGCAAGACTTTAAAGACCTGATAACATCATACACTGCGTTTAAAATTGATCAAACCGGAGTTTATACACATGAAGAGGAGTGTAAAGATCAAAATTCTGCAGGAGCTTTTGCACTAACAATTACTAAAGCCCTGCAAGATCAATACAAGACTTTATTTAAAGGCACTACCATACTTAAAGGAAAGAGTAATTATATTAGTACAATTGACTCTGAAATTGACGTTGAGATGGAATCATTAATTATGCCTAAAAATATATTGGAGGACCATAGAAGAAGGCATAAATGTCCATATCATAATGACCGAAGTGATGCTTTAACAAATAAATTCGCTGCTTTAAATTATAATATGTTTTTCTCTTTACCTAACCACGTAAAAAAGAGACAATACTTAATTTGTGACGAAGCTGCAGAATTAGAAGATCAATTAGTAAAAGAGTTTTCTTGTACTGTTAATTTTGAAATGCTAAGTAAAATGGATATATTAGTAAGACCCTTTTACACAAAAAACAGTGCAAATGTAATAAAATGGATTAATACCCTAATATTAGATTTAAGTGATAGAATAGATGAGCTTCGTGATATTATTAACAATAAGAATACCAATAATAAAAAATTCTTAATTGAAACAAAGAGACAGATAGTTGGTTTACGAAATTTACATTCCAAGCTTACTTTAATTACAGACACATGGAGTGAAAGTGAGTATCTCTTCGAAACAAATAAAGATGGTATTACATTTATGCCTCTAAAGGTTAATAAGCTCTCTAATCATTTATTTAAATATGCTGATAAGATAATATTAATGTCAGCTACAATTATAGACCCGTCAAACTTTTGCAAAAGCTTAGGTATAGATAAATTTAAATATGTTGAAGCGGCATCATCCTTTAATGCAAATGATTCACCTATATATTGCAATACAAAGGTTAAATTAAATTACCATAACTTAACCCGCAATCTACCGAAAGTTATAGATCAAATAAAACAGATTTGTAAAATGCATAATCAAGATAAAGGTATAATACATACACATAATAATAATATTACTAATCAATTAGCCGCGGCTGTAAAAGAAAGTAGATTTTTAATACGTGAACCTGGTGTACGAAATGAATTATTGTTAGAACAGCATGCCGAAAGCCCGGATCCAACAGTTTTAATATCACCGTCTATGTCGCATGGGGTTGATTTAAAAGATGATTTGGCGAGATTTCAAATTATAGTTAAAGCCCCCTTCTTACCTATAAGAGATAAGCGTATAGAGAAACTAATGAAAAATAATTACGACTGGTATGTAAATAAGATGTTATGTGCACTTATTCAATCATGTGGACGTGGTGTTAGATCAAAAAAAGATCATTGTATAACATATATTTTGGACGGAGCTATTGTTGAAAGTGTTATAAACAATAAACATAAGTTGCCAAAATATTTCCTTGACAGATTTTCTTAATAAATATATATAGGTGAAGAAAAGAGCATATCATTTTGAAATAAAAAATCTATTAACTCAGTTTATAGCTGCCTTTGATGATGTAGTTATATCCCGGTATAATAAAAGCAGAGTTGCAAAACAAAATATAGATGTAAGGTATGTCTTTGCTCCAAAGCAAAGAGTAATGTATGACATTATTAATAAAGCTCAAAATTTAACACTACCGGTTGTAGCAGTCGACTTAACGAGTGTTACAAGAGACGATACAAGAGTCTTTAATAAAATTGTACCGTCTTATCTACCTACACAATTACTCGAAGCACCAAAAGCATCATCAAAATTTTTAATGCCAGTGCCTGTAAATTTAGAAATAAACATGTCTATTTTAGCGAGGTATATGCAAGATGTAGATCAAATTGTTTCTAACTTTGTACCGTATAACAACCCATATATTATACTATCATGGCAAGTGCCTGAAGATTTTGGTACAGAATATACACAAGAGATTAGAAGTGAAGTATTGTGGTCAGGTAATCTAGATTATAATACTCCAACCGAAACCACTTATTCAGATAAATTTAGAATAACCGTTGATACATCCTTTACTATAAAGGGGTGGTTATTCCCAGAGCAAAAAGATACTTCAGCTACCATTTATAAAGTAGATAATAATTTTATAAATGTAGATTTAGCTAATAAAATCTACTCACCACTAGATAAAACTACGGTAGTTGGAGATAATACTTACCAAGAATATGGCTACGGTGTATTATCGGCATTTAATACCGAATCCTCAGGTCTTACTAGTAACACTGAAACAATTACTATATCAGCTATACCGGAGTTTACAAATATATTCTATGTTATTACAGGTCAGTCAATAATGCTGACTGAAAGCACCACAATTAAAAAAGATCGAATAAATTGGTTTACATTATATGGTAAGAGATTTAACTATAGTAATAATTTTTATCTAAGTTCTAATGTAGCAGACTTCCGTTCTAATTATACTGCAATAACGTCAGCTAAGTCTGATACAATATCCGGTTATAAGTTAGATGATAGTTTGTTTAATGTGGTAAATGATAATGTGGTAAGTATATACTTACCTGCATCAACACTTAGCGCGACAGGAGACATAACATTTATAACAGGAAATGAAGCCGGTTGGGGTACTTCTTATCAAGCTAGTAGCTCTATCATCACGGTAGCATAAATATATATAATAATGCCAGGTACAGGTTCATCAACGTCAGGAGGTTCAAATAAATCATACGTTACAAACGATGGCCGCGCGTCGACGTTTGGTAGAAATTTAGTTCAGTATATTCAAAATAGACTGCCATACACTTACAATAGCAACGAAGACGACAATTTAAATCCAAAATATAAATTCTTTGCTAAAGCTGGAATGCGTAGAGCGGAAGCTTTAGCAAAATCATCTGTTTCTTCATCTAATCCTTATAATAATATCCCCATTGGTGATTTTGCAAAAGATTCATCATTTGGGGATGTAATGTATGCGAATATACAAGAAGATAAGGGAGGTAGATTAAGAGATTATAGAATTATGGCAGCATATTCTGAAGTGTCAGACGCTTTGGATGAAATATGCGACGAGGCCATTAACCCCAATGAGGATGGATTTATTACTAAGCTACAACTTAACAATATCGATCTTACAGTAGATGAAAAAGAGCTTTTAGATAAAGAGTTTGATAAATTTGTAGAATATTTTGATTTAAGAACGAAAGGTTGGCAATACTTTAGACAACTGTTAGTAGAGGGTGAAGTTTACTTTGAATTAATCATTCATGATGGATATGTAGATGAAGGCGTGCTGGGTGTAATTAATTTACCCGCTGAAATTATTGATCCTGTATATAACAATATACAGAATATGTTAGTTAAGGGGTTTATCTATAGAAAGCCGATCTTTAGCCCGGATCAGCCTAGTAAAGTAGAGAAGGTTGAATTTATTCCAATGGATCAAAACCAGATTGTTTATATTAACTCTGGTGTATACAACGAAACTAAAAATTTCGTTATACCTTTTCTAGAAAATGCTAGAAGGCCCTACAGACAATTATCATTAATTGAAGATGCTATTGTAATTTATAGGCTAGTAAGAGCTCCGGAGAGGTTAGTGTTTAATGTTGATGTAGGTAATATGGCTCCACCTAAAGCAGAAGCGTATTTAAAGAGATTAATTTCCAATTATTGGTCAAGAAAAACATTTGATGTTGATCAAAATGATGTCGTTAAAAAGTTTAACCCACAGTCAATGCTCGATGCTTTTTGGTTCGCTAAACGTCAAGGATCTGAAGGTACACAAGTTACACAATTACCTGGAGGTAATAACTTAGGTGAATTAGCTGACCTAATGTATTTTATAAAGAAGCTATACAGAGCTTTAAAGGTACCTTCTGCTCGTTTAGATCCAGCTGATCAGGTTGATGCAACTGGTACTACGGTTTTAAGAGAAGAGTTAAAATTCGCTAGGTTTGTTATTAGACAACAACATCGTTTTGCAGCAGGTATTAAAAAAGGATTTATTACATCCCTAAAGCTAAAAGGAATTTTTGAAAAGCTCGATCTAAATGAAACAAATTTAGAGGTTGACTTTAATGTACCTACTAATTTTTACGAGCTTAGAGAAAATCAAAGGTTAGAGCTAAAATCTAACAACTTTACCAATCTAGCTGGCAGCGAATTTGTTTCAGCAACATATGCTCAAAAGAAATACCTTGGATGGAAAGATAGAGATATATTAGCCAATAGAGAGTTTTTGAGAAAGGATGCCGAACTGCAGTGGGAATTAGCACAAATTATGGCGGCAGGTCCAACTTGGAAGGAGCAAGCAGCTGCAGTTGGTGTAGCGGGAGACGAAGCTGCAATCGGTGGTGAAGGCGCTGGTATTGGCGGAGGCGGCGGCAGCGGTGGTATCCCTGAATTTGGAGGCGGCCCAGCTGAAGTTGAAGCAGATGTAGAGACTGAAACCGAAGTTGATACTTCAGTAGCTACTGAAGAGCCTACCTAGCAGGGTTACTACTAAAGAACTGAGTTCTATAATATAATGTCCCAGCGCCGGAGGAAGTAGCAGCAGATACCTGATTTACATTAGTTAACCCTCTAAGAGTTATTGTGTCATTATCATCTAATGCTAACCTATGATCAACACTTGTAAAGGAATGATCATATATATATATAATCTGCCCAGTTTTATTATAAAGAATAACTTCTGAACAAGGCTGACCACCACTTAATATTGCAGTACCAGCTGCAGTCCCTACTGGAGCTGCCCCTGTTAGCACTTTAACGGCTGTTGTGACATACTGGTTAAAGGATCTACACTGGTTTTGATTATAATACGTACTAGTATACGGTTGGTTACTTTTAGGAGGTGATGTCGCCATATATTTATTTAGTCTGATTAAATAATTTTATGGCACTTGCATGCACTATTCAACCACTTTCTGCGTTTTTATCTACCAATCTCAATAGTAAAGTAGAAACATATGACAGGTTGGGTGATAGAATAAAGAGAACACTAGGGTATCCTTTAATATCTTTAGAGATACACACCGATCAACTTAGAGAAAACATACAAATAGCGGTAGAATATTATACCAAATTTGCAGGCTTTACAAAGGAATTCTTAATATTTGATTCAGCTACGTATGAAACCAACAAAGGAATACGCTTAGATCTACTTTATACTTTAGCAAATACAGATTTAGATACCAATAAAAAGAAAACCGGTGGTACAAATCCACTAGGCCCGGGCCCAGAATTTTATGGTTCTAACCCGCCATACACCGCAACTAATGGTCCTACCTTATTTGTATGTACTTCGGCAATACTCTCATCATACTTTGTTAATACAATAGCACACGCAGATTCAACTACGTTGTCCGCCTCTCTTTCTTCTATATTTACCCCTACCTCCGGAGGTACGAACGGAATTTCAAAATTCGAATTATTTGACAAAACGCTATACTCCTCTATTACCTCTCTAAGTGCTATTGGATCTCCGGTAATAATAGGGCATACTTTATCCGCATATTTTAAACAAACAGCACAAAACACACTTACGTTTGAAGGATCTGCTTCTAACGCTATATTCTATCAGAATGTATTTGATTATGATATAATGGATTATAGAAAGGTAGTCGATGTTACTGATTTTGAAGAAGGTTCAACAACTGGTATTAACACATTATTTACATTAGAGCAAACAATGGCGCAGCAAACTTATTTTAGTTATGCTATGGGTAACTATGGCTTTGATCTTGTATCATGGTATACTTTAAAAGAATGGATAGATACGAGAGAAAAAATGCTTGCTACGCGTAGAGATATTAAGTTTGATCCAAGAACACAATACATGCAAATGTATCCGCAGCCAGGTGGTGATAGATTTTACGGTGTTATTGCTTGTTACCTAGAACGCGCTATCCGGGATGTTATTATGGAGCAATGGATTTATGAATATTCATTAGCTCTAAGTATGATGACTATTGGTAGAGTTAGAGGTAAATTTGGTAATGTCCAACTACTTGGAGGCGGCGCGCTTAACTATGAAATGCTGCAAGAAGGTAGAGAGCGTAAAAAAGAACTAGAAGACCAATTATTACTAGGAGCATCACCGGGATTTGGTGATACAGACCCACCAATGTTCTTTGTAGGATGAAAAAGCCTAGAAAATGGCGTCAGGGTATCTTTGTACCTAATAATATAGACAAATTTATAGGTAACCGCGCTATATATAGATCAGGTTTAGAGTTAAAATTTTTTAGATTTTGCGATAATACCGAAAATGTATTAAAATGGGGTAGTGAAAACGTTGTAGTACCGTATAAAAGCCCGCTAGATAATAGAATGCATAAGTATTATGTAGATAATTATATAGTTATTAAAGAAGGCTCGGAAATTAAGAAGTATTTGGTAGAAATTAAGCCATATAAACAAACACTTAAACCTACAACCAAATATAAAAAGAAGCAACATATCATATATGAGCAAAAGGCATATATTACTAACCAGGCTAAATGGGAAGCAGCACAAAAATACGGTAAGAAACGAGGGTATTCCTTTATTATTTTAACGGAAAATGAGCTTTATTATAAAAGATGATTAAATAACATTATGGCTTTAAAACTTAACCTGGTTGTCGAAAAACCTGATATAAATGATAAGTTTGAATATATTGAAGAAGAAGTAGATAGAAACTCTCCCTCTAATCTTTATATTAAGGGACCGTATATGATGGCGGAAGGTATAAACAGAAACAACAGACTATACCCTTTGGCTGAATTAAAGCGAGAAGCTAGCCGCTACATAGAAGAAATGGTAACCCCCGGGCGCGCGATGGGTGAACTTAACCATCCAACAACAGCTGATGTAGATCTAGAAAGAGCTTGTCACATGGTAACTGAATTAACACAGGATGGTAACGTGTTTTATGGTAAAAGTAAAGTATTAACAACCCCATGTGGTCAAATAGTTAGGTCTTTAATCAATGACGGTGTTAAAGTTGGTATGTCATCACGTGCTTTAGGTACATTGGACGAGGGATCTGACTTTAATACAGTAACAAACATGAAATTAGTAGCTATTGACTGTGTAGCTGACCCGTCATACCCTAAAGCTTTTGTAAATGGTATACTTGAATCAAAGCAATGGGTGATGGTAGATGATAATAAATACGAAGAAGTGTATAATAATTTTGAAGAATCAATTAAAACGTTACCTAAAAAGGATATAGATGCATATTTGCGTAACAAAATTCTCACTTTTATTAACTCTATATAATAAATAATAATATGGCCTCACAAAAAAATAAGATTGTTAAATTTATCGAGCATATTTCTAATAAAAATTATGCCATGGCGCATAAATATTTAAAGAGCGTTATTGGTGATAAATTAACAACAAAGATCAGTAAGGCTGCAGAAAAACCACTCTTTTAATTATGAATAAAAATGTATTACCCGAAAACGCTGAAAAGATGTTATCTGAAAAATCTATTGATGACATAGAAAATGCCATTAGTGAAAAAATTGAATTGCAGGTTGAAGCAGCGTTAACTAATCAAGATGAACTTTATGCTGGAAAATTACAAGAACTTGTAGCAGCTATTGATAAAGATCACTCTACTAAACTTACAAGAGTTGTAGAAGCTATTGATCATAGTAATGCTACTAAGCTAGTTAAGGTAGTTAAAAAGTATGAAAGAGAATTAGGCACAGATGCAAGTAAATTTAAAAATACTCTCGTAGAATCTATTTCCGACTACATTGAAGAGTATATTAAAGACAGTGTACCTACAGCAGCCATTGTTGAGGCTACACAAAATCGCGCAGCCCGTGACGTTTTAACTAATTTAAGAAAAGTTCTAGCAGTTGATTCATCGCTTATGAATGAATCAGTTAAAGAAGCTGTAGTAGATGGAAAGCAGCAAATTAACGTACTTGCAAAACAAGTAAATCAACTTGAAAAACAAAATAACCTTTTAAAAGAAGCTTATAATAAAAATAAAGCAGACTTATTGCTTGAAACAAAAACTGCAGGTATATCAGATAAGAAAAAAGAATATTTGAAGAAGATCTTATCTGATAAAACACCAAAATTTATTGAAGAAAACTTCGAATATACCGCTAAACTCTTTGACAAAAAAGAGAATGAGCGTATACAGGTAATAAAAGAGGAAGCATTTGTACAGCGTAAAGTTAAAGCAGATGCTCCAAGAATAATTTCTAAGAAAGAAAAGCCAAAAGAGGCGCGTAACCCTTATTTAGAGGAGTTGCAGCGCATCCATAAGTAATTTTTTCCCCTGAACAACGAGGTGCTTGTCACCTGAGTAACTTGGGACTAGATCCCATGAGGCAAAAATGAAAGGAAACGTCTAATATGAATAAACCACAATCATTTATCGATAGAGATAGAGCAGATACACTTCTAGAGAAGTGGGCACCTGTTCTTGAATATTCTTCTGATAGTGTTAAGCCCATCGAAGACGATCATACCCGTTTGAATACCGCCATTCTTCTTGAGAACCAAGAACGATGGTGTATTGAAGAGGGTTCCTCTGTAGGTGGAGGTTCTTTCGGAAAAGGTGCTAGTATGTCGAGTCTTTATAACCCGACAGACGGCACTATCAATTCCGGAGACAACTACGCTGCAGGAGACGCTCGTCTTCCTAAGGTACTTATCCCAATGATACGTCGTACGTTCCCTGAGCTCATTACTAATGAGATCGTTGGTGTTCAGCCTATGTCAGGTCCTGTTGGACTTGCATTCGCTCTTCGATATGCTTATCAAGCCGATTACTTAGGTAACGGTACTGATGGCACGAACGCCGGCAAGTCAACCACTGGTCCTGGTACGCCTCCAAACACTCCTGACGGAGCTGATGGGGCGACACGAGGA
>Ga0114993_10001679_pt1 | contig 25213 bp, 23 predicted proteins | sample ArcticOcean_MG_C_FD_87042 | JGI IMG/M metagenome (GOLD analysis project Ga0114993, IMG submission 87042) | Marine microbial communities from western Arctic Ocean - ArcticOcean_MG_CB2_150 | ecosystem: Environmental > Aquatic > Marine > Oceanic | place: Arctic Ocean: Canada Basin | collected...
CGCCTTCCGCTCCCTGCTCGACATCGCTGGCGATGTCAGCGCACCGACCTTCGATGAACTCTATTCGGGGGAATGGGAGCACCCTACATGTTGCGGGTGAGTGCGTTAACCGGATAGGCAAGGCAATATCCTCGGTATCGATGTATCGGAAATGACCACCAATTAGATAGGCCGCCAATACAACTATTTCCCGATTGGGTAGCTTTCCAGTATTGTTGCTTTTAGAGCTATTTTTTGATCGGTCGCCAATCAATGCATGAGTCCCCGGTTATAAACGCAATTATTAGACGGAATTTATCACGTTTCCACAATTATGGGTTAATTACTTTTTTGATTTGGACCTGATTTTGGGGAATACCATGTCGCCTCGCAACAATTATTTATATTGCATCGACTGTTTTAGGTGAGGAATTACCTTCGCCCTTTAGTTCGGGCAGCACGGTACTAAGGCCAATTGCCGAACGCCCAGGATCGATCCGAAGCGGGCGCGCCAGTTGGAATCGATTGATTTCCCGATTGTAATTGCTAAATTCGCCCACGAATTTACGGCCAAAACCCGCTCGAACAAGAGGCAGTGACCATGAAATACCGGCTAGGCGGCGACAAAATGAGCAGCGATGGGGCCGAGTTCTGGATCGCGCCGAGCGCCGATGTCATCGGCCGGGTGAATTTAAGCCGCAATGTCAGCATCTGGTGGCAGGCGGTTCTGCGCGCCGATAACGAGCCCATCAACATCGGCGAGAATACCAATATCCAGGACGGCTCGGTGCTGCATACCGATCCCGGCTTCCCGATCCATATCGGCAGCAATGTCTCGGTCGGCCACATGTGCATGCTGCATGGCTGCTCAGTCGGCGACGGCAGCCTGGTCGGCATCGGCAGTATCGTTCTAAACGGTGCCACGATCGGGAAAAACTGCCTGATCGGCGCCAACTCGCTGATCGTCGAGGGCAAGGACATACCGGACAATTCCCTGGTCATGGGCTCGCCCGGCAAGGTGGTCAAAGAGATTACGCCCGAGCAAAGAGAAACGCTGCTGCGCAACGCCGACGGCTACGTCAAACGCTGGCAGCGCTACCGGGATGAATTATCCGTGGATGAATAATCCGGCGCGGGGTTATTCCGCTGCTTGGGTCTTCGGCTCGCCGACCGCGCCGGATGCATAGATATCGTTGATCTCGTCGTCGGAGTACTGCAAGACGTCGCGCAGAATTTCATCCGTATGTTCGCCCAAAAGCGGCGAGCGCAAAACCTCGGACGGCGAATCCGATAGCTTGACCGGGTTGCCCACGGAGAAATATTTGCCCCGTGTCGGATGGTCGACTTCGACAACGGTGCCGGTATCGCGCAAGGATTTCTCGCGCAATATCTCTTTCATGGACAAAATCGGCCCGACCGGAATATTCAACGGATTACAAATCTCCATAACCTCGAACTTTGTCTTGGTCATGGTCCAGTCCTCGATCGCGCCGAACACTTCGTTCAACCTCGGCAGGCGCGCATTGGGCGTCGCGTAATCTTCGCTTTCCTTCCATTCGGGCTTGCCGATCACGTCGCAGATGTTTTTCCAGACCGCGGCTTGGGTGATGAAATAGGTATAGCTGTCGGGATCTTCCTCCCATCCTATGCATTTCAAGATGCGGCCCGGCTGGCCGCCGCCGGAATCATTGCCGGCCCGGGGCACCGCGTCGCCGAACGGAATAGCTTCGCCGTGCTGGGAATATTCGGTCAACGGGCCCGCCGTTTCGAGGCGCTGCTGGTCGCGCAATTTCACCCGGCAAAGGTTTAAGACACCGTCCTGCATGGCCGCCGTCACGCGCTGGCCCTGGCCGGATGTCTCCCGGTGGAACAAGGCCGTGACGATGCCGAATGCGAGATGCAGGCCGGTGCCGGAATCGCCGATCTGGGCGCCGGTCACCATCGGCACCTCGCCCAGCATACCGGTCGTGGACGCAGACCCGCCGGCGCATTGGGCGATGTTTTCATAAACCTTGCAGTCCGCGTAGGTGCCCGGCCCAAAGCCCTTGATGGAAGCCATGATCATGCGCGGATTAAGCTCGTGCACCCGCTCCCAGGAAAATCCCATGCGGTCCAGGGCGCCGGGGGCGAAATTTTCGACCAGCACGTCGCAGGTCTTCACCAATCGCTCCAACACGTCTTTGCCGGTCTCTTCCTTGCCGTTGACTTCAATCGAGCGCTTGTTGTGATTGAGCATGGTGAAATAGAGCGAATCCACATCCGGGATATCGCGCAGTTGGCCGCGCGTCGCATCGCCGACGCCGGGACGCTCCACTTTAATCACGTCGGCGCCGAACCATGCCAGAAGCTGGGTGCAGGTCGGTCCCGACTGTACGTGGGTAAAATCGAGTATCTTGATACCTTCAAGCGCTTTCATATTTCTATCCCTGGATGAGAATTCAGACGAGGTTATTTCTTTGCGACGACGCTTTGCGGATTGAGGTTGCCGATGCGGCCGCTTTCGGTGCCGGCCTCTGCATCGATCACCGCATTCACCAATGTCGGCTTGCCCGATGCCAAGGCCGCGTTCACCGCTTCTTTCAGCGCGTCCGGCGAGGTGGCTTGCACGCCGATGCCGCCGAACGCCTCCATCATTTTGTCATAGCGGGCGCCCTTGACGAACACGGTGGTGGCAACGTCGGTGCCACCGGTTGGATTGACGTCGGTGCCCCGGTAGATGCCGCCGTTATTGAACACCACCACGCAGACGGCCAAGTTGTAGCGGCAGATGGTTTCGATCTCCATGCCGGAAAAGCCAAAGGCGCTGTCACCTTCGATGGCCAGCACCGGCATGCCGGTTTCGACCGCGGCGGCAATGGCGGTGCCCATGCCGACGCCCATGACGCCCCAGGTGCCCACATCCAGCCTTTTGCGGGGCTGGTACATATCAATGATGCTGCGCGTGAAATCGAGGGTATTGGCGCCCTCGTTCACCAAGATCACTTCCGGCCGCTCCTTGATAATGGTGCGCAACACGCCGAGGGCGCCGTGATAATCCATCGGATCATTATTATTTTGCAGGCGCGGCGCCATACGCGCCACATTGGTTTCCACTTTTATCCGAACCGCATCGCACCATTCGGCCGGCGGCGCTACCCATTTTTTGCCCATGCCCTTGAGCAAGGCATCGACGCAGGAGCCGATATCGCCGACCACCGGCGCCGCGATCTCCTTGTTGCTGTCCATTTCCCGGGGCTCGATATCGATATGGATGAATTTCTTGGGCGCCTCGCCCCAGGCCTTGCCCTTGCCGTGGGACAATAGCCAGTTGAGGCGGGCGCCGATCATCATCACCACGTCGGATTCTTTCAAAACCAGCGAGCGCGCCGCGCCGGCCGATTGCGGGTGGGTATCGGGCAACAGGCCCTTGGCCATGCTCATTGGCAGATACGGTATGCCGCTGGTCTCGACCAGGTTCCGGATGGCGTCATCGGCTTGCGCATAGGCGGCGCCTTTGCCGAGAATGATCAAAGGCCGTTCGGCGCCTTTGAGAATATCAAGCGCGCGCTTGATGGCGTCGGGCGCCGGCAATTGGCGCGGCGCCGGATCGATAACTTTCACCAGCGACGCGGCGCCTTCATCCAGATCCATGACCTGGCCCAAAAGTTTCGCCGGCAGATCGAGATAGACGCCGCCCGGGCGGCCCGAAACGGCGGCGCGGATGGCCCGCGCGATGCCGATGCCGATATCCTCTGCGTGCAATATACGGTAGGCCGCCTTACAGAGCGGCTTGGCGATGGCGAGCTGGTCCATTTCCTCGTAATCGCCCTGCTGCAAATCGATAATCTCGCGCTCCGACGAGCCGCTAAGCAGGATCATCGGAAAGCAATTGGTGGTCGCATGGGCCAATGCGGTCAGCCCGTTCAGGAACCCCGGCGCCGACACGGTCATGCAGATACCCGGCTTTTTCGTGAGGTAGCCGGCAATGGCGGCGGCATAACCGGCGTTCGCCTCGTGGCGGAACGACAATACCCGCATTCCGGCGGCCTGCATGAAACGGCCGAGATCGGTAATCGGGATGCCGGGCACCTGGTAAATTGTTTCGATGTCGTTGAGCCGAAGCGCATCGATAACCAGATGAAATCCATCGGTGAGCGTGCCGGCTTCTTCTGCGTCTGGTGCCATATTATCAAACTCTTTCAACGGTGACTGGCGGGGCCCAAATGAAAGCCAGAGCCGGGGCCAACGAAATGGTTTAAACAATATTTATTTGGCGCGCCAGACTTTAAACTTGGATTTTTAGGGGCGCTTGCGCGGCGCTGCATCATTGACAGTTGTCAGCCTATTGCCCAATAATACAGGCAGTCTGGTATGGCATATGCCAGAGGGATAAAACAGCCGATACAAGAACAAAATTTAATTCAATGAAAAGGCGATCACTTTTCACACAAGGGAGTAGACACCATGAAGTATACCTACCTTATGACGGGCCTTGGCGCGGTTGCCGGGCTCGGTCTCGTTGGCTCCGTTTCCACCGATGCCTTGGCGCAAGGCTGGCAGCCGAAGAAGCCTGTCGAGTTTGTCATCATGGCCGGCAAGGGCGGCGGCGCCGACCGTTTGGCGCGGTTTATTCAAGGCATCGTTGCCAAAAACAATTTCGCCTCCAAGCCGTTCGTTCCGATCAACAAGGGTGGCGGCTCCGGCGCCGAAGCTTTGCGTTACCTCAAAGACAAAGCCGGTGATCCCCATGTCATCATGGCGACCCTCAATTCGTACTACACCACGCCGCTTCGCCAACCCGGTCTGGGCGTCGATATTTCCACCTTCACGCCGATCGCCCGCATGGCCGAAGACACCTTCCAGCTTTGGGTAACCGTCGATAGCGGCATCAAGTCCGTTAAAGATTATGTCGCCGCCGTCAAAAAGGCCGGCGCGGCCAACTGGAAAATGGGCGGCACCGGTAAGGGCCAGGAAGACAGCCTGGTTACCGCCATGCTGGAGAAGAAGTTCGGCATCAAGCACACCTACATTCCGTTCAAGGGCGGCGGAACGGTTGCCAAGCAGCTGATCGGCAAGCACATCAATTCCACGGTCAACAACCCGTCGGAGCAGGCTGGTTTCTGGAACGCCGGTAAATCGGTGCCGCTGGCCTCGTTTACGCCGAAGGGCAAGCTCAAGGGCAAGTTCGGCAAAATTCCGACCTTTGAGGAGCTCGGTTTCGGCAGTGATCTGGTCTATTACATGCAGCGCAGCATCGTGGCGCCTCCGAAAGTCCCCGCCGACGTGCAGGCTTTCTATGTGGGCGTGTTCGACAAAGTCTATAAAACCCCTGCATGGCAGAAATACCTGAATACCAAGGGTTTGATCCCCGGCTGGTTGACCGGCGACAAGCTGACCAAGTATTTCGTTGCGGAGCGCGCAGCCCACCGCACCTTGCTTAAGAACGCCGGCGAAATTAAATAGCCGGCGAATAACGTTTTTTAAGGCCGTATCGGAAGAGCCTCTTCATGCGTAAGGCTGAATTTTTAATGGCTGCGTTGATGGGGCTCTTTTCCATCGGCCTGATGTGGAAAAGTACGGAACTCCCCATCGGCTGGATCCCGGACGAGGGACCAGGCGGTGGGGCGTTTCCATTTTGGCTGGCGGCGGGCATGCTGGTTTGCTGCCTCGCCATTTTGTTCCGCTGGTTTAGGGGCACCAGCCCGTTTTCCCGGGCCAAAGATATCTACATGGATGGTTTTGCGTTCAAGAACTTCGTCCTTGTGGCGGGCGCGCTCACGGTCATGATCGGGCTGATCCATATTGTCGGGGTCTATGTCTCGGTGCCGCTTTTTTTGCTTTATTACCTCAAATTCCTGGGCGGCCACGGCTGGACGGTTACCGCCAGCCTTGCCGTCGGAACGCCCATCGTGACCTTTTTCTTTTTCGAGATTGCCTTGAAAATCACCCTGCCCAAGGGCTTTACCGAACCCGCGTTTTATCCGCTTTACGATATATTCCTTTAAGATAATTGTTTATGGAAACCCTCAACCTTCTAATGAACGGATTTGCAATTTCGTTCGAGCCGCTGAACCTGGCGGTGGTCATTGCCGGCGTGACGGTTGGCCTGTTCATTGGCGCCATGCCGGGCCTGGGCTCGGTCAACGGGGTGGCCATCCTGTTGCCGGTCACCTTCCTGGTGCCGCCGACATCGGCGATCATATTCCTGGCGGCGATTTATTACGGCGCCATGTATGGGGGCGCCATTTCCTCGATCATGCTGGGCATACCGGGCGCCTCGACGGCGGTGGCAACCACCTTTGATGGCCGGCCCATGGCCTTGAAGGGCCGCGCGGACTACGCCCTCATCGCCGCCGCCGTTGCCTCGTTTATCGGCGGCACCATTTCCGTGATCCTGTTCACCTTGTTCGCCCCGCCGCTGGCCGAGGTGGCTCTGGCGTTCGGGCCGCCGGAAGAATTTGCGTTGATGATCTTGGCCTTCGCGACCTTTATCGGGCTTGGCACCGACGACATTGCGAAGACCTTTTTCTCGATCTTCATCGGTCTGGTGATGAGCGCCGTTGGCCTCGATATCGTCTCGGGCCAGCCGCGCCTGATATTCGGCGACCTGCCGGGCTTTTTCCACGGCGTCAATTTCCTGGTTCTGGCGATCGGCATATACGGCATCGGCGAGATGCTGTGGGTGATCGAATCGAGCAAGGGCAAGCGGTTATATCCGAGGCCACGGTTTCCGTTGCCCGCACCATTGATGCGCTGAAATTGTTGCTGAAAACCTGGAAATCCATGCTGATGGGATCGTTGCTCGGCTATTTTGTCGGCATCCTGCCGGCCGCCGGCGCGACGCCGGGCTCGCTGATGGCGTACGGGGTTGCCAAAACCACCGCCAAAGATCCTGAATCCTACGGCCAAGGCAATATCGACGGGGTGGTGGCGCCGGAAGCGGCCAACAACGCGGCCAGCACCGGATCCATGCTGCCCATGCTGACCCTCGGCATTCCCGGCTCGCCAACCACCGCGATCTTGCTCGGCGGCATGGTTATCTGGGGCTTGGAGCCGGGCCCGCTTCTGTTCGTCGAGCATAAGGATTTCGTCTGGGGTCTGATCGCCAGTCTTTATTCGGCCAATTTTTTCGCTCTGGTTATCAACATCGCGTTTATTCCAGTGTTCATCTGGGTCTTGAAAATGCCGTTTACCGTTTTGGCGCCGATCATATTCGTGCTCTGCATCATCGGCGGCTTCGCGCCGACCAAAAGCATGCACGATGTCTGGCTGATGCTTTTGTTCGGCGTGGTCGGCTATTTGATGCGCAAACTGGATTACCCGATGGCGCCGGCGGTCCTGGCGATTGTGCTTGGCCCCCTGGCGGAACGCTCCATGCGCCAATCGCTGATCGGCAGCCACGGCGACGTAACCATATTTTTTGGGCGCCCCATTTCGGGAACCATCATGGTCATCGCCATCGCATTGCTGGTGTATCCCTTGTACAAATTGCTGAAGAACAAATACTTCCCGAAGACCGGCGCCGCTTAAAGTTTCTCCAACCCGCCGGTGCCCCACGCCCCGACATTGTGCGCCCTTGCATCAATCAGTTGCGGCTGAGAGCCGCTCACCGCACCCGATGATCCCAGCGCCCGAAGGCCGGCGCCGGCGTCCCGTTCCTCGAGCATCGCGGCGAAGCGTTTTTCATCGCGCCAGACCCATTTGTTATCTTGAAGCCGCCCATAGACCGCGCCGGTGTGGTAATCGGCGAAGTTGATGGCCGGTATCCGCTGGGCGCAATGGCGCAGAAATTCCAGGTTCGATGCGGGCGCCATTTTATCTTCGATATAGACGTCGCCGGGATACGCCGCCTGAATATTGATTTTGCGGAAGCGGTCAATATCGAGCATGGATTTTATATCGAGGATGGTCATTTCCCCATTCCAGCCAAAGGCGACCGTGCGCGGCGCCTGGCCATGATCGACGCTGTTGTCGAGAAACTCATAATGGACGCGCTTTTTGGTCCGCGATGCCCAGGTAAAGAACAATTGCGGCATGCCGGTATAGGCTTCGATATTGTGGTCCAAAAGATCATCCACCGATTTGTAGCGCCCCACATCGAGGCCGCGCAGCCAGGCCCGCTCCACCGTCGCCTCGGGCGGCGTGATCATGAAAAACATATAGATCAAATCGCCGAACCGGGTGAGCAGCGTTGAGGTTTCGGCGCCGTCCTGCTCAGGCGCGAAGCTGTCAAAGCGGAAGCGGTCGATAAGCAGATGCGACATCTTGCCGGCGGCGGCTTTGTTCGCCATATAGCGGTCGAGCTTCTTGTCGATAATCTCCACCTCCTGGCCGGTCAGGGTGCCCGCATATTTGTAGGCGGCGCCGAGGCTGTCGTAATCGAGCAGAAACTTGCGCCAGATATCGGGGCTTATCAGGGCAAAGTCGGCCCACGGGATATCCAATCGTTCCGCCAATTTGCGCTGCAAGGGGCGCAGCGTGCTCTTGCCCGAGGCAGAGGCGCCTTTGACGTTCATGATCACCGTTTTGGCTTGCGCCGGTAAAAGCCGGTAGCCTTCCCGCGCGGCTGCTTCGAGCACATAAGTGTTGATCGCCGCGCCGATAAGACTGCTGCCATGGTCATTGCAAACCAGCGTCGCCGCCATTTCGGCGATCATGTCTGCATCACCGATCAGGCGGCCGCGCTTGCCGGCAATCGCCGATGCGATGGTGACCAACGCGCTTAAACATGCCCGCTCGAACGGATCATCGGCGGCCTCCGATTGCCGCTGCCATTCCCCAATAACCCGGCGCTCGCGCTCCTCCGTAGTCTCTGAGGGCGCCGCCGGCTTGGCGCGGCCTCCGGCCAGCCTTAGATACCACGGCCGGGGCGGCGGCGAAGGCCTGGCTTCGGCGAACAGCTCTTGGCGCAGCGCGGCCTGGATGCGCAACGTCGCCCGGATGCGCAAATCCTCCAGCAATTGTTCAAGCTCTTCCGCGTGGGCCGCGATGTAGCCGTCCAGGATGCGCGACGCCATCAGGCGAAAACTGATGCCGAGGTCTTCGTAGTTGGGCCCGTCCGGCACCGCCAGATCGGCGGTCACGCGAATAAGCAATTCGTGGATGATCAGACGGTCGGCCCGAAAAGCGACCAGCTGGTGCGCCGGCAGGCCGCAAAAATCGCTCAATTCATGCGCCCGCTCGATGCCGGTAGATACGTTTTCGGGCGCGAACATGGTCGAATAGGGCAAGTACGCGCGCGGCAATTGCGACGCAATTCCGGGATTCCAGGGCCCGAATTCGGTGCTCGATATATCGGCGCACATAATGCGGCTAGCCTACTACGGGCGGCGAAATCGATAAAGTGGGGCATAACAATTGACCGCAATCGGGTTTATCATTATGCAATCCATGCAGCCTATTGGAAGCTGCCTATCCTTTAAGGGGGAACGTGACATATGCGGTTAGTGGTCCACGGCCAGCAGGCATTCGGAAAATCCGTTTTGGAGAAACTCCTGGAACGCGGCGAAGACGTCGTCGGCGTGTTTTGTGCGCCAGTCAAAGAGGGTGGCCGCGTCGATCCAATGCACGAATTTGCCGTGGAAAAAGGCCTGACGGTTCATCAACCCACATCCTGGAGATCCGAAGAATCATTGGAAATGATCAAATCCTTCGAGCCTGACTTGTGTGTCATGGCCTTTGTCACGTTAATGGTTTCCGAAGCCGTCCTCAACGCGCCTACCCATGGCACGATCCAGTATCACCCCTCGCTTCTGCCCTTGCACCGGGGGCCCAGCTCCATCAATTGGCCGATCATTCAAGGCGCCACCAAGACCGGCCTTTCCATATTTTGGCCCGATGACGGCCTCGACGAAGGCCCGATCCTCATCCAAAAAGAGATCGATATCGGCCCCGACGACACCCTCGGCAGCATCTATTTCAACCATCTGTTTCCCATGGGCGTGGACGCCATGATCGAAGGCGTCGATCTGGTGCGCGCCGGCAATCCGCCCCGAATTGAGCAGGATCATTCGAAGGCAACTTACCAAAGCTGGTGCAAAAAATCCGACGCCGAATTGGATTTCTCAAAACCGGTGCAAGAGGTTTACAACCTGATCCGGGGCGCCAATCCGCAGCCCGGCGCCTGGACCGTCTTCGGTGGCAAGGAGCTTTATATATTCGACAGTAAAATCGTCGATGCCTCGGGCACGCCGGGCGAGGTGACCGATGTTTCGGACGCCGGCATCGTTGTAGCAGCGAAGGGCGGCGGCATCGAGATTGCGCGCGTCCGCCCCGAAGGCTCCGGCAAAATCCCAGCCGCCGAGTTTATTGCCAACTCCGGCATCGCCAAGGGCGCGGTGCTGGGGTGAGGAAATTTCTAAATCCCACAACATCCCGATGGATGCCATAATCAAATGACGGAGGATGATTTGAGCCAGGACTTGCGTAACGATCCCGTCCGGCTAACGCTGGATAATCAGCCGAGCAGCGAAGGCCGATATAGCGACATCGGCGAGGCGCACCGTGAGGACGATGATTTTTGCGGGATTGAGATCCTCGATAATTTTGAGCGCTTCAATCAGGCCAACGATATTTATACAAGGGGCCAGTGGGACTCCCGGATCAGATCGGAAAAAGTGATTAATTGGTTCAAGGGGATGTTTACGCCCGGCATCGGGGTGAAAAAAAGCGAAGGTTATTCGGCCCGCGATTTCGCCTTGAAGAACGCCGGATGGATGGCGACCAATTTGATCATACAGCGCAATCGTCATGCCGACCGAACCGATGGATTCCTCGATTACATCCAGGAATTCTGCCCGCCCAGTGCGGAAAAAATGGAAATCGAATCGGTCACGCAGATGACGGCCGAGCTTAAACATGCCTGCCGCACCTTCGGCGCCAGCGATGTCGGTATCACCGCTTTTGATCCGAGATGGCATTACACCAAAAATTTCTCGGCCAAGACCTTGGCCGAAAAGGCGTATGGGATACCGGACGGTTTGCCGAATGTGATCGTTGTGTTGACCGAAATGGATCACGATGTCATCCGCACCTACCCTTCCGCAACCGCCGGGATGGCGACCGGCGCCGGCTATTCCCATGATTGTGCGATGACCCTCTCGATCGCCACTTTTATCCAGAACATGGGCTACCGGGCGGTGGCGACGGTCAACGATACCTCGCAATGCATTCCCTACGCCATCCAGGCGGGCCTCGGGGAATACGGTCGCCATGGCCTTTTGATCCATCCCAAATTCGGGCCGCGCTTGCGGATCGGGCGTATACATACGGATTTGCCGTTGCACCACGACAAACCCATCCGCTTTGGCGTCCGCGAATTTTGCGGGATTTGCCGGCGCTGCTCCGATGCCTGTCCGCCGCAGGCCATCCCCGCCGGCGCGCCCCAGGACGAGATTATCAATCAGTCGAATATTGTCGGTATACGCAAATGGACCGTCGATGCCGAAAAATGTTTCAAATATTGGGTCAACCAGGGAACCGAATGCGGCATTTGCATACGCGTTTGCCCCTACAATAAGGACCCGCAAAGCCGGTGGGTCCGGCTTTACCATCGTTTGTGGCTGAAACTCGCGGCGTCACCGTTTAAACAACTGGCCTTGTGGCTGGATATCAATCTTGGCTTCGGTGGCCGATTGCGCCCCAACGAATATTGGAAAACCAAATTGCGCCGGTAGTCGCCAGCCATCAGAAAGTTCGAATATGGATAAGCGCACACTTGGCCAGGTTCTTGACGCCAATATTGCCCACCATGGAAACCGGCCGGCAATAATCGCCGGTCAGGACCGTTGGACCTATGGCGAATTTGGGGCACGGATATACAAGCTGGCGGAGGTTCTGGCAGACCTTGGCTTGTCGCGCGGCGACCGCTATGGGATTTTTGCCAAAAATAGCGCCGCGTTCGAAGAATTGCGTTGGGCAGGGTTCGTTACCGGTATTGTTCCGGTGGTGATCAACTGGCGGCTGGCCCCTCCCGAAATAGCGCATGTGCTTGATGATTCCGCCTGCCGTATAATTTTTCTGGACGAAGCATTTACCCAAGTCTTTGGCGATCCAAATTTGCGCCAATGGCAAGACCGGTTGCAGCCACTTGGGGCTATTCTGGAAGCGCGGATTGCGGCGGTGCGGCCTGCCGGAACACCCGCTCAAGCCGGTGATATCTATCCCGATGACGACGCCATGCTGTTTTATACCGGCGGGACGACCGGGCGCGCCAAGGGGGTGCGGCTGAGCCACTGGAACATCATATCCTGCGGCATCGCCTTTGGTCTGGGCGTCGGCGCCAGGCCCGGCGATATATTCCTTCATGTGGCGCCGATGTTTCATTCCGCCGATTTGCTGGCGACCGCCTGGTTTCTGGGTGGCGCGGCGCACTGCTATTTGGCCGACTTTTCGCCCGCCGGGTTTTTGGAGGCAATTGCCAACAACCAGGCGAGCGTCACGGTAACGGTGCCGGCCATGCTGATGGCGGTTGTGAGCGCGCCGGGCCTCATCGATGCCGACACGTCGTCCCTAAGAACGCTGATATTCGGCGCATCGCCGATGGCGTTTGAATGGACCGAACGGGTCGCCGCCGCCTTCCCCGATGCCGATTTTTTGAATTGCTATGGCTTGACCGAAACGGCCCCGGATTTGACAATTTTCGAGGCCAGGGCGTTTCGCACCGCCATCGAAAGCGGCGACCGCGCCGGCATTGTAACCTCGGTCGGAAAGCCCAACGCCTTGGTCGATTTGCGGCTTATGGGCCCGGATGGCGAAGCGGTGGAGCCCGGTGGCGTTGGCGAGCTATGGGCGCGCGGCCCGAACATTATGAAGGGGTACCTCAATCTGCCCGATGAAACGGCCGCGGCCATCTCCGACGGGTGGCTGCATACAGGCGACGTGGCCCGGATCGATGAAGACGGTTATGTCTACCTGCTGGACCGCTTGAAGGACCTGGTCATAACGGGCGGCGAGAATGTTTACTCAGCGGAGGTCGAGGCAGCCCTGCACCGGCACGCCGCCGTCGCCGAGGCCGCCGTTATCGGCGTTGCCGACGGCCATCTCGGCGAAACGTTGTTCGCGGTCATCGTTTTGCGCGCCGGCGCGGAGGCTACGCCCGACGCATTGATCAGCCATTGCCGGAATTTGATCGGCGGTTTCAAAATCCCCCGGCGATACGCCTTTGTCGATAGCTTGCCTAAAAGCGCCCTTGGAAAGGTCCTGAAAGCAGATCTAAGAAGCCAGTATTCTTGAGGTGCGGAATAGGGACATGTCAGCCAAACCTCGGAAACAACGCCGCTGCATTGCCCCGATCAACCCCGGCGCGCCCGGCATCATCGAAACCATCCCAGCCGTCCAGTCCCGCTGTCTCGGCGGCGACCGCGTCTTCCGGGATATAGGGATAATCGGTGCCGAACAGGATGCGCGACGGATCGGCGATGGCGGCCAGGCCGGCCAGCGGCACCGCATCCCCCGATAGCGCCGTATCGAACCAGAAGTTGCGCACCGCCGCGGTAATGCCTTCCGGGTAGTTCTCCTGAAACGGTGTCCGCGCATCGAAAATGGCCGCCCGGTGCACCAGGAACGGCAGCGTTCCCCCCGCGTGCGACAGGATAAAACGGATGTTTGGATAGCGGGCGACGACGCCCTTTAGAATGAGATTGACGGCGACGCGGGTGGTTTCGAACGGATAATCGATCAGCATCCTCGGGATATCCCAGCCGTCCGCCTCGGTCCCCGGCGGATAACAGGGATGGATCAGCACAGCCGCGCCGCGCCGGTCCAACTCGGCATAAACCGGCTCGAAATCGGGATGGCCCATATAGCGGTCATCGACGCTGGTCAGCAAGGTGATGCCGTCGAGGTTCAATTCATCGAACAGGCGGGCGATTTCTTCGAGGGACGCATCCACATCGGGGAGCGGCAAAAATGCAAAGCCGCCGAACTTGCCCGGATGGGCGGCGGCCAATTCGGCCAGATAGTCGTTGCATTGGCGCGCCAATCCTTGCGTTTCGCCGGCATCGCCAAACCAGATGCCGGGCGAAGTAAAGGACAGGATGGACGCGGCGATATCGCGGGCCTCCATGAGCGCCAAGGATTTCTCCGGCGTCCATTTCGGAAAACTGCCATAGGCGGTGCCGGTGAGCCCGGCGCGGCCCTGGGCCTCCATATAAAATTCGGGCAACACGTGGTGGTGGACGTCGATGCGGTTGCGCGCGGGCATTTGGCTCCTCCTGAAACTGATTAACCCATGAATAAAGCGATCATAAATCCGCCGGGCCGGGCGCGCCACTCACATTGCGCGCCCACCGGGGCCAGGGAAGCCGACGCCTAAAATTTCAAGCCCCCATCTTTAAATCGGGCCGCCCCGCTCCAATATCTTGAATATCGGAATTGCATGGTAATGAAGATGTCCCGAACGGTTTTGATATCCTCTGTGGCGGTGGCGGTTCTCGCAAGTGCGGGAGCAGTATTTGCCGTAATTTCCGCTAATGACCGGCCGTCGCCCAAACGCACCGCCAAAATCATTACGGCGCCGAAAACCACGAAGGCTCTGCGCAACCGGCGCGTCCACCTCGGCAAAGCCAATTCCAATGGGCAGCGGAACAGCCAGCGCCGAGGCGCCCCGGCCCGCCCAAACCAGGACAATCTGCCCTACGAGCCCGGCGAATTGCTAGTCGCGAACGCGCCGTCCGGTTTCCAGGCCGCCGCCAAAACCTTAGGGCTAACCGCCACCCGAAGCACCCGGCTGAAGGGCCTCGGCATGACAATGCAGCGGCTCAAACAGAGCCGTACGGGCGCGGCGGAGCCTTCCATATTCACCGTCCGGCGCCGGCTGCAACGACGTTTCCCGAACATGCTCGTCGACGTCAACCAGCATTATGACCTGGCGGCGGCTACGAGCCGGCGGTCGGCGCCCAAGTGGAAGGGCAAAAGCTGGGCGCGCTGGGCCATGGGCTGGCAGAACGTGCCCGAACGGTACGGCGCCAATCTCTCCCTCGGCGTTATCGACACCAGCGTCGATGCCTCCCATCCGGCCCTGCTCGGCAAAAATATTCGCTTCCGGTCGTTCCACAGGGAAGGGCGGAAACCCAGCACATCCGGTCATGGAACCGCTATCGCCGCCATGCTGGTTGGCAATGCCAGCATCGACGGATGGGGCGGACTGGTGCCCGGCGCCAAACTTTTTGCGGCCAATGTGTTTGAAGTCACCAAGTCGGGGCGCACGGTCTCCAGCCTCGAAGCCTTCATGAAGGCCATGGACTGGATGATTGTCAACGAAGTCCAGGTGGTCAATTTGAGCATCGCCGGCTCTTCCAGCCAGCTGATGAACGCCGCGGTGCAAAAAGCCCTCTACAATAATGTGGTGCTGGTAGCGGCGGCGGGTAACTTCGGCCGCGCGGCGCGGCCCGCCTACCCGGCAGCTTACCGGAATGTGCTGGCGGTTACCGCCATCGATAGGAATTTGCGCTCCTACAACCACGCCAACCGGGGCGCCTATATCGATTTCGCCATGCCCGGCGTTGCCGCCTGGACCGCCGTGCCCGGCGGCGGCGCCTATCAAAGCGGCACCTCGTTCGCGGCGCCATTCATCACCGCTCTCGCCGGCATGGAATTGGCTTCCTCGAATAAATTTCCGAGCCTCGCCATGCTGACAAAACGCCTGTCGGCGAATTCCAAGGACTTAGGCGCGCGCGGGCGCGACAAAACCTACGGCTGGGGATTTGTCGAATACAAGCCCAACTGCGGCTAGCGCGGTAGCGGGCCGGGGAAATCCCTGAAATTGTGCCAGGCAGCCCGCCTTTTTTACCGGTAGTTTTGCTGGTACAATTGCCATAAACCAAATCAGGGATGCGTCTTGTCGATGACCTATTCGCCGCGCGCGCGCCGCAATTTTTTGGATTGCCGGGCCGGGGCTTATCGCCGCACCGTTGCCGGGCCACAATTCCACGTGGACCGGTAGCGCCGGAATTTTCGGCACCGGGCTCCTGGACGGCTACCACGCCACCGTAACCCCGGAAATTTTCCGGTCCTGGATGCGGTCAGACATTCGTTCGCTCATTGCATGGAGTTGGTCATGATCGAGCCGAACGGCGCCGAGGACTTGGCGGGCGGCCGCCCAGACGAGGGGGCGCCAGCGAAGTCGATCATGTTCACTGGCGCCTGGGGAATCGCCATCGCTTTCACCGTGCTGTTGGGCGTTCTCGGTATGGCCAGCTGGACCACCAACGAGACAAACAAAGCGTCGGATTTGGTCGCCCACACGTACGATGTTTTGGGAGATCTCCGCAATGTGTTGTCGGTGCTTCAAGATGCCGAAACCGGCCAACGCGGTTACCTGCTTACCGGCAACGAGGCGTACCTCGAACCATTCGTTCGCGCCAACGAACGAATCGAAGACATCGTGGCTAAATTACACACCGATACGGTTGGCAATTCTCGTCAGCAAAAATCGATCAACCGGATAGAGCCGCTCATTTCCGACAAACTCGACGAGCTTAGGCAGACCATCATGTTGCAACAGTCTGGCAGGCACGATGCGGCTCTCGAAATAGTCCAATCCAATCAGGGGAAGCTGATCATGGACCGGATCAGGGTCCTCATTGCAGAAATGGAGTCGGAAGAGACCGCCCTACTGGTAACCAGACAACGCGACCTGAAGAGGGTGAAAACCCTATCGATCTTCGGGGGAGCGACTGGAATTATACTTCTCATAGGCATCTTCGCGGTTGTTATTTTAAGGATCGGCAACATACTGGCGCTTCGCCGGCGCGCCGAGCAGAACCTCATGGAAAGCGAAGCGCGCACCGGGGCCATTGTCGCCAACGTGTTCGACGGCCTCGTCACCATAAATCAGCATGGCACCATGCAAACGGTTAATCGGGCGGCCGAGCGGATTTTCCAATATTCCGCCCAGGAAATGGTTGGCCAGAATGTCAGCATGCTTACGCCCGAGCCCCACAAAAGTAAGCACGACGCCTACCTCAAACATTATTTGGACACCGGTCAGGCAAAAATCATCGGTATCGGACGCGAGGTCGAGGGGCAAAAGCGGGACGGCAGTATATTCCCCATGGAGCTTCACGTCACCGAGATCAATATTGGAACCGAGGTGATGTTTCTGGGCGTGACCAAGGACATCACCGAGCGCAAGGAAGCCGACCGCCTGAAGAGCGAGTTTGTTTCCACGGTCAGCCACGAGCTGCGCACGCCGTTAACCTCGATCAAGGGCTCCCTCGGCCTGGTGACATCGGGCAATCTTGGCGAGTTGCCCGGGCAAAGCGCGCGCATGATCGAATTGGCGGAGCGCAATACCGAGCGGCTGATCTCGTTGGTCAATGACCTGTTGGATATGGAGAAGCTGCAATCGGGCAAGATGGATTTCGACATCAAGAAGGCGTCCCTGACCGACATCGTGGTGGGCGCGGTTGAGATTAACAAACCTTACGCCGACGATAAAAACGTCGTGTTAAATCTGACCGAAGTGGAGCCCAATGCCTTCATCGACGGCGATAGGGAACGCATCTTCCAGGTGATGAGCAATCTCTTGTCCAACGCCGCCAAGTTCTCGCCCGAGGGCGGCACGGTCGAGATTTCGCTGGGCCGCGATGGCGCCAATTTCCGGGTCAGCGTTACCGACCATGGCGAAGGCATTCCCTTTGAATTTCGCGCGCACCTGTTCGACCGGTTTACGCAGGCCGATTCCTCCGACGTGCGCCAGCAAGGCGGCACCGAGCTGGGGCTGAACATATCGCGCGCCATCATCGAAAATCATGGCGGCGTCATCGATTTCGAATCCACCCCGGGTAAGGGCGCCACCTTCTTTTTCGATTTGGCGGAATTTGGAAAAAGCAGGATCACGGCGCCGGCAACCGCATCCACCGATAAAGATGCAACCATGAACCAAGCCCAGATCCTGACCGGTCTCAATATTCTGGTGATCGAGGATGACCCGGACGTGGCCGAATTTATTAGCCTCATGCTGCACCAATACGGCGCCGTCTGCGATATTGCCTACGATGCCAGAGAAGCCCGCGCCGCCATCGCCGCGACCAGATATCAGGCGCTGACCCTGGACATGCTTTTGCCCGACGAAAGCGGTGTCAGCTTTTTGCAAAGCCTGCGCGCCGACGAAGCGACCAAGGATATTCCGGTGGTCGTTGTCTCCGCGATCGCCGGCGAATCCCGGGACAATGTTCTGACCTCGGTCATGGGGGTCATGGATTGGCTGGAAAAACCCATCGACGAGCACCGGCTGATCCGGGCCATCAAGCGCGGCACCGAGCTGGGGACAAGCGGCCAAGGCAATATCCTTATTGTCGAGGACGATGCGGATTTGACCAGCGTGCTTGTCAATCTGATCGGCGATTTGGCCGAGGTGAGGGTGGCGGTGGACTTGTCGGAGGCGAGGCAGCAGCTTGCACTGCCCGGCTGGTCGCTGGTTATCCTTGACGTTACTTTGCCCGACGGCTCCGGGCTGGACCTGATACCGTTTTTGAAGAGCGAAGGCCGCCTGCCGACGCCGGTTATTATCTATTCGGCCCAAGAGGTTTCCGCCGATATCGCCGCCAAGGTGGAACATGCGCTGGTCAAGTCACAAACCTCCAACGATGATCTTCTCAACATGATCAAGGCGATGGTCGTGAAGCCCGAAGGCGAAGCGGCGTGACCGGCGCCATCAAAAAAGTACTGGTCGTCGAGGACGAAGACGATATTCGCGAGGTTCTCTGTTCGGCACTGGAGTTTGTATGCGAATTTACCGTCGAGCCTTGCGCGTCCGGGTTTCAGGCCATCGAAAAGGCGGCGACGTTTGGTCCCGATCTGATGCTGTTGGACGTGATGATGCCGGGCATGGATGGGCCGCAGACTTTAAGCAAACTGCGCCAAATTCCCGGCCTGGAGGCAACCCCGGTGATCTTCGTGACCGCCAAGGCAATGCCCGCGGAAATCGCGCATTTCAAATCGCTGGGCGCGCTCGGCGTGATCGTTAAGCCGTTCGATCCGATGGCGATCTGCGATCAAATCATCGCCTTGGCGGCGGCGGCGGGCGGCTAAGCCGGCCCGCCCAGTCCCTAACGGCTCATGATCGCCGCCAGTTGCCGTGATTTGATGCCGACGCCGCGAATATTGATGCGCGCCAGGGCAGCGCTGAAACACTTCATCGACGCATGTATCTCTCGCATTTCCTTGGCGAGGCGGTCGGTGTTGTCTTTGTAGTCATGCACAGCCGTAATCTGATGGTCGATGGCGTTTTGCATTTTGCGGACCGAAACCCGTAGTCGTGCGATCGGATTTGGATCTTTGTCTTTATGGATAAAACTCATGGCAGCGCCCTTTCTCTCGATTGGTTCAAGGCGTCAATCTACGCCGCCCATGTATTACCCGTTTTAAGAACGTGTTGCCCGCATGTGAATTGTCATTAAACTCGTGGCCGGAAGTTTAATGGGGATTGATATCATGCAAGACTTGAAAGCTAAGGGGGCGTTTGTGACCGGCGGCGCATCGGGGATTGGGCTCGGCATGGCGCGCGCCTTCGCCGATGCCGGCATGAAGGTGGCCATCGCCGATGTGGAGGCCGCACCGCTGGCCCGGGCGGAAGCCGAAATAACCGCGCTCGGCGCCGAATGTCTTGCCATCCAATTGGACGTGGCCGACCGGGGCGCCATGCAGGAAGCCGCCAAGACCTGCACCCGCGCCTTCGGCAAGATGCATGTGCTTTGCAACAATGCCGGCGTCGGCGGCACCGGCGCGGCGCTGGACGAGGTTACGCCTGAGGACTGGGATTGGGTGCTGGGCGTCAATCTGGTGGGCGCCGTGAACGGATTGCAGGCGTTCCTGCCGCTTATCAAGGATCACGGCGAGGGCGGCCATGTGATCAACACCGCCTCCATGGCGGGCTTGCGCGCCTACCCCCGGCGCGGTCAGGGCATCTATATCACCACCAAGTTCGCGTTGGTGGGCCTGTCCGAAGCCCTCGCCCCGGATTTGGAGCCGCACGGCATCGGCGTTACGGTGCTGTGCCCGGGATACGTAAACACATCGATATTCAAGGCCGGGCGCAACCGGCCGCAAAAATTTGGCGGCCCGTTCCAGCGCGACGAAAACTCGGAACTGGCCGCCGGCGCCAAGAACGGCATGGATCCCAATATCGTCGGTGATTTGATCGTCGACGCGATTTTGGCGAACAAGCTCTATGTCATGACCCACGACACCGAACGGCACATGGTCGAAAACCGCCACGCCAATATCATGACGGCGTTCGACGAAGTGGGGCTGCGCAATTCTTAGCCGGTTGCCTGCAACGTTTTATCGCCTGCCTCGGCCGGTTTGGCGGCGATCAGAATAAAGGCGATGACGCAGGGCTCAGTTCCGTTATTGACCCAATTGTGGATGGTGCCGCGCTGCACCAATACATCACCTTGGCGCAAATGGACCGAGCCGCCGTCCAAATTCATTTCGATCTCGCCGGACATGACGACCGCGTAATCGATGGTATCGGTGCGGTGATCCCGGGGCGCGACGCCGGGCATGTATTCCACAAGCCGGAAGACGGCGCCGCCGGGCAGTGCGGTATCCACCTTGGCCAAGCCTGCATCGTCTTGGGCGGCGTCGGCGGAATTGTCGGCGGGCATGGTATCGTTGGTCCAGATAACGCAGCCCGCATGGCCGGCGCGCTTGGAGATGGAATTGGCCGATATTTCGTCGATCTGCACTACCGCCTTGCCAACCGCGTCATGGCCGGTCACCACGCGCCTCACATTGATCGCCATGTCGCCGTCTCCCTAATTTCCGCACCAAGTTTCGTTAATCTAAGAAATCCTTGACCGCCTGGATCAATTCTCCCGGCGCTTGGGCCGGCACATCGTGTTGAGAATCCACCTGTACAATGGTGACATGATCGTGCTCCGCCATGCGTTCCAGCACCTCGGGCGTATAGCGGTCCGAGCGGACGCCGTGCACCACCAGCACCGGACATTGGATTTTGGCCAGCTCTTCCCACACATCGGCATCGTTCAATTGCGGCTGCCGGTCGCCGCTGATCGGCACACCGTTGCCGAAATCGGGATCGCGTTTAAGGATATAGCGGCCATCCTCCATGCGCAGCGCCGCCTCGGCGCGGACCGCATCCGTTGAGATGCGCGGCGGTTGCGCGCGGCCTTGAAAATGGGCCATGGCGGCTTCGATGCTCTCGAAGCTCAACAAATCGCCGCCGGCGGACGGCCCGCCGGCAACCGTGCTCATGGAGCTGTCGACCACCACCAATTTTTCCACCAGTTCCGGGCGCCTGGCGGCCATGACGATGCCAATGCGCCCGGACATGGAATGCACGATGGGAATGATGCGCGGCCAGCCGAGATCAGCGGCGATGGCGGCGGCGTCCTCGATGCGGGCATCGGTGGAATAGTCCTTGGCGGCGCTCCAATCGCTTTCGCCGAAGCCGCGCATGTCCATTGTCGCCACCTGGCGGTTTTGGGACAGCCCGGCGGCGATGCCGGCCCAATCGTAGGAATCGAAATAATTGGCGCCGTGCATGGTGAGGATCGGCAAATCTCCGGCGTCGCCATAGAGGCGGTAAAAGACGCTCACATCACCACTTTGGACGCGCCCTGTCCGGTGTTCGGGAAGGCTCATGGGGCTGGCGCTCCCTATTCCGCCGCGACAACCGGATTGGACAGCGTGCCGAGGCCGGTGATCTCGATCTCGCAGACATCGCCGGGCTCCATCGCCTTGTTGGTGCCGGGCAGCGAGCCGGGCGTGCCAGTGACGATCACATCGCCCGGCTGCAAGGTATAGCCTTCCGACAAATAGGCGATGATGCCTTCGATGCGGGTCAGGATCAGATTGATCGAACTATTCTGTTTTTCCGCGCCGTTCAGGCGCGTGATGATGCTTTGGCTGTACGGATCGCCAAAGGCGTCCGGGGTCATCATCCAGGGCCCGAAACTGCCCGATTTTTCGAAGGTTTTGCCGAGGCCGAATTGCCGGTTGTGGGATTGGTAGTCGCGCACCGAGCCTTCGTTATAACAGGACCACCCGGCAATATAATCGAACGCCTCGTTTTCCGGGATATAGCGTCCCGGCTTGCCGATGACGGCGGCCAACTCGCCCTCGAAATCGTAGCGCTTGGCCATTTCTTGGCGGGGCCGGACCAATTCCTGGCCATGGCCGACGATGGATACCGGCATGCGCAGGAACATTTCCGGATATTCGCTGCGGTCGAGGCCGGTCTCATCTTTGTGGGTCTGGTAATTCAAGGCCACGCACCAGGAAGCTTGCGGCGACGGGATCACCGGTAACAGCGTGACATCGGCGAGCGCGCGCTCCGCTTGCTTGCCATCAACGGCGGCGGCGATTTTCGACTGCCAGCCATCGACGCTTTGCAGAATTTCCCGAATGGATTTGGGCATGTCCGGCTGGGCGGCGGCCAGATCAATAAAGCCATCATCGCCAACCATGACGCCGACGCCGGCCTGGCCATCATCTTCGAATGAAATCAGTCGCATGAAATTGTCCCCCTCTCCCCTGTTTCGGCGCCGCTGCGGCGCTTGGCGATTAGAAACAAGGGAGCGGCAATGGTCAATGTTTCAACGGCGATATTTCGTGATAAAGTGGCGCTTCAAAAATCTAGGGGAGGAAGCGCCATGGCTGATGCGATCGAAGAATACCGGAAATTCATCGGGCACAAGACGGTAAGCGAAGATGTGGTGACCGCATCCCAGGTGCACCGCCTGACGGCGACCCTTAACCGCAATGATCCGATCCTCACCAAAGGCGATCCGGTGCCGCCGGGCTGGCATTCGATCTTTTTTCCGCGCCTCAACCTGACCGATGAGCTCAGCCCCGACGGCATGTCCTTCGATATCGAGAACGGCCCGCCGAGCCCCCTGCCCCGGCGCATGTATGCGGGCAACAATATGCGCTTCCACCAGCCCTTCCGCATCGGCGATCACATCACCAAAGAGCTTTCCATCGCCTCGGTCACGCCCAAGGAAGGCCGCTCGGGCAAGCTGGTGTTCGTCACCATCGCGGTCAAGATATCAGGCCCGGGCGGGCTGATCATGGAGGACGATCAAAACCTGGTTTACCGGGAAGAAGATAGTGGCCAGGCGCCGCCGCCCGGCGAGCCGGGTCCCGATGACGCCACCTGGAAACGCACCCAGACCACCGATCCGGTCATGCTGTTCCGGTTTTTCGCCTGCACCTTCAATCCGCACCGCATCCATTACGACCAGCCTTATGTGACCGGCGTGGAAAACTATCCGGGGCTGATCGTGCATGGCCCGTTCACGGCGGTCTGGCTTTTGGAGCTGGTGCGCGAAAATGCGCCGGACGCGACGCTGACCAGTTTCGCCATGCAAGCGCGGGCGCCGGTCTATGTGGACCAGCCTTTCACGCTGATGGGCGAGCCCGCCGCCGACGGCAAGTCCTGCCAGCTATGGGCGGTCAATTCCGATGGCGTTATTGCCATGAAGGCCAGCGCCGAGTTCGGATAGGCTCATGGATTACGAAAATATCCTCTATGATGTGGAAGACCGGTTGGCGACCATCACCTTCAACCGGCCCGAGCGGCGCAACGCCATCAACTGGGACATGTCCGCCGAGATCAGCCAGGCGTTAAAGGCGGCGGAAATTGACACGGATGTTTCGGTGATCATCTTGAAAGGCGCCGGGGAGTGTTTCTCGTCCGGCTACGATCTCGGCCCATCCATGGGCAAGGCGCCGCGCCAGACCGGCGACATTACCGCCGCCGATGAAGGCCACGGCAATTTCGTCAGCGTCTGGGACAACCGCGCCCGGGTGCAGGGCCATATCGAATATATGATGGAGATATGGAACAACTGGAAGCCGGTCATTGCCCAGGTGCACGGGGCATGTTTGGGCGGCGCATCAGCCTTGGCGCTGGCCTCGGACTTGCTGATCGCCGCCGACGATGCGCGCCTCGGCCATCCCGGCCTTCGCGCCATCGCGCCCGGCGAGGAGACGGCCATCTTCGCCTGGCACGTGGGTCTCAAAAAAGCCAAGGAGATGCTGCTCACCGGCGATTCCCTGACGGCGGAGGAAATGTTGCGCCACGGCATGGCCAACCATGTGTTCACTGCGGAAAAGCTGGAGGAGGAAACCCGCACTATCGCGCGCCGCATCGCCAATATCGATCCGCAGCTTTTGTCCCTGTCGAAAAAGATGATCAACCGGGTCTATGAGCAGATGGGCTTTCAGTTTTCGATCCAAAGCTCCGGCGAGTTCGTGACCATGTCCGGGCGGCTGCCGTCCAATCAGGAGTTCAAGCGCATCGCCAAAGACGAGGGCTTAAAAGCCGCCATCCAATGGCGCGACGGCCCGTTCGGCGGCACCTTGGGCCGCTATCCGCCGATCAACGATAACGGCGAAGAATGAGCGGCCTGCCCGCCAATATCCGCAACCTTGCCGAGGTGGAGGCGTTTGAAAAAACGCCGCTGCAAGAGCGCATGCGCGCCTTTAACGTCTTCGATCTGGTCGCCATGGGCGCCGCCCATGATCCGGGTAGGGCCGTGATCCATTATTTGCGCCACGCCGACCCCGATGAGACACCGGAAACGCTAAGCTATGGCGATTACCTGACCCGCATCCGCCAGGCGGCGAATTTGTTGCACCGGCTGGCCGGCGAAGGCGGCGTGATCGGCGCGCTGCTGCCCATGGTGCCGGAAAATTATATCACCCTCGCCGCCGGGCCGACGGCGGGGATCTTTTGCCCGGTGAACTGGGCCTTGTCGGCGGAGGCCATCGCCGGCGTCATGCAAGCGGCCAAGGTTACGGTGCTGGTGGCGCTTGGGCCGTCGCCGGAATTCACCATCTGGGAGACCGCGCAAAAGGTCGCCGCGCTGGTTCCCTCCATTGCCCACGTTATCCAGGTGCAAGGTCCGGGCGGCGAAAAAGACGCCGATGCCGATTTCAATGATTTTCTGGACGGCGAGAACGGCGATGATTTCGATTTCGAGCGCTTGGACAGCGCCGATGCCACCGCCATCTATTGCCCCACCGGAGGCACCACCGGCGCGCCCAAGCTGGCACGGCTGGCGCATGGGGCCATTGCCTATAAATGCCACGTCTATGGCTGGTTCCTGGGCCATGGGCCCGAAGACGTGATCTTCGCCGGCACGCCGTTGTTTCATTCCGGCGGCATCGTCAACCGCTCCCTCAGCCCATTGTCTCAGGGCATGACCAACGTGATCTTGAGCCCGCATGGGTTCCGCGAGAAAAACACCTACAAGAATTTCTGGAAGCTGGTGGAGAAATA
>Ga0114993_10001687_pt1 | contig 25162 bp, 22 predicted proteins | sample ArcticOcean_MG_C_FD_87042 | JGI IMG/M metagenome (GOLD analysis project Ga0114993, IMG submission 87042) | Marine microbial communities from western Arctic Ocean - ArcticOcean_MG_CB2_150 | ecosystem: Environmental > Aquatic > Marine > Oceanic | place: Arctic Ocean: Canada Basin | collected...
CACCAACCCGTCCGATAGCACGACCAACCGCGACGGCATCTCCCGCAACACCGGCACCCACCCCGGGCGCGTCCGCAAAAGCCATGACCGCCGTGATGCCGGGCCGGGTGTTATCGGTGGCCGTATCGGTCGGTGACTCGGTTAGTCGGGGCGACCTGATATGCGTGATCGAGGCCATGAAAATGGAACAACAGATCGGCGCAAACAGGGACGGTGTCATATCTGCGGTGCACGTCTCCGGTGGAGATTCAGTCGCACACGGCCAGATCCTGGTCGAGTTCGAGTAACCAACAAATATGGAATTTGAATCCCTCTGGGAAGGCTTCACGGCGATAGGCGACGACCCTCGTATGGTCATCATGTGGGGCATCGCCGGGTTCCTCTTGTACTGGGGCATCGCCCAGAAAAAAGAGCCGCTATTACTCCTCCCCATCGCCTCCGGCATCCTGCTCGCCAACATGCCGTTGGAAGCACTAACCCGTGAGGCCGGCGCGGGCGGCGAAGAAGGTCTGCTCCGCTTCTTCCAGGTGAACGCACTCAACAATGACCTGATGCCGCTGCTCATCTTTATGGGTCTCGGCGCGGCGACCGATTTCGAACCGGTGCTTTCAAGCCCACGCTCGCTTCTACTTGGCGCGGGCGCTCAGTTCGGCGTGTTCGTAGCGTTGCTGGGCGCTTTGTTGCTGTCGTTCACCGGCGTGTTCGATTTCGGACTTCTGGAAGCGGCTTCCATCGGGATAATCGGCGGTGCAGACGGACCGACCACGATCTTCATCTCCAACAAGATGTACCAGTTCGGGTTGGATAACGGGGTTCCAGTTTCGGACATCGTCGGCGCGACAACCGTGGCCGCCTACTCCTACATGGCGCTCGTCCCGATCATCCAGCCGCCAATCATCAAGCTCCTCACGACCAGGCGCGAGCGGCTCATCCGAATGCCCTACCCGGACAAGCCGGTCTCACGCCGCGTCAAGATCATGTTCCCGATCCTGACTACCATCGTCATCGGCGTCATCGTTCCTCAAGCCGTGCCCTTGATCGGCATCATGATGTTCGGAAACCTGATCCGTGAATCCGGCGTCGTACCCCGTCTGGCAAACACCGCCCAGAACGAGCTGATGAACATCGTCATCATCCTGCTGGGCCTGACGGTCGGTTCCCTCATGCCGGGACGGATATTCCTCCAGACCGAAACCATCGGAATATTCCTGCTCGGGCTGTTCGCCTTTATCGTGGCGACAATCTCGGGATTGCTGCTGGCCAAGGGCATGAACCTGGTCAGCCGCAAAAACCCGATCAACCCGATGATCGGAGCCGCCGGCGTGTCCGCCGTTCCGATGGCCGCACGGGTAGTTCAGGACATGGCGAGCAAGGAAGATCCGGACAATTTCATACTGATGCACGCCATGGGACCGAACATTGCGGGTGTGATTGGAACTGCCACAGTGGCCGGAATTTTGTTAAACATCGTCCCGCAACTTGTGACTTAGACAACCAGATCACGTGGCCGCCTGAATCTTCTTGAGATCGGCCGCCGCTAATTTAGGAGTACCGATGGTCGATCGCAGCATGCGCGGCATCTTTCCTGTCCTGGCGATGCCGTTCGACGCGGACGGCAATATCGTCGTCGAAGACCTCCAGCGTGAAGTCGACTGGATAGCCGGACACGGCATCCCCGGAGTCGCCATCGCTCTCGGCAGCGAGGTGTACAAGCTCTCTGACGAAGAACGCGCTTTCGTCCTGAAAACGGTCGTCGATGCCGCAAAAGGACGCCTGAAAGTGGTCATGAACACCGGCCACGAGGGGACCGGAGTCTCGATCGAATACGCGAAATCGGCACAGGATCTCGGCGCCAGCGCGTTGATGATCAGGCCGCCATCGTTTGCACAGCTTTCTGGCTCTGAAGTCACGAAATACTTCGTCGCCATCGCAGAGGCCATCGATATCCCGATCTTCATGCAGGACGTGGTCGGCTCCCAGGTGCCGCCGCCGCTCGCGGTCCAACTTGCGAAAGCGCACGAGAATCTTTGCTACATCAAGGTGGAAGTTGCGCCGTCCGTTCCCCGCTTTGCTGACCTCGTGGCACGCACCGGCGCATCCGGGTTGATCCCGTTTGGTGGGTCCGGAGGCCAGTTCCTCCTCGAAGAAGCACGACGAGGCTCGCAGGGATCGATGCCGTGGGCGGTAATCCCGGATGTGTACGCACGGGTGTGGGACGACTTCCAGTCCGGCAACGAGGTGGACGCCGAAATCCAGTACCGACGTTACGCAGCGCTGAATCGCACGATCGCACAGGGCATGGGCGCTGCAATGTGGGTCAACGACTGGATACTGATACGCCGCGGCGTTTTCCAGGAGACCTCGCAGCCAAGGCAGCCAGCGCCACGGCCGGACGATCAGACTAGGAAAGAGCTCGACGCAATGCTGGAAGAGCTTGACCTGATCGGGAAATAACCGGTCGAATGACCCTGATGTCACCAAGCAATTACGGGGAGCGCAACATTGGTTGATCGCACCATGAACGGGATCTTCCCGATCCTCGCGACGCCCTTCGACGAGAAAGGCCAGATCGACTTCGAAGACCTCGAACGCGAAGTTGAGTGGATGATCAACGTCGGCGTGAACGGTATCGGGATTGCCGTGGCAAGCGAGATATACAAGCTCACCGACCCTGAGCGGGACGAGGTGCTGTCCTCCGTCGCGAAGCAGGTCAACGGGCGCGTCCCGGTCATCATGAACACCGGCGCAATGGGCACGGACGTGACGGTGTACTACTCCCAGCGGGCGGAGGAACTCGGCGCGAACGCGCTGATGATCCGGCCGCCCAGCTTCATCGCCATGCCGGCCGGCGAGGTGATCGAGTTCTTCGCCCGCGTCGGCGAATCCGTCGGAATCCCGATCTTCCAGCAGGATCAGGCGACTGCTCAGGTGCCCCCGGCTATGGCGATAGAGATCGCCAGACGCCACGAAAACCTTTGCTACATCAAGGTCGAGACAGCTCCAACCGTGCCACGAATGGCCGAAACGGCCGCGCTCCGGGATGCTGCTACGGATGCTGGCGGCGATCTCATTTTGTTTGGCGGCGCGGGCGGTACGTTCCTGTTCGAGGAGCTGCGCCGAGGGTCGGTCGGCACCATGCCCGGCTCGGTAATACCTGACGTGTTCGTCAACGTGTGGGAACGTTGGCAGGACGGCGACGAAGAAGGCGCGGAGGCAGAGTTCCGGCGCTACGGCGCGTTGATCCGGACCCTGAAACAACCCCAGGGTCTCGACAACTGGATCTACAAAGAGATCCTCGTGCGGCGAGGCATCTTCAAGTCAGCCCACGCCCGACACCCTGCGGTGAAGCCCGACCGTTTCCAGATTTACGAGCTTGAACAGATGCTGGACGAACTGGAACTCGAAGAGCCGGAAGCATAAAGAGCGCTGGTATCTTCAGGCATGAACACCGCAATACCACAATCCGAATCACGCTCACGCTCCGCCTCAACCGCGGCGACCTGCCTCTGTTGCGATTCCGACTGCGCCTGTATGCGGGGGGCCGGACTCTTCAGCGCGTTCCACCCGGCTCCCAGTAGAACCTGCAATGCATCGCAACGCCCCTTGTGCCCACCACCGGCCGGCGTCCAATGATGCCGCTCCTAGACGTCTGGTCCAGCAGTCCTTTGTCCGATCTTTCGACCGTAGAGATCGTTCTTCTCTCCGTCCTCGCATTCGGCGTGGCCTACGTCTCCGGCATGGTTGGCATGGCGTTGGGCGTCGTCCGATTGCCGCTTCTGATCGCGTTCGGCATCAGCGTGCCGGTAGCCGCCGGTGTAAACCTCGCGGTCAGCGTCGTAACGGCGGTGACGAGCGGATTTGAGCACTGGAAAAACCACCGGATAGCGTTCCGTGTGGTGCTGGTCATCGGCGTGCCATCGTTTATCGGAGCCTTCTTCGGAAGCCTAGCATCGGACTCGATACGCGTCTGGATCCTGCTGGCTATCGTAACCCTGGTGCTGCTGTGGTCCGGTCTGGTGGCGCTGGCTCGTGCACTACGCACTCGGGACAAAGAAGAGGAACGAGACGAGTCGGTTCAGGTCCCGTTGCCGTCCAGACGCCGTTTGGTCCTGGAGATCACGGTCGGCTTCCTGATAGGTGTACTGGGGGGAGCCGTGGGACTGGTCCTTGGGACCGTGCGAATGCCGGCCCTCGTAAACGTCCTGAAACTTCACCCTGCGATCGCGATAGGAACCAACACAATCATCGGCCTGCTGGTCGGCGCGTCCGGGTTCGTCGGCAAGCTGATCAACGGGGATGTGGATATCCTGTTGATCGCGCTGCTCGGACTCACGGGCATGATCGGCAGCTACCTGGGCGCCCGACAAACCGGCCAGATGAACACCAACAACCTCCGACTCGCCATCGGCATAGTGCTGATAGTCGTAGCACCCTTCATGGGCGTAAGAGCCGCAATAGAGTTCCCAAACTAGCCCCATAGGGGCGGTTATTTTGAGGGTGTCTTGGTCGGTTGGGCGTTGTTGCGCGATAAGGTCGTGATTTGCCGTAGAGACGTATGGCAATACGCCCTCAACAGATGTCCACCACAACGCTCACTACCGTCGAACACAAATTCTTGTCATTCTGATCCCTCCGGGGAAGGAGAAGAATCTCCCGGTCCATTGGAAAATTGACGTCCATTTAAGACAAAACGCGCCGATCACTCACCAACCGATGCCATCGGCCTCACGAACGTCCTTCCCAACGGAATAAAAGGCGACCAAGCCAGATATTCCGCGGCGGACGGAAATCCGGGAGATCCTTCGCCTCGGGCTCAGGATGACAGGAAGACGCAATCGGCTTTGAAAACGTGAGATCGGATCCACGCACCGTGCATTCAGAGCGTGACCCACACATCACCCCTAACCCATCGCCAGTTCCACGACCGCCTCGGCTATCTCATCTGGCGCGCCGCACGACAGCACTCTCATCGTGACCTGGCGTGAGGACGCCAGCCCGGTCATCGGCATTATCGCCGCCGACACAGACGCCGGAACCCCGGGCTCGTCAAAGGTCTTGAGCGCCTCGGTTACTTCATCTTCAACCGCCACGCCGACGATAAGGCCACCCGTTTTCTGGATGCCCATAAACGGCAGCACTTCGTCCGCCGCCAGCGCCTGAGCCCGGATATTCACCCCGACGGCCTGCAATCGCTCTCCGGCGGTCGCGGAGGCTATGTCATCCGGCCAGTCCGCCTCTTCAGCGTTCACAAGAACATCGATCTTGCCGACCTGGCTCTGTATCCATACGAATACCTGCCGAACCGACATTCGATCCGTCACGTCCATGTGGGCCAGCAGACACCCTGATCCGAGGGTCTGGATATTTACGTAAACCTCGTGCGCTGGATTGCGATCTTCCGAGTAGGTGATCGCCACGGTCTTCGCACCGGCCCTCGCGAGAGCCTCGGCAATCGCCTTTCCGCGCGCCTGCCCTCCGCCTGTCACAACACACACTTTGTCCGCTATCGGAACGTCGACGTGATAAGTCTTATCCGGGTCGAAATCGGCCGGGTCGTTTTCCTGAGGGTCGTTAGTCGGTGTAATCAATAATCGCTCGGCCGGTAATCAGGCCCGCCTGCAGGTCGTCGCACGCCTGGTTGATGTCTTCAAGTCGATATCGCCGCGTCACCATCTCATCCAACTTGAGCTTACCCTCCTCGTACCATCGCAGATACATCGGAAAGTCCTTCTCAGGATACGTCGCTCCCAGGCTGCCCCGGTAAGTACGCTGGTGATACATGAGCAGGCCCGGATCGATGGTCATCTGTTTGGCCGGCATACCGATCAGCACCGCCATGCCGCCGTGGTTGTCTGCGCCCGAGCCGCCTCCGCGCGTCATCGGGAGTATCTGTTCGTTCGTGATCTGAAGTCCGATGGCGTCAAAGGCGTAATCGACTCCCCCGCCCGATATCTCCTGGACGGCCTCGATCGGGTCCACCTTTGAAGCGTTGACCGTATGTGTGGCGCCCATCATCCGGGCGTACTCCAGCTTGGCGTCATCAAGATCCACGGCAATGACCGGGTACGCCTCAAGGATGCTCGCCATCTGTACGGCGGAAATGCCGACTCCGCCAACCCCGATAACCGCGACCGAGTTCCCGGGGCGGACCTGCGCTGTGTGCATTACTGCTCCACCGCCGGTGAGCACGGCGCATCCAACGATGCAGGAGATGTCGGTCGGCGCTGATTTGGGAATCGGTACGACAAGCTGTTCCGTGGTCAGAACGTCTCGAGCCCATGTGTAGACGCTGCCGATAACCGGCTCTTCCCGGTACGTAACACCCGTCGGCTCGCTACCGCCTCGGCCCTGCACAGGATCACGTCGGACCCACGTCACGATGGCGTGATCGCCCTCTTTCAGGTGTGTCACGTCACTACCGACATGCGTCACGATGCCGGTGCCTTCATGTCCGAGCACGCCCGGAGTTTTGGTATCCGGGTTGTGCATCTGGTGGAGCTGGGAGTGGCAGACGCCGGACGAGAACATCTTGACGATCACCTGGTCCAGTCGCGGGTCCGGGATCTCGATTTCGTCAACGGTCAGGGGCGCGCCGTGCTGGGTGTGGATGGCTGCGACTGATTTCATGAGAGATGGTTCCTTATGGCCCGGGAGTCAGACTTAAGGCTGGCATCGGGTCGCTGGCAGACGCGCAAGCGGGTGAGAGTTGGTCGAGTCTAGCAGCGAATTCGATCATGACGACGCCGAACTCTGTACTCAGTTCACGAGGTCAGACAGGTCAATCCCGCAGGTGCTCAGGACACCGATGTAAGAGAGCATCCTCAATGGATTTACTTCTCCGTCCACAAGGTCCTGAATGGTGTCTATCTCGATCTCTGCGCTGAGGCACTCAAGTTGCTCCGCCGTGAACGGGAGATCCGATGCCAGGTACGTGAGGTCGGTCGTTTCTACGATCCCTGGAATATCGGGGATGTCCAACACACCCGGGAGCACCTGAGGAAGATCGATCGGGGCGCTATCCGCTGTCGCGTCATCCGGAGTCGACTCAAGATTAACGCCACCCGATAACGCAAGTAGTTCGGCAAGGCCAACGCCACACTCGTTGAACGCCGCGAGTAGCGGGATGATGGCCGCCTGGTCTACATCGCCTCCAACCAGTGACTCCATCAACTCGGCGTCGATGATCAAGACAAGACATACGATCTGTTCCGCTGTGAACGGCAGGCTGTCCAGACTCGCGTATCCCGCTCCTTCCGATTCATCAAGCAGACTGTCAGCGCCCTCGATCAGCCGAACAAGGTCAACCCCACATGTCTGAAGTGCGGGGAGCACCGGCAACAAGTCTGAAAACCCCAGGTTATCGATGCCAAGCTGCTCCAGGATTTCCGCATCTACCTCAACGGTGAGGCACTGGAGATTGGCCTCGGTAATCCAGAGGGAGTCCAGGTCTGAGGCATCGACGCCAAGCGATGCGATGTCGAACGCGGGCGCCGGAGCAGCCGTCGGAACAGGCGTCGCCGTGGGCTCGGGATCGTCGCTGGCACAAGCGGCAACAACGGCAAGCATGGCAAAAACAGCCGCCAGCACTATCCATGAACCTTTGAATCTACCCATCGTCGCAATGATTCCGCCTTTGATTGCGGTCCTCCGTCAACGTTTCAAATCCGATCTCTGGATTTTACGCCCTCGACATCAGTCCAATCCCAGCAGCACCCGTCGCACGAGACTCAGGCTGCTTAGCGCCGCACGCCGTCTGTCGGGCACACCCCGTCCGGCAGAGCGAACGTGGCGCGTGTGGGTGCCTTTGGCATCCGTCACAGCTATATACGTTTCGCCACGCCCAAGGTTTTCTGTGCGCTCATCACCCTCTTCTACGGCGTGAACCGCCACGCCAAGCGTTGCGCCCGATACGGCCCGAATCGCCCGTGACAACGCAGCGGCGCGTTCCGGGCCATCGGTAAACGGCGGCGACTCGCCACCCGCCCGGGCCAGCCGTTCCAGCGCATCGTTCGAGTTGATGATGTTGCCCTCGACATAGGCATCGCCCGCAGCACGCTGGAAAACGTCTGCGATCGCGCCGCCTGCAAGGTCTTCATAGGTCGCAACCGTCAGTCCCTTGTCCGCTATCAAACTGCCGACCACGGCTTCAAGGGTGTCATCCTCGGTCCCGAAAATGTTGTCACCAAGAAGTTTGCGCGCTTCTTCTTCAACCGGACCAATCAACGCCTCGGCCTCGGCCGCAGAGCTGGCGCGTGCGGCGATCCTGACATCCACCTGGCCCGGGTGGGCCATGGTGCCGACCCCGGGGTTGCCGTCGTCCACCATCAAGTGGCCGATCAGGTGATCAACGTTGCTCTCGCCAATATCGACGGTCTTGAGCACCCGGTACTGGATCACATCGGTGACGTTGAACTTCTCTTTTATGAAGGGAATAACCTCGTTGTCAATCAACCACTTCATCTCGAACGGAACACCCGGAAGCGAAATAATCACGCCAGCATCGTCCTCGACGACGAATGCGGGGGCCGTGCCGTTGGGGTTCCGGAATATCCTTGCGCCCTCCGGGATCTCGGCCTGTTTCTCGTTGTTCTTGGTCAGGATGAAGCCGCGCTTGCGAAATCGCTCTTCCAGTTCCAGCAAAGACTCCGCATCCACGACCACCTTGACGCCCATCACCGCAGAAACGATCTCACGCGTCAGGTCGTCCTGCGTCGGGCCGATGCCGCCTGTGGTGATCACAACCTGAGACCGGCCATGCGCACGTTTCAGTGTGTCCAGCATTCGAGTTCGACTGTCGCCAACGGTATTCACGTAGTGGAGATCGATCCCGTTGTCGGTGAATCGCTGGCCGATCCACGCCGAGTTTGTGTCAACGATCTGGCCCAGGAGCAGTTCGGTTCCGATGGCGACGATTTCGGCGTTCATGTGATCTGGCAATTCTTCTTTGAGATTGGCGTCGGCTTCCGTTTGGCCCGCGATGCAAAAGCGTAGGTCCGAAGGGACAGGCCGTCAAACGTTCCTCTCAGACATTCCCTACAGACGTTCAGAACTAACGTTTCTGGCAATCCGGGTCGCGGTCGTTAGTTGACAGTACAAGAACGCTTGTTCTAGTATGCGAACACACGTTCTAAACAGGGTTACGGAATAGACATCTATTCCTTCAACTCTTCGAGAACAATCTCCGGGAACACCGAGCACACCGGCCCGTCCGGAGCTGGCCAATTGACCAGATTAAGAGGTTCAGGACATGACAACACTGGCAACCCGCTCTTCTGCTATCGCTACACCGACAACTTCCGGTTCGTCTGTTTCCACCTCCTCACGTGACCTATCCATCGACTCTGCCCGATGTTTCGACGGAGCCGAAGAGTTTTCCCGTGCGGTGCTAGACAGCGTCGTCAGCAAGCGGGGCGAGTCGCTATCGATCTCGGTACGGTCTGATGCAGAGGCGATCGACATATCGACTCGCCTTGAGCTTCTTCTCATGACCGTCGGGATGGGCGCCGGATCGGTGTCCGCCCGTGTGGCTCCCTCTTTCATGGATCACACATACCCGGCTATGCGTTCTCTCACACAGGCGCTCGATAAAGCCGGTTTTTCAGGCATGTGGACAGGAGCAGGCGGCCGGAACATTCGGTTGATGGAATCCTGGCAGATGTTCATCAGCGTTGACGCCCCCTCAGCCACCAGCGGCCACGCCCAGCCGAAACGGCCAGACACGCTTCTGGAAGTAGTTTCCGCTGACCAGATCCCGACGGACTGGTTCCGGACACGTGTCGCTTCCAGGTCTTCAACAAAGGGCCTGACGACCGTGTATTACAGCTCCTCCTCAAGGTCCACCGACGGACGGGAGTCCCTCTTTGACCGGGTGAGGCGCTCGAACCTCACAAAGGAATGGCGTGACGGAGTTCGTCGGCACTTTGAGACTGCCAACGTCGCCGAGGCCGTGACCGCCAGTTAGCGATTCGGGTTCCATCCGATTCCAAATTTCCTGAGCCGGTGAAAAAGAAGAGGCCACGACATGACCATGATCAGACTCGTCCGCGCAGACACCCTGCCCGAGAACATCAACTACAGAGACGACGGTTGCGAAGTTTCATATTCGTGCCTGGTCTGTCCTCTCCCGATCTGCAAGTTCGACGATCCGGGCTGGCTGCAACGCGAAAGCCGGCAGAGTCGTGATGAAGCCATGATCACCGCACGCAGGCTTGAGAGTCTCTCGGTCGCCGAGATCGCTGAACGGTTTGAGGTCAGCACGCGAACGGTGCACCGCGTCCTGAAACAGGAGCGTGAGGGAACGAGACAGGCGCCCGATACAGAGCAGCAACCGATGCTATCCGTGTTGACCCTCCAGAGGCGATCGGCGTTCAAGTCTCCTCAACCGTTGCCACGTATCTGGCCGCCGGTAGAGGACATCGAACGCGAGCCTGTTCTCGTCAAAACCGCGTAGTTAGCCCGGCGCCTGAGCGAGGACGATTCCGGCTTCGGGCTGGCTGGACGAGTCCCGTCCGACCAAGTTCCGGGATTACCCGGGCGTCTCGAGGACGCGCTCTTCTTTGCCGGCCCCAACCCGCACACGATCACCGGTCGCCTGGTAGACGACGCGTTCTGCGATGTTCGTCGCTCTGTCTGCGATGCGCTCAACGTTGTGAGCGGCCCACAGCAGATAAGTGCCACGTTCCACGTTCGCCGGATCGGCCTTCATCAGAGCCAGGAGATCGGCGCGTACCTTTCGGTACAGGTCGTCCACCTCGTCGTCATCGGGACCGATCGCGAGGGCTTCTTCCCTTGCTGCGTTTTCGTCACGTGTGAGGAAAGCGTCGAGACTCTGCTTGAGCATATGCACCGCACGCTCACCCATCGCGGGAATATCCACCAGCTCTTTCAGCGGCGGTTCGGGACCCATCATCAGGCTGATCTTGGCGATGCCCTCTGCGTAGTCCCCCATCCGTTCCAGTTCGCCCGCTATGTGGAGCGCGCTGATAATCCGTCGCAGGTCACTTGCCACCGGCGCTTCCCGGCGGATCAGCTCCATACAGGCGTCCTCAACAAGATGACGCTTATCGTCGATCAGGTCATCGTCTTCGATCACCTTCTCGGAGAGCGCAAGATCGCGATTCTTGATCGCGTTCAACGCGCTGAAGATCGAGCTTTCGACAAGAGCGCCCAGCAACACAAGCTCTGCTTCAAGCTGCTGAAGATCATGGTCAAATTCTTCTCTTGCCATGGCGTGCCTCGGGATTCCAGGTGCGGGCGGGTCGCTCGGACAACCGTCATTCAGGTCAAAAGACCAACGGGAAAGCGGCGGCGCAACGAGGATGAAGTCGGAAAGTATAGCAGCGGGCACGCCGAAAACATCACATCAGGTCATTGCGAATTTCCACTAAATGATGTGATTCAATCTACTGCTAGATGAATTGATCCGGCAATGCCTGGCCTTCGCGTTACGAATTCAGTCGCTTCCGACGGCCCGCAGTCGTAGAATTAACAACTGCGTTCCGGGCTAAGTGGCCGTAATTACGCGTCACCGTAAGAACTCACCTCACGCGACGAGAAACGTCTCCCGTACATTTCAAACATCCCCTGCGACCTCGCAACACAACTCCAGCCCTACTCAAAATCTCGCCGCTGCCCTGTAACCAACCAGATGTGAGCGACCAGAGTTTCCGCCAGACACAAAGGACCCCCCAGACCGTGACACTCGCCTCCCAGAACTCCGACCCGGAAACCACAGACGCTCCGGACGCACTCGAGATCCCTGATGCTTCAGGATATGCTTCGAGCGAGAGTTCGGCATCTGATGCACCCACCGACACCTTGCTCCCGTCCATCCTCGATGTGAGTGAGGACGACCTCAACTACCAGGTGTCGCAGATGGGCCAGCCGCCCTTCCGCGCACGGCAACTGTGGCGCTCGCTCTACTACGAAGGCGCACAGACATTCGACGATATGACGACGCTCGCAAAACCGTTCCGGGCCGCCCTCGAAGAGCGCTACAGAATATCCCCCATCGTGCCAGAGGTTGAACTACGGTCTGCGGACGGGTCCACGGACAAAATCCTGTTCAAACTCCAGGACGGGGAGTTGATCGAGACCGTTCTCATGCGTTACGGCCTCGACGGTCACCGTCGAGCGCGACGCACCGTTTGCATCTCCACACAGGCGGGTTGCGCCCTTGGTTGTACTTTCTGCGCCACAGGCCAGCAGGGATTCCGGCGTCAGCTCTCCCCGGGAGAGATCGTGGCTCAGGTGCTGCACATGCGACGGATTATCCGGTCCGAAAACGCCGAGCTTATCGCCGCCGGTTCCGCCAAGAAGGACGAGGTGACGGAGATCACCAACGTCGTGTTTATGGGCATGGGCGAGCCGCTCGCAAACTACAACAACACCATGAGCTCGATCGCCATAATGAACCACGCCCAGGGCATGAACATCGGCGCACGGCACCTCACGGTTTCCACCGTCGGGCTCGTCCCGGAAATTCGGAAGCTGGCCCAGGAACCGTACCAGTTGAACCTAGCCGTCTCGTTGCACGCCCCGGACGACGAGTCCCGGTCGCGCACGATGCCGGTGAACAAGCGCTACCCGATCGCCCGCTTGATGCACGCTTGCCGTGACTACGTTGAGACCACGAACCGCCGCATCTTCTTCGAGTACGTCCTGCTCGACCACGAGAACGACACGCCGGAACACGCCAAGAAGCTGGCCGAGCTCCTAAACGGCCTGATGTGCCACGTGAACCTCATCCCGGTCAACCCGACCGAAAAGGGGCCCTACGCGCGACCAAACGACAAACGAAGCGCCCTGTTCCGTGAGATCCTCTCCAAGGCTGGCATCCCAAACACCGTGCGACAGGAAAAGGGCATCGACATCAACGCCGGATGCGGCCAGCTGAGGGCGCGTGCGCTCGACGACGCGGTGGAAGCGGCGGGGTAGCTCCGAGCAAGACGGTCCCACACCAACGCCGGGGCGATACAGTTATATGAGGGTCACGAAGCCGAAAAACGGTCGGCTTCGTTCCTACGGCGCCATCGCCCAAAGACCGTTGTTCCTGCCTATACTTGCGCTCCTACTCGTCCCTCTAAACAGCCCGAAGCTCTTCCTGGATCAACATGAACAACTCGCCCACCATCATCTACACATGGACCGACGAGGCGCCGGCACTGGCCACACACGCATTCCTGCCGGTTATCCGTGCGTTTGCGGGAGCCGCCGGGGTGGAGGTCGAAACCCGCGACATCTCGCTCGCCGCCAGGATCCTCGCTCAGTTCCCCGATGTGCTTGTCGACGGGCAACCTATTCCAGATGATCTGACCGAGCTTGGCGGCATGACGGAAGAGCCGGAAGCGAACATCATCAAGCTTCCAAACATCAGCGCCTCTGTCCCGCAGATGAAGGCCTGTATTGCGGAACTGCAGGCGCGTGGGTACGGCCTCCCGGACTACCCTGAAGCCCCGGGCAATGCCGAGGAATCACAGACGAAGGCACGCTTCGATGTCGCCATTGGAAGCGCCGTGAACCCCGTTTTGCGGGAAGGCAACTCAGACCGGCGTGCGCCGAAAGCCGTTAAGGACTTCGCCAAAGCGAACCCGCCGCGCATGCGTGCATGGTCCAAGAACTCCCGAACTCACGTATCCACGATGGCCGCCAACGACTTCCAGCACAACGAGAAGTCCGTAACTATCCCGTCGGCCACCACCGTAAACATCGAGCACGTCGCGAGCGACGGCACGGTGACGGTACTAAAAGAGTCCCTCCCACTCCTGGCGGACGAGGTGCTGGACGCCACCTTCATGAGCAAGGGCGCCCTGGTTGATTTCTTTCGTGCGCAGGTAAAGGACGCCAAAGACAAGGACGTTCTCTTCTCGCTCCACCTGAAGGCCACGATGATGAAGGTGTCAGACCCGATCATCTTCGGTCACGGCGTGGAGGCGTTCTACCAGAAGGCGTTCACGAACCACGCCGCCACGTTCGAGTCCCTTGGCGTGGACGCAAACAACGGGCTTGGCGACCTGATCTCCAAGATTGCAGACCTCCCGGAGGACCAGCGCAAGGCTATAGAAGCCGATATCCAGGCCGCATACGATGAAGGCCCGGGCATCGCGATGGTTGACTCGGACCGCGGCATCACAAATCTGCACGTTCCCAGCGACGTGATCGTCGACGCCTCCATTCCCCCGATGATCCGTGACTCTGGAGGGATGTGGAACGCGGCCGGTGAGCTTCAAGACACCAAGGCGATCATTCCCGACTCGAGCTATGCCGGCATCTACGACACGATCATCAAGGACGTCCAGAAGCACGGCCAACTTGACCCGACGACGATGGGCAGCGTTCCAAACGTCGGACTGATGGCGCAGAAGGCTGAAGAGTACGGCTCGCACGACAAGACTTTTGAGGCCGCGTCCGCCGGGGTCATGCACGTTGTAGACGCCAACGGCGACACGCTCATCGAGCACTCGGTGGAACCCGGTGACATCTGGCGGGCATGCCAGACGAAGGACGTTTCTGTTCGCAACTGGGTTGAGCTGGCAGTGAGGCGAGCCCGGGCCACCGGAGCCCCGACCGTCTTCTGGTTGGACAGCAATCGCGCCCACGACGCACAACTGGTCTCCAAGGTAAAAACTTACCTCACCGACCAAGACACCGACGGGCTGGATATTCAAATCCTTTCTCCGGTGGAGGCGATGCAGTTTTCGCTGGACCGCATCCGCAGGGGTGAGGACACCATCTCCGTAACCGGAAACGTCCTACGCGACTACCTCACGGACCTGTTCCCGATCCTCGAACTGGGCACCAGCGCACGCATGCTGTCGATCGTTCCACTGCTCAACGGTGGAGGTCTTTTTGAGACCGGCGCCGGAGGGTCTGCGCCGAAGCACGTGCAACAGTTCGAGCAAGAGGGGCACCTGCGCTGGGACTCCATCGGCGAGTACATGGCGCTTGCGGCATCACTCCAGCACCTTGCCGATCAGTTCAACAACACGGGCGCCCGTGTTCTATCGGACGCTCTGGACACGGCCACCTCTGACTACCTGACCAATGCACGCCTACCATCGAGAGTTGTGAACGAGATCGATAGTCGTGGAAGCAACTTCTACTTGACGATGTACTGGGCGCAGGCGCTCAACGCACAGGACGCTGATGCTGAATTAGCCAGCCGGTTCGAGTCTGTCGGCGCAGCGCTAAGCGAGAACGAAGAGTTGATCCTCTCCGAAATCGAAGATGCGCAGGGCCCAGAACAGGACCTTGGCGGCTACTACATGCTGGATACCGGACTTGCTGCGGCGGCGATGCGCCCCAGCAAGACCTTCAACGGCATCATCGACGGGATCTAGTCCCTCTTTCGACACAGGTATCAAACGCGACAGTGCGCCCCGTGAAAACGAGGCGCACTGTCGCGTTCAGACATACTGCAAGTTACGCGTCCTAGATCGGCATCACCTCGGAGCGCTTCGTGTGCCCACGGCCCATCTCGGCTGTCGCTTCAAGCGACCCGGCGATCATGACGCCTTCGTCGATACGCGCCGCAACGGTCTCGGACGGTCCGCCGTCAAGGAACTTGATGCCGTTGGCGAAGCAAGCGTCTCGGATCCGCGTCCGTGCGGCTTCCAGCTCCGGCGGTCGAGGCGGCTGCTGGGCTGCGTGATACCCGTGCGAAAGCGCCATATCGCCCGGTCCCCATTCGGCGAACGAGATGCCGGGGACTCTGAGGGTGGACTCAACGGTGTTCAGCGCTCGCTTATTCTCGATCTTGAGGCCCAGGATTAGCTCGCCGTTCGGGTTCAGCGGCCACGGCTCCGCCTTCTCCAGGTACTCCTCATTTGAGATGCCCCAGATCGGCGCTGCGGAGGCCTGCCCGCCATTGCCGCGCTCGCCATGGTCGAGCCCGGCTCCAACGCCGAGCGGGTGGAACGGGTAGCGGCACGCCTCCACAAAAGCCTTCACGGCCGCCGGATTTTCGGCCTGGCAGAGAAGGATGCCGTGGACTCCACGGGCAAGGATCTGCCGGAACTGCCAGGCGTTGTACCTGATCGATTCGACCGACCCGCCATCGACGGGCGCTTCTACGATCACCGGCGGCGTGCGGTGTCCGCTGTTGGTCGGTCCGCCATCGACAAGTCCCTGCATGAAGCGGTCAAGCCCGGCCATGTCAAACGCGCCGTGCTCCATGCCGATGTTGATGTAGTCAGCCCACGTCTTGGACATGCGCTTCCCGGCCTCGTATGTGAGCTCATTTCCGGTATGGCTGCCAACGTAATAGACCGGCTGCTCAGCTTCCCACAGCTCGATTACACGATTGATCCGGTTCGGCATGTATTTCCTCTGTCCTTAATCTTTCCGTCGTCGCTGTGCGTCGCCGTTGTTCCCTCTCCCAACGGGAGAAAGAACAACGGTTTGAAGTTGAGGGAGAAGTCCGGCCCTATCGAAAGGCTGATAACAGGCGTGTCCTACACCCAGTCCGGCGAGCTACCCCACTTGTCCACCGATACGATTTCCTTCAGCGGATTGCGCGTAACCGGACCAAACCGGCCCTGCGGATAGCCGAGCGGGATGCAGTACACCACGCCTGCACCATTCGGCAGTTCTAGCAACTTCTGAACATCGTCCTCGACATCCGCATGAAGTGAGGTGATAGTTCCGCCGATGCCCAGCGCCCTTGCAGCGAGCAGCAAATTTTGCGTCGCGGGGATCACCGATTCCCGGCCCCCTGGCGACGTGGCGCAGACTAGTACTATCGCCGGTACTTCGCCGATATTGTCGGCGAGCGCCATAGCCAGCTTGTAGTGATCCGGGATGTCCTCTGGCTTGAAGAAACCTTCATCATTTCGCTTTGCCCACCATGCCACGCGGTAGAGCTCTCCGAATCGTTTTCGGACGTGGGCGTCTTGTAACACCACAAAGTGCCACGGCTGCCGATTCGCACCGTTCGGCGCCTGCCGGGCCGCGTCCAGGATGGTCTTCAGATCAGCATCCGGGATCGGGTCAGGCTTGATACGACGGATCGCCCGCAGCGAGAAGATGGCGTCTCCAAGCGTGATATCGAGTCTGTCAGCTGTGGTCATTCATTGCTCCATTCATCTGGATCAGTCTGTGCAGATCTGGGTCGATGCGGGACGACCTGAAAACTAGCTGATACGGCCTAGATCAGTCCCCCGCAACACCTACGTTGGACAGGGATCCGAGAAACTCAAGAATCCGAGGCGCTGCGATATCCACAGCTCCACCCGCGCCCCCGTGATTTTCTCCCTCGACCGGGAAGAATCGAGAATCGTTAGCCTCCGCGCCCGCCCGTTTCGAGCCCTCAAAGGACGGATCTTCAGTTCCGCAGAAGAACATTTTCGGTACCGAAATTTGTAGGACTTCTTCCGGGCTTTCAGATCCAGCCCAGGAGGCGATAGAAGCGTGGAGAGCGATCACGTCATTCCTGAGCAGGCGGGTGCGATCTTCGTCGGAGAGTCCGGGCCGATTCTTGACCTCATCGTCAAACTCGGCCTGGGTTGCGGGTGGCTTCGCAAGCGATTTTGGGTCGTACGGACTGTACCCACCAAGGATGACACTAAGTAGCCGATCCGGGTGGTGCTGTAGTACTGCAGCGCCGATCAGCCCGCCCATCGAGTAGCCAAAAAAGTGTGTCCGTTCTATCCCGAGATCATCCAGCACGGCGATCACATCGGACGCCCGTTTGACCTGCGAGAACGACTCCACGTCGTGAGGCTTGCCGCTCTGTCCCGCGCCGCGGGCATCAATCAGCACAAGAAGATACTTGTCCGCCAGTCGCTCAACGAAACCCCGATCTCGCCATGTATTCAGATCGCCCGAGGTGCCGTGCTGCAGAACCAGCGGCGTATTGCCGTGATCGCCAACAATCTCGTAGTTGATACGCATCCCATCGTTGTCTACGAAGGTCATCAAAAATCTCCCTATCGATGCTTAGTAACGGCCATCAAAACGGCCAACCCCGCACCCATCTTCTAAAGTAATCGCCGTTAAACCGTTTCCTGCACCGCTACCGAATCCAGGAACGCCTTCACGCGCGGACCAACATAGCCCACATCGGTTCCGGCGGCCTGATGATCGCCCCCCCGCCACCTCGAAGAACTGTCCGTTCGCCGCCCCTCCCGCTGCCTGTTTGGCTCCCTCAAGGGGGAGCGTCATTCCCGCCCGAGAACAGCAATATCTGGATAGCATGGGACAGCGCTCCGTCCGCAATCTCCGGACCCTTCGAGCCAGCCATCGAGGCCCTGAGAGCTTCCAGGTCGTTCGCCATCAAGCGCGCACGCACTCCCGGCGTCAGGTTAGGACGCTGGTCTATGTATGCGCCGAACTCTTCCATCGTTTCAGGGATAGTAGCGGCCGATTCGGTGATATATAGGTCGAATCCACCCATCACGGCGCAGGTCAGACGGTCCGCGGCATGATTCAGAAGCGCGCAGCCGATTCGACCGCCCATCGAATAGCCAAAGTAGTAGGTCTTTTCGATGTCCAGATCGTCCAGAACCGCGACCACATCAGCCGCCCGTAATTCACGGACATACGCCGACGGCTCGTGCGGTTTGTCGCTGCGGCCATGGCCCCGTGCGTCGATCAGGATTAATCGATGATCACCGCCAAGTACCTCGGTGTAGCCGCGCTCCCGCCACGACTCCAGATATCCGGTTATCCCGTGCTGGAACACGAGCGTGGGCCCCTCGGGATTCCCCTCTACTTCGTAGTAGATCTGCACGCCGTCGCTATCTGCGTAGGGCACTAGCGTCCTGACAGATGGTCCTCAAGCTTCAATCCCGGTCAACTTTCATCACGTTGAACCCGCCGTATGGTATCAGCCAATACACCGAAACGCCTCAGTTCATATAATTAGCGGCACAATCAATCGTGAATGAAGCACGGACGGCCCCAAAAACGAACTCCGAAAACCACGAACGTTTCGAATCCGAGGGCTGAAGCCCTCCCAAGGACCCACACATGGTCGCTTCGACATCCGATCCTCAGGTAAATATGGTGCTCGAGAACATTGAGACGATGGTCTCGAGCGAAGGTGGACGACTGGAGCTGGTCGATCTCGGCGACACTTCGCTCCACTTGAAGTACCTGCCCGGCGTCAATGAAGAGTGCCCGGAGTGCGTACCGACCCGCGACAACGTCGAGATGTTCATGACGATGTCGCTCAAGCTACACGCGCCCCAGATCACGGATGTCACGGTAGAAGAAGGCCCACCTAACGTCTAAACCCCGCCCGCGTGCGGATTTTGTCGGCTGTGGCAGGGGCGGGTCGGCTGCGGCCGGGAATTACCTGGTACGGGATCTTCCCAATGCAGGTACGTACTTTGACTAGCGACGAGCAGTCCTCACTGACCGGATGGGTCACTCACACCGGTGATTCGCTGGTCGCCGTCACGCCACTCAACACGTGAGACTGGTTACGCCAGAGGTGTCATCCACCGACTACTACGGAATCCCGTTACGTGACATGATCCAGTTCGAACTGTGCCATCGTCAGCCCGTGACTTGAGCCTGGTATGCCGGAAAATTGACGCCGGTCGACGCCCGCAACCTTCGCTCGCGCGATAAGCTCGCAATGAACTTGACCCAGACCCGAGAGGGTCAACCGTCAGGAGACCGTTATCGCGACAGCAATTAGCCCCGGCGCAAAACTCCGAGAGGCCGTCGCCGCGGAGCGCCCCCTCCAGATGCCGGGCGTGATCAACGCCTACCACGCCATGATGGCGGAGGCCTCAGGCTATCGAGCCATCTACCTGTCAGGATCAGGCGTTGCCGGCGCTTCCTACGGGCTACCGGACCTCGGCATGACCACGCTCAACGATGTTGTAGAAGACGTGCGCCGGGTGACCGGAGCGAGCAGCCTGCCCTTATTGGTCGACGCAGACACCGGTTGGGGCAACGCATTCATGATCAACAAGGCAATCAAGGAATTGGCGCGCGCCGGCGCGGCCGGGGTCCACATAGAGGACCAGGTCCAGGCCAAGCGCTGCGGCCATCGACCCAACAAAGAGGTAGTGACGCTGGAAGAAATGGTCGACCGCATCAAGGCCGCAGTGGACGCCAGACCCGATCCGGATTTCGTTGTAATGGCACGTATCGACGCTCTCGCGGTTGAGGGTATGGAATCGGCGCTCGACCGCGCAAAGGCCGTCGAAGAAGCCGGCGCAGACATGCTGTTTCCTGAGGCGATGCCTGAATTGGACGACTACCGGAAGTTCACCGACGCCGTGGATATTCCGGTGCTGGCCAATCTGACGGAGTTCGGCCTGACGCCCGCTTTCACAACGGACCAACTCGCCAGCGTGGACGTTGCAATAGCTCTCTACCCGCTATCGGCGTTCAGGGCGATGAACGCAGCGGCGTTGAACGTGTTCAGGACCATCCGGTCAGAGGGCACGCAGGCGTCCACGATCCCGGATATGCAGACACGTGACGAGTATTACGAATTCCTGAATTATCGAGAATTTGAAGACAAAATAGACGCTCTGTTCGCAGAGTCAGGCTCAAAAGAAGGGAACGCTCAATGACCAGCGGATCAAGGGCAGGCGGACTTGCGGGCGTCGTCGTCGGTGAGACTCAGGTTTCAACGGTCGGACAGGCCGGCCACGGTCTCACTTATCGCGGCTACTCGATCGAGGACCTGTCCTCGCAGTCGACGTTTGAGGAGGTTGCGTACCTCCTGATACACGATCAGTTGCCGAACGTATCCCAACTTGCGGACTACAAGGCCGAACTGGTCTCGATGCGCGCCCTCCCGGCGGCCCTGAGGACGGTGCTTGAGCAGATCCCGGCGGACGCACACCCGATGGATGTCCTCCGAACCGGGTGCTCTGCGCTCGGCACGATGGAGCCCGAGGGCGGCGAGCGCAGCCAGACGTGGGTGGCCGACCGGCTAACCTCCAGCATGGCTTCGATTCTTCTCTACTGGTATCACTTCTCACGCGACGGAAAACGGATCGACGAGACGGCGGGCGGCGACACGATCGCCGAGCATTTCCTGACGCTTCTCGCCCAGAACGCGCCGTCAGAACTGGCACGTCGCGCTCTGGATTCGTCCCTGATTCTTTACGCCGAGCATGAGTTCAACGCATCGACTTTCACGGCCCGCATCGTCACCAGTACGCTGGCAGATCAGCACTCTGCAATCGTCGCCGGAATAGGTGCTCTTCGGGGCCCGCTGCACGGCGGCGCAAACGAGGCGGCGATGGAGCTTCAGTCAGCACACGCCACGCCCGATGCAGCCGAAGAGGCGGTGATGGGGATGCTTGGACGCCGTGAGCTGGTGATGGGCTTCGGGCACCGCGTTTACCGCGATTTCGACCCGCGATCAGCCGTGATACAGGAGTGGGCGCGACAGCTTTCTCAAGACCGGGAGAGCATGCAGTTATACGAGAAGGCGCTGCGGATTGATCGGGTGATGAAACGTGAGAAGAACATGTTCACCAACCTGGATTTCTACTCCGCCGTGGCATACCACCACATGGGAATCCCGACCGACATGTTCACCCCGGTGTTCGTGATCGCCCGGACGTCCGGCTGGTCCGCACACGTGTTCGAGCAACGTGCAAACAACCGCCTCATCCGACCAGCCGGCGAGTACACCGGCCCGATGGAACGCCCGTACGTGCCGATTGCCGACAGGTAGGCGGGATTCCTCATTTGGCCAGCACCCAGATAAAAGCCGTCCTGTTTGATCTGGACAAGACGCTGGCCGACTGGCCGCCGTTTCTCCAACACATCGGACTCATTTTCCGCAACGCCGGCGACGAGACGCCTCCTCGGCCGGGAGATCTGGGCGGCACGTTTCCACGCGGCTTACAGTGGTTCGAAAACTGGATGCGCCGGACGCAGGCGCCTGGGTACAAACCGGAGCAGCGCGTTCTGGATATGCTGGCAAAGCTTGCGGACGCCGGTATCCCGTGGGGCATCGTCACGAACGGGACCAAATGGCAGCACGTCAAGCTGGTCAACATGGGGTTTCAGCCGGAGCCGGAGTGCCTGGTGATCTCGAAAGAGTTCGGCCATAAGAAACCAGACCCGGAAATATTTGCCGAGGCATTACGACGGCTCGGAGGACCGCTACCGTCCGAAACCCTGTTCGTGGGCGACAATCCCCGAATGGACATCCACGGCGCCGGCAATGCCGGGCTTGTTACGGCCTGGATGCGTCGCGGTCGAACCTGGAAATGGGGATCACCGGAACCGGACTTCACGATAGATCAGGTAGACGAAGTGCCGGAAGTACTAGGTCTCTAAACGTAAAACAAGTAAGTCACATATAAATAGTAAGCACCTAACCTTTTAGCACCACCCCGCTAACCAATAACCCAAATAAAAGACGCCTCGCGTCCGTTCGTCAGGAGTTGAATTGTCTGCCTCTATATCCAACGTCCGGCCTGAGCCAGACCAGCTTCTCGCCGATATCGCCGACTACGTACTCGGCTACTCGGTAGACAGCTCAGAGGCGATGAGCACGGCCAGGTACGATCTGTTCGACACGATCGGCTGCGGCCTGCTTGCGCTCAACTACCCCGAGTGCACCAAACACCTCGGCCCGCACGCCCCCGGGACCATCGTTCCGAACGGCGCGCGGGTGCCGGGAACCGACTTCGTGCTAGATCCCGTAAAGGGCGCGTTCGACATCGGGTGCATTATCCGCTGGTTGGACTTCAACGACACCTGGCTTGCCGCTGAATGGGGCCACCCGTCAGACAACCTGGGAGGCATCCTCGCCGTAACCGACTGGCTGTCCCGGACACGAGCGGCGAACGGAGAAGAGCCATTCACGGTGCGCGACGTCCTGACGGCGATGGTCAAGGCGCACGAAATCCAGGGCGTGCTGGCGCTCGACAACAGCTTCAACCGGGTCGGAATCGACCATGTGCTGCTGGTGAAGGTCGCCACGGCCGCGGTGGTCACAGGACTGCTAGGCGGAAACCGGGATCAGGTGATCAACGCCGTCTCAAACGCATGGCTCGACGCCACACTTCGCACATATCGGCACGCCCCGAACACCGGTTCACGAAAGTCGTGGGCTGCGGGCGATGCCACGAGTCGTGGCGTTCGGATGGCGCTCATGGCGATGACAGGCGAGATGGGCTACCCAACCGCGTTATCAGCTCCCGGCTGGGGCTTTTACGACCGGTGGTTTGAGGGCAAACCGTTCACGATGCAACGGCCACTCGGCTCGTACGTGATGGAGAACGTGCTTTTCAAAATCTCCTTCCCGGCCGAGTTCCACGGCCAGACAGCGGTCGAAGCAGCTTTCGCTCTCCACCCGCAGGTTCGGGACCGACTGAACGAGATCGATACGATCACGATCACGACCCAGGAATCCGCGGCGAGGATCATCGACAAGTCAGGCCCGCTGGACAACCCGGCCGACCGTGATCACTGCATCCAGTACATGACGGCCATCGGCCTGATCTTTGGCGACCTGAATGCCGATCACTACGAAAATGAGGCCGCGACCGACCCGAGAGTGGACGCCTTGAGGGATGTGATGACGGTCGTGGAAGATCCCCGGTACACCTCCGAGTACCTGGATCCGGACAAGCGCTCGATAGCAAACGCAATACAGGTGACGTTCAAAGACGGTTCATCCACGGACAAGGTTGCAGTCGAGTACCCGCTCGGCCACCGGCGACGCCGAGATGAGGCGATCCCGCGACTCATCGACAAGCTGCGTCACAACCTGGGAACACGCCTGCCTTCCGAACGTGTGGAACGAGCGGTAGCGCTAGCGGAAGATGCCACGGAACTTGAGTCGATGCCGGTCCCGGAGTTCGTGGAGTTGTTTCTGGCGTAGGGGTAACCAGCGCCGATAATCCCGGATAAGTCCTCTCCCTCACCCCAACCCTCTCCCGCTGGGAGAGCGGGTCCCGTAGCCGATCGAGAACGTTGGTGTGTGATCAACACGCCCTCCCACAACAAGTCATCCTGAGACCGAAGGCGAAGGATCTCTCCGGTGGAACAACGCGAGCAGGTCCGGCGTGCAGACGACATCCGGCGGCGAGATCCTTCGTCGCAAGCTCCTCAGGATGACTTTTAGCGGAATCGGGCCGGGCGCCGGGAAGCAGAGTGGTTTGGGATAGGTCTACTTGAACCTCCCTCACCCTTCCGTCAAGCGGAAGGGCAGTCTCACAGCCCTCTCCCATCGGGAGAGGGCGCTTTCACAACACGCAAACGCGAAGAGGCCCGGGTTTGAACCCGGGCCTCTTTTGAAGCTGTAAATTGCCGCCCAGCCGGGCCTTACGACAGCGGTAGGCCGACCTTCTCGCCGAGGCTGAGGGCGTGCGCCACCGCGTCGGTCCACTCCATGTACTTCACACCTGTCGTGAAGTCGGTGTGGGTCACCGGCTCGATTCCTCTGATCGCGTTGATGAACTCTTCCTCGACCCGCCAGCCGCCGACCTTGTCCGCCGGGATATCTACCTTGCTCATCTGAGCGTCGTTCCTCTGGCCGCTGTAGAGCGCCAGAGAGCCGCCTTCGTTCACAAGCCGGATGGTTCCTTCCGTCCCGTGAATCCAGACATCCGCCGCCGGGCCGAACCCTGAAACGTTGGAGACCTGCATGTGGAGCTGGCCGCCGGCTTCAAGTTCCGTGACGGTATCGATGTGATCCGGAATATTCCCGGTCGATCGACGTCGGCCGTCGGCATCGGACTTGTACTTGACCACGGTGTGGCCAACGGCGGTCACGGATGCGTAGTCGCCCACCCATCGCATCATGGCCTCAGCCCATATGCCCATGTTCATGATGTTGTTTCCGGAATAGTCACGGCGCTCTCGCCAGTGCAGCTCCGAGTCCCAGTTCGGGAAGGTTCCGGTGCCGATCCGGGCGTCAACGCCGATCAGGTCTCCGACATAGCCATCGGAAATCATGTCCACGATCTGCTGGTCAAATGCCAATGTGTGAGGGGCGGGAACGATCTGGGCCACGAGATCTGGTCGCTCTTTGGAAGCGTCCAGCATCGCGTGCGCCTCGGAAGAGTTCGCCGCCATTCGGGCCTCGACCAGTACGTGCTTGTCGGACTCGAGCGCTGCGATGGTCAAGGCCGAGTGCATGTAGGGCCATGTGCCGATGCAGACGGCGTCGATCGACTCGTCGTCGATGATGTCCACCCAGCTCTCGACCGGGTTCAGGATGTCGAATTCA
>Ga0114993_10001688_pt1 | contig 25159 bp, 22 predicted proteins | sample ArcticOcean_MG_C_FD_87042 | JGI IMG/M metagenome (GOLD analysis project Ga0114993, IMG submission 87042) | Marine microbial communities from western Arctic Ocean - ArcticOcean_MG_CB2_150 | ecosystem: Environmental > Aquatic > Marine > Oceanic | place: Arctic Ocean: Canada Basin | collected...
CCAGAAACAGATCGCCGTCCGAGACAGGAGTCACCTGCACGCCGCCCACGAACGTCCGGTAAGTGCTCATGGCGCCCTCCTCGGTCGAGTTGCCGCATAGCCTAGCCCTGCCCCGCCGTTTCTGCTACTTCGGTAGCCCTTACCCACTGACACCTGCCCCTCGCGCCACCGCCGCCACAAACCGCAAGAGCACAGTGTTCCAACGAGCCAAGTGAGGCCGGTACTCGCTGCGATGTCAGCACCCTGCGTGGACTGCGATACACTCGCCCTCGATGATTTATCTGACCTTTGACCCCGAAGCCTTCCCTCTTGGCCGCTGACGACGCTACCGAGCCTACGTACACCGTGACAGAGCGGTCAGCCAGCCGTTGGGGCGCGCTGGCGTACTCGGACTTCCGTTGGTTTTGGGCCCACGGGTTGCTCCAGGGCATTGCCCGCAACATGCGGGAGATGCTGACCTTCCTGCTCGTTTATCAACTGTCAGGATCAGCCTTGCAGCTCGGCCTCACCGGGTTGTTCCAGGCCGTGCCATCCCTCATCTTCGGGCTCATCGGTGGCGCGCTTGCCGATTCTGTTGACCGCAAGAAATTGCTCATCTACACCCAAGCCGCGAACGTTGGCTCAGGAGCCCTCCTGGCAGCGCTTGTCCTTACTAACAATGCCGAGGTGTGGCACCTCTGGGGCTTCACGAGTTTCTGGTCTGCCGTGAGCGTCCTCGGTAGACCCGCCCAGCGCGCCTACATCCCCCGGTTGGTGCCGCAGAGCCAGGTGCTTAACGCCATCACCTGGCACAGCTCTCTCAGTCAGGGCACGTTATTTGCAGGCCCACTCGCCGCTGGATTTCTCGCCGCGTCCCTGGGCATCGGCTGGGCGTACGCTGCCAACTCACTTGTGCTCGCCGGTGCGTTGCTGTCCGTGTTCGCCATCCGGGCATCCGGAGCCCCTGAGGGACCACCAAGGAAGGTATCTGCGCGCACCATCCTCGAAGGCATCCAGTTTGTCCGCATGCAAGAGGTGCTTCTGGCTGCCATGGTCATGGACCTAGGCGTGATGTCCGTCGGGTTCTTGCGCCCCATCCTCCCGATCCTCGCGCTGGACGTATACGAGGTAGGAGAGATTGGACTGGGCGTGCTCGGCGCCGCTCCTGCCATTGGGGCCGTGACTGGCTCGCTGATGCTGCTGATGGTCGGGGACTTCAAGCGCAAAGGCGCGGTCATCGTACTGGCTTACGCCAGCTACGCCCTGGCCATGGTCATGCTCGGGCTCACGCCCTGGATAGGACTGGCGCTAGTGGCTCTGGCCGTAACCGGCTTCATGGACGTTGTAGCGTTCACGGTCAAGCAGGCGCTGATTCAGATCGTCGCGCCCGACCAGTTCAGAGGTCGCGCCGCCAGCCTCTCGTCGATCTTGTCGGTCACGGGCAACGCCACGGGAGCGATGGAGATGGGTACCCTAGTCGCAGCCTTCGGTGCTCCAGGAGCGCTGCTTATCAATAGCGGGCTTGCGTTGGGCATGACAGGCGTCATCACCCTTCGCTGGATGGGCCTATGGCGCCACGAGTCGTGACCAGCGCCACCCTCTGGGACTCGCTGGCTGATCCTAGCCCCACTTAGCCCCGCCGTAGATGTCGAGCGCAGTGCCACTCACCCACGTTGCTGCGTCCGACGCCAGGTAAACAGCCGCATTGGCCACATCCTGAGGGGTTCCGTAGCGCTCCACGCCGATGGTCATGCGCAGATTGTCGAGTTGCTCATCGGTACGGCCTGCCCGAATCACCGGTGAGTCAATGAACCCGGGATTGATGCAGTTGACCCGGACCAGGGGCGCCCATTGGGTCGCCATCGCCTTCGTCAGGTGGATCACGGCGTCCTTAGTCATGTTGTAGATCGTCATGTGCGGGGGACCCCAACCGCCCCAGCCACGTCCAATGCCACCCATCGACCCCATGTTGATGATGGTCCCGCCGCCCTGCGCCTGCATCTTCGGCACCGCGATGGCGGACGCTCGGATCAAGCTCTTTACGTTCAGGTCGAAGCAACCCATGATGTCCTCGTCTGTCAGCTCTAGCAGAGGGGCGCGTTTGAAATCGTCCGCCACCGCACCGCCAGCGTTGTTCACCAGAATGTCCAGGCGCCCGAAATGCTCGGTCGTCTGGTTAATCATGGCCTCCAGTTGCTCAGAGTCCCGAATGTTGGTCGGAATCGTCAGGCATGTTCCGCCCTCTGACTCGATCTCCGCCTTGATATCGTCGAGCTTAGATTGCGTCCGCGCGGCAACAACTACCCGTGCGCCGCTGCGTGCGTACTCCAGCGCGATACCACGTCCAATCGTCTCGCTGCCACCCGTGATGATGGCGACCTTATCTTGCAGGGAAAAGCTAACAGCGTTGCTCAAGCGGAGCCTCCGTTCCAGGTACTCGCCACCAGGTTATCAGCCACAAACCATCTGGCCTGACACTCACGTCCCCGTGCCCCGGTCGAGTTCAGAGCCGTAGCACGCGTCGGTGCAGGAGTATCGCGAGTCCATTGAGCATGAGGCTGGCTCCCCCGATTACCGTCATCGCGATCGATACGCTGGTCGCCTCCGCGATTGCCCCGGCAATCGCGATTGCGATCGGTGCGATACCAGGGTTGATCCCGTTGATGCTCATCACACGCCCGCGCATATGGGGTGGCGTGTTGCCTAGCAGAAGACTGTTGCTTGCTGATCGGAACACTGTGGAGGTACCTCCGATGCTCATCGAGATCAACGCTGCAATCGCGATCCAGGGCATCCAACCCAACACCATGATGGCCACTGCGTTGATCGCCGAGAACATCATCATCATGAGGCCTCTGCGCCTCCCGAGACCAACGGACGCGAGCACCAGGCCAAACAGGACCGCACCCGCACCGTCCGCAGACAGGAGCACACCGTACGCCCCTGGCCCTGCTCCCAGCTTCTCCGCAGCAAACACGGGAATCAACGCCCGGCTGGCGAACCCGATGCCCTGAAGGCCGACCGCCACCACCAGCACCGAGAGGACATCGGCGTTACTCCCCGCGAACCGAAGCCCCTCCCACAATTCCGCCAGCATGGAGCGCCCATGCTCCCTGCCGTGGACTGCAGGCAGATGCAGTTTTGCTGTCAGGATCTGGTTGCCCACGAAGATCAGCGCCAACGCCGCATAAGCCCAGCCAGGGCTCGTGATGCCCAACGCCACGCCAACACCCGCAGGCAGCAGCAATCGTGTGCCATTAATGGCGATCCCGTTCAGCGATAGCGCATTGATCAGGCGTTGCTGGGGCACAAGCGTTGGGATCGTCGATGTCCGTAGCGGACCGTCCATCGCCATCCCGACCGCAACGGCAAACGAACTGGCATACAGGTGCCAAAGCTGAAGGTTGCCCGAGAGCACCACCCAGGCCATCACCGTATACAGCACCATGTTCCAAGCCTGGATCCCGAGTAGCAGCCGACGCCTGTCGAATCTGTCGGTCAGCACCCCTCCCCATAGGCCCAGCACCACTATGGGTAGCGCCTGCATGAGATTCACCAGACCGAGCTGCAGCGCCGAGCCGGTCATCTCGTAGGTGAGCCAGTTTCGGGCGACCTGCTCCGTCCACATCGCAGACGCCGATCCAGCCTGACTCAGCCACAGCAGCCGGTAATCACGAAAGGCAAGCGATGCGAACGGACGCAGCGGTAGTGGCAATGGGGCAAGCGGACCTCCAGGCGTGTTGCTCATCGGTCAGCCCAGCAACTCGCGTAGCACAGTTATGAGGACGGTCAGCGTGCCGATGCTCGCCAGGGTGCTCATCACCACCGCGCTAGTCACGAACTTCGGCTCGGCGTCGAATTCTGTGGCCAGGATTGTCGTGAACACCGCCGTCGGCATCGCCGCCACGATGATGACTGTCTGTTGCGCTACACCCTCGAGACCGACGACCACCGTGACCAGATAGGCCACGGCGGCGCTGGCTATCAGACGAGCGAACCCCGAGGATGCGAGGCTCCTCCAACGCGCCCAGTCCATACCCTGGCTGAGCTGGAACCCTAGCACGATGAGCATCACCGGGATTGTCGCGTCGGCGAGCATCTCGATCGGCCGTGAGAGAGTTAACGGCATGTCCCAGCTGGTGACGCGGATGATCAGTGCCACCGGAACAGCGTAGAGCGTGGGTACTTTCAACGAGGCCTTGAGCGGCGCCAGGCCATGCGCGTTCCCTCGCGCGGCCACGTAGATGCCAACGGGCCAACTCAGTGAGCCCTGCACGACGAAGATGATGATGGCGACTGCCAGCCCATCATCGCCGAACGCAAGGAACGCTATGGGTATGCCCATGTTGCCCGCGTTGGGGAATCCGGTTGCGAGCGTGAACCCACTCTGTAGCGAGCGTGGCAGACGTATAGCGGCGGAGAGAAGTGCTGCGAGACCTAGCATCAGCATCATCGCGAGGAATGCAGAGGCGACCACCCTCAAGGAGATGGAGGCTGGTAGTTCCGTAGTCAGAAGCCCGTTCAGTACCAGGGCCGGGCTGAGGAGGTACATCGCCACGGGACCGAGTGCGCCAACCCCCAGCGCCTTCCAACGCTGAAGGCCAGCGCCGAAGGCTGCCACCAGGAAAGTGGGCAGGATGACAGTGAGGAAAACGTCGAGCATGTGGCAGAGGACAGTTTAGCTCTGTGGCAGGGGGGCTGCCAAAGCACGAGGTAAATCGCCAAATAATTCGAACAAAACCCGCGCAAATCGATAGTCGAGATGTTTCATTCTGTAACACGTTCGTAACTTTTGTGAAACACGACCGAAAAACGCGCGAGCGAAGATAACCCCTGTCCGATCTCACTGGATGGAAGGAGTAAGGGTATGGAAACGGGAAATATTGCATGGATGCTCACGGCATCAGCGCTTGTGCTGCTGATGACACCGGGGTTGGCCTTTTTCTATGGAGGCCTCGTCCGCGGACGCAACATCGTGAACACGATTATGTACAGTTTCATGGCTATGGCCGTGGCGAGTGTGGTTTGGGTGCTCTGGGGGTACAGCCTCGTAGCTAGCGACGGCGGTGGGTTGAACGCCTTCATAGGAGGCTTCGGCCACTTGGGCCTGAAGGGCATTGACGGTATTGCCAACCCCGGTGACATGATTGACGTTATTTTCCAAGGCATGTTTGCGATTATCACGCCAGCATTGATTACTGGCGCGATCGTAGAACGATTCAAATTCACTACATATCTGGTCTTCTTAGTTCTCTGGTTGACGCTTGTGTATGCACCCATAGCCCATTGGGTTTGGTACGGCGGCTGGATCGGTGATCTCAGTGGCGGCAATGGTGCCCTCGACTTTGCCGGTGGAACGGTAGTGCATATCAACGCCGCAGTCGCTGCAGTGGCGGCAGCAGTGATGCTAGGTAAGCGGCGCAACCCCGGGCTTGAGCCCAGCAACGTACCGTACGTGGTCCTGGGAGCAGGAATCCTGTGGTTCGGATGGTTTGGTTTCAACGCAGGTTCTGGGTACGCCGCCGATGGGCGCGGTGTTAATGCGTTTTTGGTGACCAACGTGGCGGCAGCAACAGCTGCACTAACGTGGGGTCTTATCTCGCAGTTCCAGTACAAGAAAATGAGTGCGGCGGGTGTTGCGACCGGTGCGGTGGGAGGGCTCGTTGCCATCACTCCTGCGGCTGGATTCGTCGGTGTGATGGGCGCGCTTGCTATCGGCTTGGGCGCAGGGATTCTCTGCTACATAGCCGTACAGATGCGCCCGAAGATTGGCCTCGATGACGCGTTGGACGTGTTTGCGGTGCATGGAATCGGTGGTATCTGGGGCGCGCTCGCTACTGGCATCTTCGCGGTTGCCGCAATCGGCGGCACGAGTGGCTTGATCGAGGATGGCAACGTCGACCAAATGCTGACGCAGATTATCGCGGTGGTGGCGACGCTTCTGTACTCGGGGATCGTATCGCTGGTGATCCTTAAGGTGTTGGACGTGATTCCTGGACTGGGATTACGGGTGTCTGAGGCTGACGAAGACCAGGGCCTCGATGTTAGCGCGCACGGAGAGCGCGCATTTGACCGACGGCGCAGACTAGGCGAGGCGGGTTTCAGTTTCCAAAGCAGCTCCTCCCCATAAGCGAGGAGCCTGAAAGGGATCAAGAAATGATCAGCATTGAAGCAATCGTAAGGCCCGAGCGCGTCAGCCAGGTGACCGCAGCGCTCGTGGAGGCTGGTAGCCCGGGGTTTTACTACTACAACATCACCGGCCAAGGCCGGCAGCACGGAGTTGAGGTATTCGTGGGTCGTGGTGGCCAGATGGCCACGCGGTCGACGGTGCCGAAGACATTGATCAGAACAGTCGTGAACGACGACCAGAAGGACGCCATCGTGGCAGCCATTGTCGCTTCGGCTAAGGGCGCTGGCGAAGGAGCGATCGGAGACGGAAAGATCTTCGTTTCGCAGGTTGAAGATGCCGTACGCGTCAGGACCGGCGATCACGGGTTGGCCGCGATCTAGAACGCGCAGACCGAGCGCTAATAAAAAGCGGGGCCCCGAAAGAGGCCCCGCTTTTCGTTACTGTCGAGGGAATCTTACTCTTGGTACTCCTTGAGCGCGTCCCACTTGGGTTCGAGGCCGAGGCCGGGGCGCTCAGATAGCGTCACCGTGCCCTTATCCGGCCCTATGGTGCCATCAAACAGGATGTCGCCAGCCTTCCACATTACGTAGTGGTACTCCACTCGCCAGCCGTTGGCCATGGCGGCCTGCAGGTGCATGTTGTGATGCGGCCAGCCACCTCCGTTGGCGATGGGTAGATTGAACGCCTGTGCCATCGCCGCTATTTTCGCCCCCTCCGTGTACCCGCCGCAGTACACGACGTTCGGTTGGAGCAGATCGACGGAGTTGTGGACAAGCAACTCACGAATCCGGAACTTGTGGCCTTCGTTCTGCCCCGCCGAGATGGGGATGGATGTGCGCATGCGCAAGTCGTGGAGCATAGGCGCATCGTTGCCCCAGATCGGCTCCTCGAACCACTCGATGTCGCACTCTTCGATCATCTTCGCCAGCTTGAGAGCGTTGTTGAATTGGAACATGTAGTTCGCGTCGATGGAGAGTTGTACGTTGGGTCCGATCGCGTCGCGTACGGCGTGTACCCGCGCTGAGTCCTCACGTACTGCCTGATGGTTGCCTGCGACTCCAACTACCATCTTGAGCTTGTCCTCTCCCTGCGCTACGAACGATTTGGCGACCTCGACGAGTTGTTCGACTGAGTACTCCGGCAGGCCAAAGGTGATGTATGCCGGAACCGTCTTCTGCGCGCCACCAAGCAACCGCCACACAGGTTGGCCCGTCTTCTTGCCCTTGATATCCCAGAGTGCGATGTCGAGAGCGCTGACCGCGGAACTCCAGGCGCCGGTTTGCGAGCGCGGGTTGAGCTCGATGTACAGGTCTTGCCAGATGCGCTCGGTCTCGAACGGATCTGCGCCAATAACGCGTGGTGCAATCTCGCGATTGATGAGCTCACGCACTGCGTGGCGTTGGATGGGGCCTGATATGCCATAGCCGGTGATTCCTTCGTCGGTTTCGACGGAACAGAACACCAGCGGTCGCATCACGGGCTCGTCCATCAGGGGGACGGGCACGGCGACGTTGTGTGTGGTGGCTTCCACGCGGACGATCTTCATGAGTAGGGCCTCCGTTCGAGATGCGGCGCACTGTACGGCAACGAGTAGGGGTGCGCAACGCGGCGAATCCTGTCACCGGAGGCTGTGGCCCATCGAACCTCCAAATAGCCAGCGAAGGCACGAGCCCGAAACTAGTTGCCGGACACCGTCAAGCTACCAGCGCCTAACACGGACGTTCCATCGACCGAGCCCGAAATTGAAGCCTCCATCTGAAACTCTCCTACGGCAAGTACCTCAACAGTCCATGACGCGCTACTGGCGTCTGCTGTCCAGTCGATGAGCTCGACCATCTGTGTTTGCGCCTCACGAATTAGAGCCCCATCGAAGCGTGTGATGCCGACGACCACACCATTGACCGTCAACGTGTACTGAGCACGAGACACTCCCGCAGCGGTCGCGGTGTAGGTCACTCGATCCCCGACCTGTACGTTCGTGGCGGACGAGATCATCTGTACATCGAGGTTACTGGCCGTCGGAATCGCCTTGGCTACCAGCGTCAAGAGGTAGTCGTCGGGGGACCTTACCTGCTCAGCAGGAGGGGCCAGCGCGAGTACTTGGATTGTGAATGGTCCTACGATTGTCTCGGACGGTCCCGAGTCGAAGAACAACAGGTGCGTCACAGGATCAGCGTTGGTCCCTAGGTCTGTCAGGGTGACCTCGACGATCGCAACGTCAGGCCGCAGGCATTCGGTGCCAACGGGGCACCGGGAGTCAGACACGATGTTCGTGAAGTCGAGGCGGTAGGGCTGGTCGTTCGTGGACAGCAATGCCGAATTCGTCAGAGGCAGATTAAACGGATTGCCGAGCTCGAGGTACATGTCAACGAATGAACTAGGCGTTGGGCTGGGCGTGGCACCGTCCGCGCACCCCGCGACTGTGGTGATAACGACGGTGGTGAGCATGAGGAGGCGGAGTTTCATCGTGGATCGTGTGTCCCAAGGATTAGTGAGTCATGCGGCGGGCCATAAGGATAGACGTTCAGCGCGCTTGGCTTGCCTTTACCGCGGCCATTGCCGCCGTCGCCTTTGACCTTGTCACCGCCGGGAACTGGGCGTATATCGTCTCAAGTTGTTCCGCGTCCTGGAGGTTCGGAGTGATCTTCGCGTCGGTCATAGTGGATGTGTAGTCCATGCAAGAATCGAGATTCGCGCGGATGAAGTTCTTGTCCTGGTGTCCCAGACCGAAGATGTGATTAACCCCTTGGCACACCACGAAGAGTCGCCAGCGGTCGTCTTGCCTGCAGATGCGCGTCGGGTCATCGTATTAGAAATTGTTCAACTGAACGCACCTACGGGTGACATGACCGTCTTTTCCGCGCTTGACGCTGATGCTCGCGATGCCGAGCCATCCGTGATCGCCATAATCCGAATCACAGGATTCCACCGCTGCGGTCGTAGGTAGGCAGTCAGTTGTAAGGTATTGACGCTCGGGCACGTGAATGATCAGGGTTCATTAGATTTGATTTTCGACGACCTCCGCGAGAAATGCCGATTCCGCGTGAGTGGTTGGTAGTTGCTACCGACGTCCTTGCTCAAAGCTACCCGCCACCGCCTAGTGAACGAAGTCCTTCCAGCACGTCGTTCTTGTGCTGGCCGAAGGCGAGCTCGTGATGGTAAGCGCCACTGATCACGGCGGCTTTGCTCACGATGTAGGTAGCGCGCTTGTTGGGAAGCAGTGGCAGGCTTCGTTTGACGTCGTAAAGTCGACTCACGCGTTTGTCGGGATCGGACAGCAATGGATAGGGCAAGCCGAGGGATTCGCGGAAACGGCGATGGCTATCCACGGAGTCTGGGCTGATCCCGACGATCATCCCGTCCAGCGACACGATGGCTTCATGTATATCACGGAAGCCACTCGATTCAATGGTTCACCCCTTGGTGAAATCCTTGAGGTAAAAGTAGAGAATTACGTGCTTGAAGCCGACCCAGTCCGACAGGTTGAACGTCGACCCATCATCAAGGTGGCCGGTGAAATCGGGTGCGATCGCGCCAATTTGTAGCATGAGGCCTTGATTATACGTTGCTGATGCCGTGTCAAAGAGGACTAAGGCCGCTTCACTGACGCGGCTGATATTGTGTATACTTACCTGTGAAATAAGAGAGAGCGGAAGAACACAGTAGGCCGCGAAAAGAGAAGAATGCTAGACACCGCGACCAAGCAGCGAATAATCGGAGAGTACCAGGCCAAGCCGGATGACACCGGTTCCACCGAAGTACAGGTGGCTCTCCTGTCCGAACGTATCCGCGGGCTGACTGATCACCTCCGCAGCAATCACAAGGACCAGGCAACGCGCAGAGGTCTGTTGAAGCTGGTAGGCCAGAGGCGTCGCCTGCTTCGTTACTTAGCTAACGAAGACGTGGCGCGCTACCGTACGGTGATCAGTAGGCTCGGCCTCCGCAGGTAGCTCGATATAATGTAGCACCCACTGGGTGCTACATTGCTATACCCGGAAGCTCCTAAAGCATCGAACGTGCCAGCTTCTCCTCGCCGCCATGGCAAAAGAAGAGGAGTAGTTTGATATGCCCACAAAGCATGAGATAGAGATCGGTGGAAGAACGCTGTCCATCGAAACCGGTTTGCTCGCCCCGCAGGCGCACGGCGCCGCCGTGATCCGCTACGGCGACACCGTCGTTCTGGTCACCGCCGTTATGGGCGGTGTCCGTGAAGGTATGGACTTCTTCCCGCTCACCATTGAGTACGAAGAACGCCTGTACGCCGTTGGCCGCATCCCCGGAAGCTTCTTCCGGCGTGAAGGCCGCCCCACCACCGAAGCCACGCTTGCGGCGCGGCTCACCGACCGCCCACTTCGCCCGCGCTTCCCCAAAGGCATGCGCAACGAGGTGCAGGTGATCTCAACGATCCTGTCGGTGGATCACGTTAACCAGCCAGACATCATGACGATCATCGGTGCATCTGCTGCGTTGTCGATCTCGCAGATCCCGTTCAATGGTCCCGTCGCCGCGACGCGCATGGGCTATATTGACGGGGAGCTCGTGGTCAACCCCACGTTCGAGGAGCTTACGCGCTCCAAGCTGGACCTGACGATTGCCGGCGCCCGCGACGCAATCATCATGATTGAGTCAGGTGCCAAAGAGATCACGGAAGACGTGGTTCTCGATGCCCTTCGCGTCGGGCAGGAAACCAACGTCAAGATCATTGAGCTCCAGGACAAGCTGGTGGCTGAGATCGGCAAAGCGAAGGTCGAGGTCAAGGTTGCTGAACCCACGGACGCTGACCTGTTGGCGAAGGTCGAGGCCATCGCCAAGGCCGGTCTCGAAGGCATGGTTGATCGTGGCGAGGGCCGCGGTGAGCGCAACGATGAGATCAAGGCAGTCGAGGCCAAGGCATTCGACGAGTTAGCCGAAGAGTGGGGTCGGCCCGTCGTTGCGAAGGCGTTCGACGACGTTCTCAAGAAGGTCATTCGCTCCAAAATCCTTTACGAGAAGAAGCGCCCCGACGGGCGCAGCCTGACTGAGATTAGGCCGCTGTCGAGTCAAGTTGGCCTGCTACCGAGGACCCACGGTTCGGCATTGTTCCAGCGTGGCGAGACGCAGATCCTCACGGTGGCCACGCTCGGTCCCAGGAATATGGAGCAGAGGCTCGATGGACTGAGTCCTGAAGACACCAAGCGCTACATGCACAATTACAACTTCCCGCCGTACTCGACCGGTGAGGCCCGCCGTATAAACACCGGCCGTCGCGAGATAGGTCACGGCGCGCTTGCAGAGCGCGCGCTCGCTCCGGTCATCCCGGACGAGTCTGAATTTCCCTACGCGTTCCGTTTGGTATCCGAGGCCCTCAGCTCCAACGGCAGCACGTCCATGGGTAGCGTGTGCGGTAGCACCCTGTCGCTCATGGATGCTGGCGTGCCGATCAAGGCTCCCGTGTCCGGTGTGGCCATGGGGTTGATGACCGACGACGATGGCACCTTCCAGGTTCTGACGGATATCCAGGGCGTCGAAGACTTCATGGGTGACATGGACTTCAAGGTCGCGGGAACTGCGGACGGCATCACTGCCCTCCAGATGGACATCAAGGCCTCGGGTATCAGCATGGACGTGTTCAGGACGGCCCTGGCGCAGGCCAAGGAAGGCCGGTTGTTCATCCTCAGGCACATGCTGGAGACAATCTCTGCGCCGCGGCCCGAGCTCAACGAGAATGCGCCGCGTATGACCCGTATCCAAATCCCGGTCGATAAGATCGGCGCGGTGATCGGGCCTGGTGGTAAGACCATTCGCGGCATCGTCGAGGCCACGGGTGCGACGGTAGACATCGACAACGACGGTACTGTCACCATCGGCTCTTCCGACGCCGAGTCTGCCGACGCCGCAATCAGGATGGTCGAAGGTCTGACGAAGGACGTCGAGGTCGGTCAACGCTACACCGGAAAGGTGACGCGGCTGATGAACTTCGGCGCTTTCGTCGAAATGCTTCCCGGCAAGGAAGGACTCGTGCACATCAGCGAGCTCGCCACGACCCGGGTGGGAAGCGTTGAGGAAGTGGTCAAGATGGGCGATGAGCTCGAGGTTATGGTGATTGAGGTCGATCGCATGGGCAGGGTGAACCTGTCGCACCGAGCGATCCTCGAAGGCGCCGACCCTGAGAAGGTTAGGGCCTCTGCTGGTGGCAACGGTGGTGGTGGTGGCGGTGACCGCGATCGCAGGCCCTCGCGACCCCGCTAGTCGACTCACGCCAAGCGCGGGAGTGCGCATCTTAAACGGGGCTCCCCAGTTTGGATCAAGCAAGAACGTAGAGACGCGACATGTCGCGTCTCTACGTATATCTAGGAAGAATGCTCCAGGGAGATACCCGTGTCGTTCACCAAGAGATTCGTACTGTGGCTGGTGCTGTCGTTGCCAGTAGGAATGGCGGCTGGCGCAGCGTTGTCCGCGTTCTTCGGTGACGGCGCCGACCTCGACAGGTTCACCTCGGCGGGGAACGGGGCTATCGCCGGAGCTTGGACGGCGCTGGTGGGCGCCGTGGTTGCCGCCGCGACGACCAGCGTGGCACGCGCCAGACTGAAGGAAGCGGGCGGGTCAGAGTTCCTGACAGGGCTATCTGTGTCCTATGGCCTGATCATCATTGCCTTGGCACTGCTCTGGCTGTTGGGTTAGCGCTCGTCGGCTAGATCGACCACGATGGCCGCGTGGTCGCTGACAGCATCACGGCGACTCGTGGAGTCGGCCGCCCAGTGGTACTCGACGCTGGCAACACTGGGCAAAAGTGATCGATGGATGAACGCTTCGTCGAGGCGGAAGCCGTTGCCTCGGTTGGGTGAGTACCACGTGTAGGCTTGCCGGTCCCCGTGGAAATGCCTGAAGGAATCGGGCCAGCCCGTTTCGGCCATGCCGTCCATCCACGCATCATCGCGAGCGTCGAACACGGGCGATTCTTCGTCGATGCCTCGCTTCCCCGTGTTGGTGTCACCGATGAGCATGCCTGGCGCGCGCTTCCAATTGCGCAACTGCGTGAGAATCGTCGCGTTGAACGGGCGTCGCACTCCCGTCGCACCCAGAGGCCCGTGGACCGCGAGGATGCTGATTGGCGAAGGGGCGGCGACGTGAACAGGGAGAATGCGCTCGCGGGGATGCGGGAGCGATCGGATGGGGATAACGGTCGCTGGCCAATGGCTTGCAACGAGGAGCGCGTTGCAAGCAGGTAGGCTGGCGCGGGCAGTCGTGAGCTGGTAGAGGAGGCCGACGTCCGCTAGGGTTTGCGCGAGCCACTCGCTGGGCGCAGTGCCACGGAATTCGGAGAGGGCAATGATGTCAGGACGCCAGTCCCACAGCTGGGACGCGATCTGCTTGATGCGGCGCCCACCTCCGGCGCGGATGTTCCATCCGACGATTCGCATCTGCACCAGCTACCAGGGTTTGTGAGGCTATGGCCCGCCGGATAGAATCCGCGCCGCAGCGGCTTCCAATACTATCTGAACGCACTTTGCAGAAGGATCCCATGGCTCAGAGCGATTCCGCTGGTTCCAATGGTGGGTTGCTGAGCCTCGCGGCCTTGCCTGTGTTTTCCGTATTCTTCCTGTGGGGCTTCGGCACCGGTGCGCTGTGGATGGTGCGCCCGCTATACGCGTACTCGTTCGGTGGCTCCATCTTCCTGGTCGGGCTCGTGTCGGCGTTCAGCGCTGCGCCGAGAATGTTCGGTGCGCCGTTCGCGGGGGTGCTGGCCGACCGCATTGGTAGGCGGCCGGTCGTCGCCGCAGGCGCGATCCTGCACGGAGGTGCGCTGGCCGCACAGGCGTACACCACCAGCTATCCCCCTTTCCTGGCGCTGGAGCTGATTTCCGGCTTCGGTGTTGCCGTTTGGGTCACGGGGTCGTCGGTGTTGCTTGCCGACTTCACGCGCGTCGCGAACCGAGGGCGAGGTGTGGCGCTGCGTAACACTTCGATGCGCATCGGCATCCTGGCAGGGCCTGCGGCGGGCGGACTCGTAGCGGAGCTGTTTGATTTGGCCTCGGTCTTCCTGTTCATAGCCGCGACCAAAGTGGTGATCGTCGTCATCGTAATCTTGCTTATCAAGGAGACACGGTCGCCCTCCGAGGCGCCGACAGTGCAGCCAGCGGCTCCAGGGCGGCGCGCGAGGCTACTGCCGGACTTGTCGGTGTTCCGAACCCGGGATTTTATGGCGTTGGGGATGATTACGTTGGCTTTGGGTCTGGTGACGCAGGGGCCCGGTGCATTCAGGACATTCTTTCCCGTGCAGGCGGAGGCAGCGGGCCTCAGTCTCACCGTTGTGGGGAACCTAATCAGCGCGTCAGGCGTTGCAGCGATGCTCGTGGCTCTGCCGGTCGGAGCGCTGGTGGACTGGCGGGGCCGCAAGCCGATGCTGGTGGTCGGGTTGCTAGTTATCGGGCTGTCATTGTTCCTAGTGGCGGGCATGACAGGCCTGATGATCGCTTTGGCGGCAGCGGTGGCGTTCGGTGTAGGGGAGGCTGTCGGGAGCAATACAGTGCAGACCTACGCGATGGATCTAGCGCCTGTGGAGCGGCGAGGGTACTTCTTGGGCACGTGGCAGGCGACTATGAACCTGGGTCAACTGATCGGGCCGCTGGTGGTGGGCGCGTTGGCGGTGCCGTTTGGTATACCGGTGGCATTCGTGGTCATCGGAGGGGTAATCCTGGCGGCGGGCGTCGCGACGGCGTTCCTAGGACGCGAGACGGTCGCCTAATTCGACAACACGTTGACTGCGGCATCGGGGGTGGGCAGGTCTACCTGGTAACCGGCCATGAGATTGTCCAGGAACGCTGCCGTGGCTGGGTCGGCGTCCAGCAGGGGTAGGCGGAGGCCGCCGACGTTGAAGCCCGCTCTGTTGATGCAGTACTTGATGGGAATCGGGCTGGTGATCACGAAGAGGCCCTTGAAGAGAGGCAGGAGGCGTCGGTGTTCCGCTGCGGCAGCGGCCAGGTCACCGGCGACCGTGAGGTCAATCATGCGTTTGATCTGGTTGCCCACGAGGTGGGATGCGACGCTGACGACGCCGTAACCTCCAACGCACATCTGGGCGAAGGTGTCGCTGTCGTTGCCGCTCCAGACTCGGAAGCCGTTGGGGGCGCCCCGGATGATGGCGCCGACCTGCGAGAGGTCATCGGCGGCTTCTTTGATGCCGATGATATTGGCAACCTGCGAGAGGCGCAATGTCGTCTCAGCGGTCATGTTGGTGGAGGTCCGAGAAGGGACGTTGTAGAGAATGTTCGGCAGCGGAGTGGCCTCGGCGAGGGCAGTGAAGTGCCGGAAGAGCCCTTCTTGCGTGGGCTTGTTGTAGTACGGCACGACCTGGAGCAGGGCATCGACGCCGGCGCGTGCAGCGTCCTGGGAGAGTTTGATCGCTTCTCCCGTACCGTTGGTGCCTGAGCCCGCGACGACCGTCGCGGTATCCCCAACGGCCTCTTTGACTTCAGACCAAAGCCGGTAATTCTCCTCGTGGAAAAGGGAGGGATTTTCACCAGTGGTTCCGGTGACAACGAGCCCATTGCTGCCGGATGCGACGAGCGCTTTGGCGAGGAGCCTGGCCTGGGCGTAGTCAACCTCACCGCTTGCGTCGAACGGAGTGACCATCGCTGTCAGCAGTCTTCCAATGCTCGCCATCCAGGGACTCCTTGCGCTGTTCGAGAAACTCTAACGTTGACCAGGGGCACCCGCAAGCGCCCAGAGGCCTATGACGGGGGCGAAGCCCCCGTCATAGGCCTCTCCCTCATGGAGCACAGGTTGCGAGAACTGAGCGCGGGGGCTAGACGTGCTCGCGGAGCCATGCACCGCGCTTGACGACCTCTTCGGCAATCTGGATCGCATTGGTCGCCGCGCCTTTGCGCAGATTGTCGGACACGATCCAGAGGGCCAGCCCGTTCGGGTGGGAGGAGTCTTGGCGGATCCGGCCGACGTACGTCTCGTCGGTGCCGGACGCATCGATGGGCATGGGGTACTTTGCGTTGGCCGGGTCGTCGACGACGATGATCCCAGGGAACGCTGCAAGTAACGAGCGTGCTTCGTCTGGGTCAAACGGGCGATCGAACTCGATGTTGACCGTTTCGCTGTGGCAGATGGGCACCGGCACACGGACGCAGGTGGTGGAGATGGCGATGTCAGGTTGGTGCAGGATCTTCTGCGTTTCCTGCCGCATCTTCACCTCTTCGGAGTAGTAGCCGTCCTCTTTGAGTGAGCCAATGTGGGGGAGCACGTTGAACGCTATCTGGTGAGGGTACGCCGCCGCTGTGGTGGGCTTGCCTGCGAGAACCTGCGCGGCTTGCGTGTTCAATTCCGCCACTGCGGCTGAGCCGGTACCGGATACCGATTGGTACGTCGACGCGATCACGCGCTTGACCGGGTTGTTTGCACCAAGGGCCGCAAGGGTCATGGCGAGGGGCGTGGTTGAGCAGTTGGGGATGGCAAGAACACCCTTGTGGCCGTCCACGTCGTCCGCATTGATCTCAGGCACCACGAGGGGCACGGATGGGTCCATGCGCCAGACACCGCTGTCATCGATGACTACGCAGCCCTGCTGAGGGCCTAGGAGGCCGATTTGCTGGGAGATGTCGTCGTTGGCAGACACGAAAGCGATGTCGCATTCCGCAAGGAGGTCGGCTGTGGTCGCCTCGATGGTGACCTCCTGGCCCCCATATGTCATAGTCTTACCGATGGAGCGAGGCGACGCGGTGAGCCGCAGGGCGTCCATGGCGAATCCGCGCTCTTCTAGGATCTGCAGGGCTATTCGGCCCACGGCGCCGGTGGCGCCAACAATGGCTACTCGCGGGTTACTCACGGTGCACTCCAGGCCGATTCCGGGACGCTTCGGCTCATTGCGGGCCTCTATCAGTACAAGAACGGGATCGTTTCGGCGCACCTAGTGTAACCGTGGCTAGAGGCCGGAGCCATCAGTTGTTCTCGCGACTATGACGTTAGTGGTCGGGACGCAACATGGCGAGCATGACCATTAGCGTGAGGCGACAAGGTTGCCGTGATACAGCCCCAGCGGTGCGAGAACCTAGCCCGCTAACCCCATGAGCTTGTCCAACCCAACCGTTAGCCCTCTGAGGCCCATGACTTTGCGGACGGCGAGCAGCACTCCGGGCATGTAGCACTCACGGTTGTTCGTGTCGTGCCGGAGCGTCAGTGTCTGCCCAGGGCCGCCGAACGTGACCTGGTGGTGGGCCATGCGCCCGGGCATGCGAGAGCTGTGGATGCTGATGCCGTTGTAGTTTCCGCCGCGAGTTCCTTCGAGAGGTTCGCGTTCGGGGTCGTTGTGCTGGAATGCCTCCGGGTGGGCGTCGGCGATGGATTTGGCGAGGCCGAGGGCCGTGCCCGAGGGCGCGTCTACCTTCATCTCGTGGTGCTCTTCATAGACGTCGACGTACTCAAAGTACGGTGCGGCCATGGCGGCAAGCGTGCCGAGGAGGACAGCGCCGATGGTGAAATTGGGGGCGAGTAGGCCGCCAAGATTGTGTTCCTGACACTGCGCGCCGAGGTACGCGATCTGATCCTGCGTAAAGCCAGTGGTGCCAATGACGGGCCGCGTGCCTGCCGCGAGCGCTAACGGGATCATAGGGAAGCTGGCGGCCGCGACGGAGAAGTCCACGACCACGTCCGCCTCGGCAGCGATGTAGCCCGTGCGAGCATCGGTATAGTAAGGAACGTTGGTTGGCAGGGGCTCGAGCTCGTTCTGGGGTATGCGGTCGATGGCCGCGACGAGGGTCATATCGGGCGCAGCGTCCACCGCGCGCAGCACCTCTCGCCCCACGCGACCTGCCGCACCGTGCACCACGACCTTGATGTTTTGAGCGTTTGTCATAGTCCTGGGATTATAGTGGTGAATGAAGTCTTGACTAACGCGTCGCTTTGGAGCGACGTGTAGCGCATGGACCAGCGATACCAACGCATAGTCGCGGCCCAGCAGATGGCTGGCCCGCTTGGCAGGCGCTAGCAAACGTTTAGCGCCACCACTACGGCTTCTTCAGCAGCGTCGAAGCAGGTCCGGACATCCGCCAGTGGTGCCGGCCTTGTCGCAGGCTACGGTTGCAATCTCTGCGAGGATCCCCCGTGCTCCGATTGCTACTGCTGGCATCAGGCATCCCCTTGAGTCGTCTGCTAGGCCGCTGCGGTGTCCTGCATTCAGTGGGATGCGAGTCAGTTGGGATTGGGTGCAGTCGAGAAGATCCGGTGCGAGAAAAAGGGCCCGCCGATCATCGGCGGGCCCTTTTGTGTAGCTTGTGCCCGGCGACTAGGCTGTCGCGTTGCGTGCGCGGGCTGCCATCTCTTCGTCGACTCCGCGATCCCACTCTCGGTTCAGCGCGTCAGTGACGTTTAGCGTTATCGAGCCAACGTTGCTGACCTCGAATTTGAGCGTGTCGCCGTTCTGGAGGGCGCCGAGGCCCTGGTGGTTGGTGCCGGTGCTGATGATGTCCCCCGCGTGAAGCGGGAACTGCCGGGTGGCGAACTCGATGCACTCCGCAACCGGGTGCGCCATGTCCGACGTGTTGAATGATTGGCGGCCAGCATCGTTGACCGTGATGGCCAGGTCGATGTTCTGGGGGTCGTCGATCTCGTCCTTGGTGATGATGAAGGGGCCCATGGGTCCGAACGTACGCCACGATTTCGTCTGAAAGAAGCTCGGGCGGCCCTCGGGGCCGATGTTGCGGGCTGAAACGTCGATGAAACCGGTGTAGCCGAAGACGTAGTCCAAAGCATCCTTCTGGTCGACTTTGTTCTCAGCGTCCTGGCCGATGATGACGGCGAGCTCAGCTTCGTGGTGGAAGATCGTTGCGGGTGCCTCGGCATCAAGGATAATGGTGTCGCCGTCGCCAATCACGCAATCGGAGTCCTTGAGGAAGGCGTCAATGTGGGGCATCGGGCGCTGGCCGTACTCAAGGTAATTCACTGCCATGCAGACAATCTTGTCAGGCCTCGGAATGGGGGGGCGCATCTTAACCTCGCTGAGAGGTTTGCCCTCGGAGACGTTAGCCAGGTTCTGGAAAGCGTCCTTCACCTGATCCCAGTTGGCGATGATGAGCTTGATGAGTTCCTGTGGGCCGTGGGCGTGCACGCCCTCTAGCGCCTCTGACACGTCCACGATGTGGGTGTCGTTCTTGACCACACCGAGGGTCCAGTCGTCGAAGAATCCGATCTTCATCTGTTGCTCCCCTTTTCGCTAGTTCGCTTGTTGCGCCGTTGATTGGATCATAGCGTCCGTGATCCTGCGGGCCTTACGCCACGGGCGCGTCTGGCACGATGGCCCGGACGGTGATGCTCTCATGTCTCTTTGGGCCTGTCGAGATGAGGTCGATTGGACACCCGATAATCTCTTGGATGCGATCGACGTAGGCCCGCGCTTCTGACGGTAGTTCATTGATGTCGGTCACGCCTGCCGTCGGCGTGCTCCATCCGGGCATCTCTTCAAGGACGGGCTTCGCCCGCGCTAGCAGGCCAGGGAGGCTGGGGAAGCGATCGTAGCGCTTGCCGTCTGCCTCGTAGGCGATGCAAATCTGGATGCTGGGCATGCCGTCGAGAACGTCGAGGCGGGTAAGGACAGCGGAAGTGAAGCCGTTGATGGCCGCGCTGTGAGCTGCCGCTATGGCGTCGAACCAGCCGACACGGCGGGCGCGGCCGGTCGTGGCCCCGTACTCTTGTGCGACCTCGCGGATATGTTCTCCGGTGGCGTCATTGAGCTCGGAGGTCATCGGGCCCGCACCCACGCGAGTGGAGTAAGCCTTGAACACGCCGATGATGCTCTCGATCTTCTGCGGCGGTATCCCAAGGCCGGTGCACGCGCCTCCGATCGACACCGACGATGAGGTGACGTACGGGTAGGTGCCGTGATCCAGGTCCAGGAGCGCGCCCTGTGCGCCTTCGAGAACGACCCGCTCGCCTCGCACCAGTGCGTCGCTCACCCGTTGCTCGACGGAAGTAACGTAGCGCTCTAGCTTAGCGCCGAATGCTATGCACCGCTCGTACAGGGCGTCGAGATCGATTGGGTCAGAGTCGTAGACCTTGGTGAGCACCAGATTCTTGGCGGCGACGACACTGGTCAATCGTTCTTTTAGATAGGGAGGGTCGAGGAGGTCGCCGATGCGGATGCCCGCACGGGCTGTCTTGTCGACATATGCGGGACCGATGCCACGGCCGGTCGTGCCGATGGCGTGCTCGCCCCGCGCGGCCTCTTCCAGCCGGTCTAGCTGGACGTGGTAGGGCATGACGACGTGAGCGTGATCGCTGATTAGGAGGCCACTAGTGTCTACGCTGCGAGATTCGAGATTATCGATCTCATCCAGCAGCGCTTGGGGATCGATGACGACGCCGGGGCCGATGACCGAAAAACAATGTGGCCAGAAGATACCAGCGGGTACGAGGTGGAGCGCGAACTCCCCCTTATCGTTGATGACGGTGTGGCCAGCGTTGTTGCCACCTGAGAAACGAACGACAAAGTCCGCGCGCTCAGACAGGAAATCGACGACCTTGCCTTTGCCTTCGTCGCCCCATTGGGCTCCGATGATTCCGTATGCGGGCAAGAAAATCCCTCTCACCGTGGGGGGTATGCTCGTTGATCACGAAACACGGCGTACAAACTCTGGCCCACGCTAGAGATAGGCGCAGGCGGCGCCCCGATTATACCAGGGTGGGCGCGTGGCGGTTGCAGCACGGAAGGAACAATCTAAGGGTACCGCGTGGAACGGGTAACGCTCGGGGCATTTGCGCCCGTTCCTTTGACCGTGATCTCTAGAGGCCCAGGACGCGATGTCAGATGGTCGATGGAGGTCGAGTAGCCACCGAAATACAGACTCACATAAGCAGTAACCAGTTCCGTTGCCTGGCCAGTGATCTGGATGGTCAACCCGTCGCCGGTGGGCCAGCCTTGTCCTGAGATGGTGATCACGTCCGATGTGCCGATGGCCTCCGGGATCACGAGGGGCTCCACCGGTGGCATGATTATGGTGAGCTGCCGCCACCAGGCCGATAGGTGGGATGAGTCGATTGCGGTGGTAGGGCTGGTCTGGGTGCCGTTCTGATTCACATGTGAAAGGGTCCAGCGATTGTCACTGCAGACGGTCGTTGGTGTAACCACGCCGCAGTCCCCGGCGAAGTGCAGCAACGTCTCGGTGCCGTCCGCGTGGCCGATGTGCAAGGAGCTGGTGTGGTCGACGTCGGTCGATGGTGCGTCAACCTTCGCGGCGTCATTGATAGTTGAGAGCAATCTTAGGATGGAGTCATGGTGTTCCGGTCTGCCAACCCAGAGAGGAGCGCCGGCGGGGAGGGGCGATGGGCCGTCGGTCGCGTAGACCACGTGGACCTGGCGACCGTCGACCGCAAAGGCGGCGGGTACGCGCACGGCGATTCTCTTGGTCTCCGGGCGGCGCTCGAAGGTTGCTGGATGCTTCACGCTGGCTCGGAACTCCCTGAGGCCCGGTTGAACGCCCTCGGGCACAGGGCCTTCCCATTCCCAACCGCCTTGGGCGGTTCTAGCCTCGCCGAACTCTACTTTATGCCCGTCAACATCGGTGCTGAGGACGACTATTTCGTCAGGCCATCCCTGGCCGGAGAAGCGCGCGGGTTCGTCGAGGGCCAGGCTGTCAGGCCAGACGACGACGACTACGGTTGCGAAGTGGTCGTCGATCGCGGACCACCAACTGGTGAGCTTCGCAGAGCGAACCACGATGGGAGAGGGCGCGCCGAGGAACCAGTGGTCCGCAACTCGTGTATCCGTGGCTTTACGGGCGGCCTGACTCACGGTGAAACGGCTGCCATCGGTGAAGTGAACTGTAAGAACGCGGCCCGTCGTCTGGAAATCGTCATGATGAATCGCTGTCCCCGTTGAGAGGGCCTTGGCCAGAACGCTCACTGTCGGTGCATCGGTGCCTGAGAAGGGCCTGAGCGACACCGTCGCGAAGCTGGGATCATCCTCGACCAGCCGTATGGTCTTACGCTCTAGCCACTCGAGAGGGTCGATGGTGTCGTTGGCGACAGGTTGTGGGATGGCCAGCGCTTCGTCGTGACTCGTGAAACCCCACGCTTGCTTTGATTCACCAGAGGTAAGAACGACCGTCAGTAGGGCGCTGGAGTCTCGTTTGATGTGCACCCATGTGGCCTGGTCTGACCCGCGAGTAACGATGATCTGGTAGGAGGGAGTGCCATCGACGTTCCCTTCGCTCACGAAGACCTCTCCGGTAAAGTCGATGGTGTTAAGCAAGTGTTGAGCGGGTGAGAGTTCTTCGTTGAGGAATCCGAGGTCGAAGCGGCTGAGTTCGCTTCCGGAGGCCCACTCGCCGTCCGAATCTATGGGAGGTCGACCATAGACGATACCCTCGCTCTTGAGTTCACGATAGACAGGCAGGAACAGACAATCACTGGGGCTTGGGGCACCCGGAACTGAGGGAGGGCAGACCGGCAGCGAGATAGAGACGTCGTAGGAGCCCGGGGCGATCCAGATGCCTGAGGCATCCATCTGCGGCGCGTTCGCTTGAGTCACGCTGAGCGAAAAGCGGTGCGCGTCGAGCTCGGCCAGCGCCGCGCTGGCGTTGGCGAGGGCTTCGCTTACTGATGGTGGTTGAGGCGTCGGGGTGGGTGTCGGCGGAGATAGAGTTGGCGTCGCAGTAGGCGGCCCGATGGTAGGCGTGGGGGAGGGGGTTGCGGGCGAGTTGCTGCAAGCCGCAAGCATGAGGAGGGCGGCGAGGAGTACCAAGGCGATACGGGCCTGTTTGAACACGGGTCAGGCGTGGCTCGCTGCAAGGGCGATAGCTCCGAGGGCGCCCGCGTCGACCCCAAGGTCAGGTGGAACGACTCGCGTTTGCTTACCCATATCCGCGAAACTCAGCCCGCGCATCCGCTCCACAGAGGGAGCGATATAGGCTTCCCACTCGTTGGAGAGCCCGCCGCCGATTACGATGATCTCGGGGTCGAGGAGATTGACGATGCTAGTGAGGGCAGTGCCCATATGCTCAATGGCGTCGGTTACGACCGACGAGGCGAGGGCATCGCCTGCGCGAAGGGCGTCGAAGATGGCGATGGCGTCCAGGTCTTCGCCTTGCGATTCGAGCGATGAGTGCTCACCGGCGGCGATGCGCTCGTTGGTGATTCTGGCGAGCGCGGTGCCGGAACAGTGGGACTCCCAGGCACCTGGCGTGCGGCTGCGGCCGTAGGGGCCATGCGTGTCGACAGTGATGTGGCCAATCTCACCAGCGAAGCCCGACGTGCCGGTGAAGACCTCGCCGTTCAGGACGACCCCGCCGCCGATGCCAGTACTAATCGTGATAAAGAGGAAATTCTGGGCACCTTTTCCCGCGCCGAATCGCTGCTCGGCGAGACCCGCGAGGTTGGCGTCGTTGCCTATGACCGTTGGGATATCCCATCGTTCGCGGAACATCGAAACGAAGGGAGCGCTCGCTACGTGGGGCATCTGAGGGCACGAGACCACGATCCCGCGACGAGCGTCGATCGCGCCTGCGGAGGCGATGCCCGCTGCTCTGATGGACGCCAGATCAACGCTGGCGTCTGTTGTGGCTTCGTGTGCTGTCTGCGCGATGACATCGAGGATGACGTCAGCTGTTTGGTCAGCTCGCGAAGGGTTGACGGCGCGGCCCAGTATGCGGCTGCTGGCATCGCCGACGACCGCTAGAGTCTTGGTTCCGCCGACGTCGATGCCTACGTATAGTGAGGTGAGGGAGGTCACTTAAGCTTTGGCCCCTCGCTTCCGGGTGGCAGGACTTTTGCCGTTGCGCTGCAAGCCGTCAGGCCCGGCCAGGAGGTTCATGAGGCGCAAGTGGTCTTCAAGGAGCCGCGTCGTGAGAAAGTTCTCTCGGACGTGCTCACGGCCCGCATGTCCGAGAGCGGCCCGCACGGGTGGATCGTCCAGGAGCTCGCCGATGCACCGGGCAAATTCCTCCGTACTCTCCGCCACCCGCCCTGCGCGGCCGCCAGCGAGTTGCATGGGGATACCACCAGCGGGACTGCCGACGAAGGCCTTGCCTTTCCAGAGCGCCTCAGCGACGACCAGGCCGAAGCCTTCACGGATCGACTTCTGCATAAGGACATCGGCCGCGCTTTGAAAAGCATTGACCTCCAAGTTGCCGACGCCGTTGAGATTGGTTAGGACGTGTATATCGAAGTCTTCCCCTGCTTTGCGGACGATACGTTCATAGAGCGACCACGCTTCCGGGTCATCGTTGGCCATGGACGCGACCATGATGAGCTGGAGCTCAGGGCGCGTGGTCTTGAGTATCCGGTAGACGTCGATCACTCCCAGAGGGTCTTTCCACGGATCGAACCGGGATATCTGCGCGATGATGGGCCTGTCGGGGTCGATCTCGTAGCGGTCCAACACCTCTCGAACAACTTGAGGCGATATCTCCGCATTCTTAGTACTCGTGGGGTCGATGGCAGGCCGTATGACAGCGAGCTCCGGCCCTTCGATCGCGCCCTTCACGTACTCCTTCATCGTGAAGATCATCGCGTCGTAGTCCTGGACGAATCCTCGTAGGAAATCCCAGACCTCTGGCAGTGATTCCGTGGTGTCCAGGTGACATCGCCAGATCCACTTGGCTCCGAGCACTTTGGGGTCTCGCTCGCGGACGTAATGCAGTAAGCCTGCAGGTTGCGGGTCGTGAACGACCACGAAATCGTAGTCGCCTGCGATCCCGTCTGCATTGGCTTTGTTGGTATCGCGCCACATGTCCGCCATGCTGCTGTTCCAGGGGATGTACATGCCCTGCATGGCGTTGTGCATGCTCTTGGAGACGTTGAAGAAATCGGGGCTAGCTTCAATGACCTGCCAGTCGGCCTCGATGCCTAGGTCGTGTAGCAGAGGAATGAAGCTAGCGAGGATCTCTGCTACGCCTCCGCCAAAGGAAGTGGCGTTGATGTGGAGGATTTTCGCCCCGGCAAGCGGGGCCGCTAGCTCTTTGATGCGTTGAATGGCCGCTTGGCCCACGAAGGGCTCGTAGGAATCCAGGGACTTTGGCGTGATGGGGACGCTGGTGGGCATTATCGGGCTGTGCTCCGCTTTGATCGCCTGGG
>Ga0114993_10001691_pt1 | contig 25138 bp, 31 predicted proteins | sample ArcticOcean_MG_C_FD_87042 | JGI IMG/M metagenome (GOLD analysis project Ga0114993, IMG submission 87042) | Marine microbial communities from western Arctic Ocean - ArcticOcean_MG_CB2_150 | ecosystem: Environmental > Aquatic > Marine > Oceanic | place: Arctic Ocean: Canada Basin | collected...
CGATCTAGTTGGCCAGGGTCGTTGCCCCCCACCATATTCATCGCCGTTGTTCGCAGCCCATGGAGGTGCTCGCTGCTGCTGTTCCGGGCCTTTCCGTCCAGGGACATGCTCTTTGAAATACTCTTGTGCAGTTCGCTCCCCCTGTCCCTCAGGGCTTTCCTTTCGGCTGCACTCATTTTGTACCCATCCCCTACCCTAGCTTCCTTCCTGATCGCTTTCTTGTGCTCAGACATTACCATCTTGTCCCACTCAGCAACCTCCTTGCCCCGCCACACTTCAGGCGAAGAAGGCCTTGCCGGTAGATTCAGTGCCTCAGCCACCTCGTCGAACGTGCCAGCATAGTCGTCGTCCTTCAACTTCCAGGGAATCCCCAGTCTGCCCGCCGCCGCACTCTTGGCTACTTCGCCTGCCTGCTGATGCCAGTCGCTCTGTGCCTCGTGGAGTAGATACCCCTTCTTGCCATCCGGTGTGTGGCGGGTGTCGTAGCGTATGTGGGCGAAGGTGTCGTCTGGGAAGCCTGAGTGTTGGCCAGTGAAGGTGGACACGTCCCGCTGGATACCGCCTGCTCCTGGAGGCCCGAACTCGGTCTCGCCCCGCTTCAGTACCAGTGCCATCTCCTGGTAGTCCTCTCCTCCTGGGATGGCGTATTCTTGCCAGGCGGTGTCGCGTGTGCTGCCCTTTATGTCGGACATCTGAGTGGGCTTCCCACCGAAGGCGTCTTTGTATTCCCTCCAGAACTTGTCCATCATGCCCATATCTTCCAGTTCATGGACAGAATGCTGGCTAAATGACTTCTCCCAGCTACCGCCAAGTGGGACATTTTCAGGGCTGCCGTATTTGTGCAGGTCCAGGTTCTTGGCGTCCTCCAGGAGGGCTGCCTCGTATGCCAACCCAGCGTCCTGTCCACCAGCCACGACCTTCTCATACTGAGCCATGGGATTGGCCGCCAAGTGCTCGTCCAACTGCCCACGACTGACCTTGCCCTTGCCTCTCAGGAACTCGATTATGCCACGATCCTCTAGCTCGGCTTGCCGCACGCCCATCTTGGGCAGTCGCGTGAGCAACTCGTCACCCATGACGCCACGGCCTTGCAGCCCTTCCATGGCTCGGTCTAGTCCTGAGCTGAATGGGTCTATGGGAGCCTCTAGGAGGCCTTGTGGTGCGAGTTCTCCCTGACCTCCACCCGGCAACATATCCTTAGTCGGGCTGAACTGGCTCTCAGGGCCGCGCATCGGGTCACCCATCATGTCGTCACCGAAGAACTGGTGGCCTCCTCCTTGTAGTCTCTCTAGTATTTCTTCTGGGGCCTGGTGGGGTGGGATCGGTCCTGCGTGTCCTGGGTCATCTATCCTCCTGAGGATGTCGTCTGGGGATTGCATGGGGTGCTTGGGCAGGGGGCCAGGCCCTGGGCCTTGGGGAGGCTTGGGTGGCTGGGCTCCTGGGCCGCCAAGGCCGTCCTTGAACGCTCGTCGCCGGAGAATGTCAGGCATGTTCCTGGCGTTGTTCTGGAATATCTCAGGATGGGTCCTCCAGAGCATTTCTTTCAGGTGGTCGAGCATCTCAGCAGCACGCTTCTTATCAGGCCCCTTGCTGCCAAAATACCCAACTGCGATGTCCTCTAGGTCGGCCTTTATGTCCACCCAGTCATCCAGGTCCGGGATGTCATCCAAGTTGTCGATCTGGCTCTGGAGGAAGTCGAGGTCCTTAGCTTCCGGCACTTGGTGCAAATTTATGTGGTCAGCAGGGGTGTGTGGGCCAGGGGGCGGCGGGCCAAGGTCATCACCCCAGCCCATATTGTTCGTCGGCCCACCACCTCGCCCGCGAAGTATATCTAGGATGTCGTCTGGGCTGGGCTGGCTGGGCACACCAGCAGCGGCCTTGAGTTCATCTATGAGCTTCAAGGTATTCTCGGGGTTGTCCCTCATGGCCTGCTGGGTGAGGTTCGGTTCAGGACCATCAAGGAACTTCTGAAACTGGCCTGTAGCGGTGGGCTGCTCGTCCCAGGGATTGATTAGCATATTCCCATCACGAAAACTCTGATACCCATCGTAATTGACAATCGGGCCGCCGTTGAAAGCCGCCGCCCTGGCACCGTCGTCAGACAACCCAGCCAGGGCACTGGATGCGTCCTCCTGCCTCATGAGCTTCAGGAAGTCCGGGAGTTCATCTATCTGCCCGCCCAGGCCCTTGGCCCTGTTAAGGTACTTGGCGGCCTTCATGCCGCCTAACGCACCACCTGCCAAGCCAAGGCCCGGTAGGATTAGGTTCCACGGATCAAGGGCCATGTCCACGCCGAATCCGGCTACATCACCTGCATCCAGTCCTTCCTCGTTCTCGGACATGCCGAGCCGTTCCAGGATCTCTCGCCCGTTCTCCACACCCACGGCGTCATAGGCCATGCGTTGTGGTAGTCCGAGTAGTTCAAGGAGCTGTTCACCAGCCCATAGTGCGTCATCTATCACCGCCAACTCCTTCTACCGTGATCTCCGGCACCCGAATAGCGTCATCGCCCTGGAAGCCCTGAATCTGGAAGGCTACCCATCTGTTGCCCTGAGCCCTATCAGAACGCACCTTGCCGTACCCTAGCCTCGCATAGCCCGGCTGGTCCCCCAGGGACGACCGTGAGAGCTTCAAGTCGATCAGGGCGTTCGTAGTGCCTGGTTCGGTCTTAACGCCGTCACCAAGCTCCTGGGCGTGCTCAAAGGTCTCTGCTGAGGTCTTGTGGTCGTAGAACAGCCTGAGGTTCATGATGTCGTTGGGGCTGTTGGCATTGGTTGTTGGTCTGTATACAACCTCTACGTGTCTGTCTGGTTGTTCTTTTACTGTCTCGTGGAGCCCACCCTTGAACTCGTAGCCAATGGCACCCACAAGGAACTTCGACGTGGCATCAGGAGTCGTTGTCCAGTCTGGGGTGATATTCAGGGTGTCGGTATCGTGGGTCAGGACTCGTCTGATCTGACCCTTGCCAGTGCCCTCGATGATCGCTACTGAGGTGTCTTTGAGGATCGGGCTGGCTGGGAACGTGGAGGAGGCTGCCTCTACCGTGCCTGCTGCGGACGTGTCGAGGCAAGCACCCCTGATCTCAGCCTGGATAGTGTAGGCATCGCCGTTCGCCGGGGCGGTTCCCGTGTCGGTCCAAGTCAGGACAGTTCCCGTGTTGGATGCAATCGTTCTGACCTGACCACGCGCAGTCCCGGCTGTGACATAGAGCGTGTTACCGACCCACTCGTCTGTGGTCCACGACTGTGTAGCGTCAGCTAGCGTGGTCGTGCTGTGAGTGCCCGAGGCCGTACTTGACACCGCAGTAGCCAGGTCCGTGGTGATCTCTGCTGACTTAACCACCTTCTCGTTGTGAGAGCCTATCAGCACCCTCATGCGACCACTGATCTCAGCCTGATCTGAGGCACCGACCTCTACTAGATAGGTCTCTTTCCACCAGGATTTAGAGGGCCAGTGGTACACGATGCACCGCTTGGGCCTGGTCCCGGTGTCACCAGTAAACTTCACCCAGAACCGGACGAGCTTCAGGTTCGGGTCTACTTTGGTGTGGAAATACTGGCTAGCCGAGAAGTCGATGGTGGCATCACGCCACAGATCAATCACCTCCTCACCAATCTCCTGGAGTCCACCGGCCTGGGAACCGATGGTGTACGGTCCATACTGATCCATCACGTATCCTGTGTCGGCATACAGGTCCCAGCACTCTTGATTAAAGCAGCCTCGACTAGCCAGCAGTGTGTAGTTCACGTCGATTGTGGGCTGCCGCACGAAGTCCATGCGGTAGATATGCCTCTGCTTGAAGATGTAGCAGTAGGCCCCATGGGGCATGGCCCCAGTCACGTCGTCGTTGTCTTGCGTGTTGTTCTGTACAATCGAGCTGGACGTTTGCCCATCCTCGTCGATGTACACCGATTCTGGTTCATCTGCCTCTGAATGGAAGATGGTATTCTTGTACTTGGGATTGGGGTAGATAGCGTAGGTGGCCACGCTGGGTACAGATTCCAGGGCCTCGGTAAGCGTAATCGCAGTAGCGCCGCCAACACTAGACACCTCGTATTCTCGGGATGACCCGTCGAAAGTAAGAAACCACCCAGCCATATCTGTAGTCCAGGCAGTGCTGGAGCCAGTGATCGAGGTAGACCCGAGAGATCCACTCAGGGTCCCTGCCGTGTACTCGACCGGAACCAAGTAGTGTGTCCTGTCCTGGAACTCCACGGCCACAGACATGAAGGTCGGGGGCACGCCCTGCCTGCGGGCATGAGGTGTGCCGTCTCCCTCGTAGATCCTAAGCCTCTTGCTGGGGTCCCTGGATGCTGTGTCAGTGAGGCTCCAGTCGCTGGCGAAGAAGTTGACCACTGCACTTGGGATGTTGTCCTCGTGATAGCCCCTGAGGGTCCAGGTCCCGTCTGTGAGACCGCCAACCACCGATCCTTGGTCTGTGGTGAAGGTCAAGCCGCTGACGGCAGTTACTTCCTGAACGGTCTGAGGATCGTCCGTGACTGCCACGTCAACTATCGCACCGATGGCTAGGTTATGGGCCTCATTGCAGGTGTACACAGCGAAACCACCTACGTCAGCCGTGGAAGTGATCGTGCCGTTGTTCCCTAGCTTCTTGATGAAGTACAACTCAGTCCTCTGCCCTGCGGTACTACGCCAGAACTCAACGAACTTGACCCTGGACTCGCCAGACTCGGCTATCGTCCAGTCCACGCTCTTGCCGTTGCCTAGCTGTTTCTCGGTCAGCTCTGAGAGGGCCGAGTAGACCGGGTTCTCGCTGTCGTCCACATACCTGTAGCCACCGTAGTATAAGCCAGCAGAGGACCACTGCGCCCTTGGTGCCCAGATCCCCTGAAGCGGGGCGACATTGTATCCGATCTCGAAGGTTGTGTCTAAGACATCGAACTCGTCTAAGTTAGGGAGGCTGAACAAGCTGTGGAACTGGGGACTCGGCTCGTTGAGCTGGAGACCCACGGTGCCTGATCCATTGACCTGCATGAACCGAACGAAGTCAGTGGCCGAAAGGTCATGGTTGGCAGCCGTGGTGACCTCGAAGTAGTCCTCTGTCCCACTAGACAACATCGAGGAGATGTTGTGCTTCGTTCCCGTTCCGGTGGTCTCAGACAATGTGGGGCCAGAGGCTGGCTTCGTGATTCCTAGAGACACAGCCTGCCCAGCACCGCCTGCATGGATATACCCACGCTGGCACCCATTAGTGATGATGGTCTTGCCGAAGCGGGTACGCAAGAAGTTGGCTCGCCTGAATGTGTTCAGGGCCGTTCCAATGATAGTGTTCTGGTATGCCACGTCTAAGTCGGGTTTCTGCCCAGATACACTTCACCGTCCGAGGTCTGGTAGTACACAAGGACTTCGGCGTGCCAGGGCGTTGCAAACATGGAAATAATATCTGTCGCTGCTGATGTTCCACCCTCCGCTGTCCCGTCGTTCTGCGTCATCGTAGACCGTACCATCCCCTGTCGGCACCTGATCTCGCCAGCCACGATGCACTGCATATTGACCTGCTCTTGGCCTGCACCAGGAGGTAGGTCATGAGGGTCGGCGTTGCTGACCTGACCCAACCAAGTCTTGTATCTAGCTGGCAAAGGTCGCTGCCTCCCAGGACGTGAAGTCGTACAGCAGGTACGGGTCCTTCTTGATGATCTTGACCCCGTTCTCTAGGGCCTTGTTCAGCTCCTCGCGGTAGTTCCCGTTTAGCATGGCTACACGGGTGTCTGCCCTTGAGATGCCTAGCATCCATTCTGCGGCTCTTTGATAGGACGTATAGAGGTCTCTGTGCAGATCAACTGGGTCTGTGATCACGTACTTCGTGGCTGTGGCCCCAACACCAGGGGCGGTCGCTACGGTGATTACCGTGGGGCTCGTGTACCCAGTGATTACGGTCTGGCCGGTGAACGGATACCGTCCCGCCACGCCGGTTGGATGATTAGTGGCGTCTCTCCACCGGAAGATGCTCCCCACCATGTCTGCCGAGTATGCGGTTCCTACGCCAGTGATGGTTGTGCTACTTGCGTCTGTGAAGGTTCCTGCCCTATCTACGTCCTCGTCTAGCCCACTGTACTTTAGGGGGCGAGGATAGCGGATCATGATCATATCCAGGGTGTCTACGCTGTTAGAGAACCCATGGATGTAGACTGCCAGGTTCCCGTAGGTGTCCTTGTCCTCCATGATGGTGAACTTGAACACGTTGCCTGGGGACACGTAGTTTCGCTCTAGGTTCTTCCAATGATACGGCGTGATGTAGTGCTGGACCCAGGAACCACGCTCTCCTTCGAGGTTGTAGAGGGCACGAAAGTTATCTGGTAGCGAGTAGACCGTCTGGTAGGCCTTCCATCCCGTGGTTGCCGCTACGTCCTGCCCAAAGTTCACGTCAGCGTCCATGACTACATTCAGCGAGTCAGTGACCGTCTGTATCGGGCACGCCACGTTGCCGATCTCGACCCTAAACTTGTCGGTCATGAGCGGGGAATAGGCGATCTGCCAGTCAATGTCAGCAGCCGAGTCAGACGAGTAGGTCTGATCAGTCTTGATCTTCCTTGGTGAGTCGTCGGAAAAGGCCGTGATCTTATGCAGGCCAGTGTAGGTACCGGCAGTATTGTCTGTGACCTGTATGTAGTCACCAACAGCATGATTGTGGGTCTGGGTCGGGGTGATCCGAACGAAGCCAGAGGACGTGGGGTACTCGTCGATGCTGGCACCCGTGTCGTCCAGGTCGTCAGCAGCCTCGGATGACAGCAGTAGGTTGGCCGTCGAGTCTGTGTACGCTACCGACCCACGACCTGAGATTTCGTTCGTCAGGACGAGCCGATACTCACCAGTTAGGTACTCCCAGTCCCGCTCTCGCCCTACCCTGTCGTAGGCTTCGAGGCAGGCTTGGCGCAGATCAAGCTGGGTGCTCTCTAAGCCAGCACCACCTACGAACGCCTGGAGTCGCTCCACGGCGTCCTGGTAGGTGTATAGATTCGCATTAAGTGCTGTTCTAGGGGGCATATCACTTCAGCCTCACTTGGATAGTGGCACCCGTCGTGCCTGTGCCTGAGGCCGCGAATAGGGTCTTGATGGCAACCAGGACGGCTGTGTTGGCGTCGATGTCAACTTCAACGGGGACTGAAAAGAAGGATGTTCCGTCAGTAACGTCGGAAGCGACAGCGGTAGCGAGGGTTAGTTCGTGGGTTCCGTCTGCGTCCGTGAGTGGCTGAGGGAACGCGGCGGCTACACCTACGCCAGTACCATCAATCCCGAACGGCTGAACCACCGGGTCTGTGGATGGCGTAGCACCGTCGTCGTACTTCAGCCGGATCATCAGGGTTGTGCCCTTGTTCTGGGGGTACACCCAGTTCTGGGCAACTCTCGTGATCGCCTGTGGTTCGACTACAGAGTTGCCGCTGTTGTCTGTGGCTCCAGGAGCCGTGCAGGCATCCTGCCAGTCGCTCTGGATAGAGGCTGGATGGGTGAAGTAGGACGGCTTATTACTGGGGGTCATAGTCCCAGTCGTGGTATTCCCGGAGTCTTTACCAGCGAAGATTACTTTGCCTGTGGCCATGATAGCTCCAAACTAACTTTTAGGGGCGTACTTGTCGATAACGGCAGCCTTCTTGTCCTGGATGGTCATCTTCCGGGCTTCGTCTGGCTGGTTGATTTCTAGTTCCTTCACCCTCTGACGGACAATATCAGGGGCCATCTTGACTCGTTTCTCCATCGGATCTACCAGGGCCTCACGTCCCTTGACCTTCACGTCGCCGTCGCAGGCGTCCCCTCGTTCCTCGCAGACCTTCTTGATATGTCCCTTGGGGTCGTCATGGGGCACGAAAGCCTTGGGGTCACCAGGGAACTTGGCCAATGCTGAATTATAGTGGTCATGTATGCCTGGTGTGTAGCCCAAACTCTTGGCTACTTGGACGTTCCGTGCCAGTAATCTGGGGCATTTGGAGAACTGCTCGTCCAGGGTACCGAACTGTTTCTGGTAGTTCTGGTTGGTTCTGGTGGTGGGTGGACGGCGCAGAGCGAACATGGTGGCTAGCACCTCGTCCTGCCCGTTCTCTCGCATCTCCAAGTAGAACTCCTGGATATGGTCGGGTGAGTTCGCTATGTCTGTGGGCATTTCCTGGATCATCTGTCTTGCTCCTACCTTGTCGGTTCGTATGACTTGTATTTATTGGCGGGGCTGCCCGTCAGGCCATCACCTATTCGACGCCGAAATTCCTGCATTTCATCGTATGCTTTCCTGTACTTTACTGGGTTATGTACCCCAGACCCTCCCTCTCCGTGCTGTTCTGCTTTCGGTCTCCATACGGTATCATCGTATTTCCTAGACGCTACATCCTGTTGTGCGGAGTATGGATCGTCAAAGTTTCTATAGATGTTATGCCACTTCATGTCAGGCGTTGACCCGCTGTGGGTGGCATTGTCCATCCACCCCGGCATGTTGGTGTCAGCCCATTCTCGCCGGGCCTGACCTTCGACATAGCTCGCATTGTCTGCCTGGGCGTTCTGCGACCATGGATGATCGCTGATGTCGCTGTTTATGCGGTATAACGCCTTTTCCTGGTCACTTTGCCTTCTACCGCCCCTACCGGAACGGAGGATGCTGTTGATCGTCATTTGCTGCTGAGGAAACAGGCTGTTCCACTGCTGGTCTCCCATGTCGAGTTGGCCGAAGATGCCGGGCCCCATAGCCGTAATGTTTCCTTCGGCAGTTTTCCGGTCGTAAAACGTGTCGGCATTCAGCCGCTCGACCAGTCTCGCTAACTCTTGTGGCGTGGCCATCTACTTGCTCCTGGTTATCTGGCGAGCCTCTGGTGGATCAGGCTCTCGTGCTTCTTCATCGCCTCGCGTGCTGCCCTGTACTTGGCTGGGTCACCACGGTTCCCGCCGCCCCTGTTCTCGCCATGTTTTTGGGCCGCTGGACCCCAGACATCCCTGTAGTAGTCCTCGTCTAACTTGCGGATCTTTTTGCTGTACGGGTCCTTTTTGATATAGCTATTGGTTGGATTGTACACTTTCTGCCAGTAGTCGTCGGCGGACATATCGGCTGGCTTGTTGTAGGCACCCTCGTTCATCCAGTTGGGATTCTGCTGATCAGCCCATTCTCGACGTGCCTGCCCCTCCACCTCACGAGCATGTCCCTCCTGAGCCGCTGGACCCCACGGGCCATTATGAGCCCTGTTCATGCCAACAGTCTGGTCATCCATGCGATGCCCATACCCAAACCGATCCCGTATCATGTTGATACGCATTTGTTGTTCAGGATCGTACCCACCCCAGGTTGGGTCGTTTGGCTGGAGGTACGGCATGGCCTGCGAATCAAATTCCACGAGCCGCCCGCCTGCCGGGTGCATACTGTCCTTGCTTGCTTGCTGGAATAGACTATCGTTTGCAGTCATACGGGTAGTGAAGTCGTTCTCACCGCTGAGTCTGGCTATCAGTTCCTGTGGCGTGGCCATCTACTTGCTCCCGTTTCCACTGGGCTTACCGTTGGTCTTGGGCTTAGCTGCGGCTTGCTTCTTGGTTGCGGCTACCTGGGCGTCAGACTGCTCCTCCGACTGGAACAGACCCTGATGGTGGGTAGCTGCTGATTGTAGCATATCTTGGTCGTGAACGTCCTGGTCCTGGTTCATCTCTTGTAGATGGTCTAGCTGGTCCTGTGTGAGGTCCTGAGAGTGTTTCTCTTGAACCATGGATAAGTTGCCACGATTCTTCATCTGCTCTGCAAGGGCCTTCTGCTGCTCCTGCTGCTGTTTGAGCTGGGCGTCCATCTGGGCAGCCTGCTGCTTGAGCTGCATGTCCATCTGAGCCTGCTGCTGTTTCATCTGCATGTCGGACTGGCCCTCGACTTGTTTCATCTGCATGTTGGCCTGGGCCTCTTGCTGCTTGAACTGGAACTCCTGCTGCTTCATTTGGGAGTCCATCTGCTTGGCTTGCAGGTCCATCTGCTTCGCTTGTAGGTCCATCTGGGCCATCTGCACTTCGGGTGGAGGTGGCGCGTTGGGGTCGGGTTCTGGCTCTGGCGGGGGCATCCTTGGCCCCATCTGCATCCCGTCGTCCTTTGAGTCCGAGGCTTCGGCCCACAGCTTGACTAGGGCGTTGAGGGGGTTGGTGTCGGTTGTGGCATCTGCGTGCTTGCTGAACTCGGGCCCAAGGAGCTGCATGGCCTGCTGGGCGTTGGCAACCTCCTGGTCCTTGTTCGGCTTGCGGGCTGATCCGCTCTCGACACGGTACTCCATCTCCCGCATCACCTTGATCGGGGAGGTCTCCATGACGAGGCTCTGCCAGAGCGAGGCTCCTACTGGGCCTAGTGGTCCTTCGAGGTCCTCTGGTTCCAGGAACATCCGGGCCACCATGGCCTCGTGCCTGGCTACCTCGGTCATCCAGGTCTCGACTCTGTCGGCCATGTGATCGGGGCGTACCCGCATAGCCGAGTTTTTGTTGGCTGCGTCCTCTGCCGTGCGGCTTTGAGTGCCCCCGGTGTTCAGGCCGTAGGCTAGGTCGGTCAGGCCGACGCGTCGCTCGAACTGGTCTACCACAGCCTCGATGATCTTCCATACGTCGAAGTTCGTCTGGGGCTGCTGGAGGAACGTGACTACCTTACGGATGTCCCCGTAGGTGTTACTGACCCTGATGATCGTCTGGTCATTACCGTCCCTGATGTCGTCCTCTAGGTCAGCAGCAGCGGCCTTGGCCACGGCAATAAAGTCCCTTGAGGATGACCAGATACGGCTGGCCAGGTGGGACATCATCACATTAAGGAACTTCAGCTCGCCCAGGCCAGGGGCCAAGGGAGCAACTGGCCATAGCTGCCGTGGTTCCTCATAGAAGCTCAGGAGCGTCATGGGCCACCGTTCGTCTGCCCAGAATGGGACAGGCCACTGAAGGGCAGCGACTATCTCCTCGTCCTCCCTGGTGTTTACTGCGTCTTTTGGGAGGTTCAGGGGATAGCTGATGTTTGGGCTGGTGACAATGTAGGCGTACTTACCCACTTTCTTGTCGATCATGTTCCTGAACTTGGCCGTCTCGTCCTTGCTGTTCACCTCGTAGGCACTGCGTAGCTTGGTGCCGATGCCCATCCTGCTGTAGTTCCGGTAGATGTACATCATCTCTACCTTCTCTTTGCCCTCGTCCTTCCTTTTCTCGGTACGGCTCTTGTCTGCCGAGGACTTGGTCTCGTAGTAGGATAGATCGCCCTTACCCAAGAGGTCTTTTACGGGGATGCCGAACTCCTCGGACACGTCATGGACTGATAAATACTCGCGGTGTGAGATCCATTTTGCGTCGTCAAGAGTCTCGGCATCCGGGTCAATCAACAGATTGTCTACCGTGTCGTACCTGGAGACCGGCATGGTCATGTCGTCCCCAGGGTACGTGTAGGCAGAGGTCCAAAGTACACCCGCTCCCTTGATCAATGCCTCTGTGATGGCCTTCTCGGCGTGAGTCTTTAGGCCACCTCCAGGCATTTCATTGGGGGTGTAGTTCAGATACCTGCTCAGTAGCTGGGCCCTAGCGTCATCCTCGGCTTTCTGGCGCATGGTCTGCATCTGGGCCTGCTGCACCATCTGCTGCACCTGGGGGTCATTGGGGTCCCCAAGCAGTTCGGGTGGCATTTCCAGGGGTTCCCTGGGCGTGACCGTCCGTACTGGGTTACGGTTGTAGAGCAGGGGGCCGAAGATAGCCACAAGCTCAAAGGCCTTATGCAGGGTGAACTTGAACCTGGGATGGAAGGCGCTTTGCTTTCCCTTGTCCCCAGCAGCCGAGAGCCACTCGTAGCTATCTCGACCATTGAAGAACTTGATGCACTCGTCAGCCACCTCCTGGAACGGCTTTCGCTTATCTTCCAGGGCGTCTGTGAGGGCTTCGTCCCAGGCATCAACGATGCCCCGCATGGGGTGCCATTCTTTTTCAGTCTTAGCTGCCATCTGTGCTCACTGTTTCCAAGGACTTGCACCGCAGGTCCTCTCGTTTGAGTTCTTGCATGATCTTCAGGTGGTGCATGTGAATACCATGCGACGCCTTGAGTGCATCCCTGATCTCTCCTGGTTTCATGTCCTGTTCGCGGCACTCAACCAGGAAATCGACGATCTCCCTTGCCTTGGGCTTCGTGGGCTCAACAGGCACATTACGCTTGACTTCCTCGACCCGTCTGACGGTCTCGATCTTCTCGTACTCCGTGCTGTCGATCTCCAGCTTGGCCTGGGCTAGGCTGTCTGGGGTGTAGTCCCAGGCTCCCTTACGCATCTTCAGCTTGTATCGGGGGTCGCTCATGTGCAGGACGCCAGTGGCGAAACCCATAGCTCCAGCTCTTGGAACGATGTAGTTCACTGTGACCTGCATGGGGTCATGGGCTGTGATCCAGCCGACCTTGGGGTCGCTAGCTTCGTGACCCTTCTCGTAGTACAAGACCTTCATAGAAACCCATGCTTTAGGTGCGGCTTTGTAGGTGGTGCCGTTTTGCGGTTCGGCCTGGTTCATCGTTGTTCTCCTAGAAAAAGTTGATTACATCCGTGCCTTCGCGGTTCTTGTCTCGTTCTTCCTTCATCAGACTGTCGAACCTGGCTTTCACCGGGCCGACCTTGGCGGCGTTGATGCGGGGTTGTTCCCACTGTGGGTCATGGGCTGCTAGCATCTCTAGGCATTCCATCAGGTGGGTGTATCGCCTGTTGTTGGGTTTCTCCAGGATCTGCCCAGACATCTTGTCCTTCATCTTGTTGTACTTGTTGATCTCATTGTTGAAATTGTACATATAGTCCCAGAGAACACGTAGCTTCGGTCCCTTGCCTGCACCCCTCCCTCTGATCCAGGCTCGGACGCACTCGTGCCTGTAACCCGTGTCGTCCGAGCCTGCCTGGAACTCGGTACCTGTATCCATGCACACTAGGTTACGCTTTTCTAGCTGTTTTGTGTAGTGGTAAAGTGGCTGTAGACCATCGCTGCTACTGGTCAGTCGGGCACCGTGCATATCTATGATAAACGATTGTATAGTATCTGTACCAACTGCATCCTGAAATTCTGCCCCGAAAGTCTCTGCGTCACAGGCTCTGAGGTAGAGTTCCTTGTACAGGAGGACGATGTCCCCGTGCTGGCTACCCGGTGGGGGAACGGCCCCGAACAGAACGGCACAGATGGTGTGGCCGGGATCTACTACGGCAAACCTAGCCCAGTCGTCCTCGATCACGCCTCCTTCTAGGTCGTTGGGGTCTAGGGCATGGGTGCTTTGATGGTAGCCTGGGTACATCAGACCGCCACGGATAGCGAAGTCACCCAGGATTCTGACCTTGTACTGCTCTGGGTTGTCCTTCAGCTTGTCCTTGAACTTGTCCATCTGTTCTTGGGGAATGTGGACGTTCGACTCTGGAGGCGGGACGAACTCCACCACCAGCGGATCGTCTTTCTTGGCCTCGTCCTCGGCCTTCTGCGAGAGATCGTAGAGCTGGGGGTTGTCTGACTGTGGCGTGGCTGTCCAACAGAACCTGCCCCCGTGATCCACCAGGCCTCGACTAAGCTCAAAGTACCAGTCGGGATGGATGATATGCTCGTCCATGAGGACGAAGTGGACATCTGTACCCTGTGGTGGTGGGCCACCAGACGGGAAGGCGTGGATCTCCCAGCCGTTCACAAGGGTGACCTTAGTGAAAACATTGTCCTTTTTCACTCGCCAGGAGAAGGCGTTCAGGCCACCCTTGAGCATACGGGTGGGGATGATCGGTGGTGCTGGCTTCTTGTCTTTCTTGCGGTGCAGGTCATCGACGGGGTGGTAGGCACGCCATTCCCCGGTCTCCTCGTCTGGGATCATGGAGATCGCACCGGAACGGAACAGCTTCCTGTAGAACACGTTGCCTATGTGCTTCTCGTCCTTAGCGACGATGTAGATGATCCCGTTCCGCTTGGGATAGTCTAGGTAGGGATGCGTGCCTGTAGCAGCCCAGCCCACTTCCATCATCCCGCAGGTGGTCTTGCCCATCCGGTTCGGCCCACGGTAGATGCGTTCAGGTGCCTTGCAGCGATGAAACAGCATCTGCATGTCCATAGGACGATACATATTGAGCGTCTCGTTGGCACGCTTCCTGAGTTCACCCGATACTCTGGCCCGTCGCTTCTGGCCTGAGTAGCTGGACTTATCCAGGAGGCTTTTCAGTTGTGCCTGTCTTTCCTGAGATACGGCCATTGCTTCTCTCTGGCATGTTAATCACGACGGGCTGGCTTTCCTGTCGCTGCTGGATGATCCTTAGGTCTGTCGTGCTGAGGTTCGCCATGTCGTCGTCTGTCTGCGGGTTATACTGGTCCATCCTCTCGAACAAGAACTGATACATCTTGTTGGCCTGGGCACTGCCGGGCTTGAGTTCCTTGATGTGATCCACGAGCATATCTACCAACTCCTCGCGGCCTAGTTTCTGCGTGACCTCGAAGAAGATGTCCTCGCTACTGTGGATGCGGACTTCCTTGCCGCCCTTCATCCACCGCTCCAAGGCCTCTGCTGACGCTGTGTTTAGGCAGGGCTGGCAGATGTCGTGCTGGGTAGGGAAGTTCGTCTTGTCGTCCTCATAGAACTCCTTGCAGGCCTTGCAGGCTCTAGGGTTGTCCATTGCCTTGCTCCTGGGGGTTATTCAGGGCCTGACGCTTGTAGGCCTCGTTGATCGCACTGGTAGTGTCGATCTCACGCTCCCTGTCGTCACTGTTCACGTTGTCAAGGACTGACCTGACGAGGACCTGGCTGACGCACTTGGCGTCGAACGGCATTGGCTTGCCTACCAGCTTGGGCTTCCAGTGGCCAGCCCACGAGTCCCAGTTGCAGAACATGGGGTTGTAGCCTCGCTTGCGGAGGTAGAACTGGGAGATTTCCCTGGTGGCGTACACGTCCTCGGTAGAGCCCTTCTCTGACTCGAAGGCGTCTGTGTACTCATACTTGAACCAGGGCTGGCCTGTGATCAGTGGTGAGGTTTCTTTGAATAGTCGTAGGTCCCAGAGGATCAGACCTGTCGGCAGGGCACCAACCGCCTTGATTCCCTCCTGAACCGTGGCCTCGTTCCTGGTAAAGCCCTCTAGTGTGAAGCTGGGGCTTTCCACTCCTGACTCCGTGTTCATCCAATCGAACACGTAGACGTTCTCGTCTCCTCCGCCAAGGGGGTTCGGCGGTGGGCCACAGTACGGGGCACCAACGCAGCACGGCCCGCTGTCGTAGCGGTTGTACATGAAGTCGAACGAGGACTTAAAGAACGGCTTGAAGTCTACCTGGGAGACCTTGTTGATGTCTGGCCGCATGTCACTGTCGATCATCAGGAGGTAGTCTGCCCCCTGGTCGATGGCGTCCCGAACGCTCCTGTTCCTGACCATGGTGATCGGGGTGTCGCAGTATTCGTTCAGGTCGAAGTGGCCGATCCTCTCGTCAGCCTCGGCTATGTGGCTGGTTTCCATGATCCACTTGTACACGTCTGGGCTTGTGCATGGCGTAGCCCCGTTTCCACCATAGTTGTATGTGGCCAAGGCCACGTCTAGCTTCCGAGGTTGCATGATAGCTCCTTTAGTTCGCCTGCTAGTGCGGTATGAAAAATCTGCTGATGAAGGTCACGTACCTCCCCATCAAGCCATCTAGTATCCACCTTCTTGTACCTCTCTAGGACCTTCATCTCGCTGGCCCTGCCGTTGTACTTCATCCCGTCGAACGACGACCCACCACACAGATCCATGATCCCTTCCTTGTTGTCGTCCGTGAACGGCAATCCTAGCCTCTTAGCCAGGAGGAGCCGATAGTCTCTCTGGAGGAACCAGATATTGAAATTGGCGTTGACCAGATCACCCTTCAGGTACGTCCTGGCGTGGCTTTTCCAGGTCTCTACGGCAAGAGATGAGAACCCGCCAAGTCTGGATGCGTCATAACGAGTGCCCCTACTGGCGAACAGATTGTACGGGTCCCTGAGCACCAAGACGTGCGTTGCTGAGGCCACGTCCACCCCTGAATCGCCAAGGATCTTCTTGGCCTCGCCTATCTCGTAGTCCTCGACCGTGTAGACCAGGTAGTCTGGCTCGACCTCTGCGATGGCCTTCTTGACCGAATCACTAAGGCCAAGACCATGCTTAGCCGTAAAGTTCTCGGCGAGGCAGTCATTTAGAAGGACTGTGTTTTCGGCCACGGCACCGATAGCCCAGTTGAGAATGGCGTGGTTGCCACTGCGCTGCATTCCGTGAAAGATGTACTGCTTCATGGGGTTCCCCCTGGTGTAAAACGAAACACTGTGACATTGGGGTGGAAGTCCCAATGCCACAGTGCCCGAACCGCAGAAGCGTGCTTAAATATCGTTTGGCTCTAGGTCAAAAGAGCCGTATGTTGCACAGTACATCACTGTTCGTGTTGGCCGAAGTGCGTGCCGTGAGGGCCCGCCCAATGGTATTCAGGACGTTGTTGGCGAGAACCGTAGTGGCTCCACCATACCCGATACTAACAACTCGTCCAGCACTCGTTCCCGTTGACGCAGCAGCGGTCTGAGCTACAAGGTAGCCTTCAACCGGAACCAAGCCAGCAGTAATGGCCTCAGTAGCCAAGGTTACCAGATGGCGACCCTTGACGGCAATCAAGCCGATGTCATTGGCCGGGATTCCGCCAGCAGCCGGGAAGTAGTCATCGACTACGCCAGCAGTTACCTGGGCGTCATCCTCGGTGTATCCATCGACTGCCTTGCCTTCTTGCCCGGATTCCCACTGAACGAGTCGCTTGGGTGCAAGCGTGATCGTGCTGGAGTTCCGAACGGCGATATAAGTGACCTGACCACCACTGGGACGGGCGGTCTTATTGGCCGCATCGCCTTCAGGGAAGGTGAAGATCATGCCTTCGACCGAGTTATTCTGATTGCCAGATGCCACGGTAGGAGGGGTCTGTCCAGCGTGCAGGGTCGTGCCCCTACGAAAGCTGGGTGCTTGGTTAATTCCCATGGTTCTTCTACTCCTTAACTATTTTCTCGGGAAAGGTTATGCGTAGTTCTTGAGCTTCGAGAAGCCCTTCGGGTTCCAGCGGATGTTCCCGAAGAACATCATCAGGAACAGATACGCTGCTTTTTCCATCGACCACTCGGGGCCTTTGGGCATGAACATCTGACTGTACATGCACTCCATCGACATCTCGTTGAAGTTGATCAGGTAGCCGGTGTCTGTCGGGACTCCAAAGTCCGCCATGCAGGCAACGCCTTCCTGGTTAATCGTCTGTCCCTGGAAACCAAGGTCGTCGGCCTCGGTGTTGGGGACGATGATCCGCAACTGAGACTCATGGTAGTTACGCAGGCCGGTGTACAGATTGCCTGACATGCACAAGGCTTCAGGCACTCCGTTCACACCAGCGGTCATACGAGCCCAAGTTACCGCGTGATTGATAACTCGAACGCAGTTGTCCTCCCAGCCGGTGTTACCAGTCCAGCCGGTGCCGGACCAGTTGATCAGCTTCGGGGCCCAGTAATCGTACTCACTGGTGCCCTTACCAAACGGCCAGTCAGTCGCCAGCGTGGCATTGGGGCTGGTACCGAGGTCTGCTGACCACGTTCCGCCTTCGTCTGCCAGGTTGGTGAGCAAACCACCGTAACTGTCATTCGGGGTGGCGATCAGATCCGCTGCCCCAGGCGTGGTCTCGGTCATGAAGGACTCGATACCATGCAGGCGGTCGCCGTTGTTCGCGGCATAACCGTCTACCCACAGCTCGTCCCGACCAAACTTGTTGGTCAGACTTCGACGCATACCAGGAACGATCTCGGAGTAGCGATTGATCAGAGCCTCTGGGCTCCGGTTCATCAGCTTCTCTTTTTCGCCCATCATGTCGTTCACTTCGTACCCACGCCAGTCAACAGACGGACGGCGGTATTTATCCAGACGGTCGTAATTGATCGCTGGGTTGTCACCAATGGCCGTGGGCTCGTGCTCGAACAAGTCTACCTGCCACTGAACGGATCGACCCTCGTTGTCGTAGGTGATCCGACCTGCCTTTTTCATCTTCGAGAGCATGTAGTAGCCACGGATCGTGTGATCCTCAGCATCCTTCAGTTCCCGAACGCTTGTGGTGTGGATTACACCTGCCCATTCTTCGGCCATGACTTATACTCCCTTAAGGATTCCTGCTAGATGACGCCTTGCTCTTTTGCTAGAGCCAGGGCGTTTTTACCAAAACTTTTCTCGTTGTAAGCTGCACCGTCGCTGGCGGGACTACCCCCGGCTCCGGTACTGGACACGTTACGTGTCGCACTATTCGCTGCCTTTCGGATGAAGTCGTCCTTGGGGTCGACCTTAGCCGCTGCTTCCTGCTTCTCCCGCATCTCAGCAACCTCTGCCCGCAGGTGCTCTAGCTCGCCATTCGAGCTGTAGGCCTGCTGTTGGCTGATCTGGGATGCCAGCATCTGCTTGGCCATGCCTAGTGCCTGTTGGTCGTCTTGGACCCCACTCGACTTGGCCTGGTTGAAGAAGTTTGCCATCGCTTGCCCGTACTGGGACGGGACACGCTGGTTGTTTACTGGGTTGATGGCTGCCACGAAGTTGCCCTCAGACGACCGGGGGTCGGCCTCGTATAGCCAGTCTTGGTTCTCTTGCTCGAATCGGTTCAGGACCTGGCCTGACTCTCGCTGGCTTACCTGCTGGTCGATCATGCGAGCAATCGTGCTCTCGACCTGTGGCTGTACCATGCCCCACATTGTCTCTGGGGGATTGGAGCGTAGGTTGTCACTGAACTTCTGTATTCTCTCGAAGTCGTCTCGTACTTCTTTTGGTGTCTGTGGGATGAACTCGTTCTCGTGTATCCACGGGGAGAAGTCCTTGGTGGCTGGGCTCTGCCAGACATCCGAGTACCACGGCTTTTCCTCTGCCTCTTGAGCGGGTTGATGTCGGGATGCTAGCTCTTGTGCCTGGGCCTGTGACGCGGCGATGGCCTGTTGCTGGTAGCCCAGCGTTCGTTCCATCTCCTCGATGCGGCCTGCCTGGTCCCGGTATTCACGGATCGTATCTACGGGGTTATCCCCAAGATCCAACCCGGCGCTGTCTAGTTCGCCTCGTACTGCATCCCAAGGCTGCACGACCTCTGCCTCGATAGGCTCGGGTGCGACCTCGATTTCTTGTGGGGTGTTTTCATCTGCCATGGTTCGTTCCTTGTGCTTGTGCGGTTGCGGCTTCCCCATTATGAAACCACATGACGGGGATTAGTAAAACAGGGAAACGGGGGTGGTGGCATAAAGTCCAAAAGATCACGGAAGAAACAAAAGGACCCATTGACACGGCGGGCTGGTTTCTGGTAATCTCCAGGAATGATCAGTCACACGGCACCGCCGAAAGACGAGGAACCGATTTCCCTTAGAGATGGAAAGCGTGGGCTTCGAGGCAAGCCTACCTACCACCAGCTTTATGCGTGGAGTCACTATGGGGTTAAATCTCGTTTCACAGGGGAGGTGGTCCTACTGGAGACATGGCAGTGGGGACCTCGACTCTGCACCACCTACGAAGCCCACGAAAGGTTCCAGAAATCACTCAACTGCGGGACGGGCATTGATCCCGATAGCGGTTCTGGAGTACAATCGGGGCACGAATCATCAGCCACCCAAGAATAAGGAGCCAAGTCATGGCACACGGCAAGAACAAAGCCAGCCTCAGGACCGTCTCAAATAGTGGGGTCAAAGCGATCTCGTCTAAGCAGTCGGCCCTGTGCTCGAAGAACGTAAGTAGCAAAACCACCCGACAAGTGGGCAACGCGAGCAAATAGCTCGTTTGTCGAGACCGGGGAGGTGTCGCGTCCCGAACCGCAGGCACTTCCCCGGTTTCACTTTTAGAAAGGAACCGAACCGATGTCAGAGCAAGCAGAAGCACACCCCGAGTCCGTCTTTGAAATCGACTGTGGGGGAGCCGAGAAGGTCCAGGTGACACCGGCCCAGATGATAGCGGTCTATACCGCTGCCAAGGAACTGGCCGTCATAATCACTGACCACTACCATCACGAGGCTGCGAACCCGTATCCTCGTAGAATTGCCGAGGCCGTTCGTGGCCTAGAGCAAATCCTTGGAAAGTAGGGCCGATCCGTGGCCCAGTACCGCATTGATTTCGTCGGTGGGCCAGTTGATGGCCTGCGAGAGGATCTTGACGATGTGCCAGGGGCCTTCGAGTTCAAGTCCGCCCTTTCTGGGGTGAGCCACAGGTACGAGTACGACAAGGGTGCCACGTCCAAGGACGGGTACCAGATGACCGCTATCTACACTGGGATCAATGAACAGCCGGAGACTGACTGATGCCCCTCCTTCCCCGTAGACGCCCGAAGCCCGACCCTGACAACAATACACCACTAGGCCCCGACGAGGGCACTGACCGCAAGGACGGGTGGTTGGACAGGTGGTTGGTCAGGAAGAAGGAGAGGACCAAGGGCAGGACGGCCAGGGCTGGGGTACTGAAGTGGTTCTTCTTCTCGGTGGTAGCTGTTATTGTTCTTGTCCTTGTAGTGAAGTTCTTTATTCTTTGAGGTGAGACATGGACGCAGACCCAAGAGACCCACGGATCGACCAGGACTGGCGTGAGGAGTACCGAAGGCTGGGATATTCCTGGGAGTCACTAGAGGATACATACCTCGACAGAGGATGGGAGGAGGTGGACGGAACATGAATAGACGTTTCTTTGGGAAGGTCTTAGGGATGATCGGTGCCGGGGGCATGATCCCTGGCTCGTCGGCAGTGGCGAAGTTGGCCCCTGCCTTGACGGTGGAGTTCACGAACTTCAGGCACTACGGCATCCGCGAGATGAAGTACATCCAGGGCTGCTTCAGATACACATGGAGCCATCCCACCAGCAGGGGCCCTGATGACTTCGTTGGCTCACGCCTCTACGCGGACCACTTTCACACCGAGGGCGGCTCGCCAGTCAAGAGCGAGGACGGGACCAGACAGTGGGGTCATTTAGTCAACTGGCACCACTTCCTTGAGAGAGGCAAGAACCAGTGGATGAACGCCAAGGCCTGGGATTATACCGATGACAAGCCTGTTTTTGGAGAAACACGATGACACAAATGCTTTCAGGGGGCGGATTTAAGTGCCCGACGTGTGGGTATGTCTGGAATATGGTGGGATTCACCTTTCCTTCGGACAAGAACGCCTGCGGTCCATGTATGGAAAATGACGATGTACCAGAGGTACAGATCGGAGAACCCTATGTCTACCCAGAGACACCAGCCATCCCTGGTAGCTAAAATTGTAGCTAGCTGGGAGACTGAGCCTGAGAAGTGGAAGATAAATAGCTGGTATGTGAACCGAAGCAGCCCGGTCCTCCAATTCTTGATTGGGGGGAGGCGTAAAACCCAGGCCGAGACAACCGGTGGGCTTGGTAGTTTCATTATCATCAGGCTTGCTCCCATCCCGATTATTACCGATCCAGCCTTTATCCGCCTAAACCCCCTGGCCACCCTACGCCTGTTTTTTGCTGGCCGTCGCCTCAGAAAGTGGCATATCAATCACGTTCTTGAACCCTAGTCCTTTCGGCCTGGGCCTGTCCATCCTAACTTTGGCGAGTCGGGACCATGGGCAGGCCTGGGTTTTCTTTTATGTAGAAGGAAAAATCCATGTCCAGTAACGGCAGGATCAAGCTCACCGACTTCTGTGGCGAGGAGAAGCCCCGCCCCAACCCTCCGATCTTCCAGCTCAGGAACTTCCTCCGGGACTCTGCCTCGGAAGAAGGGGTGGCACGGCCCTTTTCTAAGACGGCATTCCTTGTGTGGGCTGAGGCGCTAGAGGCTGAGAACCATATGCTAGGGGATTCTTTGGCGTTGATCGGGCAGATGGAGGCCGTCATCGACCGCCTGGCTAACCATGTGTTTGAATCTCAACGGCACCTGATCGACCCGATGCGCGGAGTTGACGACTCCGACCTGAAAGCCCTCAAGTGGGAGCTAGACGAGGCCGAGGCACTTGTCGAGAACTTCAGGGCTGTCCCTGACGGGAAGGGCACGGAGGAGTACGATCAGTCGCCGCCAATTCTAGGTCACGACGATTCAGATCCTCCAGAGCACGAGCAAAATACCTAGAGTCCCAGCCATGCCTAAGCTTACGCCAGGCTTCATCCCGTTCACTCTTGACCTTAGAAAGGCTATCCATGGAAACCAAACCACATACTCTGAGGGACGAGATGGAGCTGATCCGTGATAGGGGCATGGTTGAGGTGGTCGATAAAACCTTGGCACAGGCGATTATCACCCTAATGGATCGCATCGAGGCCCAGGACGAGCGGATAGCCGCTTTGGAGCACCGCAATGCCCGATACTAGCCCAGAGCCACTGATGGATCAAGAGCGCCTAACCGGCCTGCTGGTACGGGCGATGAACTACCACGACGACTACGTGTGCCGAATCAGGTATACCGACCAGTACGGCAAGACCACAATCAGGGTCGTGAGCCCGTATCGGTTCCTTGGCCCCTTCGTCTTGGCCCTGTGTCTTGGGAGGGAGGAATGCAGGTCTTTCCATATGCACAGGATCAGTGAGTGCGAGGTGGTCTCGGCTCATGATGTCCTGATGCCAGAGAACATTACCCAGTGGGGGAAACTGACCTAGCTCAAGTAGACCACCAGGTCTCGTCCGTCAGGGGATACAGGGCCTTCTCCATGCCCTCGTATTCCTTCCTGATCAGATCCGGGTTGATCATGCTCTCGAAGATCGCCCGCTGCTTCTTCTTCTGCTGCATCTGCCTTTGAAACTCCTCTGTGTAGACCGGCTCTGGGAACCAGCCTCCTTCGCGTATCTCGTGCATGTAGTTCGGTATCGACCTGCCTGCGCCGTCACTTGGCGTCTTGTTGGGCATCTGCATCACCCCAGGTCCGTAGCCCTTTGCTGCACCAAACATGGGCCTGGGTGGTGGCTGAGGCCCGAAGATAGAGTCTAGTCCGAATGGCATATCAGTCTCCTAATGTACCTTATGTCTGGGCGTAAGGTATGTTATAGCCCAAGATACGATACATTACCAATCCAGAAACGAGGTGGGGTTGTGCTCTGGGGCTGGGTCTGCTAGATTCTGTGTGAGGGCTAGCCTAAGAGATACAATCCGAGCGATCAAAAGCCCTCGGGATGTCTCTTAGGCCAGCCCCCAAGAGCACATCTTCCCCGAGGGCTTCTTTTATAGAGGTAAGGCCATGAGCTACTGGACTGAGGGCGGAAAGCCTGTCGTTGGCGGTCGGGAGCTAGGCGAGTATTGCCTGATCACGGTAGCGAGGCATGGGCATTGTAGGCGCGTCTACACGGCACTCTGGCTCTACGACAAACAGCAGTGGCTCACCTACCCATACGACAAGGCCGGGTATGCCTTCCTTGAATCAGATGTGGTTGCATGGCAGCCAGTGCCAGCACCGTATGACGACGACCTAGAGCCAGGAGTAATCGCTAGGCCGAGAGTAGAGCAATAAACACACGGGGGTGCCCTTGCGGGCTAAGGGCGTCAATTGCGTCCACTGGAACGTGCTCTCAGAGCAATCAACGGTTCGATTCCGTGAACCCCAGTCTTACATAGCCCCCTGACCGGGCAAGGCAGATAGGCGTACCCGCCGACGACCCCAAGGCGAAAGCACAGGGCACAAGAGGTACGAGTCCCAAGCTAGGCTACCAGACCAGCACGAAGTAACAGGGGACGGGATGACGCGAACCTAAGCATCCCACCGGCCAACAGGACCTCGAACATCCCAAGGCCACAGTCCCGAGGACACCCTTAACAGGACCGGGCTCACTACGAGCGGTTGCTGGGACTCAAAACATAACGCGGAACCCCAAGGGAAGGTATACAGTAACCCGGCCTCTGCCCCAGCCCTGTTCACGAAAACATGGTACTATTCGTGAACGAGTTCCGACTGTTCTTTGAGTAGGGGCCTTGTGTCGGCTAGGGCACTGACCTGTACTGTAACAAGGGTTCTAGGCGTGCCTACCACCTAGTAGCGGGGTAGGTCGTTTTGGCCTGAAAGACTAGAGTGGGTATGTACAAGGGCGTGTGACGCGCGTGGTCCAGTGCCCCCTGGTTCCTTGGCCCACGTCAAGGCCACGCCAGGCGCGCACACGCACGCGCGAATCCCGCGCACACACGCACGTGAATTACGCGCACACGCACGTCGCGCGTGCACGTCGCGCGGGGATGCTGAGGGGTGGGGCGCAGAAACTTTGGGCGAGATCGGCGAACCTTGGGTCTTTCTTAGTTGGCGGAAAATGGTCGAATCGACCACACCACCACTCCTGCCACACCACACGTAACACGCCACGCCCCACGTCACACGGGAAAGCCGAATCTTAGCAGGCCCCCTTGACGTATTCGTGGGACGTGTGGTAGTTGTACGTTTTCACGTTTTACTTTCCTCTAGTTGGAGTCAAGACAATGAATCACAAGATTAGAATCAACTATCGCCACGCTGGCAGCACGTATGTCGAATACGTGGAGTGTATTGTGATCGGACATGGGAGCGGGGGGATGGCTACGGCGCTTGACGTAGCTTTTGAGTCGCTGCCAGAGAAGGTAGATTCTGATTGCACTATTGTCGGTGCGAATTGTACCGTGCTCGAAAGCGACTCAGACACCACTAGCGTGATATGGGTATAGACATGACCATCACACTTGCCGATTGTCAAGCAGTATTCGCGGACGACTACGAGCACCTATTCCGATTAGCGTGTTCGCGTGTTCGTCTCTTAGCAGAGGATACGGGGGAAACGGCGCTTGAGAATGACGATACGCCACGCCCCCGCGCCGCTATCGTGGACGTTGAAAATGCAGCTAGCGATACACTCGCAATAGCGTGGCGTAGACTCGCTTCGCACGTCATGCGGTTCAATACAGGCGCTTTCGATATGAAGGACCCCACGCCTAAGAAACTAGTCTACAATACCGTGTGTTTCGCCGCACGTCGTGTGATTACGGGGCGACGTGTGACGTGTGTAGATTATCAGGGGCAAAAACTTGATTGTCCGATGAACCTACGCCACGCCGCACGCCGAGTAGAGTTAGATTCGGTAGCGTGCGAACGTGCGATAGAACGACAATCGGCAAGCCGTGTGGTCGATTCGATAGCGGTTCAATACGATGTATTCCATGCGATAGATAAAATTCCCTCGAATCGTCTGCATGACGTGGCGGAGGACATGGCTAAGGGTCGCACACAGCGTGAAATAGCC
>Ga0114993_10001698_pt1 | contig 25076 bp, 23 predicted proteins | sample ArcticOcean_MG_C_FD_87042 | JGI IMG/M metagenome (GOLD analysis project Ga0114993, IMG submission 87042) | Marine microbial communities from western Arctic Ocean - ArcticOcean_MG_CB2_150 | ecosystem: Environmental > Aquatic > Marine > Oceanic | place: Arctic Ocean: Canada Basin | collected...
AAAATGAAAAAAAAAATTAAAAAAAATAAAATATTTTTTTTTTTTTTTTAAATACAAAAAAAACAAGAATGTCAAGCAAACATTTGTATTTTTTTCTAAAAAAAAGAATGATTTTGTATCTCAAAATAAGCCAATAACCACTAAAAAGAGATGAATTTTTTTATTATTTGTACTTGCCATAAATTTAAAATTGTTGTTAAATCTTTTAACTTTAAAATATTCTGAGGGGGATATTAATTCATGGAAACAAACTTTAATCAACATTTAGGATCCAAGTTAAGAATGAGAAGACTTGCGCTAGGATTAACTCAAACTAAAGTAGCACAAGCAATCAATGTTACATTTCAACAAATTCAAAAATATGAAAAAGGAACTAACGGAATAAGCTCTTTAAGGTTAATGCAACTGGGAAATTTTTTAAAAGTACCTGTAGTATATTTTTTTGAAAATTTTCCAGAATATTCTGGTGAACAAAGAAATGAAGCATCTGAAGATTTAAATTACGCGTTTCTAGCTAAAATATTTTCAAATCTTTCCGAAATTCAAAAAGAAAAAATACTACAAGTTTTAAGGAATACACGTACACTTGAAAAAACTGGTTAATTTTTGGCTCCTCGGGCAGGACTCGAACCTGCGACCAATTGATTAACAGTCAACTGCTCTACCAACTGAGCTACCGAGGAATAATAGCAACATACTTTTTTTTCTACACAAAACAACATAAAATTTTGGAGGCCACGCCCAGAATCAAACTGGGATACAAGGATTTGCAATCCTCTGCGTAATCATTCCGCCACGTGGCCAAAATCATAATAAAATTGATTGAATCAATTCTTTGTTTAAAATCAAATTATTATATGTTTAGATAAAATGCAAAATTCAAATTACAACCATATCATTATAGAAAAGCAAATATACGACTATTGGGAGAAAAATAAATTTTTTAAGTCCAAAAAGAACAAAAAAAAATCTTTTTCTATAGTTATACCTCCGCCGAATGTAACTGGAAGCCTTCATATGGGTCACGCTCTTAATAATTCATTGCAAGATTTATTAATACGTTTTTACAGAATGAAAGGTTATGAAACTTTATGGCAACCAGGAACTGATCATGCGGGAATAGCTACGCAGGCTTTAGTTGAAAAACAGTTACTGAAAGAAGGTATTAAAAAAGAAAGTTTAGGGAGAGAAAATTTTGTAAAGAGAGTTTGGAAATGGAAAGAAGAATCTGGAAATAAAATTATCAATCAACTTAAGAAACTTGGATGTTCATGTGATTGGTCACGTAATAGATTTACTATGGATAAAGATTTGTCAAAAGCTGTCACACAAACTTTTGTTCAACTTTATGAAGAAAAATTAATTTACAAAGATACTAAATTAGTCAATTGGGATACTAAATTAGAAACGGCTATATCAGATCTTGAAGTTGAGCAAAGAGAAGTACAATCTAATCTTTATTATATAAAATATAAAATTATTAATGAAAGTAATTATATTACAATAGCAACTACTAGACCTGAAACTCTTATAGGAGATACTGCTGTAGCTGTTAACCCTTCTGATGAAAGATATAAAAAATTTATTGGAAAAAAAGTATTAATACCTATAGTTGAAAGAGAAGTTAAAATAATTTCTGATAATTACGTTTCTGTTGATCAAGGATCTGGAGCTTTAAAAGTTACACCAGCTCATGATTTCAATGACTTTGATATTGGCAAAAGACACAATTTAAGTTCTATAAATATTTTCGAAAAAAATGGAACAATAAATAAAAATGCACCTAAAAAATATGTAGGCTTAGACAGATTTAAAGCAAGAAAAGAAATTATTGACCAACTTAAGAAAGAAAATTTAATAGAAAAAATTGAGAATATAAAAAACATGGTTCCATATGGGGATAGATCAAATTCTATAATTGAACCACTTTTAACAGAACAATGGTTTGCTGATGCTAAGTTTTTAGCAAAAAAAGCAATTAAAGCAGTAAAGAATAAAAAGACAAATTTCTTTCCAGTCAATTGGTCTAAAACTTATTTTCAGTGGATGAATAATATTGAGCCTTGGTGCATCTCAAGACAGTTATGGTGGGGACATAGAATTCCAGCATGGTACTCAAATGATAAAAAAATATTTGTTGCGTCAACAGAAAAAGAAGCAAAAAAAAAAGCTTATAATTATTATAAGAAAAATGTGGAATTAAAGAGAGATGAAGATGTTTTGGATACTTGGTTTTCATCGGCACTATGGCCTTTCGCCACTCTTGGTTGGCCTAAAAAAACTTATGAACTTAAAAGATTTTATCCAACATCTGTTTTAGTAACAGGATTTGATATTATTTTCTTTTGGGTTGCTAGAATGATGATGATGGGAAATCACCTAACCAATAAATCACCTTTTTCAAAAGTTTATGTTCATGCTTTAGTTAGAGATGAAAAAGGTCAAAAAATGTCTAAATCAAAAGGGAATGTTATTGATCCTCTTGAGTTAATAAATAAGTATGGAGCTGATCCCTTAAGATTTACGTTAATTTCCATGGCATCACCAGGAAGAGATATGAAATTATCTGAAGATAGAATTAAAGGATATAGGAATTTTTTGAATAAGATTTGGAATTCAAATAAATTTTCTAAAATAAATAATTGTAAATATGATAAAAAATTAAATATTAACAAAACTGTTCTTGATGTTAATAAATGGATTTACTTTGAGCTAGTTAAAACTAACTATAACGCTCAGAAACATCTTAAAAACTTTCGATTTGATGAGGCAGCAAAGATTATATATCAATTTGTTTGGCATTCTTATTGCGATTGGTATATAGAATTTCTTAAACCAGTTTTTGCCACAAATATAAAGCAAAATCTCAACGAAACACGCGCTTTTGCTGCTTACATTCAGTCTTTTATATTAGTCATGCTTCATCCTTTTGTACCATTTTTTACAGAAAAGATTTGGTTAGACTTAAAGCTTAATACTAAACTAAAAACCCCACTTATGTATAAAGATTGGAATTTACCAGCCAAGGTTAGTCCATCATTTAAAAAAAGTTATCAAAAAATTGATTGGCTGATTCAGCTTATTACAAGTATTAGGTCTACAAAAGCAGAATTAGAAGTGTCACCGGGTTCTCTTATTGATATTTCTATTGAAGATTTGAAGAAAGATAAAAAAAATATTATTAATAATAATTTAAATGTATTTAAGACCCTAGGTAGAGTATCTAATATTCATAACTCTAAAAGAGGTAAAAATGGCATAAATATAATAGTTGGTGTTGATAATTTTACTTTGTATTTTAGTGGCGGTATTAATTTATTTGATCAAAAGCTTAAAATGTCTAAAAAAGTGCAAAATTTACAAAGCAAAGTACTAGGATTATCAAAAAAGCTTGAAAATAAATCTTTTTTAAATAATGCGCCAAAGTTTATTGTACAGAAGGAAAAAAATTCATTATTACAAAGCAATGTTGAGCTTAAGAAGTTGAATAGTATATTAAATAGTATTAAAAATTAATTATGAAATTTGATAAATCTAAATTACCAAGTAGACATGTATCAATTGGTGTTAAAAGCGCACCCCATAGGTCCATGTATTACGCTATGGGATTAAAAAATGAAGATATTGAAAAACCATTTGTTGGCGTAGTATCAACGTGGAATGAAGCTGCCCCATGTAATATAACCCTTTCTAGACAAGCCCAATCAGTCAAAAAAGGAGTTAAATTAGCTGGGGGAACACCAAGAGAGTTTACAACCATCACAGTCACCGATGGAATTGCAATGGGACATGCGGGAATGAAATCATCTCTAATTAGCCGAGAAATTATAGCAGATTCAGTTGAACTAACTATGAGGGGGCATTGTTATGATGCTTTAGTTGGTTTGGCTGGGTGTGATAAATCTTTACCTGGGTTAATGATGGTTATGCTTAGATTAAATGTTCCTTCAGTTTTTATATATGGAGGCTCAATTCTTCCCGGAAAATTTAAAGGCAAAGATGTAACAATTGTTGATGTATTTGAAGGAGTGGGTAAATATTCAACTGGTTTAATGTCAAAAAAAGATTTAGATGAACTTGAAAGTTTAGCTTGCCCATCCGCTGGTTCATGTGGAGGGCAATTTACAGCCAACACAATGGCATGTGTATCTGAAGCAATAGGTTTAGCGTTACCAGGATCTGCGGGGACACCCGCTGTATACGAGACTAGAGATAAATTTGCTGTTTCGAGTGGAGAAGCTGTCATGAATCTTTTAAAAAATAATATTAGACCACGAGATATAGTTACAAAGAAATCTCTTGAAAATGCTGCAGTTATAGTTGCTGCATCAGGAGGATCAACTAATGCAGCTTTACATTTGCCAGCTATAGCTAATGAAGCGGGAATTAAATTTACACTAGAAGATGTTACTAATATTTCAAAAAAAACTCCTTATATAGCTGACTTAAAACCTGGGGGAAAATTTGTAGCAAAGGATTTGTATGAAATCGGAGGCGTCCCTGTATTAATTAAAGCTTTATTAGATGGAGGATTATTGCATGAAGATTGTTTAACTGTGACTGGAAAATCTATTGCTGAAAATCATAAAGGAATAAAATTTCCAACCAATCAAAAAATAATTTATACAACATCAAAGCCTTTAAATTCAAGTGGAGGTTTTGCTGGGCTGAAAGGAAATTTAGCTCCAGATGGTGCCATAGTTAAAGTTGCTGGATTGAAAAGAAAAAAGTTTATTGGAAAAGCAAAATGTTTCGATGACGAGAAGTCAGCTTTAAATGCAGTTTTAGAAAAAAAAATTAAATCTGGAGATGTTGTTGTCATTAGATATGAAGGCCCCAAAGGAAGCCCAGGAATGCCTGAAATGTTATCTACTACTGGAGCTATTTACGGACAAGGCCTAGGCGAAGAAGTAGCTCTTATTACAGATGGACGTTTCTCAGGTGGTACACACGGTTTTTCCATAGGACATGTTGGTCCAGAGGCTGCAGTCGGAGGACCTATTGCATTACTTAAAGATGGAGATTCTATTGAAATAGATACAGAAAAAGGAATCTTGAATGTTCAATTAACTAAAAATGAACTTAAATCAAGAAAAGATAAATGGAAACCAAAAGTTATCGAATATACGTCTGGTACATTGTGGAAATATGCGCAGACTGTTGGTCCAGCTTTTGAAGGTGCAGTTACTCATCCTGGAGGATCTAAAGAAAAAAAATGTTACGCAGATGTATAAAAGAAAATGAAAATAAAACCAGTCATATTATGCGGTGGCGCAGGAACAAGACTTTGGCCTAAATCTAAAAACAATTTACCAAAACAATTTGTTGACTGGGGAGGGTGGACTTTATTTGGAAAAACTCTTGATAGAATTAAAGATCCAATATTTGATTACCCAATAATTACAACAAATTTTTCTTATTTAAAATTAGTAAAAAAATTTTTAATTAAGAGTAAAGTTAAAAAGTACAAGATTTTATTAGAGCCGTTTAAAAAAAATACAGCTCCAGCTATATTAGCTTCAGCTTTAATAAAAGAAATACCGAACGAACAACCCTTGATATTTTTTTCTTCTGATAATTTAGTTGGCAAAATATCACAATTTAACAAATCTATTAACAAAAACAAAAAATATTTGAGCAAAGATAATATTTTTATTTTTGGAATAAAACCAATATCACCATCTCAAGAGTATGGGTATTTTTTGAGTAAAAAATCCTCAAACAATATTAATAAAATAAATAAATTTATTGAAAAACCTAATAAACAAAAACTAAAACTGATAATTAAAAAAAAGGGCTACATGAATTCTGGTATGTTTTTTATAAGAAAAGATTCAATAATTAGTAATTTTAAAAAACATCAAAGAAAATTATATAATCTGTGTAAAGATTCAGTAGTAAACGCAAAAATTTTTAAAAATACGTATTATTTGAAAAAATCATCATTTAAAAAAATAAAAGAAATTTCTTTTGATTATGCTATTCTTGAAAATTCAAAAAATATTAATGCAATCAAATTAAATATACCATTAACAGATCTAGGGAATTGGAAAGAGATTTGGAAATTTTTTATAAAAAAAAATTCTAAAAATAATATTACAAAAAATACCGTCTATAGACCTTGGGGCAAATATACAAATTTATTTTCTGGTCGCAATTTTTTGTTAAAAGAATTAGTGATAAATCCTATGTCGTCTATTAGCTTACAAAAACATATTCATCGGTCAGAGCGATGGACTGTGATTTCTGGCCATCCTAAAATTACAATTAATAAGAGTAAATTTTTTATAAAACCTAATGAGACAGCTTTTATACCCAAAGGTTCCATGCACAGAATTGAAAATTTGTTTAAAGAGCCTGTAAAAATTGCTGAAGTACAAATGGGCTCTGTTTTAAAAGAAACTGATATTATTAGATTTGAAGATGCCTATGGAAGAGTTAATTAATTTCTAATTCTATTGGAGTATGATCTGAAGGTTTTACTTTTGACCTGGGTTTTTTATTAATATTAATACTTTTTATTTGGTTTATCAGATTATTCGAAACTAAGAAATGATCTATCCTCATCCCATAATTTTTTTGCCAAGAGCCAGCCATATAGTCCCAAAAAGTGTATTCTTGTTTTTCTTTGTTAAAAAATCTGTAGGCATCATAAAAGCCAAGATTAATTAGTTCACGATATTTTTTTTTTATTTCTAATTTAAATAATGCATCATTTAAATATTTATTATGATTATAAACATCAATTTCATCAGGTATAATATTGAAATCTCCAGCAATAATTATATTTTTACTTTCTTGTAATTTTTTTTCAACATTTTTTATAAAAACATTATACCAATATTTTTTATAGTCATATTTTTCTGTATTAATTGGATTTCCATTTGGAGCATAGATATTAATCAAATCAATGTTATTTGATTTGTTTTTTATACTACCCGTTATTATTCGAGATTGTTTTTTTTTATCTTTGATAAAACAAAAATTAACTTTATCAATATTTAATTTTGAAACAAAGGCAACACCATTATAACTTTTTTGACCAAACACATAAGATTTATATCCCAATTCTTTGAACTCATTAAAAGGAAAAGTTTCTTCCATAGTTTTAATTTCTTGAATTAGCAAAACATCTGATCCCGACTCATTCAGATAGTCCGTTATATTTTGAATTCTTGCTCTTACTGAATTAACATTCCAGGAACTTATTTTCATTAAAATGAAAAAGATATTCCGCAACCACAAGAAGATTTAGTTTTTGGATTTGATATTTTAAAAGAACTGCCTATTAATTCTTCAGAAAAATCTATTTGCGAACCTTTTAATAAATTCAATGAAGATTGATCTATTACAATATTTTCATGTTTTAAATCTGTCTTATCGATTAATTTATCAAACGTGAAGTCATATTTAAATCCTGAACAACCCCCACCTTTTACTGCTATTCTAAAAAATGTACCTATTGGTTTTTTAGCTATAAGATTATTAATTCTTTCCACAGCTTTTTTACTAAAATTAATTTCTTTAATCATTTTTATAATCTTATGTAATATACTCTTCTTAATTAAATTATGCAAAAAAATTATAATGAAAATTATTTAAAAAATTATGCTATCAAGGCACAAAATAGCAAAGGACGAATTTGTAAAGAAAAAGAAAATTTTATAAGGTCACCTTTTCAAAGAGACAGAGACAGAATTATTCACTCTACTTCATTCAGAAGACTTAAACATAAAACCCAAGTGTTTGTTAATACTGAGGGAGATCATTATCGAACAAGACTTACCCACTCTATGGAAGTAGCACAAATAGCAAGAACCTTAGCAAGATCATTAAATTTAAATGAAGATTTAAGTGAATCTTTAAGTCTTTCTCATGATTTGGGTCACACTCCATTTGGTCATGCTGGGGAAGAAGTTCTAAATAAATGCATGAAAAATTTTGGAGGTTTTGATCATAATATTCAAACATTAAGAATAGTTACTTTGATAGAAAAAAAATATTATGATTTTGTAGGTTTGAACCTTACTTTTGAAACGTTAGATGGTTTAATAAAGCATAATGGACCAATTGAAAATATTGATAAATATAAAAGATTATTAAAAAAAGATTTATTTAATACTAAAATTAAATTTAATACATTCCCTTCCTTGGAAGCTCAAGTAGCTGCAATATCTGATGATATTGCTTACAATAATCACGATTTAGAGGATGGCCTTAGAGCTGGGTTATTTTCAATACAACAACTGACCAAAATACCCGTTTTGTCAAAACTTGTAAAAAAACACCTAAAGAATATTAAAAATTATAGAAGGGAAGTGATAATTAGTCAGATTGTAAGAAATCTTATTAATCTAATGGTAATTGATGTAATCAAAAATACAAATAGAAATTTAAAAAAAATTAAGCCAATATCTCCAAATGATATTTATAACCAAGATCACTTGTTAGTTGATTTTTCTAAAGATATGAAAGTGATGGATTTTCAAATAAAAGTTTTTTTAAAACGAAATATGTATAATCATAAAAAAGTTATAATAAACAACAACAAAGGAAAGAAAATAATTCAAGATTTATTTATATATTTGATTAAAAATCCTAAAAAGTATATTAGCAATGAGTTGTTTCGATACGATCATAAGGAACGTATTATTGCAGATTTCATAGCAGGCATGACTGATAGATACGCTATAAACTTACACGAAAAAATAAAATGAATTTATTTTTAGATTATCAAAAAAAAATATTTAAAAGCTTAAAATTATTAGAAAAAAGAAAAAAAATTAAGTTTCCACCTAAAATACAAAATTTTAATGTTGATCTTCCTCCAAAAAATCAAAAAGCCCATTTAGCTTGTAATGCAGCTATGATTTTAGCAAAATATAATAACATTTCTCCAAATATACTAGCAGAAACTTTAAAGAAGCATCTATTATTTACCTTTAAAGAGTTTTCAACTATTGAAATTGCTGGGCCAGGTTTTCTTAATATAAGTTTTAATTCCTTATTCTGGAAAAGATATTTGGAAAAAATAATAAAATTGAAGAATAAATATGGATTTTATAAATCTAATAAAAAAAAATATAATATAGAGTTTGTTTCTGCTAATCCAACAGGACCATTACATGTGGGTCATTGTAGAGGGGCAGTTTTAGGTGATACGTTATCAAATCTTTTAGCTTTTAATGGCAACATAATTACCAAAGAATATTATGTAAATGATTATGGTGGGCAAATAAAAATCTTTGTGGATTCAATCTATCATAGAATTTTAGAAATATTAAACAAAACTCCTTTTCCAGAAAATAAAAACTTATATCATGGAGATTATATAATCGACATTGCTAAAAATATTATAAAAAAAAAAAATATTAAGAATTACAAAAATTATAAAAAAATTTATAACAAACTAATGTTAGCGTCTTTAAAATTATCGATGAATATTATTATAGGAAACTTAAATTTACTTGGAATTAAACATAATAACTTTGTATATGAATCAAATTTAATTAAAAAAAAGTGTGTGTTAAAAACTATAAAAAAACTAAAAAAGAAAAATTACATATACGAAGGAAAGCTCAGCCCTCCTAAAGGCGAACAAACTCAAGAATGGAAAACAAGAAAACAATTACTATTTAAATCAACCATTTTTGGAGATGATACTGATAGATCTCTTCAAAAAGCAGATGGTACATGGACATATTTTGCCGCCGATATGGCCTACCATTCCGATAAAATTTCTAGGAAATACGATGTTCTAATAAATATACTTGGCGCAGATCATGCGGGATATATCAAAAGAATTGTCTCTGCAACAAAGGCAATTTCAGATAATAAAATAAATTTACTATGTAAAGTCTCTCAATTAGTTAAATTATATAAAAAAGGTTTACCATTTAAAATGTCCAAAAGAAAAGGTGACTATATTACTGTTGAAGATATCATAAAAGAAGTTGGAACTGATTCTGTAAGATTTATGATGTTGAATAGAAGTAGTGATGTAGAATTAGATTTTGACTTTGAAAAAGTTACTGAAAAGTCAAAAGAAAACCCTGTATTTTATATTCAATATGCTTATGCACGTGTTAATTCTATTTTCAGACTATTAAATTTAAAATTAGATGATAAAATTAAAATAGATCAGAGAGATCTTGATTTAAACGAATATGAAATTGAAATTTTAAAAAAAATATCAGAGTGGCCTAAATGCGTAGAAATATCATCTACCAAATTAGAACCTCATAGAATTCCATTTTATCTATATGAATTAGTTACTTTATTTCACTCATATTGGAACCTAGGAAGTGCCAATGAAGAATTCAGGTTTATAATTAATAACAAGGTTAAAAGCAATTTAAGATTAGTTATTTTGCAAGCCTTAGCTTTAGTAATTAAGAATGGAATGCTAATTTTAGGGGTATCAACTCCAAAAAGTATGTAATGCTTAAAAAATTATTTTATATAATACCATTTTTTATATTTATTTTTTTAATAACAGATTTTTATTTTTCTAGTGAAAATATAAAAAAAATTAGTAAATTTCGTGATGCTGATTTTGTCGAAGAAAAGAATTCAAATACCGATCTTCCTATTCTTAAAAATGATACTAATGACATTATTGTTTATAAAAATGATATTGAGATTTATAAAAAAAAAAGAAAAAAATACAGATTTTGGGATTTAATTAAAAAATGATATTATGAAGAGAAAAGCTATAATTTTTGGAATTAAAGGCCTATCGCTTTCTACCAGAGAGTCAATTTTATTGAAAAATGAAAAACCATGGGGAATTATATTATTTTCAAGAAATATAAAAAATTTAAAGCAAACACAAAAGTTAGTAGGAAAAATTAGAAAAATTACAAATGATGAAAAATACCCAATACTTATAGATGAAGAGGGGGGTAGAGTTTCAAGAATTAAAAATATAATCAATCATAAATTTTATACACAAGATTATTTTGGAAAACTTTATAAAAAAAATAAAAAAACATTCAGAACAGAATACACAAAATACATTTTAGAAGTTTGTAATATTCTAAAAAAAATTGGAGCAAATATTAATACTGCCCCAGTGCTTGATGTAAGGCAGAAAAAAGGTAATCAAATAATAGGTGATAGATCTTATTCTGAAAATCCCAAAGAGGTTTCAAACATTGGTAATTTTCTTTTAACGTTGTATGAAAAAAATAAAATAGGCACTGTTATTAAACATATACCTGGCCATGGATCAGCTACGAATGACTCTCATCATAAGCTTTCTGTTATTAAGGAGTCCAAAGTAAAGCTTATAAATAAAAATTTTTTACCTTTTAAACTTTGTCATTCAAAATTTGCCATGACTGCACATTTAGTCTACTCCGCTTACGATACATTAAATAATGCAACTCAATCAAAAATCATTATAAAACAAGTGATAAGAAAACATATAGGCTTTAAGGGTATTTTAATTTCTGACGATATATCGATGAAAGCTTTAAAGCTCGGACTTGTGGAAAATGCAATTATGGCGCTAAATGCTGGATGTAATTTAATTTTACATTGCAATGGAAACATTGGTGAAATGAAAAAACTCATCAAAATTATCCCCACAATAGACAAATTTACACAAAAAAAAACATCACAATTTTATAAATTTTTAGGATAAAATAAAAATATGGATAATAGACAAGATAAATTTTTAAAAGTTAATATTGATAATTATTCTGGACCACTCGATGTTTTGCTAGATCTTGCAAAAGCACAAAAAGTGGATTTAGCAGTAATATCAATAACTCAACTTGCAGATCAGTTTATAGAATTTATTAACAGTGCAAAAAAGATAAATTTAGACTTAGCCTCTGAGTATTTGCTAATGGCAACATGGTTAGCTTATCTTAAATCAAAACTACTACTTCCGCAGGAAGAAGAAGAAGATTTTAAAGTTACAGAAGTAGCAGAAAAATTAAAAACTCAACTAAAAAAATTAGAATTAATTAGATTATTTTCAGATCAACTTTTAAAAAAAAAAAGATTAGGAATAGACATTCACTCAAGAGGAATGACTGGTGGCATTAGGTTAAAAAGATACTCTGAATATTCTGTCACTCTATATGAATTACTAAAATGTTATTCTAATCATGTAAGTAGAAAAAATTATTTAAAAATGACTATACCTAAATTACCAGTTTATACCACTGAGCAAGCTATAAAAGAGATTAAAAAAAATATTAAAAACTTACAAGAATGGACTGAAGCGACAAGTATAATTCCTTATCATTTTAAAAAAAATTTAACACTTAAGAAGACAGCTCTCGCTGGAATTTTTTCAGCTTCACTCGAACTTACAAAAGAAGGTCTAATTATGATTATGCAAAAGAATAGTTTTGATAAATTGTTAATTAAAGAGAAAAAATGAATAAAAGTAACGTGTCGAAAATTTTAAAATTTCCAAAAGTCTCTTCAAGCCTTGAAAGACAAATAGAAGCAATTTTATTTTCTGCTGTAGAACCTTTAGATTTAGAAACTCTACAGTCAAGATTAAAAAAAAAAACTAATGTTTTAAAAATTCTTCAGTCACTGAGTGAGCAATACAAAAATAGAGGAATTAACTTAGTTTGTATAAAAAATAAATGGTCTTTTCGAACAGCTTCTAATCTTTCTAATTTAATGAATCTTCAAGTTTCTGCTCAAAAAAAACTATCAAAGCCTGCAATTGAAACCCTTTCTATAATTGTTTATCACCAGCCTGTAACGAGGTCCGAAATTGAAGAAATAAGAGGTGTAGCATTTGCGTCTGGTACTTTAGAAATATTACTCGAACTAAATTGGGTAAAACCTTCTGGGCGCAAAAATGTTCCTGGTAAACCTATACAATACATCACAACAGATGACTTTCTCAGTCATTTCAATATTCAAAAGCTAACAGATTTACCAAATATAGAAGAGCTTACTTCGGCAGGGTTAATTGATGCCTCAAATGTAGATATGTCAATTTTTGGAACAGGCAAATATTTTAAGGAGCAAAATAACGAAAAAAAAGAGGATATTTATTCTAATATTGACGATATGTTAGGACAATCTCTCAAAAATGATGATGAATAAAAGAAATCTTTAATAAACTATAAAAATTGTATATAATTTTTAAATGAGCATTGGTTTTTGGCAAATAGCAATAGTTGTTGTTTTAGTTGTTCTTCTATTTGGAAGAGGAAAAATTTCTTCTTTAATGGGTGATGTAGCTAAAGGAATTAAAAGTTTTAAAAAAGGAATGTCAGATAATCCAGATGCTTCAAATTCAACAATTTCATCAGAAGAATCATCAAGCGAAGATAAAGATCGAGATACAGAGAAAAAATAGTTAACAATGCCACAAATTGGATGGTTTGAGATACTAGTTATTGTAGTCTTGTCAGTGATAATAATTGGTCCAAAAGACGTACCTATCGTCTTAAGAAAAATTGGAAAATGGATTGGATCAATAAAAAAATATTTTAATGAAATTCAGAAAGACGTTTCTGGTGTACAAAACTCTATTGAAGAAGAAATTTCTTTTGAAGAAAAATATATGAACAATCATAAAGATAATGAAAAAGATGAATGATGAAAAAAGTAAACAAGGAACTTTTGTTGAGCATCTTACTGAATTGCGATCAAGGTTATTAAAATCATTTATATATCTTTTTCTTTTTTTTGGAATAAGTTATTTTTTTGCTGAAAATATTTATGCCATTTTGGTTGAACCTTATGCACAAGCCGTCAAAGATGATTCTGTTAATAGAAGACTAATTTTTACCGCTTTACACGAAACTTTCATTACTTATTTAAAAGTAGCATTCTTTACATCTTTATTTTTTTCTAGTCCAATTATATTAACACAAGTATGGAAATTTATTGCACCTGGTCTTTATAAAAATGAAAAAAAAACTTTACTACCTTACTTAATTGCAACACCAGCTTTATTTCTATTAGGTGGTATGCTTGTTTATTATTTAGTGATGCCTTTAGCAATAAAATTTTTTCTTTCATTTGAAACTTCAGCCTTATCAGGAAGTTTACCAATACAATTAGAAGCTAAAGTAAATGAGTATTTATCATTAATAATGAGATTAATTTTTGCTTTTGGTATTAGTTTTCAATTGCCAGTTTTACTTAGTCTTTTAGCTAGAGTAGGTTTTATTGATTCTCAATATTTAAGAGATAGAAGAAAATTTGTGGTTGTAATCATATTTGTTGTTGCCGCAATATTAACTCCGCCTGATCCAATAACACAAATAGGTTTAGGAATACCTTTGTTAATTCTATATGAATTATCTATATTATCAGTCATGTTTATAGAAAAGAAAAAAAAAGATGCTTGATATTAAATTAATAAGAAAAGAACCTAATTTTTTTAAAGAAAAACTTGAATTTAGAGCATCAAAAGTTGATATAGATTCTTTACTGAAATTAGATAAAAGAAACCGAGAATTAATACAAGAAAAAGAAAAACTTGAACAAGAAAAAAAATCTATTTCTAAAAAAGGAAATAAAAATGAATTTTCTAGATCAAAAAATATTACAAAACAGATTACTGAATTGGATAAATTGCATTTTGATATAAAAAAAGAAATAAATCTTAATATAAGCACAATACCAAATATTCCATTAGATGATGTTCCAGTTGGAAAAGATGAAAAAAAAAATAAAGAAATAAAAAAAAATGGAAATATTAATAAATTTTCTTTTACTCCTAAATCTCATGATGAAATTGGAAAAAAATTAAATTTAATTGATTTTGAGAATGCCACAAAAGTTTCTGGATCAAGATTTGTATTTCTTAAAGGAAAATTTGCTCTATTAGAAAGAGCCATATCTAATTTTATGCTTGATGTACACACTTCTAAATTTGCATATCAAGAAATATCACCACCTCTTATAGTTAACGAAAATACTATGTTTGGAACAGGCCAACTTCCTAAGTTTGAGAATGATCAGTTTGAAATTAAGAGTGATAATGAAAAATTAAGAAAATTTTTAATACCCACAGCTGAAGTTGTTTTAACAAATATGGTAAGAGAAAGTTTTATTAAGGAGAAAGAATTACCTCTTAGGTACGTAGCTTTAACCGCATGTTTTAGAAAAGAAGCAGGAAGTTATGGAAAAGACACAAAAGGAATGATTAGACAACATCAATTTTATAAAGTTGAGCTGGTGAGTATAGTTCAACCAAAAGAATGTGGCAATGAACTTAACAGAATGCTCAATTGTGCTGAGACAATTTTAAAAGAACTAAACCTTCCTTATAGAGTAGTATTGTTGTCATCTGGAGATATGGGTTTTAGTGCTGAAAAAACTTTTGATTTAGAAGTATGGATGCCATCTGAAAATAGATACCGAGAAATATCTAGCTGTTCATCTTGTGGCCAATTTCAAGCAAGAAGAATGAAAGCTAAGTTTAAGAAAGAAAATAATGAATCAGATTATTTAGGTACTTTAAATGGCTCTGGACTTGCGGTTGGAAGAACATTAATTTCTGTTATAGAAAACTATCAGCAAAAAGATGGAAGTATCAAAATTCCTGATGTATTAAGACCTTATATGAACAATGAGGAATATATAAAATAATTAATATTGTTTATTTTTTTTATTTAGTATAATCATATAAAAAAATTAGGAGGATAAATGTCAGGATCAGGATTTGCACAATTCATACCTTTAATTTTAATTTTTGTTATTTTTTATTTTTTTCTTATAAGACCTCAACAAAAAAAAATTAAAGACCATAAACTAATGGTAGGAGCTTTAAAGAGAGGTGATGAAGTTATTACTTCAGGAGGAATAATCGGTAAAGTAGAGAGAATTTTAGGAGAAGATAAAATAGATTTAATAATTTCGGACAATGTTTCTGTTCAAGTGGTACAATCTACAATTCAAGGTTTAATAGACAAACCACAAACAAAAAAATAGTTATAATTTGTGTTGTATTTTTCAAAACTTAAATTAGCTACGATATATTTTATAATATTACTTCTTTCTTTCTTTTCTGTACTTAATTTTTCAGATTTCGATAATACTTTTTTGGGAAAAAAAAAAGTTAATCTAGGACTTGATCTTCAAGGTGGAACATATCTTCTTTTAGAAGTTGATTCTGCTCCAATGATAGAACAAAAATTGCAAAATAAGCTTCTTTTATTAAGAAAAGAACTAAAAAATAAAAAAATTAAATATGAAAATTTAAAGCTAATAAACAACACAATAAAATTTAAAATTTCACAAAATCAAATTGAAGATTTTAAAGAGTTTTTCTTAAATAAAGAAAACTCATTTAATCTTTATTTTTCCCAGTATAGATCATTTGAAATGAATCATGAGTTAATTAATGGTTTGATTGTAATTGAATATTCTAAATATGGAATTATAGAAATAAAAAATTCAACTTTAGAAGATTCTCTAGAAATTGTCAGGCGTAGAATCGATGAAGTTGGTACCAATGAACCAACAGTAATTAAGAGAGGTAACGATAGAATTTTAATTGAGTTGCCAGGTCTCAGCGACCCCAACAGAATTAAAAAACTACTTGGAAAAACTGCAAACTTAAGTTTTAGAATCGTTACAGATCAAGTGGATGATTTTGGATCAGAAGTTTTATTTTTTGAAGATGGTGTTACAAAATTGAATGTGAACAAAAGAGTTGTAATGAGTGGTGACAATCTAGATAACGCCATACCCAGTTTCAATAATCAAAACAATGAAACAATAGTTAGTTTTTCTTTAGATAGAGTAGGAGCTAAAAGATTTGCAAGAATAACTACCAACAATATTGGTAAAAGATTAGCAATAATTTTAGATAATAAAATTGTAAGTGCTCCGCAAATAAGAGAACCAATACTTGGTGGCAATGGTCAAATTTCAGGAAACTTTACTTTTCAATCTGCTACTGATTTAGCAGTATTGCTTAGATCAGGTGCGCTACCCGCTCCATTAAATATTATTGAAGAAAGAACTGTAGGTCCTGATCTAGGGGAGGATTCCATAAAAGCAGGAATTATTTCTTTAATAATTGGTTTTTTGTTAATTATTTTTTATATGATATTTAAATATAAACTCTTTGGAATAATTGCTGACATATCTTTGATAATAAATCTTATTCTTCTTTTAGGTGTGCTTACAATTTTTGAAGCTACGCTAACATTACCTGGTATAGCAGGAATTATTTTAACAGTCGGAATGGCTGTCGATGCCAATGTTCTAATCTTTGAAAGAATTAAGGAAGAAATGAAAACAGAAAAATCAAATATACATGCTTTTGATATTGGTTACAAAAAAGCCCAATCAGCAATTATAGATGCAAATATAACAACATTAATTTCAGCAATAATACTATTTTTCCTTGGCTCTGGGCCTGTTAAGGGATTTGCAGTAACTTTAGGTGTAGGAATTTTAACAACTTTATTTTCAGCTTACTTTTTGGCAAGACATCTTACATCAATTTTTGTAATGAAAAGGAAAGATAAAGAAATAAATATATGAATTTAAATATTAAAAAAAATATTGAATTTACACATTTTTATAAAAAATTAAATTTATTATCTTTAATTTTAATAGTTTTTTCAGTTTTATTTTTACTATTTAAAGGATTAAATCTTGGTGTAGATTTCAAAGGTGGCACATTAATAGAAATTAGAACAAATAATTCAGCTATTAGCATATCTGAGATTAGACAATCTTTTATGAAAATGAATTTAGGCGATGTAACAGTAAAAAAATTTGGTAAAGAAAATGATTTTTTAGTTAAGATAGAAACTATTAAATCAGATGATCCCAATTTTATTAAATCTATAAATGACAAACTGTCTGCTGACACAGGTTCAGAAATTAATTTTCGAAGAGTTGAAAATGTTGGTCCAAAAGTTAGTAATGAATTGCTTAAAGATGGTCTATTAGCCATCATTTTATCTTTAGCTGCGATGTTATTTTATATCTGGATTAGATTTGAATGGCAGTTTAGTTTAGGTGCTATTATAGCTATAATACATGATGTTATTCTCACAATTGGAATTTTTTCTATTTTATCATATGAAATAAATCTATCAATAGTTGCGGCAATTCTTACTATTGTTGGTTATTCAATGAACGACACAGTGGTGATATTTGATAGAATTAGAGAAAATTTAAAAAAATATCCCAAAAACCCAATATCAACAATATCTAATACTTCTACTAACGAAACTTTATCTAGAACATTAATCACATCAGTAACAACACTACTTGCTTTAATCTCCATATATATTTTTGGTGGTGAAATTCTAAAAGGTTTTTCTTTTGCTATGATTGTGGGTGTCTTAGTTGGAACTTACTCTTCGATATTTGTAGCTACACCAATATTGAATTATACAAATGTAAGTTCTAAATCTATTTTAAAAGAGGACGACAACAATACGGTTTAATATAAATTTTGCGCCATTACCATAGTAAGTAACATTGGTAATGATAACAATGTGTTGATCCTAGACGTTAGCATCGCAGTTCTTGCTGATTTAGCTTTTACTTCCGGAGTTACCTCAACTATTCCAAGAGCTCTTTTTTGATTTGGCCAAATTATAAACCAAACATTATAAGCCATAATTATCCCTAGCCACATACCAACTCCAATTGCAGTATTTTTACCACCACCACTACCAATTCCTAAGGTCATAGCTTGGTGAACGTAACCATTCAATGTTGCAACTATTAATCCTGTAACAATTGTTGCCAGTGCAGCCCACCTAAACCAAAACAAAACAGCTGGCGCTATAACTTTACCAATTGCAGGTTTTTGATCATCAGGTATTTTTGGCATACTTGGGATTTGAACAAAATTTAAATACCATAGTAATCCAATCCACATTACACCCGCTAGCACATGTAAATATCTAAATAACCAACTCCAAAAAATTTGATCAAAAGCACCATATCCTCCATCGGAGAAAAAAAGACCCAGAAATAGAAGTATTGCTAAAACTAAAGAAAGATGAATAGTTTTGCTTAGTGATTGTAATATTGAAACCATGATTCTTTATACCATTTTTTAAGATTTAATTAAGCTATTTTTTTGAATTTGTTGTTGATAATATTCTTCAAGAAATTTCCAGTATAGCTTTCGCTTATTTCACTGACTTTTTCAGGGCTACCTTCTGCTATGATTTGGCCTCCATTTACTCCCCCATCAGGACCCATATCAACCACCCAGTCTGCAGTCTTAATCACATCTAAGTTGTGTTCAATAACTACCACAGTATTTCCTAACGCAACAAAAGTCTGCAAAATTTCTAATAATTTTTTAATATCGTGAGCATGCAGACCTGTCGTAGGTTCATCTAAAATGTATATTGTTCGACCAGTCGACCTTTTTGATAATTCTTTAGCTAATTTTATTCTTTGAGCTTCCCCACCCGATAGTGTAGTAGCTTGTTGTCCAATTTTTATATAACCCAAACCTACTTTTTTCAAAGTTAGTAATTTTGTTCTAACAGTTGGTATATTTAAAAAATAATCACAACCTTCGTCAACAGTCATATTTAGTATATCAGCAATATTTTTATCTTTGAATTTTATTTCTAAAGTTTCGCGATTATATCTTGATCCTTTGCAAACATCACAAGATATATAAACATCAGGTAAAAAATGCATTTCATATGTTATTACCCCATCACCTTCACAAGATTCGCATCTTCCACCTTTTACATTAAAAGAAAATCTTCCTACTTTATAACCGCGAGCTTTTGAATTAGGAAGATTAGCAAACCAATCTCTTATAGGACCAAAGGCACCAGTATAAGTAGCTGGATTTGATCTTGGAGTTCTACCAATAGCCGATTGATCTATATCAATAATTTTATCTATCTGTTCTACACCTTTGTAATTTTTGAAAGCCTTAGGTAGCTTTCTAGATTTATTATTATTTAACATTAAATTCAAAGCATTGTATAAAGTTTGTAGTATTAAGGTAGATTTGCCGCTTCCTGATACACCAGTAACACACGTAAAGGTTCCTAGTGGAATTTTAAGATTAACATTTTTTAAGTTATTGCCTGTAGCACCTAAGATTTCTAAATATCTGCCATTTTTAGCTAATCTCCTTTTATTCGGTACAGGGATATTTTTTTTATGTGATAAGTAATTTCCTGTAATACTATTTTTGTTTTTTAAGATATCTTTTAATTCTCCTTGAGCTACTATATTTCCACCGTTTATTCCAGCTTCAGGACCAAGATCAATTATATGATCTGCGTTTTCCATAGTTTCTGTATCATGTTCAACAACTATTACAGTATTTCCTAAATCTCTAAGCCGTTTTAGAGCTTTGATTAATTTAACATTATCTTTTTGATGAAGCCCAATTGAAGGTTCATCCAAAACATATAATACACCTGTTAATCCTGAGCCAATTTGTGACGCCAATCTAATTCTCTGAGATTCACCACCTGACAAAGTCCCTGACTCACGTGATAGAGTTAAATAATCTAAACCTACATTTAGTAAAAAATCTAATCTTTCATTAATTTCTTTTAAAATATGTTGTGCTATTTTCTTTTCTTTTTCATTAAGATGATTATTAAGATTTGAAAACCATCTTTTAGCTTCTGTAATAGATTTTTTTGTAACTTCACTAATGCTTAGTTTATCGATTTTAACACACAAAGCCTCATCCTTAAGTCTCAAGCCTTTGCATTTTTCACAACTGGATTCGCTTTGATATTGAGAAATTTCTTCTCTCTTCCACTCACTCTCAGTTTCTAAATATTTTCTTTCAAGGTTATTAATAACTCCTTCAAAAGTTTTTTTAGTTGAATATTTTTCATGCCCATCATCATAAACAAATTTAATTTCTTCATCATGTGATCCATAGAATATTACATCTTTTATTTCTTTAGGAATTTTTTTCCATGGATCGTCCAAAGAGAATTTATAGTGTTTAGCAAGTGATGATAAAGTTTGAGCATAATATAAAAATTTAGATTTTGACCAAGGTTCAATGGTACCATCTGCTATGCTTTTTTTATGGTTAGGAACTACTAAATTTGGGTCTATGTTTAAATTTACACCAATGCCTTCACATTCTTCACAAGCACCATATGGGCTATTAAAAGAAAAAAGTCTAGGTTCAATTTCTTCAATTGTAAAACCGCTCTCCGGACAAGCAAATTTTGATGAAAAAATTATTTTTTCAATTTTTCTATATTTTTTTGGTAAAGTTTCATTTTCATATTCTACAAATAGCAATCCATCAGATAAGTTTAGAGCAGATTCTACACCTTCGGCCAATCTATTTCCTAAATCACTGTTAATAATGATTCTATCAACCACAATTGAAATTTCATGCTTTATTTTTTTATTTAAGTCTGGAAAATCATCAATATTATAATAAAAACCATCAACTTTTATTCTTTGAAATCCTCTTCTTTTGTAACTAGCTATTTCTTTTTTATATTCACCTTTTCTTCCTCTAACTATTGGCGCCAACAAATAAATTGTATTTTTTTTGGAAGATTTTTAATCTTATCTACAATTTCACCTACACTTTGAGATTTAATAGCTTTTCCTGTGAATGGAGAATATGGTGTACCTGCTCTGGCATACAAAACTCTCATATAGTCATAAATTTCAGTTACAGTAGCTACAGTTGATCTTGGATTTTTCGAGGTATTTTTTTGTTCTATAGATATTGCGGGACTAAGACCTTCAATCAAATCAACTTTGGGTTTTTTCATTTTATCAAGAAATTGCCTTGCGTAAGCTGACAAACTTTCCACATATCTTCTTTGACCCTCAGCGTAAATTGTATCGAAAGCTAGTGATGATTTTCCCGATCCTGACAGCCCTGTGATGACAATAAATTTATCTTTTGGTATTTCTAGAGAAATATTTTTTAAGTTGTGTTCTTTAGCGCCTTTTATAACGATTTTTTTAATCATTTTTTTAACAAATATATGTATCCTATTAATAAAAAGATGGAAATATGTTATATTTGCATATATTAACAATTAATCTTTTATAAAATCTATAAATTTTATGGCTGGAAGTCTAAATAAAGTTCTACTAATTGGTCGTCTAGGAGCGGACCCTGAAATCAAGCAAATGGTTAATGGAAAAAATGTAGCTAGATTAAGCCTTGCAACCAGCAATACATGGAAAGATAAAAATACTGGTGAAAAAAAAGAAAAAACAGAATGGCACAGAATAGTTATTTTTAATGAAGGTCTTGTTAATGTGGTGCAACAGTACGTTAAAAAAGGTGCTCAAGTTTATATAGAAGGCCAGCTAACAACAAGAAAATGGCGAGATGAAAAAGCTGGAGTTGATAAGTATTCAACAGAAGTTGTCCTTCAAGGTTTTAATTCTTCTTTCAAAATTTTAAGTAGTAAATCAAACCAAATTGAAAATGTTCAAGATTCTAATTCTGATAAAAGTTCACTTCCAAGTGAAGATAAAATATCGTCCAACGATTTGGATGATGAAATTCCTTTTTAAATTTAATGGAAAAAATAGAATCTAATTTAGTTAAAAAAGATTATAAACCAATTTTTGTTTATGATGAAATGAGTACTTCTTATTTATCGTACGCAATGAGTGTAATTGTTAGTAGAGCGTTGCCAGATGTACGCGATGGTTTAAAACCAGTCCACAGAAGAATAATTTATTCAATGTACAAAGGTGGGTTTGATTGGTCTAAGCAATTTCGAAAATCTGCAAGAGTAGTTGGAGACGTAATGGGTAAATATCATCCACATGGTGATCAAGCTATTTATGATGCTTTAGTTCGAATGACCCAAAGCTTCTCTATGAGTTTACCCCTTATTGATGGACAAGGAAACTTTGGTTCTATCGATGGAGACCCTCCAGCAGCTATGCGTTACACAGAAACAAAGCTAGCGAAAGTTTCACAATTTTTAATTGATGATATAGAAAAAAAAGTAATCGATTTTAGAAAAAATTATGATGAAACTGATAAGGAACCAACGGTCTTACCCTCAAAGTATCCAAATTTATTAGTTAATGGAGCTGGAGGTATTGCGGTTGGCATGGCGACAAGTATACCTCCTCACAATTTAGGAGAAATTATTGATGGAACGATAGCTTATATAAATAATAAAGATATAACCATTTCTCAATTAATGAAGAAAATACCTGGTCCAGATTTTCCAACTGGAGGAATAATCATAGGTAAAGATAATTTGAAACAAGGCTATAATAAAGGAAGAGGTTCAATTAAAATTAGAGGTGACATAGATACTGAAACTGTAAAAAATGGAAAAGAAAGATTAATAATTAGTTCAATACCTTATCAAGTAAATAAATCTGTTCTTAATGAAAGAATTGCGGAACTAGCTAGAGACAAAAAGATTGAAGGTATTAGCGACATTAGAGATGAATCAAACCATAAAGGAATAAGAGTAGTAATAGATTTAAGAAGAAATGTTGAGCCAGAAACAGTTAAAAGACAACTTTTTAAATTAACTTCTATAGAATCTTCTTTTGGTTTTAATACTTTAGCTATATCAAATGGTAAACCCAAAATATTAAATTTAAAAGAATTTATATCAGAGTTTGTTAACTTTAGAGAAAAAACTTTAACTCGCAAAATAAAGTTTGATTTAGAAAAAGCTCTAGAAAGAACTCATATATTAATAGGTATTTCAGTTTCAGTTGAAAATATTGATGAAATAATAAAAGTTATTAAAAAATCTAGTACAGTTGATATTGCAAGAAAGTCTTTGCTATCTAAAAAATGGAAAATCACTAAAACAAGCAAATTAATAAAATTAATTAAGTCTGAAAAAGGATCAAGTGGTTACAAATTATCAGAAAATCAAGTTACAGCTATTCTAGAATTAAGACTTCAAAAATTAACGGCATTTGGAATAAACGAAATAGAAAGTGAAATTAAAAAACTTGCTATTTTGATTGCAGGATATGAAAAACTTTTAAAATCAAAAAAAGAGTTATTTAATGCGATTATTTCTGAATTAAATAATATAAAAGATAAATTTTCTGTAGAAAGAAGAACTAAAATTATTGATGCCGTTCTTAACTATAATATAGAAGAAACTATACAAAAAGAAGCTGTTGTAATAACGATTACACAAAAAGGTTATATAAAAAGAGGATCCTTATCGTCAGTTAAAATACAAAAAAGAGGCGGCAAAGGTAAAGCGGGAATCAAAACAAGAGATGAAGATTATGTAATTCAAATATTTACAGCCAATTCTCACACACCCATATTATTTTTCTCTACACAGGGACTTGTATACAAGTTAAAAGCTTGGAAAATACCTCAAGGATCTTCCAATTCAAAAGGTAAGACTTTGTTTAACCTTCTTCCTTTAAAGAGTCATCAATCTATAAGTTCAATTATGCCATTACCTGAAAATGAAAGTGAGTGGAAAAATCTCTATGTAATTTTTGTTACTCAAAAAGGAAAAGTAAGAAAAAATAGTTTAGAAGATTTTATTAGCATTCAATCTACAGGAAAAATCGCAATGAAATTAGATGGTGATGATAAAATTATTGGTGTTAAAATTTGTAGAGAAGATCAAGATATTATTTTAAGTACTCTGTTAGGAAAATGTATAAGATTTAAGTCTAAAAAACTAAGAATTTTTAAAGGAAGATCATCAAAAGGAATCAAAGGAATTGAGTTAGGATCAAATGATAAAGTGATTTCATTATCAGTGTTAAACTCTGCTGATATTAATCCACAATTGGCTAAAAAATTGCTTAAAAATGGCTCAGGAAATAAAGATAAAAAATCAGAGGCTATTGCTAAACAAAAATATATATTATCAATAACTGAGAATGGATTTGGAAAAAGAACATCATATTACGATTATAGAGTGACAAATAGAGGTGGAAAAGGAATCATAGGTATTGTTGCTTCATCAAGAAATGGTCATGTATCTGCATCTTTTCCAGTAGATGAGGGTGATGAAATAATTTTGTCTACTGATAAAGGTAAAGTTATAAGGTGTGCTGTAAAAGAAATTAGAGTGGCTGGAAGAAATACACAAGGTGTAAGAATATTTAAACTTTCTGGTGAAGAGAAAGTAGTTTCAGCTTTTAGAATAGAAGATAATTTT
>Ga0114993_10001701_pt1 | contig 25060 bp, 33 predicted proteins | sample ArcticOcean_MG_C_FD_87042 | JGI IMG/M metagenome (GOLD analysis project Ga0114993, IMG submission 87042) | Marine microbial communities from western Arctic Ocean - ArcticOcean_MG_CB2_150 | ecosystem: Environmental > Aquatic > Marine > Oceanic | place: Arctic Ocean: Canada Basin | collected...
ATGCGGGTGAGCTGAGGCTAGCCGGTGGCGACTATCGGTTCGTGCGTGCTCCGAGCTCGCGTGAACGCCGGATCGTGCGTCTCTATTTCGCGCGTTCGAAGGTTAGGGCTACGGCACGCTGGCTGAAGCACGTCGTCACCTTCGACAACTGGCTGGACTACATCGCTTGCAAGGTCGAGCGGAGGACGGGAACACGGGTGGAGATCACTCCCTGGGAGCGCCGCCTGCCCTATTTGCTGTTATGGCCCAAGGTCATGCGGGTATTGAAAGCGCGCACGGCGCGATCGAAGACTGGAGCAGCGGAAGAGTCACGCTTTGGAGCACCACGGTGAGGCAGGAGCTCTGGGTGCTCGTGGGTGCCCTAGCGGTGGGGCTGCTCTCGGTGCCGGTGTACACCGCCGGGCGCCGCAGGCGCGGCGCGGATCCGCTCGTTGGTGCCGACCGCGGCAGTTTTGTCTTCGGCCCCTTCGTGCGGAACTGGTTCTATTGGTTCATCGGACCCCTGGAGCGGGCGAGCCTGGCGCTGGGCCTGGGACCCCTGTTCTACAACGTCGCGGGCGTGGTTTGGGGAGCGCTCGGTGGGTGGGCCTTCGCCAGCGGACACCACGTGCTTGGCGGGTGGGCCGTGCTGCTAGGTGGCGTGGCCGACATCCTGGATGGAAGGGTCGCGCGTGCGTGTGGGGTCGCCTCGCTAAGAGGCGCCTTCCTCGACTCCACGCTGGACCGGTTCGCGGAACTCGCCGCCTTCGTTGGGCTGGCGGTACGCTTCCAAGGGTCCCCTTGGGCGCTTGCCGTGGTCGCCACCGCGCTGGGTGGGTCGCTGCTCGTCAGCTACACTCGGGCCCGAGGTGAGAGTCTGGGTGTGTTGTGCAAGCTTGGAGTCATGCAGCGTGCCGAGCGGCTCATCCTCCTCGGGTTCGGGGGCATCCTCGATCCAGCCGCATCGGCTGCGTGGCGAGGGATGCCCTGGGCTGATGGAGCCGGGGGGGTTCTCCTCATGCCAGCTTTGGCGCTGATCGCGCTCGGTACGGTGGGTACCGCGGTATTCCGCACAGTGTGGATTGCCCGGAGGCTTCCCACGGTCGAATGACGGTGACGCAGAGCTACGGGGCTACCACGGTCACCTCATCTAGCCGCTGCTCCGCCATCAACTGAGTTCGGGTCACCTCCACGAGGAAGCCGGACTCCCGGTGGATAGTGGAGAGGACGATAGCGGCTAAAGTACAATACGGTGTGTCTCTTATTGCGCTTATCACAACTCCGGCGGCTGGACTCGAACCAGCGACCCGGTGATTAACAGTCACCTGCTCTACCAACTGAGCTACGCCGGAATGGCTTGGTCCAAAGGCCTGGAAAGCTAGCCCTGGGCGGCGGCGGGTGTCAACGAATGCCCGGGCCGGAAATCGTTGTGCTCGTTGGGTTTTCACCCATCTACCTGTCGAGCCTTGTTTCCTCCACGGGGCCGTGGGCACGGCGGTTTGCCCGCTTCAGAATACCGACGATGGCCGGGTTGATGTCGTGGGTCTGTTCCTAGACTTCACCGAAGCGCTGGGCTGTTCTCGCTGCCGTCCCGTGGAGAGAGACCAGCTCCGGACTTCGGTGGAGCGCGCTCCCGTCGAAACAATGTGGGCCGACGAGCACGGCGAAGGACCCGGTGTGGTCACTGAACAAGGAAAAGCTGGGAGCCCATCCACTGAGCGGCGTCGAGTGCACCTCAATGCGTCCACGGCCCACGAGGGCTACCAGCCGGCGCTGCTACGGTCATCGAACAGCCGAGGAATCGCCTCGAGCCAGAAATCCTTCTTTCGTGACTCAAGGACAGGGATGCCTTGCCGATCGGGGCAAAGCTCTTCCGCCCCCCGGCCCTTGCGGCGCAATCCAGTAATCGCCATCCTAGTATCGAATTAGGATTCTAATTCTTTTTACGGAGGTCGCCGTGGTGTCCGCGGGCGCAGTTGAATCCTCCCCCGTGCGTCCCCCAGTCCAGGCCAGAAGTCGGCGCACCCTAGCTCGTATTCTCGATGCCAGCCTCACGTTGCTGGGTGAGCGCGGGTGGGATGGGCTGACCGTTCAGGACATCGTGTCGCGCGCGGGCACGTCCGTGGGCTCCTTTTACGCCCGCTTCTCGGGCAAGAAGGACCTCCTCTCGTATGTGGAAGAGAGCGTTTGGACCCGGGCCCGAGAACGATGGGACGAACAACTCTCCGCCCGGATCGGACAAGGTGATCTGTTGAGGGAGCGCATCCGGACGGTGGTGGAGTTGCTGTTGGAGGCCCAAGAGAACGAATCTGTGAAGCGCTTGAGTCCGGTCTGGGGCGACGCGGGGGGAGGTAGCGAGTTTGGTTGCCATCTGAGGGACACGACGGCGGCAATGCTGCTCGAGCGGCGCACCGAAATTCGGCATCCGGATCCACTCGCGGCCATCTGGCTGGGTCACGCCGCCGTGACGGGGGCGGTTCGCGAGCGGCCTGAAGGCTGGGAAGACGGCCCGCTCGCTGAGGAACTCGCTCGTCTCTGGCTCTGCTATTTAGGGCAGCGAGAGTCGGACTATCGCGGGAACGCAGGCGCCGTTGATTTCTTTCAGGTGTGGACCTGAACCAGAGCGTATGCCCGCGCAAGGACGTGACGTGCGACCGACCCTGGACACGCGGGCCGTGCTCGAGGCGGTGATTGAGGGGACCTTTGACCTCACCCCCGCTCAAGCCGACCGGGTTTTTTCTGGCTCGCGAGGGGGTGCGGGGCCTTACGCGATTTCATGGCTCCGTTCCTCTGGATCGGGGGGTGCATGACATCGCGGAGGCTAACGCCGTGGAAGACTTCGGAAGAGCCAGATCCCGGCCGCGACGAGCAGCAACCCCACTCCGACCAGAAGAGGATCCCGCGGGTGCCGATAGAGGCCGGCCGGTCCCGGAGTGACGAGCAGCTCGCCATGGCGACCGGTTGCGTCCGCGTCTTGTAACTCGCTCCGCACATGATCTTTGTCCTGTTCGAAGTCACAAGACGGACACTTAAGGAACCCGCGTTCGCGGGCGGTGCGATTCGCGTACTCCATCTCGAAAGAGCAGCGGGGACAGGGTAGCCCGGCACCAATAGGCTGGATCAACCCGTACAGCATTCCCTTCGACAGGTCCATCTCATCGGCAATCTGGTTAACGCTCTGTTGCGACTCCCAGTACAGCGCGTTCACCCGCTGCACACGGGGATCATGCTGCTTGAGGGGTTCCATGCCGTTCCTCTACTCCCTTGACCCGCTGCGGCGGGCCGTCGAAGGTAGGTCATGCGGGGCTGCCCATCAGGCGTCCGGGGCCATCTTTCCCCGGCTTCGCTGGAGCGGACAAGGTAGCGGCAGCATGGTTCACTGACGAGGCGAAATGAGGATCTACACGCGTACCGGAGACTCAGGTGACACTGCCCTATTCGGGGGCGTCAGAGTGGGTAAGGATCATCCACGGGTAACGGCCTACGGCACGGTGGATGAACTCAACTCTGTTCTTGGCTGGGCGCTCACGCAGGTATCGGCCGGCGCCACCACCGAGCGTCTGGGCCGAATTCAACACGATCTTTTTGCCCTTGGCTCCGACCTGGCTAACCCGCTGCCGGCTGAGGGCCGGCGGCGCCCCGACACTCCGCCGCTGCCGGGCGAACGGATCTCGGAGATGGAGGGCTGGATGGACGAAGCCGACCGAAACCTTCCTCCCCTGCGGAACTTTGTGCTGCCCGGAGGTGCGCCGGGGGCCGCAGCGCTTCATGTAGCACGCTCTGTGTGTCGCCGTGCGGAGCGCGCGGTAGTGAGCCTCTCGGCGGGCGAATCGGTCGATGGCGGCGTGCTTGCCTACCTCAACCGACTTTCCGACCTCCTGTTCGTGTTCGCGCGACTGGAGAACGCACGAGTTGCTCAGGGAGACGTGTTGTGGGAGCCCTCATAAAACAAGAGACCATGACTCACTATACGTTCCAGCGCGAGCCTATCCCGGGACGTCTTCTGCGTGGGGATGTCCGGATCCCGGAAGGTCCGCCTCCCCGCTCCGCGGTGGTCGTGATCCACGGGTTCAAGGGCTTCAAGGATTGGGCGTTTTTTCCCCATGTCTGCCGATCTCTGGCTGTGTCCGGTCACGCGGTGATCTCCTTCAATTTCTCTGGGTCCGGTATCGGGTCCCATCCGGAGCGATTCACGGAGCTTGAGGCATTCGCAGCAAATACGCTTTCGCGGGAGGTGGAAGAGGTGGGGTGGGTCGTCGAGTGGGTGATGACGGGAGACCTACTTCCGCGTAAGCCGGCTAGCATCGGGCTTCTCGGGCACAGTCGGGGGGGCGGTGATGCCATCCTGCATGCTTCAGATGACCGGCGCGTAGGCGCCCTGATCACCTGGTCGGCCATATCCACCTTCGACCGGTGGAGTTCCGAGAAGCGGGCTGAATGGCTCGAGGCAGGACGGATCCATGTGCCAAACAGCCGCACGGGCCAAGAGATGCCGCTGGACGTCGGACTGCTGCAGGATCTGGAGAGGAACCGTGCTCGCCTGGATGTGGAGTCCGCCGCCAGCCGGGTGGCCGCACCCTGGTTGATCCTGCATGGAGAGGCCGACCAGACGGTGGGGCTCGAGGAGGGCCAAGCGCTGGCACGCGCTGCGCCCTCTGGACGACTCTACGTAGTCGCGGGTGCGGGGCACACCTATGGGGTTGGCCATCCCTTTTGCATGCCTTCGCGTGAGCTCGACGAGGCGGTGGAGGCGAGCGTTACCCATCTGTCGCTCCACCTCGGTGAGGGGTGAGCCCCGCTGACGTCGCTCGCGGTCGCGCCATGGAAGCCCGGATCGGTCGCACGCTTGAAGAGGCGGGGTTAACCGCTTCCGATGTGACCCTGGTACGAGCCGCGCACCGCTTGGCCATGGGGTCACGCCAAGAGCACCTTCCTAACCCGCGTCACCCGGATTTCCTACATCCGGGCCGGACTGTCCTCATCCTGGTGTTGGACAGCGGGTTCCGTGACGCGATCGGGTTGGCGGCGGCGGCGCTTGTGGACAGCGAGCGGGCGGAGCTCCGGGCGGATCCCAACCGTATCCGCCACGCAATCGGTGACGAGGTGGCCGAATGGGTTCGGTCCGTTCCCCTCCCCGGCGATGCCTTGGCCGAGGCGCTCCTTGGCGCGCGTATCCCGGTGCAGGTGGTGGCGCTCGCCGAGCGTCTGGATCAGTGTCGCCACGCGAAGTTCTGGTCCGATCATGCGGCACGCGTGCGGGTCCACGAAGAGGTTGAGACCATCTATGGGCCAGTCGCGGAGCGGACCGATGCCGCGCTCGCTCGCCGCTTCGCCCACTGGTCACGGGCATTCAGCCGCACACTAGAGCGTGAGGTTGGCGGCCCGGGTGCGGGGTGAGCGGAGCAGTGCCTTGCGGCTACCAGAGCCTTACGACACTGTTGTGCCACTTCGCTCGGACTACACGGTAGCACGGACAGGGGCAGCCCTTTGGAGGCGGACAAGTGACCTACATAATCGCTGAGCCGTGTCTCGAGACCAAGGATGCCAGTTGCGTCGACGTCTGTCCTGTGGATTGCATCTACGAGGCGGACGCACAGTACTTCATCCATCCCGAGGAGTGTATCGATTGTGGTGCCTGTGAGCCGGAGTGTCCGGTACAGGCAATCTTTCCCGATACCGACGTTCCTCCCGAATGGACCGACTATATTGAGAAGAACTACGAGCACTTCGACATGCCACTGCCTGCTTAATGAGGCCCCGGCGACGGGAGTACCATCCTCGCTGCCGATCGCATTTTAGGGCGCACACGAGTCGACCCCGGCGCGGTTGCGAATGAGGTCGGTGTCCCGCGCGTGGGGTTGAAACTGGCCGGAAGAATCAGAGAATCGCTCGCGTCCGCTGTCTCATCCGGGCGGATGGACAGCGGACGCGAGCGATCAGTACCCGAGCTTCCGGAGGCGCTCCAGGGAAATAGTGCCGGACTGGCTCTCACCTGCGTGACTGTCCCGTTTTTTGGGAAGGGGTTGTGGACCCTTCTGGTTGAGGAGGACGAGACCAGCGGTGAGAGCAGCGGCACCCAGCAGGCTGACTAAGAGAGTTCGGATAGGCCCTTTCCAGGTAAGGGGTAGCAGTCGCACGCGCGCCTTATGCCCCTCTGCGCTGTGGAGGTTCCCGTTGCGCCATGTAGAGTTCTCCCTGCGGTACGTCTTTCGGCTTCCACGGTGGCAGGCATTGGCGCCAGATTCCTGAGATTGACGAGCGGGGGATGACAGCGAGCGTGGACGAGGAGTTCGCCCGAGTGACGAGCGGTACGGCAGGGTTCCACCTTTCCTTCGACCTCGACGGAATCGATCCCATGGTCGCTCCGGGTGTAGGCACTCCCGTGCAGGTGGTCTGACGTACCGGGAGGCTCCCCTCGTCTGTGAGAAAGTGTCCCGCTCGGGGAAGCTCCCCAGCCTCGAGGTGGTGGAGCTAAATCCCGTTCAGGACGCTGAGAACTGAACCGGGCGACTCGCGGTTGGATTTCTGGCCAGCGCGCTGGGTAAGACCATCCTTATGAACTGGCCAATTCTTTTTGAGAGTGCGGTGCTCGCCCCACGGCGCGGGGCGGCTGCACGGGAAGCAGGGAGATGATGACGAGCGCAGGGGCACAGAGCGGGGCCAGCCACTTCTTCTTGAATCTGATGCGGGTCGGGGCGGCGCTGGCGTTCATGCAGCATGGTGCGCAGAAGCTATTCGGTCTATTGGGGGCGCAGGGAAGCGCGACATTTGCGACCCAGTTCTGGCTCGCGGGAACCCTGGAGTTTTGGGGCGGGCTCCTGATCCTGGTCGGACTCTTCACCCGACCGGTGGCCTTTATCCTGGCCGGGGAAATGGTGTGGGCCTACTTACAGTCGCACCTCCCGGGTGGCTTTTTCCCAGTCGTGAACGGGGGCGAGCTGGCGGTGCTGTTCTGCCTCATCTACCTGTTCCTGGCCTCGAACGGCGGGGGCGCGTTCAGTCTCGATGGGCTGATTGAGGCGCGGCGACGGCGGAGAGCGGCGGGATAGCGGGATCAGCGAGCGCGGGGGATCTCAGGCTGCGCAGTGCTCATCGTAGGCCCGCTTCAGGTCCTCGGCGATCTGCTGAGGGGAGCGACCCTGGATCTGGTGCCGTTCGAGCATCCAAATCAACTCGCCGCCTCCAAAGAGAGCCACCGCGGGGGAGGAAGGCGGATATCCTGGAATGTAGTCACGGGCGCGCTCGGTGGCCTCCATGTCCTGGCCTGCGAATACCGTTGCAAGCACTTCGGGCTTGTTCTCGTTCTGGAGCGACATGTGGACCCCGGGCCTGGCCGCGCCGGCTGAGCAGCCGCACACCGAGTTCACGACCAGCAGCGTGGTACGCTTTTCCCCTCCCAGGACGGCATCCACCTCGTCCGGGGTAGTAAGCTCCTTGAAGCCGATGTTGCGGAGGTCATCACGCATCGGGGCGACCATCATCTCAGGGTACGGCATCGTGCTTCGTCTCCTGCGGAGGATTTGGAAAAGTATAGCGCAACTTGGCGTATCCCTCCAGAGCATGGCTGTGCCAGGTTTCCACTGGACCTTTCCTGAATTTTTTTGTGGATCGGCCTCCCGATCCGCGGGTATCACCTGGTATGGATCGTCAGGCGTGTGTAGGCCGTCGCGGGTGGGTTCGCGTGCATACGGGCAAGGCGAAAGCTATGGGGGTGGTGCTTACAGCCGCGGGTACCGTCGCTTGTTCCCCCGGGCCGGACCGGGACGCACAGGGAGCGGAAATCCTGGCCGACGTGGCGAGCCTGGCTTCGGTTCGGCCCCCGGCCGAGGGGGATGACCTCGTACAGGGCGACACCGTACCTGGACTCCCGTCCTGGACACGTCAGGACTGGGAGGTGCTCCAAGAGACGGCGACCTGGGCCTGGCAGAATAGGGTCGATACGCTGGCGGTGGGTGACCGGATCGCTCGTATTGGGGAGACCTTTGTGGGGACCCCCTACCTTCCCCGGACCCTCGATCCTCCTGGGCCCGAACGGCTGGTCGTGAATTTGCGAGCTATGGACTGTGTCACGTTCGTGGAGAACATGCTGGCCCTGGCCCATTTCGTCACGGAGGCCCCGCAGGACGTGCTCGATCGGCCGGAGCGGGCGATGCGGAGCTACCAAGAGTTGATCACCCGCGTCCGGTACCGCGGCGGACGTTTGGCGGGCTACCCGTCCAGACTCCATTATTTCACCGACTGGCTCCTCGACAACGAGGACAGAGGTCTGATCGAGATCATCACCGCCGATCTCGGCGGAAGCGTGGATCCCGGGCCGATCTCGTTCATGACTTCGCATCGGGATCTCTACCCCCAACTCGTCGACGAGCGGAACCATCAGGAGATCGGTAGGGCCGAAGCGCTACTCAACGCCGTGCCACGCTACTACATCATCGAGGGCGACGTAGAGGCAGTGGCCGACCGGGTCGAAGATGGGGATATCATCGCGATGGCCACCACGGTGGCAGGATTGGATGTGGCCCACACCGGCATCGCCCTATGGAAGGACGGAGGGCTTCACCTCATGAACGCTCCCCTGGTGGGGAAGAGCGTGCAGATCAGCGAGCAGAGGCTTTCCGGCCGCTTGCAGAGGATCACGTCCCAGGACGGGATCATGGTTGCTCGCCCGCTGGAGCAGCCGCCCCTAGCAGTTGGAAATTGAACTAGGGTGACCCCGCTCAAAGAAGCGCCGCGGCGTCCCGCCGAATCGCAGGGCTCGGTGTCCGAACTGATGATGCCACACCACGTCAACAACCTGGGGCACGTTTTCGGCGGCGTGATCCTGGCTATGGTGGACCGCGCGGCTGCGGTGACGGCGGTGCGCCATTCCCGACGGCCCTGCGTAACCGTGTCCATCGACCGGGTGGATTTTCGGGAGCCCATCTACGCCGGTGAGTTGGTAACCTGCCAGGCCTTGGTGACCTTTGTGGGGCGCACGTCGATGGAGATTGGGGTTCGAGTGCTGGCCGAGAATCTGTTGACCGGCGCGGAACGCCACACCAACACCTGCTTTCTCACCTTCGTGGCAGTCGACGACCGGAGCCGACCGGTGCCCGTACGTTCCCTCAAGCTGGAGACGGACGAGGAACAGCAGCGCTTCCAAGATGGCCGCCGCCGCCGAGAGGTACGGCAGGCCTTGGCCAGAGAGCTAGGGGAGGACCAATGAGCTCGCAGAAGCTGGAAGCACCGGCCAAGTGTTAATCGCGGGCAGTTAGACCCGTTCCAGCACCATCGCGAAGCCCGTTCCTCCCGCGGCACATACAGTGACGATTCCCAGCTCGACGTCGCGTCTCCTCATCTCGTTGAGGAGCGTGATGGTGACCCGGCCTCCGGTTGCAGCGAACGGGTGTCCGATCGCGACGGATCCGCCCATGACGTTTAGGTTCTCCAGCGGCGGATGGCCGACAGCGCGGGCCCAGCTCCCGCTCCACGAACTTGCGGGAATCCAACTGCTGCAGATTCGATAGGATCTGAGCGGCGAAGGCTTCGTGCATCTCCATGAGGCCGATGTCCGTCATGGTCACGTCCGCGCGGTCGAGCGCGATCGGAGCCGCGTAGGCCGGTCCCGCGAGCAGCTGTCCAGCCGGATCTAGCGCGGTAAAGGCGTAGCTGCGGATGCGGCCGAGCGGCTCCAATCCGTCGGCTCGCGCACGCTCCTCGGACATCACCAGCACGGCCGAGGCCCCGTCGGTGAGTGGAGAGGAGTTACCGGTGGTGAGAGTGCCGAAGCGGTGGTCGAACACCGGCTTGAGCGCGGCCAGTTTTTCGAGCGTTGTGTCCGCCCGGATCCCGTTGTCCTTGTCGATGAGGTGCTCGAACCGGGGGCTCGCATAGCACGGCGCGATCTCTGCGCCGAGGCGACTGTCGGCCGTGCCTGCGGCGGCCAGGAGATGTGAGCGGAGCGCCCACTCGTCCTGCGTCGCGCGTGTGATGCCGTTCTCCTTGGCCATGCGCTCGGTAGCTTGCCCCATGGTCTCGCCGGTGGTGGGCTCGGCGATCTGGGGGGTGCGCGGCAGCAGATGCTGGGGCCTGATGCGGGCAAGGATCGCGACCCTCTGCCCGAGCGTCTTGGCCTTGGACGCCGCCATTAGGATGTCCGAGAGCTTTTGGAGGCCATGATTGGGATGTGTGAAAGTGACTCCGCACTTCCCGCGATAACGACCTGAGCCACCCCGGCATCGATCAGGTTCGCCGCATCGGCGATCGCCTGATTGCCAGTGATGCACGCGCGCGACACCGTGGTGGCGGGCACCGTCTTGGGCAAAGTGGCAAGTCCGACTTCCCGGGCGATGTTGGGTGCCATGGGATCGTGCACCACTGTACCAAAGACCAGTTGGTCCACGGATTTGCCCGGCAGTCCGGATCGGGCGACCAGCTCCCGGACCGCTACCTTACCGAGTTCGATGGCGGACAGAGGCTTGAGATCTGTCCCGGCCTTGGCGAAGGGCGTGCGAACGCCGCTGACGATGACTGCCTTCATGGTCCTATTGGTGGACAGAGGCGTAGGCCTTCGCGGCCGATTGAACCCGGCTGGTGCGCTACCGTTCCACGGGCGGCAAGACTGGCCCCACCAGGCGTTTTTCGCCTAACGTTCGGAATGATCGAGCCCGAAGGCGGCCAACTTCCCATCTTGGACGATTTCTAGGATACTGATTATGCGCGCGGTCACCTTCGACGTGTCGGTCCCACGCTATCTCCTCGCCAGGTCCTTGGGACGTGTGAGTGACGAGGTCTTGTACGGGGCGCCGAGTGGGGTGTCGCTGCGTGAGGTGGAGGAGTCACCGCTCCCAGGGCCGCACTGGGTGCGATTGGAGACGGTGCTCGCGGGGATCTGTGGGAGCGATATCGGGAATCTGAGTTACGCCGCGAGCCCTGCGATGGAGCCCTTCGGGTCCTTTCCCGCCGTAGTCGGCCACGAGATCCTGGCACGTGTGCTCGAGGTGGGAAGCGACGTCCGTGGTCTCGAGCCCGGCCAGCGCGTGGCCGTCGATCCGATGATCTCCTGCGCCGCCCGCGGGTGGGAGCGGGCCGCGTGGTGCACGTCATGCACCGAGGGTCTCGCGTCGACCTGTGAGAAGGCGGGCGAGTATGGACCCCAGACGGTGGCGGGTGTGCCCATGGCTCCCGGCCTCACTATAGGATACCACCGCTCCCTTCCCGGCGGTTGGGGGGAGCGGCTGGTCGCGCACGAGAGCCAACTCCATCCGCTTCCCGGTCAGTTGTCGGACCGTACCGCCGTCCTGATAGAGCCTCTTTCGATTGGGGTGCACGCGGTGCTGAACTGTCCTCCGCGGGAGGGAGAGCCGGCGCTGGTGATCGGCAGCGGGCCGATCGCGTTGGCGACCGTGTGGGCGCTCCGCGCCTTAGGTTTCAGGGGAGAGGTGGTGGCCCAGACCAAGCGTCCCCACGAGGCCGAGTTGGCCCGGGCGCTCGGCGCCAGCTCGGTCGTGGCCCCCGGAGACGAAGCGCGCACGGCTCTCGTGCAGACGGGCGCCCAAGCCTACATGCCGATCGTGGGGCCGGAAGTCTATGCTGGGGGTGGCTTCCCACTTGTGTACGACTGTGTGGGAAGCAGCGCTAGCATCGCGCAGGCTCTGCGGTTCGCTTCAACCCGCGGCCGTATCGTGCTACTGGGATGCGCGGCGCAAATTCCGAGGCTCGATCTGACCTTCCTGTGGGCGCGCGAGCTCGAGGTGAAGGGTTTCGTCGGTTATGGCAGCGAGGTGTGGCGGGACGGCAAAAGCCACACCTTCGAGGTGACGATGCGACTGCTCAACGAGTCAGCCGCTCCCGTGGAGAGGATGATCACGCACGTCTTTCCACTCTCCCAATATTGTGACGGGCTACGCGTTGCAGCGAACCGGAAGGCGAGTCGCTCAGTCAAGGTTCTGTTCGATCCATCGAATTGACATGACGCACGGCCCGCGCGTAGCGACTACCCGCCCGCCGACCCAGGGCCGGCATTAGCGGGATTGTGGGAGACCTGGGATCCGCCCGAGGGCAGCCTAAGGACCACCTCGTTCCGGGGGGTCCTTGTCAGCTCCGCCTCGGTCAGGGGCGCGATCTCGACTGACTGTGTGGGAAGGGATGCGTCCGCCGCTGGTTAGCTCGTGTCGGAGCAGGCTGTGAGTAGGAAGCCAAGAACGAGAGGGCGTGCCACCACGGCGCCACTTAATCCACGTAAGCTGCGGTCAGACAGCGGGTTACATATAGTGATGACTCAGAGCGGGAAGCGAATGACTTCGGGATGTACGCGCGACGAGGGAGTGGTACCGTCCACCTCGATTCGCTCGATTCGCAGCAGTGCTGCCTTGCGGGGCAAGCCTCCACCGAAGCCCGTCAGCTTGCCGTCGGCCGCAACCACGCGGTGGCAGGGGACCACGACGTTGATGGGGTTGGCGCCAACCGCCTGACCAACCGCCCTGGCTGTGTTGGCTTCACCCCCGATGTCACGCGCGACCTCGCCGTAGGTGGCGACGTGGCCATAGGGGATCCGCAGCAGGCGCTGGTAGACCCGGAGCTGGAACGGGGTTACGGCGCTCAGGTCGAGGGGGAGATCGAAGGTCCGCAGCCGTCCGGTGAGATAGTCCCGTACAGCCGTCAACGCATGCGTGAGGTGCTGAGGCGGCGGTCCTGTCGACAGTGCTTCTCCGGGTGAAGCCTCGCTTGCGTCGGAGTGGAAGTCGAGGCGCCGGATTCCCGCTTCCGTGGCCCACACGCGCATGACGCCGAGCGTGGCGTCAGTGAGGCTCTCGGACCAGACCGGGACCCCGCTCAGGGTGCGGTCCCCGCTTCGTCCCACTCGCTGCGGATCGCGGAGGTGTAGCCGCTTTGCTTGAGCGCCTCCAGCAGGGCGTCAAACCCGAGGAGCGCGCATTTGATACGAACTGGGAACTTGCTCACGCCCTGGAGCGCGCGCAGGTCGCCCAACGCGCGGTCCCCTGCTGCGGACTCGTCCCCGTGCATCATCCGGGTGAAGCGGGCGGCGAGCCCGTCGGCGTCGGCGAGCTTGCGACCCTCCAGGAGGGTGATCATCATCGAAACCGAGGCCTGGGAAATGGAGCAGCCTTGACCCGCGAACCGGGCGGTGCGGATCTCGTCCCCCTCTATTTTCAGCTGCAGTACGACCTCATCCCCGCAGACTGGGTTGGTCATGAGCACCTCGACCGTCCGGTCGGGGAGATCGGCCTTGTTCCTGGGTCGGCGGTAATGCTCGAGGATGAGTTCCTGGTAAAGCGACTTGAGCGGCGGGTTCTCCATCAGCCGAATATTTCCTTTACCACGTGCAACGCCGCGACCATCCGGTCCACGTCTTCGGTGGTGTTATAGAAATACAACGAGGCCCGCGTAGTCGCGGGGAGTCCAAGGTGGCGCATGACGAGCTGCGCGCAGTGGTGTCCAGCTCGCACCGCGATCCCCTCGGAGTCCAGGATGGTGGATATGTCGTGCGGATGAGCGTCGCCCAAGGTAAAAGAGATCACCCCGGACCGGAGGTCGACTTGGTCTGGGCCAAGCCCCCTGAAACCGGGCACTTCGGGAAGGTGGTCCAGCGCGTACGTGAGCAGCTCATGCTCATGGCGCGCTATGGCCGCCATGCCGACCCGCTCTAGGTAGTCCACCGCAGCACCAAGCCCGATCGCGCCCGCGATGTTGGGCGTGCCCGCCTCGAACTTGTGCGGCAGATCGGCCCACGTGCTCCCCTCCCGCTCTACGACCCGGATCATCTCCCCGCCTCCCTGGAACGGCGGCATCGAATCGAGGAGCGCACGCCTGGCCCACAGAACGCCGATCCCGGTCGGCCCGCACATCTTGTGGCCGCTGAAGGCGTAGGCGTCACAGCCGAGAGCGCGCACGTCCACCGGGAGGTGGGGCACTGCCTGGGCGCCGTCAACCAGTACCAATGCATCTGAGCGTTCCCGGACCGTGCGCACGATGTCAGCCACCGGGTTCACAGTTCCGAGCACGTTGGAAACGTGGGTCAGGGACACGAGGCGGGTGCGCTGGCTCAACAGCTTAGGGAGCGCATCGAGTTCGAGCAGACCTTGATCGTCGATCTCGAGCCAGCGCAGGGTCGCGCCCGTGCGCTGCGCGACCAGCTGCCATGGCACGATGTTGGAATGGTGCTCCATTTCGGTGAGCAGGATCTCGTCCCCCTCGCGCAGGACGTCGAGCCCCCAGCTCCAAGCCATGAGGTTGATGCTCTCGGTGGTACCACGGGTGAAGATTACCTCCGCGGGGTCCGCGGCACCGACGAAGCGACCGACACGAGCACGAGCGTCCTCGTATGCGACGGTGGCGCGCCGAGAGAGTTCGTGGATGCCACGATGCACGTTGGCATTGTCCCGCCGGTAATAGGACTCTAAGGCCGCCAGGACGGAGGCAGGTTTCTGCGTCGTGGCCGCGTTGTCGAGATACACGAGGGCCCGGCTATTGACCTCCTGATCGAGGATCGGGAAGTCCTGGCGCAGGACGGCGGGATCAAAGGTGGGCGTCGCGAGGGTGGCGCGTGACGGGACAGTTGCGCTGAGGCTCATGGTTCTAGATCTCGATAAAAACGTCGCCGTCCCGGACGTCTACGGGGAATGTCTTCACCGGCCGGATCGCGGGGAGTCGCATCGCGCGACCAGTGCATAGGTCGAATTCGGCTCCGTGATAGATGCACTCCAGTCGGTCTCCCGTCAGTTCCCCATCTGAAAGCGGGAACTCTTGGTGACTGCAGCGGTCCAGAAGGGCATAGAAGTCGCCTTCGACGTTAGCCAGTACGATCCTCTCGTTGTCGCCGTCGACCGCTAGGAGACTGCCCGCCGGGCAGTCCCCGGTCGAGGCCACCCTCACCCACCTAGGCATGTGCTCCGGTGCGGAGCTTGCTCTCGATGGCGCGGGTGACCTTTTCGACCACGCCTCCAAGGGGGAGGCGCTGCAGCACCTCCCCAAGGAAGCCCAACACTACCAGCCGCTCCGCCTGATTGCGAGAGATCCCACGGCTCATGAGGTAGAAGATTGCCTCTTCGTCGAGTTCCCCCACGCTAGCGCCGTGCGAGCATTTCACGTCGTCCGCCTCGATCTCGAGCTTCGGTAGTGAATCAGCCCGCGCGCCCCTCGAGAGCACCAGGTTTCGGTTCGTCTGGTACGCGTCCGTCTGCTGGGCTCTCTTAGCCACCCGGATGATCCCCCGGAAGACCGAGCGGCTTGCTCCGTCGAGAGCCCCCTTGTACAAAAGGTCGCTGCGTGTGGCGGGGGCCAGATGATCCTGGCTCGTGTTGTGGTCGAAGTGCTGATCACCGTCGCCGAAGTACAGTCCCAGCATGTTGCTGCTGGCGCCGGGCCCCAATAGGCGGGCGTTCAGGTCGACCCGTGTGGTGGTGGCTCCGAGGCTCACGTTCAGGGTGTCCAGTGTGGAGTCACGGTCCGCCAGCGTCCGCTGAGCCGACTGGTAAAACACACCGCGCCCCAACCGCTGCACAGCCACATATTGGACCTGCGCACCGTCCCGCGCGATCACCTCCACAGACGTGGAAGTAAGGGTGTGAGGATCCAGGTCCTCCGAAAGGACCTCATCCACGTAGGAAACCTGGCTGGTAGCCTCTGCGATGATAAGCGTGCGCGTAAAATATGCGGCGCCAGCTCCGGACAAACACCTGGTCACCCGCACCGGGTTCTCCAGACGGACGCCACGCGGCACGTACAAAAAGACGCCGTCTGTCCAGAGGGCAGCGTTGAGCGCCTGGAGCTTGCCCTCCTCTGGCGGTACGGCCTGGGTGGCGAGGTGCTCCTTCAGCAGCTCGGGGTGTTCCTCCACTGCTTTCCGTAGCGAAGTGAGCACTACGCCCCGGGACGCGAGCGACGGCTGAATGTCGGTGTACACGACGCCCCCGCCCAGGAGCACGAGATGGCCGGAGGTGTCGGGGTCGTCCCTCATGGCGTGCTTGAGCAGCTGCGGCCACATGTCGGGGTCGTCGCGTAGCGGAACCATGGAGGGGACGTGCAGCCGGTCGATGGGCAGCCGCTGGGCCAGATCCGTGTAGCGCCACTCCTCCATCTGCTCGGTGGGCATGGGGGTGGTCTCGTAAACCTTCCACGCGTGCAGTCGCCGCCGAGCCAACCACTCGGGCTCACCCTCGCCGAGCCGTGCCACGTCCAGGCTATTCAGGTTGCCGCTAACGAACGCGTGTTCCGCGCGCCCCAGTCGATCTGCCACTGCTTCAGCCAACGCTTCCCTCCATTTCCATCTCGATTAAACGATTGAGCTCCACCGCGTACTCCAGGGGCAACTGCTTCGCGATCGGCTCGATGAAGCCGCGCACGATGAGCGCCATCGCCTCCTCTTCGCTCATGCCCCGGCTCATCAGGTAGAAAAGCTGCTCGTCGCCGATCTTGGAGACCGTGGCTTCATGGCCCACGTTGGCTGACTGCTCATCGATTTCGATGTATGGGTATGTGTCGCTGCGGGCCGTCTCGTTGATGAGTAGGGCGTCGCACTCGACGTTGGAGCGAGCCGACGTCGACCCCTCGTAGACCTTGCAAAGCCCTCGGTAGGAGGCGCGGCCGGTACCCTTCGAGATCGACTTGGAGACGATCGACGACGTGGTGTGGGGCGCGGCGTGCACGACCTTCCCCCCTGTATCCTGGTGCTGTCCGTCGCCGGCGTAGGCGATGGACAGGATGGAGCCGTGTGCCCCCTCTCCCACCAGATAGCACGACGGATATTTCATGGTGGCCTTAGATCCCAGGTTTCCGTCCAGCCACTCCATGGTGGCGCGCTCGTTCACAAGGGCCCGCTGAGTGACGAGGTTGTACATGTTGTTAGACCAGTTCTGGATGGTCGTGTAGCGGAAGCGGGCGTCCTTGGCGACCACGATCTCGATCACCCCAGAGTGGAACGACTCGGTAGAATAGACAGGTGCCGTGCACCCCTCGATGTAGTGGGCTTGTGCGCCCTCATCGATGATGATCAGGGTGCGTTCGAACTGGCCCATACGTTCTTGGTTGACGCGGAAATATGCCTGGAGCGGCGTGTCGAGGTGCACGCCCGGCGGGACGTACACGAAGGAGCCGCCCGACCAGACCGCTGAGTTGAGCGCGGCGAACTTGTTGTCCGCGGGCGGAATCACGCTGGCAAAGTACTTCCGGAAGATATCAGGATGGTTCTTCAGCCCGTCCTCGATCGAGTCGAAGATCACTCCCTGTTCGTCCCACTCCTTCTTGAGCGAGTGGTAGACCATCTCGGACTCGTATTGGGCGCCGACCCCGGCCAGGACCTTCTGCTCGGCCTGGGGGATGCCCAGCTTGTCGAAGGTGTTCTTGATGTTGTCGGGAACATCCTCCCAGTTGTTCTTCATGCGGTCCTGGGGGCGCACGTAGTAGTAGATCTTGTCGAGTACGTTCTCCAGGTCGGAGAGGTCCGCGCCCCACGTGGGCATCGGCTTCCTGAGATAGAGCCGGTACGCCTTCAGGCGGAACTCGAGCATCCACTCGGGTTCCGCCTTGTGGGCGGAGATGGCGCGCACGACATCTTCCGACAGTCCCGGCTCGGTGCGGAAGACGGGCTTGTCGACGGTGCGGAAGTCGTACTTGTACTGGTCGAGATCCAGTTCCTCTACGAGTTCGTTCTCTGGCACGGTGCTTACCTTTTCCCTTGGTTGTCAGGCCTAGATTGCCGCTGCTTGTTCCTCGTCCTCGCGCCAGGAGGCGTACCCCTCCTCCTCTAGCCAAAGCGCGACCTCGGGCCCGCCCGACCGAACGATGCGCCCATCCACCATCACGTGGACGACGTCGGGGGTGATGTAGTCAAGCACCCGCTGGTAGTGTGTGATCAACACGATCGCCATGTCCGGATCCTCCCGGCGCAGCGTATTCACCCCGCTCGTGACCACCTTGAGGGCGTCGATGTCGAGTCCCGAGTCGGTCTCGTCCATGAGCGCCAGTTTGGGCTTTAGGACGGCCATCTGCAGGATCTCGTTGCGCTTCTTCTCGCCCCCGCTGAAACCGTCGTTGACGGAACGCTCCGCGAAGGACGGCTCCATCTCCAACAGCTTCATGCGGTCGAGGAGGAGGTCCTGGAAGTCGAAGAGATCGAGCTCATCACCCTCTTTCAGGCGGGACTGCATAGAGGTCCTGAGGAAGTTCGCAATCGACACGCCGGGAACCTCCACCGGATACTGGAAGGCGAGAAACAAGCCGGCGCGGGCCCGGTCGTGGGGTTCCATCGCGAGTAGATCACGACCCGCGAAAAGCACCCTACCGCCCGTGGGTCGATAGCCAGGGTGACCCATGAGGACCTTTGCGAGGGTGCTCTTACCGGAGCCGTTCGGTCCCATGATGGCGTGGACCTCACCCTTGCGCACCTGAAGGTCCAGGGCCTTGAGGATCCCCAGCTCCTCGGCCGCCACATTGGCCTGAAGGTTTTCAATCGTGAGGATCGTTTCGTCGCTCATCACTATTATGTGGTTTGGTGTCTGGCAGGAGGTTTATCTAGAATGATTCTCCGTCTCAGCAAGCTACCCGGGGAGGTTGGATGCGTCAAGCCTAAAACTGCGCTATTACTTGACGTTTGGCGGTTGGGTACGACCCCTGCGGTGGGCTGTGGAGTCGGCTCTATTTCCTCCAACACGGCGCCAAAGGTGCCATGAGTCCCATCGATCAGGGGCGCGAGCAAGATCATATCGGTTGGACGCCGGCGCGGAACACCCCTTCTCCCTGCATCGGGCGGTGGAACTGGGTACCACGGGGATCATCGGTGTGGACGTCGGATCAGGGAAGGAGGGGCGCCCCGACCGTGTCCTCGCTCAGGGCGTGCTCGCCATCCAGATGCGGGTATTTTCGATGGTGTCGTGGCGCAAGCGGACGGGTTTGGTGGCCCACTGGAAGGAGCCCCCCCCCCTGTTGTTCGTGCGCCCTCGTCTGGACGGTTTCCAGGCGTTCGACTTCGACCAGGTCCAGTATTTTCTAGAAGAGGGTTATCGCGCGACCCGGATGGCGTTGCTGGGGGAGGGGCCGAATCGGCACAGCGAGAATCCCTAACTGCCCGCTAGCCCTAGAACCACCGCGTCGATTCCCTCGCGTACCGCGGTCGCAGGCAGGTTGGCACCGTTGACCATCACCGCGAACGCGATTTCCCTTCCGCGCCTGTCGATCACGTAACCCGCGAGGCTCCCCACGTTGGTCAGCGACCCGGTCTTGGCGAAGAGCCTGCCCTGGAGTTCAAGGAGTCGCTCGGACAGCGTGCCCCCCTCCTCTCCAGGCTGGGGCAGTGTGGCCTTGTAAAGCGATCCCCACGGTCGCGCGTGGGAGTATAGGAGGATCTGGACCAAGGATCGGGGGGTGGCGAGGTTATGGACAGAGAGGCCGGACCCGTCGACCACGTTCAGGTCGACAGAGTCGACTCCTACGATGGTTTCGATGTGGGCTCGAACGGCTGCTGTGCCCGAGTCCCAACCGGCCGGTCGCCCTTCGCCGGCCCCCAGGGTCCGGACGATCTGTTCGGCGATCCAGTTCTGGCTCGGCTTCAGAGTGCCCGTCAACACCTCGATCAGCGGGGGCGAGTCTACAGCCATAAGGATGCGACCGCTCTGACAGGGTCGGGACGCTCCAGTGACGCAGTCGTCGCCCAATGCCTCCCCGGGCTCCCACGCCACCCTCCATCCTCCTTCGACCGCCACCCCCGTCTTCGTGATGGCCCGGTACAGCGTGGCGGCAGCCTGTCGCACCGGATCGCGGGTCGCGAACGTGACTGTGTCGACGGTACCGAGCAGTACCGAGCCGCTAATCTCGAGCGCGTGAGACTCGGGCAAGTAGCTCGCTTCCACGGGCGTGGGGTCCCCAGTGGTCGTGGTGACGTGGGAGCGTACGAAGCCATCCTCCCCGTGGGGCCACCAGCGCACCGTTGCCGCCTGGCCCGGGGTTTGCCCACCGGTCAGCTCGACGTGGGTGACCCCCTCTTCCACGACGAACGCTCCGCCGGTGGCTGCGTATTCGAACGGCAGATCGTCCACCATCCAGCTGTCCCGCACGGTGGCCGAGTCCCAGCGGGATGCGTCCACCACGAGTATTCCGGTCACACGGCGCACGCCAGCGTCGAAGAGCGCGCTGGCCAGCCCGTCCAGGGGTTGGCCAGCTACGTTCCAGAAGCGCGCCGAAAGCGCCGGATCTCCCGTAGCCTTGAGCACGAGGTCTCCCCGAAGCACACCGCTCGTGGAGTTGATGGCTCCTCCCGTCCACATTTCCGTACGCCAGCGATAGTCCGCGCCTAGCTGATCCAGAGCTGTCACGGTGGTCAACAACTTCATCGTCGAGCCCGGCACGAAGCGGCGGTGGGCGTTGTGCGCCAGAAGAGTGTCGCCGGTTGCCAAGTCCACAGCCAGCAGCCCCCACTGGGCCCCGGCCAGGGGATCGTCGCGGCCGGTACGGGGGTCCCCGGATGGCGGAGTGGTGGCGCACCCGCTGAGCAGCGCGAAGAATATCCAGGCTGCCTGCCACGGCGCGGCCCTCACTGTCGCCCCCGAGCTCGGTTTCGCACCTGACGGCGTAGAAAGCCGTCGAGAACGTAGGCTGTTGTCCCGCGGCGGCGCGGTTCCCTGAGCGAGCACCCCGTCCCTCGCCGAAGAGTTCGGGTGAGAGCCGAAGCCAAGGAGTAGTTGAGCCTGAAGGCCACGTCCTCCGTTCTCCGGTCGGCATCGGAGAGCAGACTGGCTGCGCGGAAGAGTCGTCCCCAGAAGATGAAGCGCGCAGGGGACGGCAGCTGGCGTTTGAGCAGCTCCAGTGCCAGCCCAGCGGAGGTCAAGACTAAGGCTTCGGCGAGGTGTTCCACCGAGGGCGAGTCCTGAGTCCGTTCAGCCGCCCAGCGCAGGCACTCCAATCCTAGAGGATGGAGCTCGCCGACCAGGGCGTTAGTCACTCCGAGGGCGTTGGCAGCGCATAGCGCTTCCGCCACGGCACGGCGCGTTTCCGGGGGCTGATCCGTAGTCCCGGTCGAGATCACCCCCTCGACCTTGAGGCGGCCGAGCTCGAACAGATCCAGCTCGCGGTTGTGGACGGCGGCGTAGACTACGATTGCCAGTGGTGGCACGCGGCAGCGGCGGCGCTGGAGGTCGGATAGGGAAACAGGATGGGCCGGGTGGTAGATGTCGATCACGGACCCGTCTACGGGACGAGTCATCACGACGTCCCAGAACTGTCCGATGTCAGTGCATTCGATTGGCTCGTGGTGGTCGGCCAGGGCGGTGCTCAGGCGGGCGGTGAGGCGGGCATCCGGCTCCAGGCCCGCGAGACGGGGCAATGGTACTCCGTGCTGGCGAGGGCCACCCGTGGGAACGGCTTGTAGAGTGCGAAGATGCAGGCAAGGCCGGATGGGCGGCAAGCCGTCACTGCTCGCAACGGACCCGCGCGCCCGCCCGGCGGGTACCGGGCGCCACTCTCCCACCCCCATGCGAAGCGTGTCCAAACCCACCTCTGACCACGGGCAAGATTACCGCGGACTCCCTAGGGGAGAGGTCGCGGACGAGATCGATCATCTGCGCGCCGAACTACGCCATCACGGCTACCTCTATCACGTGGAGGCCCGCCCCCAGCTACGGGACGAGGAGTACGATCGCCTGTTCGGACGGCTCAAGGCGCTCGAGGAAGTCCACCCCTACCTGATCACGACCGACTCCCCGACGCAGAGGGTCGGAGCGGAGCCGCAGGGGCAGCTTGAGTCACTGCCCCATAGTGCACCAATGCTCTCGTTGGACTCGACCCAGGACGAGGCCGGGGTGAGGAGGTTCGACGAGCGGGTGCGGAGGGTCGTGGACGGGCCCGTGACGTACCTGCTCGAACCCAAGCTGGACGGTGCCTCGATCGAGCTGGTGTACGAGCGGGGGATTCTCTCTCGCGCTGTGACTCGGGGGAATGGCACTTGGGGGGAAGGCGTAACTGAAAACGTCAAGACCATTCCATCGGTGCCGCTCCGCCTGCGTGAGGCGGTGCGTCCGGCTCCCGAGCTGCTCGCTGTGCGCGGCGAGGTGATGATGTACATCTCTGAGTTCGAGGCCTTCAACGAGCGACTGGTGGCGAAGGGCAAAGAACCGTATGCCTCGCCCCGCAACTCTGCCGCCGGCGCGATCCGACAGCTCGATCCCCGGATCACGGCGCAGCGCAGGTTCGAATTCCTTGCATACGACGTGCTGGCCGTGCGGGGCGTGACCTTCCGCCGAGACCGGGAGGGCGTGGACGCGCTCCGCCAGTGGGGTTTCCGCGTGCCCGACGATATGTCCGTGGTCGAGTCGTTGGAGGATGCGCTCGACTTCCATCGTCGCTGGGCCCAGGTGCGCGACGAGCTCAACTACGAGATCGACGGGATCGTAATCAAGCTTAACGAGTTGGACGCTCGTGCGGATCTCGGCACCACGTCCCACCACCCGCGTTGGGCGCTGGCGTATAAATTCGAGCCTCGTCAGGAGGTTACCCGAGTGGAGCGGATCGGGGTATCGGTGGGGCGCACTGGCGTGCTGACCCCCATCGCTCTGCTGCTTCCCGTGAAGGTGGGGGGCGTGACCATCGCGCGTGCGTCCCTCCACAACCGGGAGGGGGTTAGGCGCAAGGACGTGCGGGAGGGGGACCTGGTTCGCATCCAGCGCGCCGGCGATGTAATTCCCCAGGTGGTCGAGAGGGTGGTAGAGTCCGGGTGCAAGCGAGGTGATCAGTTTGTCATGCCGGCCGCGTGCCCTGCCTGTGGGACGCCGGTGGAGGAGAGAGGTCCGTTCACGGCCTGCCCCAACCGCTTCGGCTGCTCGGCGCAGCTAAAGGGACGGGTCTGTCATTTTGGATCGCGCAACGGGCTAGACATCGCCGGGTTGGGGGAGGAAACCGCGCAACTACTGGTGCAGCAGGGACTCGTGCGGGAGCTCGCGGACCTCTTCGACCTGGAGCCGGCGGCCCTTCTGAAACTGCCCGGGTTCGCCGCCAAATCGGCGGCTAACCTGGTCGCAGGGATCCATCGGCGCCGGGAGCCGGAGCTTGAACGCTTCCTCTATGCGCTCGGGATCCCGGAGGTCGGCGTGACGGTTGCGCGGGACCTGGCACTCCATTTCCGCGGCCTTGAGGCGATGCGGTCGGCGACCCAGGAAGAGTTGGATGCCGTGCCCGGCGTCGGTCCTGTCATGTCCGAGACGATCCACGGATTCTTCGAGAGCGACCAGAATCGCCTGGCGATCGACGCGATCCTGGGGCGGGGTGTGGCGCCGATAGCACCGAAGGGCATCGGTGGGACTTCGGCCCCGCTTGCGGGGCGGAAGTTCGTCTTCACTGGTGGTCTCACAGGACTCAGCCGTGCCCGGGCGAAGGAGCTGGTCGAAAAGGCGGGGGCCCGCATCGTGAGCGCCGTGAGCAAGGAGACCGACTACGTGGTGGTGGGGGACGATCCCGGTTCCAAGCAGGAGACGGCGATGGAACTCGGTGTGACAACGTTGGATGAGGTCGAGTTCGTCGCGCTGCTCGAAGAAGCGGGTCTGGAGGTCGGGACGGCGTGAGCGTGAGTCGGATCCCCAAGGCAAGTAGTCGCCCCGCTCGAGCGATGGGAGAGGGCCGGTCTGGTCTCGTTCGACCAGGCCAAAGGACTCAGCGCGGAGGCCGATCTTCATGCCGGCCAGGGGGGCAACGCGTTTTCCAGTACGTGCTGGCGGTGACGGCGGGCGCCGTGGTGCTGATTGCTGCGGGCGTGTTGGCGGAATGGGCGTGGCCGCGGCTGGGCTTTTCGGGGCGCGCGGTCGTCCTCATGGCGATTAGCTCGCGTTGTGTGTGATGCTCGCCGTCCCCCCGGGGGTCCTTTACCACGCTGGAGACTATCGATACGTCCGCCGCTACCACGGTTCTGGTGGTCGGTGGCGTAGGGGGCCTGGCGATGGCCCACGGCCTCCGCCACGAGGACCGGTTGGTGTTGGTCGCCGGGCGCCTCGTCCTCCTGGCTGCGGCCTGGTACTACGGGATCGAGCGGGACGGGGCGTTGGGAGCGGTGGCAGCGCTCGCCGCTACCGCGGCCCTCCTGTTTTGGCTATCCGCCCGCCTCGGGCGGCACGGGTGACGGAACCAGTTCTCCCTTCTACCTTCCTGGCTTGGCGGCCGACGGGCCACGCGCCTCTGAATAGTGTACCTGAGAGGATCCCCGATGCTCGCGATCGACCTGAAGGGCAAGCTCGTGTTCGTGGCTGGGGTCGGTGACGACCGAGGGTATGGATGGGCCATAGTGAAGGCGGTCGCTGCGGCCGGTGCCCGGGTCTGTGTCGGAACCTGGCCACCCCTGCTCACCATTTTCCAAAAGAACTTGGAGCGGGGGAGGCTCGACCTTGCTCTACCCGGTGGTGGTGAGCTCGAGATCGAAAAAATCTACCCGCTGGACGCTGTGTACGACGCTCCCGCGGACGTGCCCGCCGAACTACGCGAGGAAAAGCGCTACAGGGATCTCGAGGGCTTCACGGTGCAGTGGGTCGCGGATGCGCTCCGGAACGACTACGGTCCTGACTGTCTCGATGTGCTGGTTCACTCTCTTGCCAACGGCCCGGAGGTGCGGAGGTCCCTGCTCGAGACCAGCCGGGCCGGCTACCTCGCCGCGGTGAGCGCGAGCGCTTACTCAATGGTGAGCGTGGTACAGAGGATGGGTCCGCTGATGCGTCCCGGTGGCGCCGCCGTCTCACTCACCTATCTCGCGTCCGAGCGGGTCATCCCTGGCTACGGCGGTGGCATGAGCTCCGCCAAAGCAGCGCTCGAGAGCGACACCCGCACCCTCGCGTTCGAGGCGGGACGCAAGTGGGGCCTACGGGTGAACACGATCAGCGCTGGACCACTGGCAAGCCGTGCCGCTAGGGCGATCGGTCAGATCGACCGCATGGTCGAGTACTACCAGTCGAACTCGGCGATGGGCGGGGTCAACACTGCGACTGACGTGGCCAACACGGCAGCGTTTCTCTGCTCGCCGCTGGCAAGTGGGATCACCGGTGTCACCCTCCACGTTGACAAGGGCTACCACGCCATGGGCATGGTGGCGGGGCCGTACCTCGCGCCGGACCCGATG
>Ga0114993_10001711_pt1 | contig 25011 bp, 17 predicted proteins | sample ArcticOcean_MG_C_FD_87042 | JGI IMG/M metagenome (GOLD analysis project Ga0114993, IMG submission 87042) | Marine microbial communities from western Arctic Ocean - ArcticOcean_MG_CB2_150 | ecosystem: Environmental > Aquatic > Marine > Oceanic | place: Arctic Ocean: Canada Basin | collected...
CCGAGCCCGAGCCGACCGAGGCGACCGTCGAGAGGACCGGCGCCGCCGCCGCCGGCGCCGCGGCGGACGGTGACAGCGATACCGACAATGCATCCGATGACGACGACGAGCCACGCGGCAGCGCGGTCGCCTGAATAGCCGCCCTATCTGTCCGGAACCGCTCTGGCGGCTTGCTCTCGCTTTGAAACGAGCCATATAACATAACCATGACCAACGATCCTCATTTTTGAGGGATTGCGCGCGCTTGAATTTCGCTGCGCGCCGCCCTGTCACCGTTAAAAGGAAGATCATGGATTTAGAGAAATATACCGAGCGCGCCCGAGGTTTTATTCAGTCCGCCCATTCGCTGGCGTCGATGAGCAATCATCAGCAACTGACCCCGGAACATGTGCTGAAGGTTTTGTTGGACGACGAAGAAGGCTTGGCGGCGGGCTTGCTGAGCGCCTCCGGCGCCGATGCCAAATCCTGCCTCGCCCAAACCGGGGACGCCTTGGCGCGCCTGGCCAAGGTCGAAGGCGCCGGCGCCGGTCAGGTCTATATCGCTTCTGAAATGTCCGCCGTCTTCAAATGCGCCGATGACATCGCGGCCAAGGCCGGCGACAGCTATGTCACCGTGGAGCGCATGTTGCTGGCCCTCGCATTGACGCCGGCGACCGAGGCCCATGATATTCTGGCCAAGTCCGGCGCCACCCCGCAAAAGCTCAACCAGGCCATCGAAGAATTGCGCAAGGGCCGTACCGCCGACACGGCCACCGCCGAAAACGGCTATGATGCGCTGAACAAATACGCCCGCGATCTGACCGAGGCGGCCGGCGAGGGCCTGCTCGACCCGGTCATCGGCCGCGACGAGGAAATCCGGCGCACCATCCAGGTTCTGTCGCGGCGCACCAAAAACAACCCGGTGCTGATCGGCGAGCCCGGCGTCGGCAAAACCGCCATCGTCGAGGGGCTGGCCCAGCGTATCGTCAACGGCGACGTGCCCGAGGCGCTCAGCCGCAAACGGCTGATGGCGCTCGATCTGGGCGCGCTGCTGGCCGGCGCCAAGTTTCGCGGCGAGTTCGAAGAGCGCTTGAAAGCGGTGTTGAACGAGGTCGTCGCCTCCGACGGCGAGGTGATTTTGTTTATCGACGAAATGCATACCCTGGTCGGCGCCGGCGCCGCCGAAGGCGCCATGGACGCATCCAACCTGTTGAAGCCGGCTTTGGCCCGGGGCGATCTGCATTGCGTTGGCGCCACCACCCTCAACGAATATCGCCAACATGTTGAAAAAGACGCCGCCCTGGCGCGCCGTTTTCAGCCCGTGTTCGTGCCTGAGCCGACCGTCGAAGACACCATATCGATCCTGCGCGGCATCAAGGAGAAGTACGATCTGCATCACGGCGTGCGCATCACCGATGGCGCCCTGGTTTCGGCGGCGACGTTGTCGCACCGCTATATCACCGACCGCTTCCTGCCCGACAAGGCCATCGATCTGATGGACGAAGCCGCCTCGCGCCTGCGCATGGAGGTGGATTCCAAGCCCGAAGATATTGACGAGCTGGACCGCCGCATCATCCAGTTGAAGATCGAGCGCGAGGCGCTCAAGAAGGAAAGCGACGCCGCATCCCAAGACCGGCTGGCGAAACTGGAAGGCGAGCTGGCCGGCTTTGAAGAAGAAAGCGGCCGCCTCACCCGGCAATGGAAATCGGAAAAAGACGAGATTGCCGAAGCCCACAAAATCAAAGAGCATCTGGATCAGGCGCGCATCGAGCTGGAAAAAGCCTTGCGCGACGGCAAGCTGGAACAGGCCGGCGAGCTGCAATACTCCTTAATCCCTGGTCTGGAAGATAAGCTCGCGGCGGCGGACGAAACCGAACATCGGGACATGGTCCAGGAAGCGGTCACCGACGAGCATATCGCCGGCATCGTGTCGCGCTGGACCGGCATTCCGGTGGACAAGATGCTGGAGGGCGAGCGCGACAAGCTGGTCCATATGGAAGATGCGCTGGCAGATAGGGTGATCGGCCAGGCCGAAGCCCTGACCGCCGTCGCCAACGCCGTCCGCCGCGCCCGCGCCGGGCTGCAGGATGCGTCCCGCCCGTTAGGCTCGTTCCTGTTCATCGGCCCCACCGGCGTCGGCAAGACCGAACTGTCCAAGGCCTTGGCGGAATTTTTGTTCGACGACGAGGCCGCCATGCAGCGCATCGATATGTCCGAATATATGGAAAAGCATTCGGTCGCCCGGCTGATCGGCGCGCCGCCCGGCTATGTGGGCTATGACCAAGGCGGCGCGCTCACCGAAGCGGTACGCCGCCGCCCCTATCAGGTGATCCTGTTCGACGAGGTGGAAAAAGCGCACCCGGACGTGTTCAATGTGCTGCTCCAAGTGCTCGACGATGGCCGCCTAACCGACGGTCAGGGACGCACCGTGGATTTCCGCAACACGCTGATCATTCTGACCTCCAACTTGGGCGGCGATATTCTGGCCGCCCAGGAAGAGGGCCACGATTCCACCGAGGTCCAGGGCGAAGTGATGGAAGTGGTGCGCGCCGCCTTCCGGCCTGAATTCATCAACCGGCTGGACGAGATCATCCTCTTTCACCGCCTGTTCCGCGAACATATGGACGGCATCGTCGATATCCAACTGGCGCGCCTCATCCAGCGCCTGGAGGATCGCAATATCGCGCTAGAGCTGGACGGGCCGGCGCGCGCCTGGCTGGCCGATGCGGGCTACGATCAAGTCTATGGGGCGCGCCCCTTGAAACGGATGATCCAGCGCAATCTGGAGAACCCCTTGGCCATGCTATTGCTGGACGGCTCCATCGGCGAGGGCGAAACCGTCCATATCGGCGCCGCCGGCGACGGGCTGACCATCAACGGCCAGGCGGTTGAGGCGGAAGCGGCTTAAGGGCAATCCGCCGAAACGGTTGCATTCCGCCAGCCATCGGATAACCATGGGCGCCGCATTTGAGTTGATCCCATGTCCGATGAAATCTCCACCGCCGCGCCGGCGGCCAGCGCCAATTTCCGGGGCGCCCTGTTTGTCATAGCGGGCGCTTTTTTGCTGACCGTGATGGCGTCCCTGGCCAAATATCTGGGCGATTCCCTGCCCGTGCCGATGATGGTGTTCGTGCGCTTCCTGGCCGGCTTTTTGTTTTTGGCGCCGGTGCTCTGGAAGTTCGGCTTCCAGAACCTCAAGACCGGGCGCATCAAGCTGCATCTCTTGCGCGGCACGGTCGGCTGGCTGGGCAATCTGGCGATGTTCTTTTCGGTCGTTCACATCGTCATGGCCGACGCCATCACCATCCAGTTTTCCAGGCCCCTGTTCACCGTATTGCTGGCCGGGTTGTTCCTGGGCGAGGTGATCGGCGGGCGCCGGGCGGGCGCCGCGATCATCGGCTTTCTCGGCATCCTGATCATCACCCGGCCCTTCGGCGATGGCTTCAGCGTTTGGTATTTCGCGGCCATCGGCGGCGCCGTAACGGCGACCTTGGTGGTACTGCTGGTCAAGTTTTTGAGCCGCACCGAGCATACATTGGTGATCATCTTCTATTTCACCGCCACTTCGACACTGCTGTCGGCGATCCCGGCATTGCTGTTCTGGCAGACGCCGAGCCTAACGGAGTTTGCCATCCTGGTGCTCATGGGCGGCCTCGGCGTGCTTGGCCAGACCCTGTTCACCCACGGCATTGGATTGGGCGAGACCGCGTTCGTGCTGCCCTTCGATTATCTGCGCATTGTGTTTGCCTTCGCCATCGGCCTGATCTGGTTTGCAGAAGTTCCCTCCGTCTGGAGTTTCGTCGGCGCCGCCATTATTATCATCAGCTCCTATTATCTCTTGCGCACCGAACGGCGGCGCTGAGGAGGGGACGGCCCTCGTGACACCCATGGTGACACCCATCGCGACACCTAAGGTCAATCAGATACCGGTGCTGCTGCTGACCGGCTTTCTGGGCGCCGGCAAGACGACGCTTTTGCGCGCCCTCTTGTCCGCGCCGGACGCCGCCGACACCGCCGTTATCGTCAACGAGTTCGGCGAGATCGGCCTTGATCATCATCTTTTGGTGGGCGCGTCGGAGACCATGTATCTGCTCGAAAACGGCTGCGTCTGCTGCACCCAGCGGGACGATCTGGAAGCCAGCCTGGAAGAATTGTTCTGGGCGCGCCTGCGCCGGGAAATTCCGCAATTCTCCAGGGTCGTGGTTGAAACCACCGGCCTCGCCGATCCCGCCGGCGTTCTCGCCATGGTCTCAGGCGATACCCTGGCCGGCGCCCGCTATACATGGAATTCGGTGGTGACGCTTGTCGATGGGCTGAATGGGCAGAAGACGTTGGAAGCCCACGCCGCCGCCGCCCAGCAAGCCGCCATGGCCGATCATTTGATCATCTCCAAAACCGATCTGGCGGCGGATGTGGATGATCTTCGCCGCCGGCTGCAAATCCTCAACCCCGAAGCCAGCCTTCACCAGGCGGCCAACGGCGCGCTGGGTGCGTCTTTAGACGCGCTAATGCAGCCGGCAATCGGCGCCGAGGCCAGGCGCCGTGGTTTGTCTGGCGGGCCGTTGCATGATGCCGGCATTGCAAGCTGTTGGCTGCAGTTCCGACCATCGATGCCGCGCGCGGATTTCAATGCGGCGTTCGCGGACCTGGCCGCGAAGCTCGATGCCGATCTGCTGCGCGCCAAGGGGATAACCCACTTTGCCGGCGAGCCTAAGCCATCGGTACTGCAATATGTCGCCGGCGGCGGCGGCGTCGAGATCACGCCCGCCGATCTGGCGGCAGGCGCACCGTCAGGTCTTGTGGTTATCGCATCGAATTTGCAGCCAGACGCCCTTGAAGACATCTTCTGCGCCCACGGCCTCGGCGCCTATTTGGTGGCCGAAGATCACAGCGGTCACGGGCACTAACGCCATACCTTGTCTGCCACCGCCGCCAGCAAATGCAACTTGGCGGCCTGATCGGTTTCGTTGAGACCGCCCGCCAATACCGAGGGCGAGAAGCCGCAGGCCGGGCTGATGGCCAACCGCTCCAAGGGCACGTAAGCAGCGGCCTCGTCGATGCGGCGGCACAACATATCCTCCTCTTCCAGTGCCGCCAGCTTGGTGGAGATCAGGCCCAGCGTCACCCACTTGTCGGCGGGCACCTGGGCCAGGGGCGCGAAATCGCCGGAGCGGTGATCGTCATATTCGAGCAAAAGGCGCGTAGCATGAGTGCGGCCAAATATGTGCGCCGCAATTTCATCATAGCCGCCGGTCGCCAGCCAGCGGCCCTGTTGATTGCCCCGGCAGATATGCAGGGCGAAACAAACTTCCGGCGCCGCATCGATGACCGCGTTGTCGGCGTCAATGGCGAGGCCAAGCCATTGCGCCGCATCCCAGCCCAGCGTCTCGTAGAAGGCGGCTGTTGCGGGCTGCGCCAACAGCGGATAGTGGGGCGCATCGATCTGGATATAGCGGGCCCCGAGGCGCGCCAGTTCGCGTACTTCGGCGATGAGGATATCGACCACGTCGGCGATCAATGCCTCCAGGGACGGATAGGCCGCGCCCGATATTTGCGGATCATAAAAATTGGCGAACAGGGTCGGGCTGGGCAGGGTGATCTTTGGCGTCTTCGATGTGGCCGCCGCCAGGAATATATATTCATCCGCCGACAGGAAGCGCTTGGCCCGCAGCTTGGCCGTAACGCCCAGGTTGGCGGGGCGCGGGCGGCTCTCGGGCGGCGCGCCTTCATCGGCGAACCAGTCGCCCCAGAGAAAGGCGTCCAGGTCCCAGGCGCCGAACCCGGATATGGCCTCGGTCATCTGGCTTTGGAACGATGCGCGGCGCATTTCGCCGTCGGTGATGATTTGCATCCCGGCGGCTTCCTGCATTTGGATGGCGTCGCGAACGGCGCGGTCTTCGGCGGCGGCCACTTCGGTGCCGCGCTGGCGCGCTTCGAGCAGGGTATCGGGGCGAATGAGGCTGCCGATGGTTTCAGCCCGAGCCTCGATCATGACCGCGCCCGGCTATTTCTTGTTGCTGGCTACGGTCGCCGATTTGGGCAGGGATGTGTATTTTTCCAAGGTGCGCTGCCGCTCCGCCTTGAAGCGGACCAGCTCGGCGCCCTTCAGGGATTTGCCCGACGGCAATTTCAAGCGGAACGGGTTCAGTTGCCGGCCCCGGGCCAAGACCTCGTAATGCAGGTGCGGGCCGGTGGAGCGCCCCGTGGTGCCTACATAGCCGATGATCTGCCCCTGTTTGACCCGCCGTCCGCGCCGGATCTTGCGCGAGAACCGGGACATGTGGCCATAGGCGGTCGAATATTGCGAATTGTGCCGGATGCGGATGTAATTGCCGTAAGCGCCATTGCGCGCCCGGTAGACAACGGTGCCGTTGCCGGCGGCGTAGATGGGCGTGCCCCTGGGCGCCGCGAAATCCAGCCCCCGGTGCATCTTGGTATAACCCAAAATGGGATGCCGGCGGCGGCCAAAGCCCGATGACAGGCGCGCGCCGTTGATGGGGGTGCGCATCAGCGCCTTGCGCGCGCTTTTGCCGTTGGTGTCAAAATAATCGGTCAATCCGCCCTTGGTGGTATAACGGTAGAGCGGCAGGTCTGTGCCCGAAAGCACCAGTTTGCCGTACAGCACATTGCCGAAGCGGGCAAATTCGCCGTCCTCGGTATAGAGCTTTTCGAACATCACCTCGAAGCCATCGCCGGGGCGGATCGAGCGCTGGAAATCCACGTCCCAGGAATAGAGCCGGATCATCTCCATCAATATGGATGGCGAGACGCCGGCCTTGACCGCCGAAAGATAAAGGCTGCTGGCGATCTTGCCTTCGGCGCGGAACAGGCGCCGCTGCACGATGGTTTTCTGTTTGCCCGCTTCGAAGCCGCCTTGTTCATTTAACGAAACGGTGATGGTGCTGTAGATATTGGGCTGGAACACCAACGCCGCGAACACCGGTTTGGCATCTGCGTCATCATCGCCGGCCTTGAATTTCAGGGTCACCTTATGGCCGGGGCGGATATTCTTCGGCTTGAAATGTTTGCTCAGCGCCGTGATGGCGCTGTGGGCCTGGGCGCGGGGCAGGCCGGCACCGATCAGCATCGGCATTAAGGTATCGCCCTTTTTAACGGTCAGGGTGCGCTCAATAAATTCCCGCGGCGGCGCGATCGTGATGCTGTCGACAGGTTGCACGGGCAGCGCGCCCGGAATCTTGGGTGCGGGCTCTCTCGGAAAATCGATTGGCGTTGTGAAGGGGCGGGGCGGGATGCGGAAATTATGGGCCGGCGCGGATGTAAGGTGGGCGCGGTCGGGCAGCGCCGCGCCGAGCGGCGGCGACATCTCGATCATCCAAAGGGGCGCCAAAGCCCCTACTACGATGAGTATGGTTACCGGTACACGTCCCACAAGCAGCTCGCCCCTTGATTCCCCGGACGCGCGGCGCGCCGATTGCTTCGGCCGATCCCCGCGCAGGCGTATTTTGCCCCAAATTCCCGGCAAATTTAGCGACTTGATCCCATCTGTCAAGATTGGCCTCCCCTCCAATCCTCGTATGCGCCAATCATATGGCCCTATTTCTTAATGTTTTGTTTCCAAGGGTACGGATAAAGGCCTCCAATCATGGCAAATCCAGGTTCATTCCAAGGCTATTCCGTGGGAAAACAGCGGCAAGGAATGTTTTAATAAACTGTAATAAAGTTAATATATCATAATTTGGAAGAACTCTGGCGGCAGGGCATTGATTAACTATATAATCTATAATTTAATAAATGGATTGTATTACAATGGCTTATATATTTATATTCATCCAAAATAACCGATATTCCGGAAGCCCTGTTTTGCGCCCACCATGGCAGGCAACGGCTTGCAGGCCAACCGGGAAGGGCGTATTTTGCTGTTATGGACGCATCGGCAAATAATAATGATCAAGAGCACCCCGTTCTGACGGCGCCGGGGGGTAGCGATAAAGTGCTGCTGCATTCCTGCTGCGCGCCCTGCGCCGGTGATGTGATGAACGAGATCACCCGTTCGGGCATTGCATACAGCGTGCTGTTCTATAATCCCAATATCCATCCCTTGCGCGAATATGAATTGCGCAAAGACGAAAACAAACGGCACGCCGATAAACTGGGGGTCGCGTTCATCGATCTGGATTACGACAAGGATAACTGGTTCGAGCGGGTTGCCGGCTTCGAGGACGAGCCCGAGCGCGGCCACCGCTGCACGCTCTGTTTTGATATGCGCTTCGAGCGGACCGCCCTTTACGCCCACGAACACGATATTAGCGTATTTTCCTCCACCCTCGGCACGTCGCGCTGGAAGGATATGGAGCAGATCAACGGATCGGGCCTGCGCGCCGCCGAACGTTACGCGAATATGAGTTATTGGACCCACAATTGGCGCAAAAAGGGCGGCGCCAACCGCATGGTGGAAATCTCCAAGCAGGAGCGTTTTTATCAACAGGAATATTGCGGCTGCGTCTATTCCTTGCGCGACACCAATGCCCACCGCCGCCGCCGCGGCGATGGTCCGGTGCGCATTGGCGAGAATTATTACGGCGATACAGCGAAGCCGGAATAAACCGCGCGCAGTTTCTAACTTTTCTCCCTTGAATTTTCTGTTAGCATGACACCAACCAAACCGGGCGCCGCCGCCGCGCGCGCGCCAAAATTCACCACCGGCCAAAAGGGGAGGCTGCCATGGCATCCGAATTTGATTTTGAAAAATTCCGTCTGCGCACGTTCGTTGACCGCATTGTAGATTTGGGCGAGGTCAATGTCATCGACAGCCCGACGCCGCTGACCAAGATGAGCGAGATCATCGAAAGCGCCCCGGAAGCGGTTCTGTTCAAACAGGCCGGCCCCGAAGGCCACGAGGTGATCGCCAAATCCATGGGCAGCCGCAAGCGCGTCGCGGCGGCCTTCGGTACCAGCTACGAAGACGTGCACGAAGAATATCACCGGCGCCTGGCCAATCCGAAAAAAGCCGTCGAGATTCCCGGCGACGAAGCGCCGGTGCGCCAGGTCGTCATAACCGGCGACGATATCGATCTGACCCGCCTGCCGTTCCATCCCCAGCATGAGTTTGACGGCAGTTGCTAGATCGCCTGCGGCATCGATTACACGATCGATCCGGTGACCGGGCGCTCCAACGTGGGCAGCCGCCGCCTGTCTTTGCGCAACAAGACCCAGACCGGCACCAACGTCACGGCGCCGTCGGATCTGAAACGCATCTATACGGGTTGCGTGGCGCGCGGTGAAAAACTGCCGATCACCTTCACAATCGGCGCCCATCCTTTGGATATGTTCGCCGCCACCTCCCGCTTTCCCGGCGACGAGGTGGATCTGGTCGGCACATTCCGGGGCCAGGACGCGCCGGTGGTCAAAAGCCTGACCAACGATATTTCGGTGCCCGCCGATGCCGAGATGATTTTCGAAGGCTATCTCGACGAGCGCGGCTACGTGGAACCGGAAGGCCCGTTCGGCGAATATATGGGCTATTACGGCGCCATCCATATGGACCCGGTGTTCACCTGCACGGCGGTCACCATGCGCAGCGACGTCATGCATCAGACATTATTGCACGGCTCGGCCTTCTCCCTCGACAGCTCCGACGGCGCCTGCATGTCGGCCATGCGCACCGAAGCCGAAGCCCTGAAAATATTGCAAAGCGCGGTATCCGGCCCGGTGCGGGTTGCGTTGCGCGAGACATCGGGCGGCTCCAACACCATCCGGGTGTCCTTGAAACAGCGCCGCGTCGGCGAAGCCCGCTCCGCCATCCACGCCTTGTTCGGCGGCATCATGCGCTTGAAACATGTCTATGTGTTCGACGACGATATCGATATCTTCAATGATCTGCAGGTGGAATGGGCCATGGGCACCCGCTTCCAGGCCAACGAAGACCTGATCCTGTTGGAGGGCATGATGGGCATGACCATGGATCCGTCCCTCAAGGGCCGGCGCACCGGCGCCAAGGCCGGCTTCGATTGCACCAAGGAGATGGGCCGCGACGACGATATTCCGGTGACCCGCTGCGCCGCCAAGATATTCGATGGCCCGGCGCGCTTCCAGACGGTGGAGCAGGCGCTGGAATCGGGACCCATGTTCTATGCCCATGTGGTCGAAGCGGTGGGCAGCGATGATGGCCGCGAAGTGGCCATGGCCCTCGACGGCCTCCGCCAGGATGGCAAGCTGGGCCGCGACCGGGATGGAAAATACCATCTGTCATCGGCCGACAAGGGCACCACCGGCATCGTTGGGCCCATGTATCACGACCCCAACGAAGGCACGTAAGCACCGCCCCCCGGGGGGAAATACAAATCCCGGCTGTTCCGGGTTGCCCATGATCTGGCGTCGTCGTCTTATGGCCTGCGCCAGGAATCTTACGAATATTGGCATGGCGGCGATCCCAACCGGAACCGCATCAATCTGTTCCGCTGCTACGATCAGTCCGACATGATCGATCCGATCAAGGAATTGATTTCGAATCCGTTGCCCCACGGCGACGCCATCCAATAGACGCGCACCATCCGGCAAATAGAGGGGCCGTAAATTGCGGCCTCATTTTTTGTGCCCGCCATCCAGTCACGGGATGTTTAGCGAACCGGCCCTATCTTTTCAAAATGGGGCTGGTTATCATCAATGCATAACAAATTGCAGAAACGGCAAAACAAAATTATTCGCGAGACAACCAGGGAGAACCATCGTGAAAGCACAACTGATTACCGCCGTTGCCGCCAGCGCATTGTTGGCCGCCTCGCCGGCCTTCGCACAGAAATCCACGAACACGGTGCGTATCGCCTTCAAGGAGGCCATAAATTCGGCCGATTTGGACGTGGATCCGAAACCGGAAACCAGTTTCACCGGCCGCAGCATCTTTGACGGGCTCATCTATTACAGCGTCGATGCCGCCGCGTTCAAACCGCTGCTCGCCAAATCCTGGAAACGGGTCAGCCCGAGCGCGGTCGAGTTTGAACTGCGCGACGACGTCAAGTGGCACGACGATGAGCCGTTCGACGCCGACGACGTGGTCTTCACGGTCAACCATGTGCTCGATAAGAAGAAAAAATACCGCTTCAAGCGCAACACAATGTTCATCAAGAATGCCGAGAAGCTGGGCAAATACAAAGTGCGGCTGACCGCCAAGAAAGCCACCCCGGTGGATATGGCCCGCTATGCCCTTAGTTTACGAATCCGGCCGCAGCACGCGATGGCCAAATTCAAGAACTGGCATGATTTCGGGCGCAAGAACCCGGTCGGCACCGGCCCCTACAAGGTGGCGTCGCTCGATAAGAACAAGGGCATCGTTCTGGAGCGCAATGAAAATTTCGGCCACGGCAAGGAAGCCGGCCTGATCCCCAAGGTCAAACGCATCCACGCCATCCCGATCCCCGACGTGCAGACCCAGGTCGCCCAGATGCTGACCGGCGGCGTTGACCTGATCAAGGCGGTGCCCAAGGATCAGGCCGAAGAGCTGGACAAGGATGCCCGTTTCACCATGAGCGCCACCCAAAGCCTGGTCTATTTCTATCTGGCCTTCGATGCTGCCGGGCGTACCAAAAACAAGACCTTCACCGACAAGCGGGTCAGGAAAGCGCTGATGATGGCGGTGGACCGGGAATCGCTGGTGAAAAACGTCATCGCCGGCGGCTCCGAAGTGCGCACCATCGACGCCACCTGCTTCAAGGTGCAGCAGGGCTGCGATTGGTCGTCAAAGCCGGTTGGTTATGATCCGGTGGCCGCCAAGAAACTGCTCGCCGAAGCCGGATTTCCGAACGGGCTGGATTTCACGCTTTCCTCGTTCTCCGGCGCGCATCAGGTCTCCGAAGCGGTGGCCGGCCAATGGCGCAAGATCGGCGTCCGCGCCAAGCTGTTCCGCATGACCTTCGGCAGCTACCGCAAACGCCAGCGCGACAACAAACAGGTGGCGCTGCTGGGCCGTTATTCGTCCGGTGGCGTGCCCGACGCCTCGGCGCTGACCGGCTTTTATTTCGGCGGCACCGCGCGCGACTATTATCACGACGAGGTGCTCAACAAGCTTAACAGGGCGGGCATGAGCACCATGGATGTGAATGAGCGCAAAAAAATCTACCGCCAGGCCATGGACCGCATGAACAACGAACACCTGATTTTCCCGATTGCCACCAATCCGGCGGTGTTCGTGCATGTATCGGGGCTCAATATGAAAAAGGGCTCGCTCAGCAACTACGGCATCGAGCCGACCGATTTGAGCTGGAAGTAGTTGACGAAACCGCAAATGATTTGGGCCGCCTGTTAAGGGCGGCCCATTTTATTGAGGCTATTTCATTTTCGCCTTCAGCCGCTTTTCGAAGGCGGCGCGCTTGGCCAGCCATTCCCGTTCCTCGGTCGGCGAGGCGAATTCGTTGGGGCGCAACCAGACGACGATTTTTTCCGGATATTTCTGCGCCGCGCCGGACATGGCGTCGATATAGATGCCGGGCACGCCGCCGACGAAAATATCCCAAAAGACTTCCGGGTTGAGCATTTCGTCGAACACCGCCGACGCGGTCTGGAACCCCTGCTTGCCGCAACTGATGGTGAACGGGCCGTCCCCGGACGGCATGGTGACCTGGCCCGGCGAGCCATCCAGATGGCGGGCGGCGTCAACGGAATCGATCAGCGTGCATTTGGCGCCATCGGCGCCGGGCGTTTCAATATCGATGGTTTGGGTCGGCCCCGACAAATAAAAGGCGCACCCCGACACCGCTAAGCTCAAAGCAACGACCGCCAACAAACGCATGATTATTTCTCAACCAAATCGACGCGGCGATTGTTAACCGGTTCGGGAATTTTGTCCAGCGCCGTTGAACGGCAGAGTGTTGGATAACTCATCTGGAGCCATCGGTGCTCATAGGATGGACATGTGCCAAGTACGGCGCCCGCCCGGCCAACCATGCCATCCCCGGGCGGGCTGCACACATGTTAGTCGAATTCCGTGTCCCGGTAGGCCGTGGTCGCGCCCATGGTGATGCCGGTGCCGGAAATATAGCTGGCCCGGTCGGACGCCACATAGGCGATAGTCTCGGCCACTTCCCGAGGCAATGCCGGGCGGCCCCAGGGGTGTTCCTTGTAATAGTCGCGCCAGCGCCCCGCATCGCCGAATTCCCGTTCCGCCCTTGCCTTCCAGATGCCGACGATGCGGTCGGTCTCGGTGGCCGCCGGGTTGACGGCGACGACCCGAACGCCGCGCTTGAAGCTGGCCAGACCCAAGGCCTGGTTGGCGGCGATCAGCGCCGCGTTGCCCGCCGATCCGGCGATATAGTCGATCACCGGATTGTTGCCGGCATCGCCGATGACGTTGACGATGACGCCGGCGCCTTTTTTCACCATCACCGGATAAACGCTGCGCATCAGGTTCAAATATCCGAACACCTTCAGATCCCACGCCTTGCGCCAGGTTTGCTCGTCAATTTGTGTGATGCCGCCGCCGGGAACCGAGCCGGCATTGTTAACCAGAATATCGATCTCGTCGCCGGCCATGGCCACCAGCGCTGCCTGGTTGGCGCTGTCGGCTAGATCGCCGGCGAAGATACGGGCATCGGCGGCGAAGCGGGTGTGCAAATCGGCGGCCAGCTCTTCCAGCATCGCCTGGTTGGTGGCCGCCAATATGAGGCGGCAGCCCTCTTCGGCCATTACCTCGGCGGCGGCGCGGCCGATGCCTCTGGATGCGCCGGTGATCACCGCCAGCTTGCCGGTCAGTCCCAAATCCATTTTTTATTCCTTTCGGCTTTCCGCCCGGTAGAGGATCAGCGCGGCGAAGCGGTAAATCCCGTGCACGAACTTCCCGTAAGGCAATGTAATGAATAATGCCAGCACGACGCCCAAATGGACCGCCAGCAAAATGCCCATGGCGGCGGTTTCCCGGAACGCCAGCAATGCGAGGCCAGTGAGCGACGTCAGCAGCAATAGCCAGAGGAACCCCCATTCCATGGGGCGCGCCGCCTTGTGCGCCGGGTCCGGGTCTTCGGCAAATTTTTGGCGCATTAATCCTGCGCAACCGATGACCATGGCAATGCCGCCAAGGGTGCCGAGGATCACCGGCAGGCTGAAATAATCATACGGCGCTTCAAGCCCTAAAAAGTGGTCATAGATGGTGGCGACGCAGGTTGCCGCGAAGGCGGAGAAAAATCCGTACATGACCAGATGATGCAGCCAGCGGCGCATCCCGGAAAACGTCTCGCCGGGGAAATTACAGCCGGGCCCGCCCCCCGCGAGGTTCTTCATGGTTAGCACGTCGTGCACCGCCCCGGCCACGGCACCGGCGCCAATCTCCGGCCCGGACCCCCGCAAAAACCGCACAAACCCGATCAGCAATGCCAAGGCCACATAGATCCCCGCCGCCGAGGCCAGCCCCACCATCAGGTCTTTCGGGATCACCGCATAGAACGCGCCGGCGCCGGTGTGGGTGCCATAGAGAACGCCGGCGTCCTGCAACAACACAGCCAATACCAATACCAGCGCCAAGGCGCCCGCCAAGGCCAGCAACGCCAAGGTGCCTGCGCGCCGGAACAGACCGGCCAGCGGCCCCGGCCAGGCATAGGCGGCGTAGGTTTCGCTGCGCAGCTCGGCGAAGACTTGCGGCACGTTGATGGCAAATTCGTGGGGCGGCGCGAACTGGCAGGCGTAATAGCAGCCCCGGCAATTGTGGCAGAGATTGGCCAAATAGGTGAGATCACCGTCGGAAAATTCCCTGCGCAATTCCATGGCCGGGAAGACGCTGCAATAGCCCTCGCAATAGCGGCAGGCGTTGCACACCTCCATCTGCCGGCGGGCTTCTTCCAGCACCGCCCCATTGATCCCCTCAGCCGATGGCATGGCGCGCCGCCTCCCTGCCGGCGATGCGCCCAAAAACGGTGCCGATGGTCATCCCGAACCCGGCCAGATAGCCTTGGCTCAAGATATTGCCGCTCATCAATTCCCCGGCGGCGAATAGTCCGGCAGCGACGCTATCGTCCTTTAGGTGCACGGCCGCGGTTTCATCGATGCGGACGCCCAGATAGGTAAAGGTGATGCCGGGCGCCAGCGGGTAGGCGTAGAAAGGCGGGGTATCGATTGGGCGCGCCCAATTGGATTTCTCGATCTCAAGCCCTTGGGTGCGGCAGCCATCGAGGACGGCGCTGTCCAATTGGCCCGGCTGCACGGCTGCGTTGTAGGCGCCGAGGGTGGCTTCGAAGCTGGCCGCATCAACGCCGATCTCGTTCGCCAGCCCGGCCAGGGTATCGGCTTGCAGGGGCGCATAGACCGACGGCATGAACAACGGCACCGCTTTGGCATCGATGATGGAATAAGCGATCTGGTCCGGCTGGTGGGCGATCAGGCGGCCCCAGATGGCGTATCGCTTGGGCCAGAAATCCTCGCCCTCGTCATAAAAGCGTTGTCCGTGCTTGTTGACCATGATGCCGAACGGCACCGAGTCTGACCGCGACACGATACCGGCGTCGAACTTGGGCACACGGGCATCGATGGCCACCGCGTGGCACTGATCCGCATCGCCAATGGTGGCGGCGCCGGCATCCATCATGGCGCGCAAGGTAAGCCCGGTGTTATAGGGCGAGCCGCGCACCAGAAAATTTTTCGCCGCCGGGCCCCAAGCCTCGGTCAGCCAGTCGATGTTGGCCTCGAAGCCACCGGCGGCGGCGACAAACGCCTTGGCTGGAACCTCGATTTCGCCATCCGGGGTGCTGGCGGTGACATGGCTGAAACCGCCGCCGTCCATGCTCAGCCCGTGCACTTCGGTCTCGTAAGCCACCTGGACGCCAAGCATTTCGGCCCTTGCGTAGAGCGCATTGACCAGTGCCTTGCCGCCGCCAAGAAAAAAGGCGTTGGTTTCCGATAGCTGCAAGGTGCCGCCGAGGGCCGGCTGAAAACGCACGTCCCGAGCCCGCATCCAATCCACCGCGTCTTCGGATTGTTGGATACAAAGCCGCGCCAATTTCTCGTCGGTCTTGCCACCGGTGACGCGCAGCAAATCCTCAAAGAACGGCTCTTCTTCATACGGCCCGGTCATGATGTCCGTGGGCCCTTTGTGCATATAGCGGATGTTGCGCACATGGCGGGAATTGCCGCCCCGGAAATGCCTGGGCGCAGCTTCCAGAATCTGCACCTGCGCGCCGGCTTCCGCCGCGCTTAACGCCGCGCACAGCGCCGCATTGCCGCCGCCGGCGACCAGCACGTCGCATGGATTGGATGCAGTATTCACGCCCCGAGTTTCCCTTTGGTTTTGTTGCCTGCGGACGGTAACAGCCGGGACGGGTTGCATCAATCGCGGGCTCTAGCGGGCTTCGACAGAGCCTTGCGCGGATGAGCACGCGCCCAATTCTTTAAGTCCCCTCCCCCCAGCGAGGGGGAGGGATAGGGTGGGGGGGAGCCCCCGTATCGAAGCCCAAATGTATCGCTCCCCCCCACCTCGATCCTCGCCCTCCAGGGGGGAGGAAGAAGGGGGCTAAAATTTGGATCTACCCCCACGTGGCTTCCGCCACCTCCACCACCAGCGCCAGCTTGGCCTTCTCGTCGTCTTCCGACACGGGATTGCCCGAGACCGCGCTGGCGAACCCGCATTGGGGGCTGAGGCCGAGATTTTCCAACGGCAGAAACTGCGCCGCTTCGTCGATGCGCCGCTTGAGATCGTCCGGCTCTTCCAGTTCGGGAACCTTCGATGAGACCAGCCCCAAGACCGCCGTCTTGTCATGGGGCATTTGCGCCAGGGGCGAGAAATCGCCGGCGCGGGGGCTGTCATATTCCAAAAAGAAGGCGTCCACGTTTATTTCCTGGAACACCCGCTCCGCCACATAGCCATAGCTGCCCTCGGTCAGCCAATGGCCCTTAAAGTTGCCCCGGCAGATATGCAGGGCCACGGTCATGTCATCGGGCCGCCCCGCCAGGCATTCATTGAACAGCCCGATATAGTGATCCACATATTGGTCCGGGTCCTCGCCCGCGCTCCGAATGCGGTTCCGCAGAGCCTCATCGCAGAGCATCACCAGGGGCACTTCGTCGAGCTGAATATAGCGGGCGCCCCGGGATGCCAGATCGGCGATCTCGGCTTGGAAGACGGATGCCAGATCGGCAAAGAATTCCTCCGGCCCATCGTAGCCGGCCTCGGCGACCGCAGCTGTAGCGTCCCAGAAATGCAATGTCGGCGGCGACGGCAGGGTAACCTTGGGCGTGGCGGAAGTGGCCGATTTCAAAAAATCAAATTCGGCGGCCGACAGCGGCCCGGCGCGTTTGATCGGTGCGGTCACGTGGGGCGCGAAGAAATGCATTGCGTCGCCGGACGCATCGGTGAAATCAAACCGCGCCTCGGCCACCTCCAGCCCATCGATGCCTTCGACGAAGTGGGACCAGTAGGACGCGCGCCGGAACTCGCCATCGGTGATTGATTTGAGGCCAGCGTTTTCCTGTAAGGCAATGGCGTCCCGGATCGCAGCGTCCTGAATGGCGGTGAACTCTTCGGCGGTTATTTTGCCGGTGTTGTGGTTACGGAAGGCTTCGCGTAAGGCGGCGGGGCGGAGGAGGCTACCGACGTGGTCGGCGCGGAAGGGGGGATTGATTTTGGCGGCTGGCACGGGCGGGGCTCCTTGGCGGCGGGGTCATTGAGACGGGAGACAGTGACGGTGAATAAGAAGATTTACCACAGAGTTCACAGAGGTCACAGAGGAGAGAATACCCCGATCCCCGTCATGCCACGGCTTGACCGGGGCATCAGGGAGGGGTGGTAAGAGATCACAGAGCGCACAGAGGAAACAGGGCAGAATTCCAGCGGATATGACCACCAAATCATCAGAGAGTTTTGGGACAGTTTACTAAATTATTGCAATAATATAACAATAATTAAGTAAACTGCCCCGAAATAGCCGTCCCCCTCAATAAATCTCCTTCCGCCAAAGCATCCCTTCCCCAAATTAAATCCCCTCCCCCCAGCGAGGGGGAGGGTTAGGGTGGGGGGGAGCCGAAGGCTTGAAGTGCATAATATTAACCCCCCCATCCCGGCCTTCCCCCTCGGAGGGGGGAAGGGGTCACGTGTCGCAGGCGCCGGGTTTGGTTGGCAAGCACCAAACTTTTGCGCTTTTACCCCTTGCGCCAGCCGCCCAGCAGACTATTTAACAGTTAGCGCCTATTAGCGCTCGTGCTCTTGGAAATTGTGAATATGCAGTATTGATCCCACGCCGGGCGACGCCCGTGTTCGTGAGCGTCACGCTTGCGCGCTCCAACTAAGCGACCCGATTGGGGATTAAGATAAAAGCGGTACATTCCGTTAGGAACCGTAAGGAAAGCTCGTGAAGCGGTATAGTCGAAATTCTGAAAATATGTAGCAGCGATGTGCTCCATTCCGGGACGGCATACCAGGAGTGGTATGGTACGGTGGTGCTCCGATCACAGTGCGGTGCCAAGTACGACGCCCGTCTTCGCCTCCGCGATTCTTCGGCTTCGCCGGGCTGGGTCGATTTACCGTAAAAAAGCGTCATAAACCGTCATAAACAGTCATAACCGTAAGGGGGGTGGGGGCGATGTCGCACGAATTCTATGATGGAATGCACTATATAAGGGAGATGCCTCTGTGGCCTCTGTGCGCTCTGTGGTAAATCCCCTTTTTGCTTCTCACTGTCTCTGTGGTGAAAACTTTCTTCACTTAGGCTGTTGGTGCTCCGAACACAGTGCGGTGCCAAGTACGACGCCCGGCTGGCCGACCCGGCCATCCCCAGCCGGGCTATGCCGTGCGCTCGTCGCGGATGCGTTTTGCCTTGAACTCGGTCTTCGGCAAGGTGCCGAGGGCCAGCACTTCGACGTCGGCGCGTATCTCGCAGCGGGAGCGTATCTCGTTCATCACCGCTTCGCCGGCGCTTTGCTCGGGGTGTTCGATCCGCGCCGTCATGATGTCGAGGCCGCTCTTGTTGGTGCTCAGTACAATCTCGTATTCATCGCCAACGCCGGCGACGGCGCGCACGGCTTGCTCCAACTGCACCGGATACATTTTTATGCCGCGCAGGTTTATGAGATCATCGGCGCGCCCGGCAAAGGCGCCGACGGCGCGCACGTGGGTGCGCCCGCAATCGCAGGGCTCATACGTGTAGGTGGTGTAATCGCCCACCAGGAAGCGCAGCTGGGCCGAGCTTTCGGAATTGAGGCTGGTGCAGACGGTGAGGCCTCTGGTGCCTTCGGGGACTGGCTCCTTGGTCTCGTCATCGACCAGCTCCCAGATTTGGAAATCCTCCATCAGGTGGGAGGTGACCGGGCCGGGACCCGCGTCCGACGCCGGGCAGGAATAGCCGCCGCAATGGGGCGCGACCTCGGTGCAGCCGTAAAACTCCACCAGCCGGGCGCCCCACAAATCCTCCAGCCGCTGGCGCGTATTGCCGATGCCGGCGGCCGGCTCGCCGCCGACCAACAGGGTTTTGACCGAGCTTTTCGCCGGGTCCAGGCCTTTTTCCTCCATGACGCGGCCGAGATGAAGGGCGTAAGAAGGCGTCGAGGTGATGACTGTGGGGCGGAATCGCTCGACGATCATGGCGCGCATATCGGACGTCATGCCGCCGCCGGGGATGCAGGCGACGCCCATCTTGGCAATGGCGTATTGGACGCCCCAGGCGAACACGTGGGGGCCGTATCCGGCGCAAATGAACATGGAATCATCTGCGCGGATGCCGAAGGAATGAATGGCCCGGGCGTTGGCCCAGGACCAATATTCCCGGTCGATATGCGAATAACGGAAGGGGCGCGGCACGCCCGTGGAGCCCGATGACGAAAACATCATCCAGCCGCGCTTGGCCCACAATTCGTCATCGTGGGTGGTGTAGGTGCCGAAGGGCGGGTTCTCCTGCACATCGGCCATCATCTCGGATTTGTCGACCACCGGCCATTTGGGCAGATCATCGATGCTTTGGATGTCGGTGGGGGCCAGGCCGAGGCGATCGAAGCGGCGCTGATAAAAGCCGGAATTCTCGTACAGAAATGGCGTCAGGGCGGCCAGCTTTTCGTTCTGGATATTGGTGAGTTCATCGCGGCTGGCGCAATCCAGGTGCGGCGACCAGTATTCTTCGGAGCCCGGCGCATCCGCATCATGTTTGTGCTTATCGAGGACGCTCAGCCAATTGGCTCTGGTCTGTTCCGCCTTGCTGCCCGCCATGATGCCGCTTCCCCGCTGGTGATTGCGATGCCAAAATCATACTAGAGCGGTGGCGCCGATGCCACCGCGCTTGCATCATGGGCGCCAACAACTAATCTGTGGCTGTATCCAAACTACCCGGAGTGATCACTCGTGCCGCTGGACGTTAAAAAACTTTCCACCCATATCGGCGCCGAGGTTTTGAACCTGAACCTGGCCGAAGATTTGACCACTGAGGCGGCGGCCGAGCTTAACCGGTTATGGCTCGAATATTTGGTGCTGGTGTTTCGCGGCCAAAAGCTGAGCCAAGAAGATCAGCTTCGCGTTACCACCGCGTTCGGCGAGGTCGGCCCCCTCGGCCGGCCGGCGGAATTTTATCCCAAAGGCTATTCCGAGATCCTCGAAAATATCATGCTGATCTCCAATATCCGCGAAGACGGCGAGCCGATCGGCGCGCTCCCGGACGGCGACATGATGTTCCACCACGACATGCTGCACGCCGATATCCCGCACAAGGGCACGATTTTATATGCCATCGAAGTGCCCAGCGAGGGCGGCAATACGCTTTTCGCCAATGGCTATACGGCCTACGAGACCCTGGACGCCGATGTCCGCGAGCCCTTGGAAGGGCGCATGGCGTTCCATCATTATCATTACGGCTCGACCCATATTGGTGATGATATCGGCACGCCGGCGTTTTCGGAATCCACCCATCCGGTCTTCCGCACCCACGAAGAGACCGGCAAAAAAGCGATCTATATCAACCGGCTGATGACGGAGAGCGTCGTCGATATGGCCGACGCGGAGGCGAAACCGCTCCTGGATGCGGTCTACGACCATTCGGAAAAGCCGGAATTCGTCTATGAGCATGTCTGGCAGGTGGGCGATCTGATATTGTGGGACAACCGCTGTTCCATGCACGGGCGCACCGATTTTTCCGAGACCGAGCGCCGGCTGATGCTGCGCACCACCGTCAGGGGCGAGAGCGCTCCGGCCTGAATTTTAAAGATTTTGCTGCTTGATCCAGCTTTCGGCGGCAAGGGCGTCGATGGCTTCGGTGAGGCGCGCGTTCACCATTTCGGTGCGCAACCGGGCGTCCTCGAATGCGCCGTTGATGCAGGCAAGCTCCAGCTCCCGGCAAGACCCGGCCAGGCGCGCGAAGCCGACCACGTTGGCGGTCGATTTCAGGGTATGGGCGGAGCGTTGAAATTCCTCGGCGTCGCCACCCTCGGCGGCGCGGCAGAGGGCATCGAATAGCTCCGGGCCCACCTGATTGAAATCGACCACGATATTGGCGGCCACCGCGTCGCCCAAATCGGAGCGCAGGCTGTCCAATCTGGCGGCATCGAGGATCGGCGCGGCGTCCGGATCTTCAGGCGCTTCGGGTGTGGGTGCTTCGGCCATTGGGGTTTCCGGCGCGCCGCCCGAAGTCATGGCGAACAGCACCGCCTCCAGATCATTGGGATTTATCGGTTTGGTCACGCAGGTGTTCATGCCGGCCTCGATGCAGCCATCCAGCTCGGTCTTGGTGGCCGCCGCGGTTACGCCGATTATCGGGATCGAGGCCAGCGGCTGATCCATCTGGCGGATCAGTTTGGTCGCGGTGATGCCGTCCATCACCGGCATATGGCGGTCCATCAGGATGGCATCGAACTGGGCGCCGGAGGCCAGCACCTCCAAGGCCGCCTCGCCATGGATTGCGGTTGTGACCGTATGGCCACGCTGGCTGAGCATGCCGAGGGCGACGTTGCGATTGATCTCGTTGTCTTCCACCAAAAGGACGTTCAGCGGTCTGGTGTTTTCGGTTTTGTCGAAGGTTCCGGGCGGATACAAATCCAGATCCTGGTCGCTGACAAATTCGCCTTCGCGCTTCGCCGGCGGCGTCGATAGCCAATCGATGGCCGCCGCCAAGACGTTCTCCTTGAACGGCTCATGAATGTTCAGCCCCGACAATTCCGGCGCCGCCAGCCGCAACCCGGTGCTGCCGATGCTTAAGATTCCCACATCGGCCCATTTCCTGTCGCCGGCAAGGGCTGCCAATACCGGCCGGCGCTGATCGCCGGCGATACGCGAGGAGAGCGTAATGATGTCAAAGCTGCGATATTCATCGGGCGCCGACGCGATGGCTTGGCTGGCGGCGGCGCTCGAGGCGGCGGTCTGCACGTCCAGCCCCCAAGCCCGCATTTGCCGGGCCATCAATACGCGCACCGGCTCGACCGGCTCCACCAGCATGATGCGCGGCCGGTTTTTCGGGCGCGCCCGCATCGGGCTGGAACCGGCGGCACCCGATACATCGCCGGCCGACAAGGTGATATTAAAGTGAAAGGTGGAGCCCACGCCGACGGTACTGTCGAGGGCTATTTCGCCGCCCAGCCGATCCGCCAGGAAACGGCAAATGGAAAGCCCAAGGCCGGTACCGCCATATTTGCGGGCAACCTCGACCGAGCCTTGTACATAGGGCGAAAACAGTTTTTGCCTTGCGTCTTCGGATATGCCCTCGCCGGTGTCGGAAACCGACATATTGAGAAAGGTCTTGCCGTAGCGCTCACCCCGGTTGGAGATGGCGATGGTAACGGCGCCCGATTGAGTAAATTTGATCGCGTTGGAAGCCAGGTTCAGCAATATCTGGCGCACCCGATTGGGATCGCCGACGAGCACCAGCGGCAGGCTGGTATCGACGAAGCTGGCGATCGCCAGATTTTGCTCCTTGGCCCTCGGCGCCATGACCGACACCACGTCTTCGACAATGCGCAGCGGCGAAAACGGAATATCCTCAATCTCCAGCTTGCCGGCCTCGAGCTTGGAGATGTCCAAAAGATCGTTCAGAATTTCGAGCAGCGATTCCCCGGAATGGACGATATCCTTGACCCGCGACAGATCCTCGCCGGCGACGTTGCCGCCGAGCAAAAGCCGCGCCATGCCGAGAACGCCGTTCATGGGCGTTCGCACCTCGTGGCTGACCATGGCCAGGAATTCGCTTTTGGCGCGGCTGGCTTCCTCGGCAAATTCCTTGGCGGTTTCCAGCTCCGCCGTCCGCCGCCTTATCTGACCGGCGAGCGAGCGGTTCCAGGTCAATACCGCCGCGATCATGGCGAGGCCCAACGCTGTGAAGGCGATGACCCAGAATTTGGTATCGGGAACGAACCCAGCGCGCGCCAGGGCGATCCATTTGCGGTTTATCTGGCGCCGCTCGTCGGGCGTAATCCGAACCAGGGCCTTGTTCAGGATACTGCGGAATATGGGCCAGTCGTTGCGCGACGCGATGGAGAGTTTGTAGGTATATCCGCTTTCGCCGGCCACCCGCAAATTGGTGATCGCCGCCTTTTCGATAAAGTGGCTGGCAACCGCATCGCTCACCACCATGGCATCGACAATGCCGAACGAAACTTTGCGAAGGCCGGTCAAGGTATCAGGAACCGGATCGATGTTAAGCCCGGGATAATTTTCGCTGAGATACTCATTGACCGCATATTGCGCAGTCACAGCCACCTTCATGCCCGCCAAATCCTTCATGGTCAGATTTCGGGAGACATTGTTGCGGACCACGATCAGGGCCGGGGATTCCACCAGCGGCGGGTAAAAATTCATGTATTTTTCACGGTCCGGCGTCCGCGAGACCAAGCCCCAAATATCGTTTTGGCGTTTTTTGGTTTTGCGGACCGATTCGCCCCAGCTTAGCGGCCGGATGATTTCAAAGCGTACATTAAGTTTCTTTTGCACCAGATCGATATAATCGGCGGCAATGCCTCTAAATTTGCCCTGCTCATCGAAAAATTCGAACGGCGGAAAGCTCGGGTCCGGCATAAAGCGGATTGTGGGGTGCTCATTTAGCCAGCTGCGTTCTTCCTCGCTCAGGATTTCCGAGCCCGCGATCACCGTCTTGGGCCCGGTGATCCATCGGTTGCGCAATTCCTTCATTTCGTCGGGACTGATTGCGTCCATACCCTTTTCCAGAATGGCCGCCAGGACGGGCAAGTCTTTGCGCACCGCGATCCGCAATTGATTGAAATCCTCGGAGCCCAGCTTCAATTCGCCCGACACCTGGAGACCGGTCAGCAATTCGCGCCCGAGAAGATAATTGATAACCGCCAGCTCGCCCACCGCCGCGTCCGCATCGCCGAACGCCACCGCCTTCATGGCTTCGAGAGAGTTGGTGACCAGATGCAGTTTGATGCGCGGAAAATTCTTGGTCAGAATTTCTTCTTGGAAAAAGCCACGGGGCACCGCCACGGTCTTGCCCACAAGGCTCTCAAGGTTTGAATAGGTCTCGCCCTTGCGGCTCAGGATCGAATTGGGGTTGGAGGCATAGGGCCGCGTATAGAGCAGGAACTTCTCGCGCTCCGGCGTGCGCACGATATTCAGCATGACGTCCAATTCGCCGCTTTGCATCAGCCCGAGAAATTTGTTCCAGGTGGGACCGGTGATGAATTCCACGCGGACGCCAATTTTGGCGGCCAGCAGGCGCATATAATCGATGGAGAAACCCTGCGCCCGCCCGGAGCTGAAGAAATTGAGCGGCGGAAAATCTTTTTCGTTGTGCACCCGGATCACCGGGTGATCGGCGAGCCATTGCCGCTCTTCCTTGGTCAGGATATCGGGAACATCGGCCGATACCTCCGCCGAGGGCGCGGTCAGCACGCCGACCGATGTCCAGCGCCGCTGGATCGCCCGCCGCTCGGCTTCCGATATGCGCGCCATGCCGGCATCGACATATTGCAGCAACGCCTTGTTGCCCTTGGTGACGGCAACATGCCACTTATTGCGGTAGAGCGGATTATCGAGGCTAAATCGGAATCCGTAGCCCAGCCCCACAGTACCCGACTTAACGGGATAAACACCTGAAGTGATTCATATTTTGAGATTCTCAGATCAACGAAAGTCTCTCCATATGCAAAGATTACTCACTCAGGCGTTATCCCTTTCATTAG
>Ga0114993_10001714_pt1 | contig 24986 bp, 21 predicted proteins | sample ArcticOcean_MG_C_FD_87042 | JGI IMG/M metagenome (GOLD analysis project Ga0114993, IMG submission 87042) | Marine microbial communities from western Arctic Ocean - ArcticOcean_MG_CB2_150 | ecosystem: Environmental > Aquatic > Marine > Oceanic | place: Arctic Ocean: Canada Basin | collected...
CAAGGGCCCGGCGCCGCCGAAGGCGATCATCGCGCAGTCGCGTGGGTCCGAGCCCCTGGCCACCGAAACCGCGCGCACGGAAAGCGACATGGCATTGTCGGTGATGCGGGCGATGCCGAGGGCGGCGTCGTTGGCGCTCAAACCAAGGGGGCCGGCGATCTTGCCGGCGACGGCGCGCTCCGCCAGCGCCCGGTCGAGCCCCATGCGCCCCGATAAAAAGCGCGCCCCGTTGAGCCTGTTCAGCAACAAATCCGCATCGGTAACCACCGGGTCCGCACCGCCCTTGCCGTAGCAGGCCGGACCCGGATCGGCGCCGGCGCTTTCCGGCCCAACATGGATGCCGCCATGGCCGTCCACCCAGGCGATGGAGCCGCCGCCGGCGCCGATCTCGATGATATCGACGACCGGGAGCTGCAACGGCTGGCCGCTGGCATAACCGCCGATATAATATTCTTCGTGGATGGCGGGCTGGCCATCCCGAAACATCGACGTCTTGGCCGTGGTGCCGCCCATGTCGAAGCCGATGCACTGATCAAAACCCAATATGCTGGCCAGATGGCCGGCGCCGATCATGCCGGCAACGGGCCCCGATTCCATCATCGATACCGGCTCGGTGCGCGCCTGATCCAAAGACATGGTGCCGCCGTTGGAACGCATGATCTGTACCTGGCCGGCGAATTTTCCTGCCTCCAGATGCGCGTCCAACCGATCCAAGTACCCCCGCACCCTCGGCCCCACATAGGCGTTGAGCGCCGTCGTCGACATGCGCTCATATTCCCGGTACTCGCGCAAAATGTCGGAAGATTGGGTAACGAAAATATCCGGGCAGGCGGCGGCCAAAATCTCTCCGGCGCGGGCTTCGTGGGCCGGGTTGGCGTGGGAATGCAGAAAACAGATGGCGATGGCTTCGACGCCGGCTTCGCTCAAGCGCCCGGCCAGAGCCGCAACCGCTTCCTCGTCCAACGCCGTCAACACCTCGCCCTTGGCGTTCAGCCGCTCGGCCACCTCGAACGACAGATGCCGGGCGATCAGCGGCTTCGGCCGGGTGAATTCCAAATTGAAGCCTTCCGGCCGGTTGGAGCGGCCAATGGCATAGACGTCGCGAAATCCTTCGGTGGTCAGCAATGCGGCGCGCGCGCCCTTCCTTTCCAGCACCGTATTGATGGCGATGGTGGAGCCGTGCAGAAACACTTCAACGGCGGCCAAATCGGTGCCCGCGTCTTCAAGGCAATTGGCGACCCCCTTGGCCGGATCATCGACCACGGTGGAAGTTTTGCCGGTGACGATCTCGCCGTCGCGAAGCCCCACCAGATCCGTAAATGTCCCGCCGATATCGACGCCGACTGATTGCACGCCGCTCGCTCCCCGATTGTTATTGAGGCCGTATTATAACGGCCGGTTTGGGAAGGCCAATCCCGCCTAGACAGAGAACCGCGTGCCGGCGTCGCCCGCTAGCGCGGCATCCAGGTTTTCCGGGTTGGTGATGACGCCGACGCCGCCGCCATGCCTTAGGTATTCGGTCATGGCTTCCACCTTGGGGCCCATGGAGCCGGCGTCGAACTGGTCATCGGCCAACAAGCGTTCGGCCTCGGCCAGGCTGACATCTGCCAGCCAGCTTTGCTTCGGCGTGCCCCAATTGAGCGCCACCTGTTCCACATCGGTGGAGATGATAAAGCGCTCGGCGCCCAAATTTGCCGCCAAAAGCGCCGAGGCCAAATCTTTGTCGATCACCGCCTCGACGCCCACCAGATAGTCCTTTTCGTTGGTCAGCACCGGAATGCCGCCGCCGCCGCAGGCGATGACCACAAAGCCTCCAGCCGCGAGCAGTCTTATCTGCGCCAACTCGATTATTTCCACCGGCTTGGGCGAGGGCACCACCCGGCGCCAGCCGCGCCCGGCGTCGTCCTTCACATCCCAGCCCAAATCGGCGGCGCGCTTTTTGGCGGTCGCCTCGTCCAGTTGTGGGCCGATCGGTTTGGTTGGATTTTCGAAGGCCGGATCATCGCCAGCCACCAGAACCTGGGTGACGACGGCGACGGCGCGCTTGTCCATATGGCGTTTGACGAATTCGTTATGCAAGGCGCGCTGGAACATGTAGCCGACGGCGCCCTGGATATCGGCGTCGGCATAATCCATGGGTACCGGCGCGATCTCGGCGATGGCCAGTTCCGAGCGGCGCAGGATATAACCAACCTGCGGGCCGCTGCCGTGGGTGATGACCACGTTCCAGCCGGCCTCGATCATATTGACGATATGTTTGACCGTGGCCACCGCCGCTTCGTATTGGTCGGGAATGGTCTGGCGGTCTTTACTGACAATCAAGGAATTGCCGCCGACGGCGATGACTACCGTGCCTTTTGTGTCGGCCATCAGCCGCCCGCCTTGTTGTCGGCGGCCCAGCGCACCGCTTTGGCAAAACATTCCATCGGCGCCCTGGTGATGCCGGCGCCGATCTGGCCGATGCCAGCCTCTTTGTGGGCGATGCCGGTATTGATGATCGGCAGGACCGATTGGTCGGCTACTTTACGCACATCGATTGCCGCCGCGGTGCCGCCGAAATTGAGCGCCGGCAGGGTCAGGGCGGGGTTGCGGCCCAAGGTGATTTGCTGCATTTCGCGGGAGCGCAGGATGGCGTCCGCCGGGGTGCCGCCGACGAACTGGACAATGGCCGGCGAGGCCGCCATGGCAAAGCCGCCAAGCCCGGCGGTTTCGGTAATGGCGCTGTCGCCGAGATCGGGCGCCGCGTCGGCCATGGAATAGCCGGGGAAATAGAGCCCGTCGACCACCGGCGCTTCTGCCGTAAACCATTGATCGCCGGCCCCCGATACGCGGATGCCAAATTCAACGCCGTTGCGGGACATGGCGGTTACTATGGTCGAACCCGCGATGCCATGCGCCGCATCGAGCATGGATTTGCAGCCCGCCATGGAGATGTTGAGGAAGAAATGATCGTTGCCGGCCATGAACTCGATGGCGGCGGCAATCTCCGCCTGATCGAGGCCGGAGCGCAGGGCCGCCGGGATCAACGCCTTGATCAGCAGCGAGGTGGCCGCCGCGTTGCGGTTATGAACCTCGTCGCCCATGTGCAGGGCCTGGGCCATGATGGTCTTGATGTCGATGCCGCCGAGCACGTCCAGCGCCGCGTCCATCACCCGGGCCAGCACATCCTGCATCCAGTTGAGCCGCTCCAGCACTTCGCCGTCGAAGGCGCCAAAGCGCAACACCCGGCCAAGACCTTCGTTGAGGGTGCAATAACTCATATTGCCGGAGCTGCTGTTCTTGACGATCCAGACCGGCATGGACGGGCTGATGATGCCGGCCATGGGGCCGACCGCATTATGATGATGGCAGGGGGCGAAGGTAACCTCGCCGCTGTCCGCCAGCGCCTGGGCAACCGCCTCGTCCGCCGCCCAGCCCTCATAGATGATGGCGCCGATGATGGCGCCCTTCACCGGGCCGCACATATCTTGCCAAGCCACGGGCGGGCCGGAATGGGTGATGGTGCGCTCGCCCATACCGGGCAGACAATCACCGGCGCGCCCGACGCCTTCCAAGATGGGCTGCGCCGCCAAATAATTGGCGAAGGCGGTCTCGTTGGCAGCGTCGATTTGGGCATCGTTGATCAACGCGGCGACGGCGGCCCCGGCATCCACATCACCGCCGGCGGGCGGGCGCCAATCGGTGCGGATGGCCTGGCCGCCGGCGCCGTCGATGGCATCGGCAAAGCTGCCCAAGCCCACATTGACGACGCTCAGATCGCTATGAAACAAATCGCTGCTCATGGGCCGCTCCCCACAATATCGGCGGCGAGGCGTGCGGCCTGGGCATTGGACGGTGTCAGCAGCACGCCGGCGCCTGTGAGCACTTCGGCTTGGCGGGCGGCGTTTTGCGGATCGGCATCGGTGCCGCAGACAAAGCCGACGAAATTAACCCAGCGGCCAGCCGCCTCGGCAATGTCTCTGGCCTCACCGATGGCGGCGGCCAGTTCGCCGGCCGGATCATCGTGGGAGCCGTAGCCGAGCACCACATCCAACAGGATCACCGCCGTCTCCGCGTCCGCCGCTTCCTGGACAATTCGCTCGCCCCGGAGGCGGTGATCGATCATCGGGTGCGGGCGGCCTCGGGTGAAGATGTCGTCGCCGAGATCGATAACCGTATGGCCCCGGCTTTGCCAGGGATCATCCAGCAGCCCATCGGGGTCCAGGGGCGATGACGACCAGATTGGCCCCAGCAACGGCTGCAAAATCAGCATAGTCTCATAGGCGAAAGTGCCGCCGCTATAAAGGGCGCGGATACTGCCCTGCGCGGGGCCGAGAGCGGCGCGCGCCTTGGCCACACCATCCGCGTCCAGATTGTGACGCGGCAAGTTTGCGATATCCGCCGTCTCGCCATTGGCGGCGGCAACCGCCAGATGCGCGGCCTCTTCCAGGGTGGCCGCGCCGCCGCCCGCGCCCAAAAAATTGATGACCACCGGTTTGCCGCAATTCTCTGCCATATCCATGAGGCGCTTGGCGACGTCCGCGTCCGGCGGCTTCGATATGAGCACGATCACCTCGGTCCCGGTATCCGCTGCCAGCATTTCCAATCCGCGCATCATGGCGCGCCCGCCGACCTCGGATTTCAAATCGCGCCCGCCGGTGCCGATGGCCTGGGAGATGCCGCCGCCCAGATCATCGATCAGGCAAGACACCTGCTGCAGCCCGGTGCCCGAAGCCGCCACCAGACCGATATTGCCCGGGCGCACCACATTGGCGAAACCGAGCGGCACGCCGTTGATAATGGCGGTGCCGCAGTCGGGCCCCATCACGAGGCGGCCCATTTCATCGCCCAAGGTTTTTAAGGCCACTTCGTCCGCAACCGAAACATTGTCCGAGAACAGCATCACGTCGAGGCCGAGGCGCAGCGCCTTCATGGCCTCGGCGCCCGCATATTCGCCGGGGCACGATATCAGCGCGAGGTTGGCCGCCGGCTGTGATGAAAGCGCGGCCTCAACAGAGTGCGGCAGGGCCGCCTCGCCGCCGCCTTCGCCGCCCGCATCCGGGGTATCATTGAGAGCGCTTTCGATAAAGTCGGCGCCGGCGGCAATCGCCGCATCATCGCCGCCCTGGATGACCAGCAATAGATCGTTGGGGCCCGCATCCGGCAACCCGTCCAGCAATCCGGCTTCGGCCAGCAGGGCGATATTGGCCTCGGTCGCCATGATCGCCGAGACCGCTTCGATACCGGGCAGCTCCGACGCTTCCGCCGACAGCCGCATCAGGGCAACCGAATCCCGGTACATGCCCGGGAATATCTTTTGTAATGCGCTCATCAGGCCGCCGCCCCCCTATCCGCCGCGAGATCGGGCCAGGCGAACCCATAGCCCGCCAGCAGACCCAAGATCATGGCTGTGCCTGATAGGTGGCCCAGTTTCAATACCGCGTCCGCCGCTGGCGCAGCGCCGTCGCTTGCCAGGGCTTGGGCCAGATCACAAACCGGCTGGTTGATCTGGCCGGCCGAGCTGTCCAGAATAAGCCAGCGGCTGACTTGGGTGGTGCGCGCCGCCCAGCCGGGCAGGTGCGGCGCCAATAGCGAGCCGCTCCCCGACCAATAGAGCGCGGCGGCCAGCCCGGCGATAAAATCGTCCCCCGCCGGCGTCAGGCCGGGCCCTAGCCCAACCAACGGATCGAGGGTTGCGATCAGCCGGCCTGGCGGCATGTCGCCAAAATTCTCCGGGTGCAGGCAAATCCGCAGACCGGGCCATTGTTTAAGCTCGCCAGCCATGGTCGTCCGGGTAGTTATATTATAAAGGCTTTGCCATGCCGCTTTGTTGGGGCGCCCGTCAGGCGCTTCGGCGAGCCAACTTTGGGCGCTGCGCAAATCAACGGTCAGCCCGCCGCCAAATCGCAATATACCGGCCCGGCAGGCGGCGGTCTCGCCGGGCACGGCGAATTCGGTGAACGCCCGCCCGCCAGGATCAACGCGGATGGTAGCCGGCGCGTTGGGCAGCTCGGTTGCCACCAGCGCCGCCAATCTGCCGCTATCGAGCCCAATATTGAGCGCACGGCCGAAAACGCTGTGAACGGTTCCGTGGAAATGCAACGGATCGATGCCGGGGCCTATGGAAAGCGCCCGGGCGCGCCCCATTGGCGCCGGCGAAACGGGCGAACCCGCCCGGCGGGGATTATCCCACCGGACGGGTCCGTTTGTCTCAATCAGGGTACTATGCAGTACCGGCGGCAACTACTCAGCTGCCTGCGGTTCCGCATCCATGGTGGCGAATGCGAAAAACAAGATCGCAACCAACCCATAGGAGAGCGCCATCGTCGGCGCCACTGACCAACCCACGGCGGAACCGTGGATGAAGCCGAAGAAGGCGAGGACGGCGGCGATGATCGAAGTGACGCCAGCCGCGCTTGGCTTGCGGTCGATCAGGAACACCACCATGGCGCCCCACAAAAGGCCGGTGACGACGGCGCCGCCGGCCAGCACTTCCATGCCTTGATAGAGGACGCCGTTCTGCGCCATCTTATCGAACCCGACCTGGGCGGCATTGGTGCCCGCCGCGCCAAGAGAGCCATCGATCTGCACCTTGGCCCAAGCCGCGAGGTTGGGAACCAGCGCCAGAATAATCGCCGGCGCGTGGCCTTTTGGCGTTGCCTGGAAGGCCTGGGCGCCGATCAGGGCCCCGATATAGAGAAGGATCGGGATGATCGCCACCACCGGAATAATCGATAGCAGCAACGGCACGATGGACAGCCATGTCAGCACCAGAACCATGACGCCGGTGGCCACCGAATAGCCGACCCGCCCGCCGATGGATTTCCAGCCCGGATGGCCGATATAAACGGCGTTGGCGAATGGGCTGCCAAGCAGCGTGCCGATCAGGCTGATGATGCCCTCGGCGCTGACCGCTTCGCGGACGCTGTATTCGTCGCCCGCAGCCGATGCGCTTTCCACATTATCCATGGCTTCGATGAAGTCATAGATGCCGAACGGAATGGCGGTCACCAGGACCAGGCCCAGAAACTCGCGCCCCGCCCAAAGATTGTCGAACTGGAACCAGGCGAAGGAGAAGCCGAGGCTGGCAACCGAGCCCGATACGCCGTCCGGGTTGACGTTGCCGAAACCCCAGTCGAACGCATAGGACAGCCACGCCAAAGCGGTGCCGACCGCAATGGCCAGCAGCCCGCCCGGAATTTTGCCCGGGAACTTCACGCCGCCATACCAGGCCGCGAAAATGATCGCCAGCGACACGAAGCCGATGATCGGTGTTTCCGCGATCTCGAACGCCGGGCGCATGGAAATGAAGGTGATGGAAATGCCCGCCAAGGTGCCGAGTAGCGCCGCCCTCGGCGTCAACCGCCGGATGGTGGGGGCGATAAAGGCGCAAAGGAACAGCATGATACCTTCGACAAACACCCAGATCATGCCGGCCTGCCAGGCCGTCTGCCAGGCGCCGGTGCTGGCCTTGATGGGCAGCATGATAGCGAAGACCACGAAGAACATGTGCGGCACGCTGGGCCCGGACGGCAGCGCGGTGACATCGCTGCGCCCTTCCTTTTCGCCGAGGCGGCGGGCCATCAACGCGTAATACATATTGCCCAGGAACAACATCAGTCCGATGGCGGGCAGGATGGTTCCAAACAGGGTTGCATCGGGAATACCGATGACGAATTTCAAAAGTCCGGTCAGAACCAGCAGGTTGACCAGAACGTTGGTGCCAAGTCCGAAGAAGCCGTTCCAATCGCCCGGCTCCCACCATGATACCTGTTTATCCATAACGAAAAGTCCCCTTGTTCAACGTAAGTACATTGCAAAAACGAAAAAGAATTTTGTTGGCGCGGACTTTATTGTCCGCTTGATATCAGGCCGCGACGCTTGCCGCCGACCGCAATGCGGATATTGCCGCCGATGACGTGCCGACCCAGCCGAATATTCCTCCTTGGGCCTTGATCATTTCCAGCGCGACGCGCTGAAATTCGGGAAAATAAGAGCCAACGCAATCTTCCAGCACCAGGCATTCGTAGCCCCGGTCGTTGGCTTCGCGCACGGTCGTGTGCACGCAAACTTCGGTGGTCACGCCGCAGACGATCAGGGTGCGAATGCCCTTGGCTTGCAAAATATCGCCAAGGTCCGTCGCATAAAACGCGCCCTTGCCGGGCTTGTCGATAACCGGCTCGCCGTCGATGGGCACCAGTTCGGGAATGATGTCGTGGCCTTCCTCGCCGCGTACCAAGATGCGGCCCATGGGGCCTTTATCGCCGATGCCTGTCTGCAAATGCCCGCGCGCCAGTTTGCTTGGCGGCGCGTCCGACAAATCGGGCACATGGCCTTCGCGGGTATGGAGCACGAACAATCCGGTCTCGCGGGCCGCGACCAGGACTTGGATGATGGGCGCGATGGCGCCGCGCAAAAGCGAGACATCATTGCCCAGCATCTCGCCAAAGCCGCCCGGCTCAACAAAATCCCGCTGCATATCGATGACAATAAGGGCCGTCGCCGCCGGATCGAATTCCAGCGCGTAGGGTTCAGCGTCAATAGTATGCTTTTGAGATGCCTCAGCGGACATAGCCGTTCCCCTCCTCCCCAGGAGGTGGAAACGGTACCACAATCCGCTGGTCAGGACCAAACTAAGAATTAAGCGCGGCCCCATGGCGCGGCTCAAACCTTGGCGCGGCTCAGCCCTTGGACGCCATATAGGTGCGCCAATCGCCAAATTCGGATATGTCCAAATGGTTTTCCTCGGCAACGGCTTGCGGGAAAAGGATGCCGTTGACGCTGGCGCCATCGGCCAAGGTCACCGGCCCGCAATAGAGGTTCGGCGGCTCGCCGTCTTCGACCTGTTTCCAGGTCTCGTCGCGCATGCGGTACATTTCGCCTCGGACCGCGACGCCGCCCGCATCGACGGCAAACATGCCGGGATGGATATCGCCGATGGAATACAACCGGTAAATCGGCGCCGTTACGAATTCTCCCATGAATTCAGCGTCTTGCAGGTTTTCCTGCAGCGCCAGACCGCGCATCAGCGTGCCGTTGACGAACAATTCAAATGCCATCGATTGGTGCCCCCAATGCTCCCAGCTTCTTATCCCGAATCCGCACCGGCCTGGCAATGCTCAATTTGCCTGACGCAGGCGTGATCGCCGGTTGCTTTCGGCGCGGCATGCCATCACCATGGCTGGGCAAATGTGGTGGCACAAATGAGGCAACGGCAATGGCGGAATCGGATGTGCAAAGGAAAGGCCCGGAAGGGCTGAATGTCCTCGGCGCGGCGGCCATGGCGGCGGGGATCGCGTCCGGCGAATTCACCTCGGAAGCGCTGGTCCTGGACTGTTTGGCGCGAATCGATGCTCGCGATGATGATATCCACGCCTGGGCATTTGTCGATGCGGAACTGGCATTGAGCCAAGCCCGCGCCCGCGACAGTGAAACGCCGGCGGGCCCGTTACACGGCGTTCCGGTAGGCATCAAAGATGTGCTCGACACCAAGGATATGCCGACCGAATACGGCTCGCACCTCTATCAGAGCAACCGGCCGGGCGGCGATACGGCGACGGTCGCGGCGCTCCGGGCCGCCGGCGCGGTGCTCCTCGGCAAGACCGTCACCACCGAGTTTGCCTGCCCGTTTCCAAGCGTCACCCGCAATCCCCATGATCTGGAGCGCACGCCCGGCGTTTCGTCCTCGGGCTCGGCCGCCGCCGTTGCCGATTTCATGGTGCCGCTGGCCAACGGCACGCAGACCGGCGGCTCGGTGATCCGCCCGGCGTCGCTCTGTGGGCTCTATGGGTTCAAGGCCAGCCTCAAAGGCCTCGACCGCACCGGCATCCGCCATTTGAAACCGTCCATCGATACCCTTGGTCTGTTTGCCCGGCATCTAGAGGATATCGGGCTGATGCGCGGCGCGCTTAACCGCGAGAGCGCCGCCCCGGCACCGTCCAAGGCGCCCCGCATCGGCGTCGCCCGCACCCATGTCTGGCCGCAAGCCAAGCCCGAAACCGTGGCCATGATCGAACAAGCCGCTGCGCGCCTCGCCGCCGCCGGTGCATCTGTCATCGATGTGGACCTGGCCGATGATTTCCGCGCCGTCATGGAGCGCTTCACCTATATTACGTCTTACGAGGGCGTGCGCGCCTCGGACGATTTCATCGCCGATCATCTGGACGAGATCAATTCCTGGTCGCGGGATGGTTATTTGTTCGGCAAATCCGTCAGCGATGCGGACTACCAAGCCGCCAAGGCGGAAGCGGCAAGGGTGCGCGGGCTTCTGGCCGGAATTTTTGGCGATTACGATATCCTGATCACCCCCGCCGCCACCGGCGAAGCGCCCAAGGACCTCACCGCAATCGAGGGCGGCGCCTTCAACGGGCTTTGGACCTTGATGTATGGGCCGTGCGTGACCTTGCCGGCTTATTCCGGGCCGAACGGCATGCCCGTCGGCTTGCAGCTTGTGGGGCCCGAAGGCAGCGATGCCGCCACATTGGCCTGGGCCGGCTGGTTGGACGAGGCGCTCGGATAATGAAAACCGTAATTGCTTGGGCTGCGGCGGCAATCGCCTTCACCGGGGCTGCCGAGGCCGCCACCGTGCAGCCGCACGAGGCGATTTACGAAATCACCGTCAAGGAGTGGCGCCTGCCCGGCGCGGTCACCAGCTATAAGGGCACGCAGATTCTGCGCCTGGAAAGCACCTGTAAGGCTTGGCGGCTTACCGGAGGCTTCGCCATCACGGCGCAATTGCAAGGGGGACGTAGTCTGCAGTTCGAATCCGATATCAACAGTTCCGAAGCCAAGGACGGCTCGCGCCTGACCTTCGATCACAAGACGCGCATGAACGGCAAGGATCTAGCCCCGATCCGCGGCGTTGCGTCGCGCCCCCACCCAGGCGCCGCAGGGCAAGTGCGGCTTAGCGTGCCGAAAGACCAGACCGTGGCCCTGCCGAAGGAGGCCCGCTTTCCGGTGCAATCGTTCCTGTGGGCCGCGCGCCAAGTGGAACAAGGCAAGCGCACCATGAACTATGTCCTGTTCGACGGCTCCGGCCCGGAGCCGATGCGCGTCTTTGAGCTGTTGACCGGAACCGCCGCCGCCATCCGCCCGCCGCCCAAGGGCGATACCCAACTGCTAAGCGGGGCATCGTGGCGCACGGTCGGATCGTACCACCGATATTCCGGTAACGCGGCCGAGCCGATAACCACGATCACCCAGGACGTCCACGACAACGGCGTCGGCAGCGCCATCACCTTTGATATCGGATTGGCCGTGGTGCAGCTGAAATTGCGCGCCATCCGCAAGCTGCCCGAACCGTCCTGTTGACCAGGCGCGCCCAATTGACCGATTTGTTCGAAACCGCCGTGCAAGCGGCGCAGCCGTCCCAGTGTCTGCCACCTTTTCTGAAACCCTTTGCCGGGCACGCCGGACGCTGCATCGTGATCGGCGCCGGCAAGGCATCGGCGGCCATGGCCGAGGCGGTGGAGGCCCACTGGCCGGGCCGTTTGGAAGGCCTGGTCATCACCCGCCACGGCTACGCCCGGCCCACCAAGTCCATCGAAATTGTCGAGGCCGATCATCCGGTGCCCGGCGCGGCCGGCGTAGCGGCAACCCGGCGCATGCTGAAGTTGGTCAGCGGCCTCGGCCCCGATGATCTGGTGATCTGCTTGTTGTCGGGGGGCGGCTCGGCGCTGCTGACCTTGCCGGCGGACGGCATATCTTTGGCCGCCAAGCAGGCGCTGACCGCGGCCCTGCTGGCCTCGGGCGCGCCCATCGGCGCTATGAACACGGTGCGCAAGCATATCTCGGCCATCAAGGGCGGGCGCCTCGCCGCAGCGTGCCGCCCGGCGTCACTGCTGAGCTTGGCCATCTCCGACGTGGCCGGCGACGATCTGTCGGTGATCGCGTCGGGCCCGACGGTACCCGATGCCAGCACATGCGCCGACGCCCTGGCGGTGCTCGAACATTATGGGATCGAAGCGCCCCAAGAGATCCTCAAGGCCTTGAACGAGACACCGAAGCCGGGCGATGCGGATTTTGCCGGAGACGACGCGATCATCATCGCCGATGCCAGGCGGGCGCTTACCGCCGCGGCGGCGCGGGCGCGGGCGGTGGGTTTGGAGCCGGTTATCCTAGGGCCCGCCTTGGAAGGCGAGGCGCGGGACATGGCGGCGGAGATGGCGGCCGGGCTGGATTCCTATTCGGCGCGGCCCCTGGTTTTGTTGTCCGGCGGCGAGGCCACGGTCACCCTGAAGGGCGACGGCAAGGGTGGCCCCAATACGGAGTTTCTGCTGGCCCTCGCCCTGGCCCTTGATGGGCGCGCCGAGGTGTGCGCCATCGCCTGCGATACCGACGGCATCGACGGCAGCGAAGACAATGCCGGCGCCTATATCGGGCCAGACACGTTGGCGCGGGCCCGGGCCCTGGGCCTCGATGGCGCCGCCATGCTCGCCAACAATGACGCCCACGGATTTTTCGCACCCCTTGGCGATTTGATCGTCACCGGGCCAACCTATACCAACGTCAATGATTTTCGTGCCATATTGCTAAGCTGATGCATAAGGAGGAAACCCATGCCCAAACAGATCGAACATATTCACTGGCCCGACGCGCCCGATATGTGGATGCCCTACGCCCCGGCCATCAAGGTGACTGGCGGCACCACCGTCTATTGCGCCGGGGTCACGGCGGCGCCGGTCTATCATCACCATCCGCACCGCCCGGAAGAGTTCGCCGACATGCCAACCGATATGGAAGGTCAGGCGCGGGCGACGCTGGAGAACCTGAAAAAAGGCCTCTCGGCGGTGGGCGCCACTTTCGATGATATTGTCACCGCCGACAGGTTCCTGACCGATATGGAACAGCAGGATATCTTGAACAAAGTCTGGATGGAATATTTCGGCGATTCCAAGCCGGCGACCACCACGGTTCAAATCGTCCGCCTGGCCACCGATCCGCGCTGCATGCTGGAGATTAACGCCATCGCGGTGATCGATTGATCATTTAAGTTTTCGCCGCTTCCAGTTCCGGCGCGCGGGCCAAGATCATGCGCGCGACGCCCAAAAAGGCGGCGAGGGCGATGACGGCGCTGATGCCGATCGGCAGACGGAAGCCGAGCCGCGTTGCTGCCCAGCCGACCGCCAGCGCGCCGAGGGCCGGGCCCGACACGCCAACGACGCCGGAAAAGCTGATGACCCGGGCGCGGTAATCGCCGACGACGGCGTTTTGCACCAGGGTCATATTCGACGAATGCGCCGCGATAAGACAAAAACCCACCGCGAACAAGGCGGTCATGGCGGCAATCAGATTGTCGGTCGCAACGAAGGCGAGCATCATCAGAATGGCGCCCGCCAGGGTTATCACATGGATGCGCACCAGCCCGGCGATGCGGCCCCGCTGGGCAATCCACAATCCGCCGCACATGGCGCCGGCGCCGGTGGACGCGGTCAGCAAGGCAAGACCTTCGGCGCCCATCCCGAAGACCTTGTCGGCCATGCCGGGCAGCATATCCATATAGGGTTGCAGGAATAACGCGGTGACCGCGCTTAGCATCATCAGCGAAAGAATGCCCCGGTCGCGGAAGGTGTAGCGGGCGCCTTCGATCAATTCACCGAACAGATCGAACTTGCGGGCGCCGTCGCTTTGTTTCTTTTCAAGGCGCAGCATAACGAACGACGTGGCGGCGATCAGCTCGCCGATTGTATAGGCGAAAAAGGCCGGCTTGATGCCCCACACCGATATGATCAGCCCGGCCAACGCCGGGCCAATGAAATTGCCGCCGTAATAGGTGGCGCTATTGACGCCGACCGCCGAGGAAAGGTGGCGGCGCTCCACCAGCGCGTGGACCATGGCCGAGCGGGCCGGCACGTTGAAGGCGCGCGAAAAGCCGGACAACATGGTGAGCGCCAGCAATGTGACCGGAATGATGGCATCGAAGGCGACCATCAGCGCGGTCACAAAAGCGATCATGGCGCCGATATAGGTGGCGGTCACAAGCTGCAACCGGTGGCCAAACCGGTCGGCGGTCACGCCGGCCAGGGGGCCGACGAGCACCATGGGCAGCATGCCGGCGGCGCCCATCAGGCCAAGCCAGGTCCCGGAATGGGTCAACTCCCAGGTGAGCCAGCCAAGCGCCATGCGGTTCACCCAGACGGTGATGTTGTGGACGAAATTGCCGGTCCAGAAGATGCGGAAATTGCGGCTGGAAAAGGCGTCCGTGATACCGCCAAGACCTAAAGATAGTGCCAATGGTATTGCTCTTTATTGTTGGGTTATCTGGCCTGCCAGGCGCCCTCTACTGCACCAGCTCGAACACCGGATAGTTAAATTCCTCATTCACCTTTTCCCAGGTGATGCGGACCTTGGCGCCGATCTTTAAATCTTCAAATTTGGCGCCGGCGATCTCGGCCATCATGCGCGGACCCTCAGCCAACTGGATGGAGCCGATCACGTACGGCTCGCGGCCACGAAATGCCGGCGGCGCCCGGCGGGTGACGGTGAACGAATAGACCGTGCCGTCGCCGGAGGCTTCGCGCCATTCGGTGTTGCGGCGTCCGGTATAGATGGAGTTGGGGCGCGGGAAGAACTGGTATTTGCCCGTATCCAGGCAATATTGCAGCATAAACTTCCTCTCCTTGGCGCCATCCCAGAATGGCTGTGAGAAGTTGGTGGGCACCGGCGCCGGGCGCGGCGGAATTTCTGTTTCGCTCATATCATTTGCTCCCTTTAAATCTCTAACCGGCTTCCAGGATCATCACGGTGGAACAGCTCCAATTCCTCAAATAAGGAATGGCGCCGATGCCGGTAACCATGGCGTTGGAGGCACTGGCCACCTGGCGCTCGCCGCCCTCGCCCATCAATTGGCGGACGGCTTCGACCAAATTGGTGCCGCCGCCGGCAAGCCCCGCCTGACCCGCCGAGATTTGTCCCCCCGACGTATTCAAAGGCAGATTGCCGGTATGGGTCAGGTCCGTATCCTTCACAAAGGCGGCGCCCTGGCCGCGCTCGCAAAAGCCGATATTTTCCATCTGCAGCATGACCGCGATAATGAAATCATCGTAGGGCTGGAACATATCCAAATCGTCCACGGTCATGCCGGCCTGGGCGAGGGCTTTCGGCCCAGCCACGCAATGACCGCTCTCCAGAATATCGGTGTCGGGATCGTTGACGCCGTGATTGTTACGCTCGCCATAGCCTATCGGGTGCACCATCTTGGCCATGCCGAGGGACTTGGCGCGCTCGGTGCTCATGACAATGACGCCGTTGCCGCCGTCGCAAGGCATGACGCAATCGAGCAAGCGCACCGGATCGGAAATCATGCGCGAGTTCAGATAGTCATCCTCGGTGATCGGCACCCGGAACTTCTCGAATGCGTTTTCGTTCATCACCGCATGGCCGCGCTGGGCAACGGCGATACGAGCCAAGGCGGTCAGATCGAGCCCATAGACCCCGTCATAACGGTTGGAGATAAAGCCGAAGGCGCCGGGCGGTCCCATCAGCCCCACTGGGTTCTGAAACTCCGGCTGCCAGCCGCGCGCATTGGAAAGGTTTGCCGTCGATTGGGAATCGGCGCCGAGCACGAAGACGATCTCGCACTGGCCGTCGCGGATCGCGGATGCCGCCCGCGCCACCGCGCCCAAGGGCGACGAGCCGCCGATATCCACCTGCTGGCACCAGTTCAACTCCATGCCGAGATAGTCGGAGACAACCACCGACCAGAACGGCGTCGACATGCCGGACATGGCGCTGCACACCGCGAAGCCGTCGATGGCGTCTTTTTCGAGGCCGGTCTGTTCCAGCAATCCGTCGAGAACTTCGCCGGCGAAATCAAACGGGCTGCGCCCGGTGTTCACATCGATCTTGGTTTCGGCATAGCCGACAATGGCGATATCTTTTTTTGCCACTTGGGTTTCCTCCGTCTTTCTTGATGTTAGCTCAGATAGTGCGGCCGGCTTCCTTCCAATAAGGATCGCGCAGCTCGCGTTTTATGATTTTGCCGGTGGGCGTCCGGGGCAGGCTCGCCGCGAACTCGATAATGCGCGGCACCTTGTAGTTGGCGAGGTGGGCGCGCAGATGGTCCTGCACGCCAGCAGCTCCCAGGCTCCAATCCGGCGCCGGCTCCACGAAGGCGATCAGCTTTTCGCCGAACTCGTCGTCGGGGATGCCGAACACGGCGCAATCATTGACCCCGGCCATTTGCGTCAAGGCCGCCTCGATCTCGGCCGGGTAGATATTGACGCCGCCGGAGATGACCATGTCGCGCTTGCGGTCGGATATGAACACATAGCCGTCTGCGTCGATATAGCCCATGTCGCCCATGGAATACATGCCGTCCATTTCGGCTTCGGCGCGGTCCGCATCGCGGCCCTTATATGTGAATTCGGCGCGCGCCGTGGAGCCGGTAAATATCTCGCCGACCGCGCCGGTGGGAACTTCGTTGCCGTCGTCGTCGACAATCTTGATGGTGGCGCCGGGCACAAGCCGGCCCGCCGTGCCGGGGCGCGCCAGCCAGTCTTCGGAGGTGCCGAGCACCGGCACGCCAAGCTCGGTGGAGCCGTAATATTCCCAGAACACCGGCCCCCACCAATCGATCATGGCGCGCTTGACCTCGGGCGGGCATGGCGCCGCGCCGTGGATAATATGTTCGATCGAGGAAATATCGTACTTGGCGCGCACCTCTGCGGCCAAATTGAGCATGCGCACGAACATGACCGGCACCATATGGGCGTTGGTGGCGCCGTATTTTTCCGTGAGGGCGAGGAACTCCTCCGCATCGAAGCGCGGCTGAATGATCAGGTCGGCATCCCAGGTGAGGCTTTGGCGCGCCTGCACATCCAGCGGCGAATGGTAACAGGGGCCGCACAGAAGCGAGACCATGCCGGCCCTCGGGCCAAACGTATTGGCGCCCAGCTTGGCCGCCATTTCCACCTGATCCGGCTTCAAGGGCTGCTTGACCACACCCTTGGGCCGCCCGGTGGTGCCCGATGTGTACATGATCGCCGGGCGCGGCGGCCGGTCGGGCGCATCCCAAGGCTCGAACCCTTCGATCCATTGGCCCCAATCGGTGCGGCCATCGGGCACGCTGCAGATGGCCGCATCGGCGCCATAGGCTTCTTGCAGATCCACCGCCGTCGGCACCACGAACACCGGGAGCCCGTCCGGTATGCCGGGTTCAACCTGGCCCAACAGGTCGGCGTGGACAATGAGCGCCTCGGCCTCGCAATCACCAAGGATATAACCGACCTCGTCGTCTTTCTGGTGCCAGTTGATGGCGACGATATAGGCGCCCAGAAAATCGGCCGCCATGCGCGCTTCCATATAGGCGAAATCATTGCGCAGAAAGACCGCGAACACGCCGCCGTTGTCGATGCCGAGGCTGTTCAGCGCCGTCGCGGCGCGCCGGGCGCGCACCTCCAGATCGGCCTTGTCGATGACCCGTTCCCCAGAAATGACCTTGCCGCTGCCGAACAATACCCCGTCCCCCTCGTCAGGTTGGCTTTGATTGAGCCGGAAGCTTAAAGTAATATTCCAAAGGCGCAATGGCCGAGGGGGAGAAATTCATTGGATCTACAGCGAGACACCGAGCATAATTTGCTGGCCGACAGCGCCGAGCGGATGCTATCGGAAAATTATGATTTCAGCACCCGCCATGGGAACCAGGCGGACCAGGGAGAGAACGCCGCCTGGGCCGATGACATGTGGCGCCAGTTTGCGCAATTGGGCTGGCTGGCCTTGCCGTTCGCCGAAGAAGACGGCGGCCTCGGCGCCGGCATGGTGGAAATCTCGATCCTCGCCGAAGCCTTCGGGCGCAACTTGGTGACCGAGCCTTATATGACCACGGTGGTTCTCTCGGGCGGGCTAATCGCCGCCATCGGAACGCCGGAGCAGCGCGCCGATACCCTGCCGGCCATCGGCGAAGGCACGTTGCGCCTAGCCTTCATGGGCGGCGGGTTAGGCGATATCTCGGTGGACGCGGCGCCAAGCGGTGATGGCTATAAATTGAGCGGCGCCCGCAAATCGGTGATCGACGCGCCCATGGCCGCCCGCCTTTTGGTGCCGGCGCGCATCGGCGATAGCGCCGGAATCTTCATGATCGATTGCGATGCAACCGGCGTCACCTTGCGCCCGCACCGCACCCTGGATGGCGGCCGCGCCGCCGATGTGGAGTTGACCGGCGTAAATGTAAGCCGCGCCCAATTGCTGGGCGGCTTGGAAGACGCATCGGACGCCTTGGGCGCCGCCATCGACAGGACCATCGCGGCCTTGTCCGCCGATGCGGCCGGCGCCATCGGAAAACTGGTGGAAGAGACCCTCGAATACACCAAAACCCGCGAGCAGTTCGGCCGGCCGATCTCCAAGTTCCAGGTATTGGCCCACCGGCTGGTGGCTATGAAGGTATCGGAAGAAGAAGCCCGCGCCGTCGCCACGCTGGCGGTTTTGTCGGCGGAGGCGCCCGCCAAAATGCGCCGGCGCGCCGTTTCCAGCGCCAAGTCCAAGGTCGGGCGATGCGCCCGCTTCGTTGGCCAGAACGCCATCCAGACCCACGGCGCCATCGGCACCACCGCCGATCTGACCATCGGCAACTACGTCAAGCGGCTGATGGTTTTTGAGGCCAGATACGGCAGCACCGCCCATCACGCCGAATTATATGCCGCCATCATCGCCGATCCCGACACCGCCGGCGCCGGTCTGTTGCTGTCGCCGGCGGCTTGAAATTCAGGGAGAATAAACCAGTGGATTTGAACCTAGCCGCCGAAGACGTCGCCTTCGCCAAAGAGGTGCGCGCCTTTATCGATACCAACCTGCCGGACGCCACACGCCGGGCCATGACTCTGACCACGGCGTTCCTGAACGAGCCGGAACTGGGTTATGAATGGCACAAGATACTGCATGAAAAAAATGGCTGGTCGGTGCCGTCCTGGCCCGATGAATGGGGCGGCCCCGGCTGGACGCCGGTGCAGAAATATATCTTCGATCTGGAAAGCGCCCGCGCCGGCACGCCGGTCTATAACGGCCAAGGCTCGCGCATGGTGGGCCCGGTGCTTATGCATTTCGGCACCCAAGAGCAAAAAGACAAATACCTGCCCAGCATCTGTTCCGGCGAGGACCATTGGTGCCAGGGCTATTCGGAGCCGGGCTCGGGCTCGGACTTGGCCTCCCTCAAGACCAAGGCGGTAGCCGACGGCGATGATTACATCATCAACGGCCAGAAAATCTGGACCTCGTTCGCGCACAAATCCAACCGCATGTTCGCCCTGGTGCGCACGTCATCCGAAGGCAAGCGCCAGGAAGGCATCACGTTCATCTTGCTGGACATGGACTTGCCCGGCATCACCATCCGCCCGATCATCGGCAATGGCGGCGACCACGAATTCAACGAAGTGTTTTTCGACGATGTGCGCGTGCCCCAGTCGGGCCGCGTCGGCGAGGAAAACAAGGGCTGGGACGTGGCCAAATTTTTGCTCGAGTTTGAGCGCGGCGGCGCCTTGGTGGCGGGCCGGGTGCGCGCCCAGTTCGCCAAGGTGGTGCGCCTGATCCGCGACCGGGGCTTGAGCAATGACGCCCATATCCGCGCCCGCATGGCCGAGATCGGCGCCGATCTGGACACCATGGAGATGGTCGATATTCGCGTCCTTTCCGATTTGCAATCGGGCGCCAATCCGGGCGCCATCTCCTCGATGCTGAAAATGCGCTGGTCCTCGATCCGCCAGGAGGTTTCCGAGCTGGCCCTCGACGCCGCCGGCGAGGATATCTTGAAATGGGAGCCCGAGCGCCCGCTCTATGATGCTCTGCAACTGCCCCCCGACGAGGAAGAGCTGCTCGGCATCGCACCCCGCTACCTGAATTTCCGCGCCTACACCATTTTGGGCGGCACCAACGAGATTCAGGCGGAGATATTGGGAAAACGGGTTTTGGATTTGTAAACGGGGATAGAAGACTTCATGGCAAAGCTGGATCACCAACGGGACCGCCAGGACAGCAACCCGCTGTTCGGGGCCAACAAACTGAAGCTCGGCACTTTCTCGACCAACCTGGAGGGCGGCGCCGCCGTGACCACCATCGACGGCACCCTAAAGGCCGACTGGCCGAGCACTTTGAATTTGGCCCAGATCGCCGACGCCATGGAATTCGAAGCCCTGGTGCCGGTGGGAAGATGGCGCGGTTTCGGCGGCGTCACCAATTTCAACGGCCCCGGTTTCGAATGTTTTTCCTGGGCCGCCGGCATCGGCGCCTCGACCAAAAACCCGGCGATCTTCGCGACCTCGCACGTGCCGACGATGCATCCGATCATGGCGGCCAAACAGGCGGCCACCATCGATCACATCACCGGCGGGCGCTTCGTGCTCAACGTCGTGACCGGATGGCACCGGGACGAGATCGAAATGTTCGGGCGCAATCTTTTGGAACATGACGAGCGCTATGACGCCGCCGTCGAGTGGCTGGAAATCATCGACCGATTGTGGACCGAGGATGAAGAGTTCGATTTCGACGGCAAATTCTATCAGATCAAAAAAGGCTATCTCGCGCCGAAGCCGATCCAGGCGCCGAGGCCCATGGTGATGAGTGCGGGCGGCTCGGACCGGGGCCGCCATTTTGCCGCCAAATATTCCGACGTGGCCTTTTGCGCGCCGAAATCGGGGGAATATGACGTCTTGAAAGAAATGGTCGCCAGTTACCGCGATCTCGCCCGCGATGAATATGACAACATAATCGATGTCTGGACCAACGCCTATGTGGTGGTGCGGGAAACCGAGCAGGAAGCCCGCGATTTCGTCCATCACTACACCCACGAAATGGGCGATTGGGAAGCGGTGACCAATCTGGTGGAGACCATGGGTCTCAACGCGGAGACCTTTACCGAGGACGAAATGCGCTACATGAAGGCCCATTTCATGGCCGGCTGGGGCGGTTTTCCCATCGTCGGCACCAAGGAACAGGTGGTTGATATCTTGAAGAATCTGAACGATATCGGCTTTGCCGGCGTCCTGCTCACCTGGCCCCAATACGAAGAGGGCATTTTGCAGTTTCAAGACGAGGTATTGCCGCTGATCAAGCAGGCCGGACTGCGCTAAAGCGGCAGGGGCCAAAATGGAGACAATCTGATGTCAGATAAACCCCAAGGCCTCGGCATGTTTCAATCGGTGCCGGGGGAATACGAAGCCTACAACGCCGCAACCACAAACGAATGTCCGGTGAGTGGGATGGCGGCGGATTTCAAGCCGTTCTCCGAAGAGTACCTTGCCGATCCGTACGTCTTTTTCCGCCGCGCCCGGGCCGAGGAGCCGGTCTTTTTCTCGGCCGAAATGGATGCCTGGGTGGTCATGAACTATGACGATATCGTCGCTATTTTTCAGGACCCGGAGACCTATTCCGCCGCCCTCGCCCGCCATCCGGTGACGCCGCTCTGTCCGGCCGCCGCCGAGGTTCGCGACACATTGCAAATCACCACCGAGCCATCCTTGGTGGACGAGGACCCGGGCACCCACCGGGACCACCGGCGCATCTTCGGCGACGCCTTTACGCCGAAGCGATTGGCCGAGATTGAGCCCCGCATCCGCGCCATCGTTGCCCGCTATATCGACCGCTTCATCGATGACGGCGAGGCCGATCTGGTCGCACAAATGCTGTACGAAGTGCCGGCGCTGGCCATCTTTATATTTCTCGGCGCCTCCGACGAGGACGCCGTTAAAGTCAAGATACTGGGCTCCAAGCGGGCGCTGGTAAATTGGGGCCGGCCCTCCGACCAAGAACAGGTCGAAATGATGGCGAACATGGGCGAGCATTGGGATTTCACCAAGCGTCTGGTGGATGCGGCGCTGGAAAATCCCGGCGACAATTACATGGGCGACATGGTGCGCATCTACCGCCACGATGCGTCAAAATTCACCATCAACTATCTTTATAAAGTGGCGTTTCTGATGATGTTCGCCGGCCACGAGACCACCACCCAGGCGTCCGCCAACGGCATCAAGGCGCTCTTGCAAGACCGGGCCGAATGGGAGGCCATCTGCGCTGACCGGAGTAAAATCGCCAACGCGGTGGAGGAAATTCTGCGCATCGATAGTTCCATCTTCGCCTGGCGGCGCATCGCCACCCGCGATACCGAGATCGCCGGCCACAAGGTGAAGGCCGGGCAAAAAATTCTGGTCATGCTGGGTTCGGGCAGCCACGACGATGCCATGTTCCCGAACGGCGCCAAGTTCGATCATGCGCGGCGCAACGCCAAGCGCAACCTGGCCTTCGGCCACGGCGCCCATTTCTGCATGGGCGCGCCCCTGGCCCGCCTGGAAATGAAGATTATCCTGGAGGAACTGACCCTTCGCCTGCCCCACATGCAGCTTAAGCCCGATCAGGATTGGGCGTACATCCCGACGCTGACATTCCGGGGCGTACAAAAGTTGCTGGTGGATTGGGACGCCACCGCCAATCCAAGGTAAGCCCGCCTTGTTCGCCATTGACCACATCGCCGTCGCCGCCGGCACGTTGGAAGACGGCGCCGCCTATGTGCAAGATGCCCTCGGCGTATCCCTGTCCCCGGGCGGCAAGCACAGGCAAATGGGAACCCACAATCGGCTTTTGCGCCTGGGCGAGGATTTGTTTCTCGAAGTCATCACCATTGATCCCGATGTGCCGCCGCCGCCGCGCCGCCGCTGGTTCGATCTTGATGGTTTCGGCAATGCTGCTCCCCGCATTCAGACTTGGATCGCCCGCACATTTGATTTGGACGCAGGCCTGGCCGCCGGGCCAAGCTCAGCGGGCAAGCCCTGCCAGGTGAGTCGGGGAGACATGCATTGGCGGATCGCGGTGCCGGATGATGGATCGATGGCCTACGGCGGCGCCTATCCGACGCTGATCCAATGGCCGCCCGGCCCGCATCCGGCAGCCAGCATGGCCGAGGCAGGCTGCGCGCTGGTGGCGCTGGAAATCGAACACCCGCAAGCGGCGGCTATCGCCAAATATCTCGGCCCGGATTTCGGCGATGAACGCCTGAAAATCAGCGCCGGCGTGCAAACCCGGTTTCGGGCATTGATCGAAACGCCAAACGGTGGCCGTACACTGGGGTAGACCCGATCTAATACTGCCCGTATTTGCGGCAGGCTTCGACCATGGCGACGACGCATTCGTATTTGGGTTAGTCCGGAATGCCGCAGGCAGGGTGCGCGCCGCCGGCGCGACCGATTATCTGGGAAACCAGTGCGGATATAGAAAAAACAGAATGTAGAATATGATCAGCGCCACCGTTGGAACGACCAGCATCAAGGCTTTTATTCGATATTGCATGGACAAGATCCCGTGCGTTTGCGTTGCCATAACCGCCGCCCCGCATGGCAGCCTTTGCTATATGATTTAGCGCCCCGTCAGCTTTCGACGATTTTGCGGTAGAGGTGCCAGGTTGTATGTCCGATGACCGGAAGAACCACGCACAGCCCGACAAAGAACGGCAACGAGCCGACCACCAGCGAGCCGGCGACAATGACGCCCCAAATCGCCATAATTATCGGATTGACGATGACCGCGCGGACCGATGTCCTGACCGCCACAATCACGCCGACATCGAGGTCCAAAAGCATCGGGAAGGAAATCACCGAGAAACTGAGCACGACGACCGCGAACACGAAGCCGACGCTGCAGCCGGTGATGATCATGGCAATGCCTTCCGGCGTGGTCAGCAGGGTCTTGGCAAATCCGATATACGATTCGGGCACGCTTGTTCCGAAATTCTGCTCGTAGATCGCCTGCGCCACGAACACCCAAATTAAATAGATGATGGTCAGCAGGACGCCGAGATTGACGATGGCGTTGATCGAATGGGATTTGAAAACCAAAAAGGCATTGGTGCGCGCCGTAAAGCGGCCAAATTCCCGGCGCCGGCTTAATTCATAGGTGCCGATAGCGGCCAGCGGCCCCAAAAGAGTGTACCCGGCCAGCAGCGGAAATATGAACGGCAGCAAATCCAGCTCGCCATAAAAGCCGACGATGCCGAAAGTGACGACCGGATAGATGATCGCCAGATAAAAGAAGTGGGTCGGCATGGCGTTGAAATCGGAGAACCCCTTGGCGATGGCATCAATCAGGTCGGCGATGCCGATCTGGCGTACACCCGGATGGTCGCTGCGCATCTGGCGCGCGGTCAGGGGAACATTTGCAGTCGTCATTGCCTTACCTCCGGAACCTGAATTTGGGGGACGCGCCGCCAAGGTTGGCATCGCTTCGTTGCCGTCATCACCTAAGCGGAAACACATCCCATCAAACACTTCGAATTGCCGTAACTATAATGCAGATATTTTTTTCGCACAATTGACTCTCACATTCAAATAAATATAGTGGGCAGATCGCATTGAGCGAATTCGATTAAAGCTGACTTGGAAATTTATTGGCCGATTTGGGCGGGGGGGTTCCAACATCCGGTTTATATAATCGCTTTGTTGATCCTGTTGGATTTCGCGTTTGAAACCGCCGATTCGCAAACGACATTTTGACTGGAAATCAAACAATAAAATAATCCGCAAAATTATGGACAGACCCGCCAGATAGAGCCATAAATACGTTTCTATCGTTGAATTCTCAGGTTTCATCTCCCATAGAGTCGCTGGAAAGGCGAATGCAGAATGTTGATCGCTGTTGTATTGGTAATAATTGCAATTGGTTCCGTTGTTTTTCACATCTGGAGCCCGTGGTGGTTTACGCCGCTGGCCTCCAACTGGGGCTCCCTGGATGAGGCTATCGTCATCACCTTTTGGATTACCGGTGTCGCCTATGTCATTGTCATCTTGTTCATGGCCTATTGCCTTTGGCGGTACCGCTACAAAAAAGAACGGCGCGCCGATTACGAGCCGGAAAACCCAAAAATGGAATGGTGGCTTTCCATCGTGACTGCGGTCGGCGTCGTCGGCTTGCTGACCCCGGGTCTGATAGCCTGGAACGATTTCGTCACGGTCCCCAAAAACGTGATCGAGGTCGAGGTGTTCGGCAAGCAATGGGATTGGAGCTATCGGCTGCCCGGCAAGGACGGCAAGCTGGGC
>Ga0114993_10001718_pt1 | contig 24954 bp, 23 predicted proteins | sample ArcticOcean_MG_C_FD_87042 | JGI IMG/M metagenome (GOLD analysis project Ga0114993, IMG submission 87042) | Marine microbial communities from western Arctic Ocean - ArcticOcean_MG_CB2_150 | ecosystem: Environmental > Aquatic > Marine > Oceanic | place: Arctic Ocean: Canada Basin | collected...
GTCTTCTCAATGACATCCAGTTCGTAGGCTAGGCGCTGATGTGCCTCTGGCGACGGATTTGTATAGCGTCTGTTCAATCCTTCGTAGCAGAGTTTTGACAGGTATTCTCCTGCGCTCATATTTCCAGGGGACTTGTATTCTGGTAGGCGGGTTTGGCTGAAGTCCAATTCCAAGTCACACATATCAGCTATAGACTGTGTGGCGGCTATGGCTTGTGGGAGATCTGAGAACAGTTCTTCCATCTCCGAGGTGCTTTTGAGGTAATAGGAGTCATCGGACATCTTGAGGCGCTTATCGTCATAGATATTGGTGTTGGTATGGATGCATATCAGGATGTCCTGGAAAGGAGCGTCTTCTTGGTGTATGTAATGGGAATCGTTTGTGGCAACAAGTGGAATACCAGTTGCTTTACTCAATTCCAGAAGAGCGTCATTTACTTTGTTTTGGTCTGGAATATTCCCATGTCGTTGTAACTCCAAGAAGAAGTTACCGTCGAATATATTGTGGTACCAGAGTGCTGTTTCCTTGGCTTCCTCGATCCGTCCCTCAAGGAGTTGACGTGGCACTTCTGCAGAGAGACATCCGGAAAGGGCTATCAGCCCTCCGCTGTACTGTTGTAATAACTCTCTATCGACGCGGGGTTTGTAGTAAAAACCTTCGAGGTGTGCTTTGGATGAAAGCTGGAGAAGGTTACGGTATCCCTCCATATTGCGTGCCAGTAGAAGAAGGTGGTATGGATTCTTGTCCGCTGGCGTTTTGGAATGACGGCTCTCCGGAGCAAGATAGGATTCCAGCCCAATAATGGGTTTTATGCCTGCTTCTTTGCACGCTGTGTAGAATTCTATGGCGCCGTAAAGCCCACCGTGGTCTGTGATTGACAGCGCTTCCATTCCCAATTCTTTGGCGCGTTGCACCATTGGTGCAATCCTGCTGAGGCCGTCCAAGAGGCTATATTCGGTATGGTTATGGAGATGTGTAAACAATATGTCTCCGGGGGGTATTTCCGCAATTATAGCATTCGCGAAGTCGTGTGCCACAAGATGTTGGGGTGCATTTTTATGCAAGTATTGCAGATAATCATTTGTAATACTTGCTCATGGCCGTGAGCTGGAGCGTATTTTATACATCGAGAAGATACAGATGTGAGCTTGCTGAAACGCACTGGCGCAGTGCATGGTAGGTGAGTCAGTCTCTTTTGGCTGGCTTATCTTCCTCTGTAAACCGGCGGGCGCTTTTCTAGGAAAGAATTGACAGATTCTATAGAGTCTTCACTGCTTCCGAGAATTATGTTTGAGGCGCTCTCTTTTTCCAGTACGCCGAACAAGTCTTCGTCATTGTCGTAGAGAATCTCCCGTGTGGAGCGGACACATAGAGGAGGGTTAGAGGCAATGATGTTGGCCAATTCCATAGCTTCTTCCATAAGTCTGTCCGCCGGGACAACCCTATTTACCAACCCCTTCTCCAATGCCCAACTGGCATCGTATATGTTACCGGTTAGAGCCATCTCCATGGCGATTCCAAGTCCGACTAGGCGTTGCAGAGTATATGACGATCCTGCATCAGGGACAAAGGAGCGTTTGATGAAAATACAGGAGAAGCTGGCTTCCTCAGAAGCTAGCCGAATATCGCTTGCCAGGGCGATGGCTAGCCCAGCACCAGCAGCTACACCATTTATTGCTGCGATAACCGGTTGTTGATTGCGCCGGATATGGTAACTCAGTGCATTGAGTGAGGATTCACGGATGTTATCAGAGGGAGCTTCTGGTTTTTCCAATAACTCGTTGACGTCCGCTCCAGAGCAAAACCCACGTCCGGAACCTGTCAGTATTACAACACGGACGTTGTTTTCTTTAGATAACTCGTCGAGAGCCGCATGCAATTCTGCGGTCATGCGTGAATTGAGAGCATTCAACTTCTCTGGTCTGCTTAGAGTAATGGTAGCAATATGACCAGTACGCTCTGTCTTCAACATATCATAACGAATGATTGCCATACTTGCATTTCTCCTCAAAAATATGTAAATGCGGGTAACTATTCTTCATGAAAGAATAGCGTGGTGAACAATCAATCTAAGTCTGTCCATGCTCATTCTTGCTCAATCTCGTAGCCGAGTTTCTCCAGCTCAGACTGTAAAGTGGCAAGCCAGTCTTCCAATAGAACTGATTCCGGTACAACTATCTCAACGTCTCCAGTGGACAGTTTTCGTACGATTCCTGGGTCTTCCTTGCCAAGAGGGACTGAAATGCTTTCTCTGTCGATTCCCATGGCATCCGTTACATCGAAGATTAGGCTCATATCGCGCATTCCTATGATACTTTCATCCATTGCTAATTACTCTCTATTCTCTCGAAAGTCTCAGACCACGATTATCTTATACCGTGGTCGTGGTAAAGATAACATCCTGAGTTGCGAGTTGCTCAGACATTCAATGAACTTACTGAATGATATCTTAGATGGCGTAGCCATTGAGCGTCAACATAGGGATGAGTCTTATGTCTTGCAGCAGCCCTTTTTCGGTATTAGTATATCGTTATATTGTATGCTCTAGTTTAATATGAAGAATAGCACTCGTAGTGCTATTCAATCCCTTGGTTCACAGGCATGTGGCAAAGATATTTTTTAGAAACGATAGCCTCGCAATTGGTTATAATGCATCGAGAGAAAAAGCAACTCGGGCAGTTACTAAACAGGCCGAGCTCTGCACGGATGGCGAGATGAGGAGGATGCCCTGAAAATAGGATATTTAAACTGCATCGGTGGCGCGAGCGGAGACATGCTCCTTGGTGCGCTGGTCGATTCAGGTTTGTCTCTTCAGGAACTGCGTGTGGAGCTTTCAAAGCTTCCAATTAAAGGATATTCCATAGAGGCGCAAGCTGCCGAACGCGGAGTTGTTAGAGGCACTCATGTTACTGTAGATTTGGGTCCAGATGGCAAAAAAATTCATACTATTCATGACTTCATAGGTATGGTTCAGTCTAGTTCATTGTCAGATACAATTAAGGAAAAGGCATGTGAGGTGATGAGGCGGTTAGAGGCCGCTGAGGCTAGGGTACATGGTGAGAGCCATGAACTGCAGGAGCTTGGTGAGATAGATACAATCATAGATGTGGTTGGAGTGGTGGCTGGCTTTGAGGCTCTTGGAATAGATCGCTTGTACTCTTCTCCACTACCCAGTGGATGGGGCGTTGTTTCTTCGAGAAAAGGCGCTCTACCTGTGCCAGTTCCTGCGACGATGCAACTTATTACAATGGGCAATGCACGGGTGGTTCCTCCGAAAGGACCATATCTTATGGCCGGTGAGCTTGTTACCCCTACAGGTGCGGCACTGATCACTACGTTGGCATCCTTTGATGCTCCCATGTTGACCGTGGAGCGCATGGGATACGGTGTGGGTTCGAAGGACATGCCGGAGATACCAAATGTTCTGGCGTTGTGGATAGGAGAGACAGATGACGCTGAAACTCTGGGGCAGGTTTTGCTTCTTGAGACCAATATAGACGATATGACTCCGGAAGTTCTTGGGTACGTACAGGAGAAACTTCTTCAGCATGGCGCCCTGGATGTGTGGTTCACACACATCCAGATGAAGAAAAACAGGCCAGCAATTGCATTGAGTGTTATCTGCCGTCCATTTCTGGAATCGGCACTTATAAAGGTGATAATGACAGAGACTTCTACTCTGGGTGTGAGAGTCCACTCTTTGAAGAGGCACGAGGCCGAACGAGAGGTCATTACATTGGATACATCCCTGGGTCAGGCGCGGGTTAAAGTGAAGAAACTAGAGGGTAAAATAACGAGCCTTTCACCGGAATTTGAGGACTGCAAGGAAATAGCAGAGCGAAATGGACTGCCGTTGCAGGAAGTATACCGCCTGGTGGAGAGGGACGCCCGGATCAATCTTGGTATTGGCCGAAATTTGCTTGAATGATTTTGAATAACTTGAAAAACATGAGTAATGTCATCGTTTGTAAAAAGAATCGACTGTTTTCAGGTTCAGGAGGTTGTACTGATGGATTTTTCACGCTCGTCTAAATTCTTTGATGAGGCTCAGCGCTATATCCCTGGTGGCGTGAATAGTCCTGTACGCTCATTCAAATCCGTCGGGGGCGTGCCTTTGTTCATACAAAAAGGCCAGGGCTCTCACATATGGGATGTGGATGGCAACGAATTTATAGATTATGTGGGTTCGTGGGGGCCTCTTATCTTAGGACATGCTCATCAGGACGTGCTGAAAGCACTTGGGTCGGTTATGGAAAACGGTTTGAGTTTTGGAGCTCCAACAGAAGGAGAAATCAAGCTGGCACTGATGATTGTTGATGCTTTTCCATCTATAGATATGGTGAGACTGGTTAGTTCTGGGACCGAAGCCACAATGAGTGCCATTCGTGTAGCCAGAGCATTTACTGGACGAAACAAGATAATCAAGTTTGCCGGGTGCTATCACGGCCATACGGATGGCCTGTTGGTTGAGGCAGGCTCTGGTGGAGCCACATACAGTATTCCAAACAGCGCCGGTGTGCCTGCTAGCTACGCTCAGGAAACCCTTGTTGCCGATTATAATGATATCTCCTCGGTGGAGAAACTATTTGAAGCTCATCATGGGGATATTGCCGCGGTTATCCTTGAGCCTGTGGCCGGGAACATGGGAGTTGTACTTCCAATCGACGGATTTTTGGCAGACTTGAGAGAGCTAACCAGAAATCATGGGGCGCTGCTGATTTTCGACGAAGTGATAACTGGGTTCAGGGTTGCCTATGGAGGTGCGCAGACACTGTATGGAATTACTCCTGACCTGACTTGCTTGGGAAAGATTATAGGTGGAGGTCTGCCGGTGGGAGCATATGGTGGGAGGAAAGAGATCATGGAAGTGGTGGCTCCTCTTGGTTCTATGTATCAGGCAGGCACCCTCTCTGGTAACCCCCTTGCGGTAACTGCTGGCATTGCAACTCTCAACACGCTGTCTAAGCCTGGGACATACGAGCGATTGGAATCAATGGCTTCAAGATTTACAGAAGGCCTCTCGTCAGTTGCAAAAACAGCGAATGTGCCATTGACGATCAACCGAGTAGGTTCGTTGATGACTGCTTTCTTTGCCAATGGGCCCGTGGAGGGATGGGCTGATGTAACAAACACCAACAAAAACAGGTACTCAACATTCTTTCACCATATGCTTGAAGGTGGTGTGTACTTGGCTCCATCGGCATTTGAGGCCGCATTTGTATCCACAACTCACAGCAATGAAGATATAGACCGCACTGTGACGGTGGCTGAGTCTGCCTTTGGAAAACTATAGACCTTGGAATAGCACGGAGATTTCATAAAACTACCGTTGGGGAATTATTTAGGAGGTGAGTCTTGAACGAGATTTTGGCGTTAGATGATTTGAAGACGATAGATGCTTGGAGAGCATCGATCTCGGAGTTTATTGCTACCTTTTGTTTTGTCTTTATAGGTGTTGGAGCTGTGGTTAGCTCAGGAATATTCCTTGGTTCTGATGGTGTGGTTACTCTGAGTCAAATGCTGGTCATAGCTGTGGCTCACGGCTTTGCCATTACCATAATGGTTGCTGCTACCGGCATGATTTCAGGTGGGCACCTCAACCCGGCGGTAACATTCTCCGCTGTCTTGACTCGTAAGATGGGCGCTGCTAAGGGTGGCATGTATGTGATTGCCCAAATATTAGGTGCTACACTGGCAGCCCTGCTTGTCAAAGCTGTAATTCCCGATGCTATGGAGGGAGGACTTGGTACGCATGCTCTTGGAACCGGTATCAGCGCCTGGGCTGGAGTGGCTATTGAGATGGTCCTGACCTTCATTCTAGTCTTCGTGATATTCGCAACGGCTGTGGACTCCCGCGGTCCTAGCATCATAGCTCCAATAGCCATAGGTATGACTGTGCTGGTGGAAATCCTTGTGGGATTGCCTTTGACAGGAGCTTCTATGAATCCAGCTCGAACTCTTGGCCCGGCTTTGGTCACTGGACAGTTGGCAGACAACTGGGTTTTCTGGATAGGCCCTCTCAGCGGTGGCGCTATTGCAGCCTTGACGTATGAGTACGTTTTCCTGAGAGCACGCAGTTAGGAAGATTTTCAGGTAGAACATTCCTAGAGGTAAGATGTATGCAACTGGCATTCTTTGTCGGAGTTGGAGGCTTTCTAGGCGCAATCCTCAGATATTTCATGAGTGGTTGGGTGCAGGACATCCTAGGAAAGCCATATTGGCCGTACGGCACTCTTGCCGTCAACGTCTTGGGATGTTTGCTGTTAGGATTCCTCGTTGGATTGGTAGAGGTGAGGAACGTCTTCAGCCCAGAAGTGAGGTCGTTGCTCTTCATCGGCGTGTTGGGTGGTTTTACGACATTCTCTACATTTGGAGTAGAAACGTCGACTCTTTTGCGGGACGGAGCTCTTACGAGTGCCGCTGCAAATATCTTTCTGCAGGTTGTGCTCGGAGTAGGGGCTGCAATGATGGGCTACTATCTATCACATCTGACGTGAGTTGAAAGATTACGCTGTCTGATGAATAACAATAAGGGCCGCATCACTATTTTAGTGATGCGGCCCTTGGTTACGCTGAGAGGTGTAAATGGGGGTAAACCAACGTAACAAAACTCTTGTAAATGCTGGACTTTGTGTAAACGGCTATAAATAGGAATCACAGCCGTTGAGGACAAATTGCGGACAAGCTTAAAAGGGGGGGTGGCAGGTCAAAGGTTTGGCCCGCAGCCTCTACTGGTGGGGGGTACTCTTATACGAAATCTCTGGAAAAACGGAAGATTTATCTCAGCGACTGAAACAGCTAGATAACACCAGTATGCCTCTTCCATTTGAGTGTATTCACACAATAGAGGTTAATAACTCTTCCAAGGTGGATCACTTGTTACATGACGCTTTTGCTGATCTTCGCACACGATGATTCGGTAGATAACAAGCTACCTCCTCATAACATCTCGCATAAAAACCTATCGCGTGAGCCAACAACAAAGTTGGCTAGTCTGATTTATTCTCAGGAGAGCAATCAAACCAGTAATAATCCACACAGTGAAACATATCACGATCCTCCAGTGGTTGATAAGATTCGTCGCTGCGGATCTTAAATTTCAAATCTAGTTCACTCCAAAACTATCGCTCAATACAGCCGTCCTGTAAGCAAATATCTCCGAAATCCGATTTCTTACGAAGATTTTATCTGCAAAATCTCCTATCAAACCGAAGCCGATATCGTAATGCACGATGTCCTGCATTAACACACCGTTTTCAGTCTCATGGAAATGGTGTTGATGATGCCAAAATCGGTAGGGACCGAAACGCTGTTCATCAACAAACATCCGTCGATCAAGATAGTGCGTAATCTCAGTGACCCAGGTAAGAGGAATAGAAAACATTGGTCTCACCTGATGAACAATAATCTGCCCAGCGTATGTTTCATGCGCAGTCTCATTGATCACCTTGAAACCCATATCCGGCGGTGTCATATCTTTGAGATTATGGGGGTCAGAAAAAAATGCCCACGCCTCATCCAGCCCTACTGCGAGTTCAAGGTCCCCAGCAAATCGATGTAAAGTCAACTCAACACCTCCACCAATGAATTAATTTTGTCCAAAGAACTCCTTAAGTGTAGGCTCGATCAGCGGCGGCTCACATTGATAGCCACGTTATTCTAGTCGCATCGAATTCATGTATGCGGCTTGCAGTATCTTTAGGCCTCTCGGTATTCGCCCTCTACCGTGTCTTCCGGCGGCGGTTCCGATGTCTCTCCTTCAGCATCGGTTGGGGAGACAGGTGGTTCATCTGCTTGACTGTACACAGCTTGGCCAACCTTTTGCAGGGATGTTTGAAGGTCTTGCATCTTCTGGTTTATCAGAGCGATATCTTGACCCTGTAGCGCTTCTCTAAGTTGAGCAATTGTTCCCTCAAGCTCTTCTTTTAAGTCGGTAGGAACCTTATCTGCGTTATCCGAGAGCAACTTCTCAGCATTGTACGCTCCGCTCTCTGCCATATTGCGGTCATCTATTTCCTCTTTGCGTTGCCGATCTTCATCTGAGTATCTGGCAGCATCTTCCACGAATTTGGCTATCTCTTCCTTGCTCAAACCTGATCTATCTATGGTTATTCGCTGCTCTTTGCTTGTGGCCTTGTCTTTGGCAGACACGTTGATGATACCGTTGGCATCTATGTCGAATGTGACTTCTATCTGTGGGATACCTCTTGGGGCAGGAAGGATACCGTCAAGCATGAATTTTCCAATTGTATTGTTATCTGCTGCCATTGGCCGCTCTCCCTGTAGGACGTGGATTTCCACACTGGTCTGTCCGTCTGCTGCTGTTGTGAAGGCCATGGTTGTGGCGGTTGGAATGGTGGTGTTTCGAGTAATAAGAGGTGTTGTCACATTGCCTAATGTCTCAATGCCAAGGGTCAGGGGAGTCACGTCAAGGAGAAGAATATCGGTCACGTCACCTTGGAGCACTCCCGCCTGAATGGCGGCTCCGGCAGCTACCACCTCGTCAGGGTTGACTCCTTTGTGAGGCTCCTTGTTGAAGAGTTGCTTTGCTTTTTCAAGCACGGCTGGCATACGTGTCATGCCACCAACCATAACGACTTCGCCTATCTGCTCGAGTGTAAATCCGGAATCTGCTAGGGCCTGTTTGCACGGGCCCACCGTGCGTTCTATTAGGTCGTCAACCATCTGCTCAAGTTTGGCGCGCGTTAAGTTCATTGACAGGTGCTTTGGTCCAGAGGCATCGGCTGTTATGAATGGTAGGTTTATTTCCGTTTGCATCACGTTGGAAAGTTCCATCTTGGCCTTCTCAGCAGACTCCTTGAGGCGCTGTATGGCCATGGGGTCCTGCTTCAGGTCTATGCCTTGATCACGCTTGAATTCTTCGCAAATCCAGTCGATAATCCGCTCATCGAAGTCATCACCACCAAGTAGAGTATCACCGTTTGTGGCTTTGACCTCGAAAACTCCATCTCCTATCTGAAGGATGGACACATCGAATGTGCCTCCACCTAGGTCGTATACAGCAATGATTTGATCAGTGTTCTTATCCAGGCCATAGGCCATGGCCGCCGCTGTTGGTTCGTTTATGATGCGTAGCACTTCAAGGCCAGCAATTGCGCCAGCGTCCTTGGTGGCCTGTCTCTGGCTGTCGTTGAAATAGGCAGGTACAGTGATTACCGCCTGTGTTATCTTCTCGCCTAGCTTGGCCTCGGCATCCTGCTTGAGTTTTTGCAGGATCATGGCCGAGATTGCCTGTGGAGAGTAGTTTTCACCCCCCATGACAACCTCATTGTCTCCTTTAGAAGCCTTGACCACTTTATAGGGCAATCGCTTCAGGATGTCCTGTATCTCAGGGTCATCGTTTCTGCGGCCCATTAGTCGTTTGATGGAAGATACGGTGTTTGCAGGATTGGTGCTGGACTGACGCTTGGCGCTGACTCCGGCGTAACGTTCGCCAGTGGTGGAATGTATGGCCACCACTGAGGGGGTAATGCGAGCACCTTCACTGTTTTCTAATACCTGAGCTTCGCCAACCTCAATAACTGCTACACATGAGTTGGTTGTTCCCAGGTCTATTCCCAATACCTTTGGCATTATTTTATCTCCTTCTCTGTGGAATCCGATGTCTCTTCATGAGAGGATTCCTGTTCTTTTCTTTTTGAGACCGTTACCTGTGCCGGTCTAAGCACCCATCCGTGGAGCTTGTATCCCTCTCGTACTATGGACATGACTTTTCCATCTTCATTGTCTTCACTCTCTTCGTAAAAAACCGACTCGTGCTCTAGAGGATCAAAAGTCTTATTCAGAGCTTCTATTTGAGTGACTCCGAAAACCTCCATGACACCTTTTAGATTGCGGTATACCAACTCCATTCCTGCTATCCAGGGATTTAGGGCATCTTCCGCTGGAATGTGCTGGATTGAGCGCTCAAAATCGTCAATGACTGGAAGTAGCCTTATGAACAGATTTTGGTTGGCTCGTTTTTGAAGCTCAATTTTCTCATCCTCCATACGTCTTTTGAGGTTTACAGAGTCTGCTCTTTCTCGTTGGCTAAGGGTGCGGAACTGGTCAACCTCTCGCCTAGCCTCATCCAGCTGTGCCTGGAGGTCTGGGACTGTTTCCCATTCGACGGTATTTTCCTCCTCTGTGCTCATTTACTTTTACTCTCCTAACTAATGCTACACCTTTGTGTGGTTATTGGGGGATATAGAACCCATCTCTATTAACAGCTTCTCAAGTTCCTGCAACACAAATTGGTTCATGGCTTTGGCCTGGGACATTGATTGCACTTTTTCTCTTAATTCAATGATGCGGTTAACCAACGCCAGTGCAAAGTTCACCCCTGCTAGATTCATTCCAAGATTATCAACCATGTATTTAATCAATTGTATTCTGACAACGTCCTCATCGGAATATAGGCGAAGCAATCCAATACTTCGACTGGGCGTAACCAAACCAAGGCGCTCGTATTTTCTGAGCGTTTGCGGGTGCATGTTCAGTATTTTGGCGGCCACGCTTATGACGTAAACTCCACCCAGCACACTCTCGGAATTTGGCAGTGGCGAAGATGGTATCCCATCGTTATTGAATCGCTGCATTCGTTTGTCCTGTCAGCATTTGCATCCAAGAGTCACAGACTCTCTGGTTACATACTTGCTGTAGACTTATGTTGCCCGCAACCTGTATTTGCTACGATTCCAGTATATGACTTGATATGATGCGTGTCAAGTCATATACTGTTAATAGAATCATATAATGAGATTCGTTCTGGTATAGAGTTGAATGGTAATCTTTGATGTATGCAGGTGCTGACACGAGTGTAGTTTTGCGAAAACATGCATATAATGTGGTTAAGGTTAGTGGAATAGAATTTAATGAATATGGAATATTATGATTCTTATATTGATGACAGTTATGGGGAGTACATAGAGCCAGTCAATAGGCTACTGGCAGCGTCAAAGCCTGAGAAGAAGGCCGTCTAAAGATCGAGTTGGTTTTTTCTGGGCTTGGACTTCAGAACTGCGTTCAAACTTCCAGTGTGGAACCCAGCTAGGTCTAATGTGACGTATAGATAGCCAATGGCTTGCATATCTGTGACCAGCTTTGCGCTGACTTCAGGTTGCAATAGCAGGGCCATATCCTTGGGTTCCGCTTCGATACGCGCTATGGTCTCGTGATGGCGCACTCGAACCTGACGGAGTCCAAGTTCCTTGAGGAGCGCCTCCGCTTGTGCCACACGCTCCATTATCTCAACTGATACCGGAGTTCCAAAAGGTACACGTGACGACAGACATGGCTGAGCTGGTTTGTCCCATGTTGAGAGATTACGTAGTTTGGAAAGCGTTCGTATATCTTCCTTGGTGAGCGTTGCTTCCACCATTGGGTTGCGTATGCCGTATTCATGGCCTGCTTTGATACCTGGGCGATAGTCGCCAAGGTCATCCATGTTGGTTCCGCTTGCCACCCAAGCAAGCCCTTCCTCAGCTGCGATTGGTTGCAATTGTGTGTAAAGTTCCACCTTGCAGAAATAACACCTGCGTGGGCCATTGGCAACATACTCTGGATTAGAAAACTCCTGTGTTTCAATGACGCGGTGGCGCATTCCCAACTTACCTGCCAGTGTCATAGCTTCCTCAAGCTCCGACGGTGCCATGCTGGCAGACGATGCGGTAACCGCTAGGCTTTGTTTCCCCAAAATATCGTGGGCTGTGGCTGCAAGGAATGTGCTGTCAACTCCTCCGGAGTAGGCTACAACTACCGAACCCATTTCCTTTATGATGTCTTTTAGATGTGTCAGTTTTTCCTGTAATTCCAGCTCAATGACGGCCATTTGTGCTCACCTCTGATCTATTGGGTATCCTAAGCTTGTTCTGGTATAGACAAGTATTCAGAATAGATTGTGTAGTAACGGTATATAACTACTATATTATATCCTTATTGACAGTGTTTCGTCTGAGACGGGACGGAAATGCGGAGGATAGTCCTTCTGTAAGTGTCTTGGCCTCAATGGTTTTCATTCCAGGTGCTGCCTCAAGGGATTGAAAAGCTAATGTAGGGCCAATACAGCTATTGAATCCCATTTGCTTGAGTTCAGCGAGTCGACGAGGTAACTGTGAAATGTTCCGCAGCTCTCCTCCTAGTCCTATTTCACCTAGGGCAGCCATGCTATCTGGTAACGGAATATTTCGTAAACTTGATGCTAATGCCAGGGCTATGCCAAGGTCTACTGCCGGTTCCATGGCTCTGAACCCACCTGCTACGTTTACGATAATATCCTGACTGGATAGTTGTATTCCTGCTCGCTTAATCAGCACTGCAACCACCATGAGCATACGGCTCATGTCCACTCCGTTTGCCACCCTTCTGGGAGTTGGCAGTGACGAAGGTGTCGTGAGGGCCTGGATTTCCACCAGCAGAGGCCGAGTTCCTTCCATCACAGGCACCACAACTGATCCAATGGCATTTCTGTCTCTGGATGCCAACGCTATTTCAGATGGGTTTAGGACTTCTACGAGCCCCTTGTCCCGCATCTCAAAAACTCCTATTTCATGGGTTGCACCGAAGCGGTTCTTCTCACCTCTGAGAAGTCTAAATGAGCCAAGGTTGTCCCCCTCAAGGTAGAGAACTACGTCTACCATGTGTTCAAGGGTGCGTGGGCCGGCTATGTTGCCTTCTTTGGTAACGTGGCCGGTAACAAATATCGGAGTCCCATTGGTTTTTGCCCAACGTAGGAGTGCTAGCCCGCATTCCCTGACCTGACCTATGCTTCCAGGACCGGTTGGATGATCAGAGAATGCAATGGACTGAATGGAGTCGATAATCGCTACGGTAGGGGAGAGGATATCAAGGTGATGAAGGATGGTGGCCATATCTGTTTCCGCCAGTACGTGTAGCCCTTTGCCTTCTATATCCAATCGTTCTGCCCTTAACTTGATCTGCTGGGAGGACTCCTCTCCTGAGACGTAGAGCACTGGTCCGGAGCTTATGGCCAGGGCAGCTCCAAGCTGTAACAGGAGAGTGGATTTGCCGATACCTGGGTCTCCGCCTACGAGCACCAGTGAACCTCGTACCAGGCCTCCGCCCAGAACACGGTTTGCCTCTCCCATATCTAGCGGTAACCGAGGGAAGTCGTTTAGAGTTATCTCAGACAGTTCTTCAGAGGTCTCTGGTTGGGAAGATAGCCAGGAGTTCTTCCCATTTGTTGGGTTTCTGTGGGCCTCTTCCAGGGTGTTCCACTCACCACATGATGGACAGCGGCCTTCCCAGCGCAGGGCTTCTGCTCCACACTCTTGGCATGAATAAAATGTGCGGGATTGTTCTTTGTTCATCTTTATCCTGTGTGTCGTCAGACAATTCTATCAGATGTAACAGGTGCATAGAAACACCTTGATGTATCTGTTTCATTACAAAACGAAGGGGCCTGATTCAGGGAAACATCCCAATCAGGCCCCTTCGTTATTACCGAGTTCTATACAGCTTTGTCGTGTGTGTCCTAGGGGGCTATGAGGACTGGTACCTCTTTGCTACTGATAACAAACTTGCCGTCCTCCACATCCACCAGCATGATGCTCCCGGATTGCATTCTGCCAGCCAGCAACTCTTCTGATAGCATGTCTTCTATTTCGTCTTGAATGACACGGCGAAGAGGCCTTGCCCCGAAGTTGGGGTCGTATCCCTTATCGGCTATCATTTCTTTGGCTGCATGGGTTACTTCAAGCTCAATGTTCTTCTCTTTAAGCTGCTCTTGAACCTTGTTCAACAACAGATCTACAATTTGAATGATGTGCTCCTTATTAAGAGGGTGGAACACTAAGCTGGCGTCGATTCGATTGAGGAATTCAGGCCGGAAGAACCGCTTGACCTCTCCCATGACTTTGTCCTTCATTCGCTGGTATTGCTTGTCTGATGATGCTCCTTCTTCAGTCTTCATTGTGAAGCCCAAAGCGGATTCCTTCTTTATCAGGTCAGAGCCGATGTTGCTCGTCATGACTATGATAGAGTTGCGGAAATCTACCTTGCGCCCTTTGGCATCCGTTAAGTGGCCGTCGTCGAAGATTTGAAGGAGTATGTTGAACACATCAGGATGGGCCTTTTCTATTTCGTCGAAGAGTATTACGCAGTAGCCTTTGCGCCGCACTGCTTCGGTGAGCTGTCCACCTTCATCGTAACCAACGTATCCGGGAGGTGCCCCTACCAACCGAGCTACTGTATGCCTCTCCATGAATTCCGACATATCCAGACGAATCATGGAGTCTTCATTGTCGAACATGAACTCTGAAAGAGCCCTTACAAGCTCGGTCTTGCCGACGCCGGTTGGACCAAGGAATATGAAGCTGCCAATTGGCCTACGTGGGTCCTTTATACCTGCTCTGGCGCGGCGGACAGCTTTTGAGACAACGTTTACGGCTTCGTCCTGGCCTATAATCCGGTCGTGTAGCGCATTTTCCATGTGTAGCAGGCGCTCCATGTCATCCAGTCCAAGTCGAGTTACCGGGATTCCGGTCCACATGCTAACAACCTCTGCGATGTCCTCTTCGGTGACCATAAGTTCGTTATCATTGCCCTCGGACTCAGTGTCCTTCTCCATATTTTCCATCTTGTCGGCCAGTTTGAGCTCGCGGTCTCGAAGTTCCGCTGCGTACTCGTACTGCTGGCCAGCTATGGCCTCATCCTTCTCGCGCCGTATATTCTCTAAGACTTTCATGGATGCTTTAACCGAGAGTGGAGTTGAACTGGCGCTAATACGTACTTTTGAGGCTGCTTCGTCAACAAGGTCTATAGCCTTGTCAGGCATGAAGCGGTCTGCTATGAAGCGGGATGCTAGTGTGGCTGCGCTATGCAGTGCCTCATCGGTGATTGTCAGACGGTGGTGTTCTTCATAACGACTCTTGATGCCCTTTAAGATGGAAATTGTATCCTCAGTGGAAGGCTCTTCTACATGCACTGGTTGGAACCTGCGCTCTAGAGCTGGATCTCTCTCCACGTACTTTCGATAGTCGTCCAGTGTGGTAGCACCTATACACTGTATCTCGCCGCGGGAAAGGGCTGGTTTCAGTATATTGGCTGCATCTACAGCGCCCTCCGCTGCTCCTGCCCCTACCATGGTGTGCATTTCATCTATGAAGAGGACACAGGTACCTGCCCCGCGTATCTCTTCGATAATCTTCTTTAGTCGCTCTTCAAATTCGCCGCGATACTTTGTTCCTGCGACTAGGGCTCCCATATCCAAGGTAACCAGACGCTTACCTTGAAGTGTATCGGGTACATCTCCACTTATAATGCGTTGGGCCAAGGCTTCCACAATGGCAGTCTTACCAACTCCAGGCTCACCTATCAATACAGGGTTGTTCTTGGTGCGGCGGCTTAGTATCTGTATCACACGTTGTAATTCTTTGTCTCTGCCAACCACCGGATCTAGCTTGCTGGAGCGGGCAGCGCTTGTCAGATCAATGCCCAACTGATCGAGGGTTGGGGTGCGTGTTGTAGATTTGGTACTTGTGGTACCTGTGCTTGCACTCTGTTTCAGTATATTGCTGGTTTCAGCACGTACCTTATCCAGGGATATGCCAAGGCTTTCCAAAACGCCGGAGGCAACTCCCTCTCCCTCTCGCATGAGGCCGATAAGGATGTGCTCCGTGCCGATATAATGATGGTTTAGCCGTCGTGCTTCGTCAACAGCCAGCTCGATTACTTTTTTCGCTCGAGGAGTGAGTCCAATTTCTCCAGATGTACGCTGTTCTCCCTTGCCAATTATGAACTCTACAGCAGACCTAACCTTGCTAAGTTCCACCCCTTGATTGGACAGAACGCGCGCTGCCACCCCTTCAGTCTCTCGTACAAGCCCCAATAAGATATGTTCGGTTCCTATGTAGTTGTGGTTGAAGCGCTGGGCTTCTTCTTGGGCAAGAGACAATACCCTTCGGGCTCTTTCTGAGAATTTTTCAAATCTGCTGGTCATAGTTTTCTCCTAACTATCATATCTCTCAGGAAGAGGGTTGCTTATTTAGCTAGATGTCCTCTGCCTGTTTAAGGCTGAGAGCCAAGCGTTTTCGCTCGGGCTCTATTTTCAGGATCCTCAGTGTTAGAATGTCTCCTTCTGTAACTATTTCTTTCGGGTGACTAATTATATTATAGCTCAATTCCGAAATGTGTATTAGTCCTTCAACTGACCCCTCTATACGGGCGAAAGCACCGAAGTTGGTCAGTTTGGTTATGGTGGCAGAGATTAACTGATCTACCTGGTATCTGTCTGGTATGGTAGCCCAAGGCTCTGGCCCTATCCTTCTAAGACTTAGTGCAATTCTTTTGCTCTCATGGTCTACCTTTAGTACATAGACATTTACTTCTTCGCCTACTTTAACGATATCCCCAATGGCTTCCACAGGTTCCCATGACAGCTCTGATATATGAATCAGACCGTCCGCTCCACCCAAGTCTACAAAGGCGCCAAAATCAGAAACTCCTGAAATTTTGCCTTTTCTGATATCTCCCTCTTGAATCTCCTGAAGTATCCGTTCCTTCTGGGATTCTCGCTCTTCTTGAATAACCGACTTCTCCGAGAAGATGGCTCTCTTTTTTGAGCGATCAACCTCAATTATCTTTAGGCGAACGCTCTCTCCAACGCGTTGCAGAATCGCTTCATCGTCTACGCCGTTTGGGCCTCGCTGGCTCCATCCAAGATGGGATACGGGAATAAATCCATTCAAGCCGTTCACATCTACCAGCGCTCCGCCACGATTGAATCCAGTTATGGTGCCGTCAACAGTAATAGACTCACCGCTGGCGAACTGTTTTTCTAGTGCAACCCAACCAACTTCCTCTTTGGCTCTATCGACGGAGAGAATAATGGATCCGTCCTCCCCCTCTGCTTCCAACACCCTAGTGAGTATTTCCATACCCACCTTCAGTGAGGACATCTCCTCTTCACTTAGAGACCGCATCTCTCTTCCGGAGACTATGCCCTCTGACTTGTTGCCAATGCTGACCAAGATACCCTCGTGGTCGACACGCATTATCAAGCCTTGAACAAGTTCTCCAGGGCGCAAAGCTCTAATTTGCTCTGACTCCCTGAGGAGCGCTTCCATACTTTCGATTGGTAGACTGGTGTTAGTGGACAATTGAGATATCTCTACTTAATAAGGATCTTTACGTACTTAAGATTATAAGGGCGGCCATGTTAGTAAGTAAAGGTGTATATGTACTTACCAACATGAATTTCTTGTGCCATGGGTGGTAAAGGCAGCGACACTTTGTGGGCATACGGGGAGTGTGCTTAGATTGCTAAATGATTTTGACGGGTCCTTTAGGTTTGATCCGTGACCCGCCTAAAATATCAATTAAAGTCTCTGGCAGTGACCTATTTTCCCACTCCGTTACCAGAGCAGTATCGTCGGCGCTGAAGTGTTTCACTTCCGTGTTCGAGATGGGTACGGGTGGTTCCGCTACGCTAGAACCACCAGAGACTTGACTATACTAATTGAACAGATTGGTATAGTCAAGTGAGTGTGCTAAGAATTCTTCATGCTTTTATGTGTGGTTTGTGGCCTGAACTGGGTTGACACTATTTCTTGGACAATATAGCCTGCCGTTACTTGAGAATGATTGTATCTGTAGCATAAGATTCTGGAGGATATATCATGCCTACTGTGAATACTATTCTTGGCCAGGTGGATGTTAACGATCTTGGCTTCACTTTGACACACGAACACGTTCGAGAGAGTTCCGCAGGTGTCCCGTATACCTATCCTGAACTGTTTGATCACGAAGATGACGTTGCCCGAGGAGTGGCCAGACTTAACGAAGCCGCTGCTGAAGGGGTCGGTACGATTCTGAACGTGACTACCCTTGACCTTGGACGGGACATGCGGCTCTTGCAAGATGTGGCTGAACGTGTGGAGCTGAATATAGTGCCTGCCACTGGTCTCTGGAGAGACATACCCAGGCATGTTGGCATCGGCTCTACTGTGGATCAATTGGCCAAGGCATTTATAAGGGAAATAGAGGTTGGTATTGAAGGAACTGGTATTAAGGCGGGGGTAATCAAGGTTGCCACTGATGAGGAACACATAACCCAGGAAGGGCTTACACGGCCCAACGACCTGGTTTTGCGGGCTGCTGCACGTGCCTGCAAGCACACTGGTGTGCCGATTGCCACTCATACAGCCGCCCTTGCTAAAGCCGGTAACTATCAGGTGGCGGTTTTCGAGGAGGAGGGCGTTGATCTGAGAAGAGTTTGTATCGGCCACAGCAACGATACCGATGATATGGCCTACCTGACAGGGATTCTGGGTAAGGGATGTTCTATTGGTATGGATCGCTACCCAGGAGGTCGTGGTGGTGGCTTGAACTGGGAACAACGCACTCAAGTGTTGAAACAGCTGATAGATCTTGGTTTTGCCGGGCAGTTGACGGTATCTCATGACTTCGGAGGCTCGCGTCCGGCCCTGCCTGAGATTGTCGAAATGCGTAAGACTTACAACCCAGACGGCTATTGCTTCGTAGTTCGGAAGGTGCTGCCTCGGTTACGTGAGTTGGGTGTAAGTGAGAAGGACATTCACGCGATAACTGTGGATGCTCCACGTCGCCTCTTTGGTGGAGAGTGAGAACCTCAATATCTCTGTGGTAGAGATAATTGCTTAGTGTGGCCATGGAGCAATAGTGATAGATCTCTTTGAAGACCAACGGAAGAAAGCCCTGGGCCGTGAGGCTCCATTGGCGGCCCGTATGCGACCCAGGACGTTCGACGATTTTGTTGGGCAGGATCACATAATAGGTACTGGAAGGGTACTCCGCCTGAGCATAGAAGCAGACCAGATCCCATCCATGATACTCTGGGGGCCACCTGGAGTTGGTAAGACCACATTGGCGAATCTCATAGCCAACGTCACCAAATCTCACTTTGATTCTGTTAGTGCTGTCACTGCAGGGGTGGCTGACTTACGCAAAATAGTCGAAAGCGCTCGTGAACGACTTGGAATGTACGGCCATCGTACTCTCCTGTTTGTGGATGAGATACACCGTTTTAACAAAGCACAACAGGACGTTATTCTTCCGCATGTGGAGGAAGGTACGGTGACCTTGATAGGTGCGACTACTGAAAACCCGTCATTTGAGGTCATAGCGCCGCTGCTCTCAAGATGTCGTGTTTTCACACTCAAGGCTCTTACCAATGAAGAAGTGGCCGTCATAGTGAAGCTGGCGTTGGCAGATGAAAATCGCGGGATCGGCTCATTGCATGCCGATGTTGCAGATGATGCCATCCATCATTTAGTTACAATTACCAACGGTGATGCAAGAGTAGCTCTCAACGCCTTGGAACTGGCGGTTTCGGCCACGGCCTCTGACTCTTCCGGTGCTCGGCATGTGACACTGGATACTATAGAGGACGCCCTTCAGCAACGTTCAATACTGTATGACAAGGCAGGAGACCAGCATTACGATACCATCTCAGCCTTCATAAAATCTGTACGCGGGTCAGATCCTGACGCGGCTATCTATTGGCTTGGACGCATGATAGAAGCAGGTGAGTCCACCATGTTTATTGCACGCCGTTTGGTCATTCTGGCTGCTGAGGATATAGGAATGGCTGACCCACAGGGACTGTCTGTGGCCATGGCTGCTCAGCAGGCTGTGCATTTCATTGGCATGCCTGAGGGGGCCATTCCTCTGGCGGAGGCTACGGTATACTTGGCAACCGCTCCGAAGAGCAACTCAGCGTATGCAGCTTTGAACAAGGCCAGGGAGGATGCTCGAAACACTCGTAACGAACCCGTACCAATGCATCTTCGAAACTCTGTAACTCCATTGATGGAAGAGCAGGGTTATGGCAAGGGCTACAAATACTCGCACGATTATCCTGGTCACTTTGCAGCTATGGAGAACCTTCCTGAGTCACTGAAGGGTAGTCGTTACTATCAGCCAAGCGACCAGGGATATGAGAAAGACGTGTCTCAGCGTCTAAAGGATTGGTGGGCTGGAAGCAAAGAAGAGTGATGTAATCTGATGCATGCCAGCGTAGCTCACTGGGAGAGCAGCGGTTGCATAAGCCGAATACCTTTGTTCCCCCACGTTCCATCATATACGCAGGTTGTATGATTTCTCTAGGCCTCCTATCTGATTTTTTGACTTGCCCCTGTCAAAATTTGTGCCAACAACACCCATTTTCTGGAGGAAACAATATTGGAACGTGATACGGCAATTCAAACAAGTGGTTTTACCAAGGACTATGGATTGGACAGGACTTTGGCTGATGATGGCTATGATATTGGTCGAATTTACCGTCTCATGGCGAAACTTTATCGTACGAGACGTTGGGAGATAGGCGTGTATTCGGTTATGTGCTGACATGCCGTCCGCCACTCACTCTACCATTGCACCCATACCAAAATAGTCGTTTGGCGTATATGAAAAGGGAAACCACTGACGGGTTATAATGGTATGAGAGTCCAGTGATGGAATTAACTGTAGCGCGAGGAGAAAAATATGGCACTTAGACTTATCGTAGCGATGGAGGCGACACCAGGGAAACGTGATGAGCTGATAGAGGCGTTTAGTGCTCGTTCACGTGAGGTTCGCCAGGAGAGTGGATGTGAAGAGTTCGAGTTGTATCAGAGTACCGAACGGCCTGATAAATTAGTGCTTCTTGAGCGATGGACGGACGAAGCCTCTCTGGAGGCTCACTCAGAGTTGAATCGACAGAGGGGCAATAGCTTGGCTTCCCTACGAACGGGGACAACACAGGCAGAACGATACACCATCTAAGCCTATTCCCGTGATAGCCAAATTGTCAGTGCCGCCAATTGCTTGCAAAGCTCAGGTGCACTTATTATCTGAAAGGCGTGCTGAATGAGGAGCGTTAATGAAAGTTGGACTAATTGGATTTTTGCTGATTCTAATACTGGGTTTGATGGCCTGTACTCCAGCGGCGACTCAGATCATAGATTCAACGTCCACCCCATACCAGACAGCAACACCTATTCTACCTACGGCCATGCCCACAGTAGCGACAGATTTGCCTACATCGACACCTACTCAATATATCGGTATATCTTCTGGTATACCTAAATATATGGATGGAGTGTGGCTTTGTGCTAATTCAAGTGCTCAGCTTGTAGACGACTTGAGCACAGAACAATCAGAAGATTATCGCTGTTCGGTAACAGTGGAATATACAGATGGATTTGCTATTGTTAAAAGCAACGGAATTCCAAATCATGATTATGAATCTGGGCTTGGTTGTTGTGCTGCAGAGGTTGAATATGAGTGGAAGATCCCATTAGAGCCAGAACTCGCTTCGTCTGTAACTTATGCTCCTGAAAGAGGAGCTATAGCTATTTCAGTTAATGGAGTTCCATTTTTCGGGCCTGAAGAAGGGCCTGGAGGGGATGCAGTAGCTTTACACTTCGAATATTTTGTGGAGGATAGGCAGCCTATAGTTCTTGGTCTTTGTGGGGCTCACTCTGCTGGCACTCAATTTCATTACCATTTCGACGGTAATTGTGTGCACTGGCACCCAGAGGGAGAAGAGAAAGAATGGAAAGATTGGAATGTGGATTTGCTTAAAAAAGACGAAGCATCTCCTGTTATAGGATTCGCATTTGACGGATATCCAATATATGGGCCTTATGGCAATGGTGCAGATAAGATCTTGAAAGAAATGAGATCCAGCTATCGTCTTAGAGAAGGCGAAAACGGATATGGTGGAATAGATGATTGGGAATATGTGGAAGGATTGGGTGACCTGGATGAGTGTAATGGTATAACTTCTGAAGTGTCTGGTATGGATGGGGATTTATATCATTATCACGCTTCTAAAATCAGTGGTTCGGGGGAAATCGGGTTTCCTTATTTCATACTTTGCTATTCTGGTGTTCCAGAGACCAGTAATATGAATCAGGGTGATCAGGGCCAAGGTCCTGGTGCGGGCATGCAGAATAGAGCACCAGGTGGAGACAATGCTCCTCCAATGGGGAAGCCGGACTGTCTGCCACCTAATCCACCGCCTGGTAGAGACAATTATCCACCTGACTGGTCAGATTTAACTCCTTGTCCTTAAGAATGTTCTATATTCAGTAGTAGGGACGGTCTGCACTCCTTTACATGTGAGACGTCGCTTCAAGAACCTACTTCACTTGGCAGGACTCCCGCCTATGCGGTATCATGATTTACGACACTTGGCCACTTTTCTTATGGCTAGAATGCCAACATGTGTTGGCATAAAACCACTTAGACTAGCGGCAAATGGACTAGATTTAGCTTTGATGCCAGCGTAGCTCAGTGGTAGAGCAGCGGTTTCGTAAACCGCAGGTCAACGGTTCAAATCCGTTCGCTGGCTCCAGCTGATAGGCACAAAATCGGCATGGCAGGGGCTTAGTGAGTTGGCTTTGGGACATCCACTTGGACATCTATTTCCCATATCTCTGTTCCACACGTCCGACAGAAACGATCGAGGGATTCCATATAGGAGTTCTCCTTTCTCCATTTCCTTACTCACCACAGTATAACCCGTCATGGGGATGCTGCAGACCATAGAGTTGGAAGTGCAACTTGACCCGACTGTTCTGCGGGGAGCTCATGATATGCTAATAGCAGGAGTCGCCAAGCCAGCACGTAGTCCAGTGGCGCTATATGGCGAATGACAGCTTTCGAGAGTGGGACTAGTATAGCGACGTCAGGTAACGTCGGTTCTGGGGATCCCCGAAGAAAGCTAATTCACCTCACCTCAAAGCTCCAACTAGAGTCGAAGCGGGACTGATTATGCTGAACCGCCAAGTCTACAGTGTAGCTACCGGGGGATGGCAACTGGGCGCTAGCCCTATAGAAGCCCTGCCCGACGGCGCCGAATTTTCCAACGGGTTCTCCTTCCAGTCCTTCTACCAACGTTTGGCCATCCTTGGTGACGGTGAAGTGTACGTGGCCCACTTGCATTGGGAAACCAGCTATGTCCTTCACCTTTGCCGAGAGTGTCTGAGTTCCTGCATCAAGAGTGCTAGGCTCTGACTTGAATTGCACACGCATTGCCATCCGACCATCGTCGAAACGTATATCTTTCGACCAGCCCTTGGGGGTGAGCACTTGTAAAGAGGCAATGGCCAGACCGACCACCAGCGTCATAACCACGCCACCGATGATGAATCCCCGCCACTTGGAAGACTTCCTAATGCCATCTGTGTCCGTTTTTTCTTCCATGTTTCTCCTAGCCGTTAGGTTCTAGCTTCTGTTGGAGCGCAACTCAGACAATATCTTTTTTCATCTCAACATGTTGCTAACCCTACCGTCTGATGATGCTATTAAGGCTATTGTGAGATATCCTGCCGTCGGTCTGAACCTTCTTGATAGGCATGCAGAACGGCTAATCGCCACGCCAAAATTATGTTGTGCCTGACTTAACAGTCGTGATAGCGCCACGCACCTGATTCTATTAGATACAAATTAAGTTCGGGGCCTAAGACTATCTTGTCGCCAAGCTTCCATGTTTGTTCGACGTAAGCCCACGGAGAACCCCAACTTTCCACGTTGTAATATCGGCTGGCTTCTTGGGCATCCTGTAACTCCATATCTAACATTCCCAGAACCAAAGGCCTTACAAACTCATACACCGCCTCCTTGTAGTCAGCCAAGGAAGTCTCATTTCGGCATATTACAGACCAGGTACCATACAACCCTTCCACCTCCTCGGTGGTGATATCGCTGGCCAAGAACCATGCGTCCCGATTATTTGCCAGTGCAAGCAGTTCCTCTTTCATCGCAGAGTTCAATTCTATGTCCGTTGGATATGGGGTATATGTAGGCAGTGGCGTTGCCACAGGATATGGGGTATACGTGGGATACGGTGTGTATGTAGGCAGTGGGGCAGCTTCCTCATCACCACAACCTACCAGCAGCACCATAAGCACTGGCAGTAGCAGGATTAGCGGTATGGTCTTCAGCTTCATCTCATCGCCTCCCAAGGAAATCTACCACCATTATAACCCGTCAGGGGTATGCCGTAGGCCATAGAGTTAGGATGGCAACTTGACCCGACTGTTCTGCCATACTGTGATGTCCCTATCCTACCGTAAGTAGTAGAATGCGAATGTGATAGAGGCAATTGTTACGAGCCTGTGTGCGTCACGAGAAGGCTTACCATGAGGCGAATAATATTTCTCACCCTTACCTTGCTTGCTGTCGTGTTCGGTTTGGTGGCCTGTCAGTCAACACCTACCCAACCACCATATCCTACACATACGCCGTTTCCTACGCCGACCGTGGTCACATTCATGAATCCCTTGCCAATTGCTGGATCTCTTCAGCTCGCCACTGTAACTAGGGTCGTAGATGGGGATACGATAGATGTCCTACTTGGTGGGCAAGAGGTACGCCTGCGCTTGATAGGGCTAGATACACCTGAGACTGTAGACCCTGGAAAGCCTGTCCAATGCTATGGAATGGAGGCTTCGGCTAAGGCAAAGGAGCTACTGACAGGAAAGACCGTGGGGCTTGAAGCCGACCCGACCCAGGGAGAATTGGGCAAATACGGTCGTCTCCTCCGCTACGTGTGGCTTACCGACGACAGATTGTACAACATGGAGATGGTCGCTCAGGGATATGCCCACGAGTACACCTATGACCTGCCTTACAAGTACCAGTTTGAATTCCAAGAGGCTCAGATGCAGGCCATGGAAGAGAATCGTGGTCTGTGGCATCCAGACACTTGTGCGGGCAACACCTACCAAGCGGCATCTAACCAACTAGGGAGTGCCACTCTATCTCCTCAGACTGGGTTCCGTTACGACCCATTCGGACCAGACCGCAACTGCGGTGACTTTGCTAGTTGGCAAGAAGCCCAAGCCTTTTATGAGGCAGCAGGAGGGCCAACTACTGATCTACATCGACTCGACGGTGACAGAGATGGCATAGCCTGCGAGAGCCTTCCAGGAGCACCGTAGAAAGAGTGGTTGGTATGGTATTTATACA
>Ga0114993_10001719_pt1 | contig 24954 bp, 18 predicted proteins | sample ArcticOcean_MG_C_FD_87042 | JGI IMG/M metagenome (GOLD analysis project Ga0114993, IMG submission 87042) | Marine microbial communities from western Arctic Ocean - ArcticOcean_MG_CB2_150 | ecosystem: Environmental > Aquatic > Marine > Oceanic | place: Arctic Ocean: Canada Basin | collected...
AACACCCGGTGACCTGTGGCGTGCGATAATTGTGGGCAATTCGATTACATTAACCGCCCTGTGATCTCAACCTGGCCAACTCAAATGCACAATGCTCACGTGCTTGTTCTTGTGATTCTGCTTTCCCAGCCCCGAGTCGTGTTCGGTGAGGCGACGCCGGTGACGGTGGCGGTGCATTCCGAGGTGCCGGCTTTGCTGGATTGGGCTCATGAAACCCGGGCTTTGCTCGTGACGTGGCATCCTCGAATAGATGATCTGTTGCGGACGAAGGGGTTTACCGTCACCCACAGATTTTCGCTCAATATCGAGAAATCCGACGAAGGCGTCGCGGAGACATCGGATGATGTCATTACCGTCTTTTCTCACTGGATTGAAAAGCATCCGGCCGATGTCGGATTGGCGGTGCATGAGCTGGTTCATGTCATCCAAGCCTACCCTTCCGCCGAGCCATCGTGGGTCACTGAAGGCATTGCTGACTATATCCGGTTTGCGATCTTTGAAGGAAAACCGCAGTCATGGTTTCCCATACCGGCGGAAGAACAAGGCTATAAGGCGGGTTACAGGGCTACGGCTGGTTTTCTTTTGTGGCTGGAATCGGATACTTCGCGGGGGATCGTCAAGACTCTCAATACCGCCATGCGCCGTGGTACGTACTCAGACGAACTCTTCAAACGCGAAACTGGGCGTTTTCTGGACGAACTTTGGCAGGCCTATCGTGATTCGCGATAGGGTATTGTCACACGTTTCACGAGATCAGTTGAATGGATCATTTCGGCAGCATAGGACCACTGGCCTGTATGATTTCAGAGGCTGACCTGAATTTTATCAACGTCAATTCACAGATGCGCCGGGGCAAGGAATCGATCGACGCATTAGCCGCAGCTATCCGATTCCGAAAACCCGTAGCTGACCTATGAATCTTTACTCTCTCCTGCAGGCACGCACGGCTGCGCAGGGGTCGGTACGAGTCGGACTGATCGGTGCCGGTAAATTCGGCTCGATGTTCCTTGCGCAGGTGCCGCATTCTGCTGGCCTGGAGGTCTCCGCGATTGCCGATCTCGACCCGGACCGAGCCTGTGCGGCATGCCGTACCGTTGGTTGGCACGATGATCATATCGCCTCGGTTAAATTCAGCGATGACGCGGCAGTTCTCATTAATAGCGATGATGTCGATGTCGTCGTCGAAGCGACCGGCAGCCCGCAGGCAGGCATTGCGCATGCACGTGCAGCAATCGCTGCGCATAAACCCGTCGTGATGGTCAGCGTCGAGGCGGATGTTCTCGCCGGACCGTTGCTGGCGAAAGAAGCGGCTGCTGCGGGTGTCGTCTACTCCATGGCCTACGGCGATCAACCGGCGCTGATCTGTGAACTGGTGGACTGGGCGCGGGCCTGCGGCATGAAAGTGGTTGCCGCCGGCAAGGGCACGAAATACCTGCCGGAATACCACAGTTCGACACCGGAGACGGTGTGGGACTACTATGGCTTATCCGCTGAAGAGGCTGATGCCGGCGGGATGAATGCGCAGATGTTCAATTCGTTTCTCGATGGTACGAAGTCGGCGATCGAAATGGCCGCCGTTGTCAATGCTACGGGACTGTCGGCACCGTCCGACGGTCTGAGTTTCCCGCCGTGCAGTGCCGATGATCTGCCCCGGGTCCTTTGTCCCGAAGCGGATGGCGGCGTGCTGAGTCAAGTGGGAACGGTCGAAGTGATTTCCAGCCTCGAGCGCGACAGGCGCGTCGTTGAACGTGATTTGCGGTGGGGCGTCTACGTCGTTTTTGAAGCGCCGACTTCGTACACCACAACCTGTTTCCGTGAGTACGGTCTGTTGACCGACGCCAGTGGCCGGTACGCGGCGTTGTACCGGCCGTACCACCTGATTGGTATGGAATTGAATATCTCGATTCTTTCGGCAGCCCTGCGTGGTGAAGCAACAGGTGCCGCCACTGGCTTTCGTGGTGATGTCGTCGCCAATGCGAAACGCGATCTCGCAGCCGGTGAACTCCTGGACGGGGAGGGTGGGGCCTGTGTCTGGGGTAAACTCCTGCCCGCCGGTGAAAGCATCGCGATCGGAGGGCTGCCGATCGGGCTGGCGCACGGCATCGAGTTGACGAATGATGTCGCGGCTGGACAGTTGTTGACCTGGGACGATGTCAACATATGTGAGGACGACGAGACGTATCAGTATCGACGACGCATGGAAGAAGAATTCGGGAGCCACCAGTGTACTGGCAACATTGTCACCCCATAGGACGCCGGGTTGCTGGCGTAATGGAAACGGTGTAGCTGCGTTTGAAATTGATACTAAACAAACTTGCCGGGATTCATGATGCCGGCGGAATCCACTACCGACCTCACGTTGCAGAGCAGGTCGTGAACTTCCCCGAGGTAGGGCTTGAGATACTGGCGCCTGACGTAGCCGATGCCGTGATGATGCGATATGGCGCCGCCGCCGGCGAGGCACCGTTCCATCGCGACATCCGAGATTTCAAGCAACCGTTGCTCGGCCGCGTCGTCATCCTCGCATGCCCCGATGAGGATCAGATATAAGGAGGTCCCGTGCGTGTATGCGTGGGAGAAGTGGCCGAGCACCTCATCGGCGAGCGGCACGAGTGCCGCCTTCATGTCCTGGTACAGTTGGCCGATTTTGTCCCAGCCGCTTGCTATCTCGATCGTTTCGGCGAATCCACCGGGGCGGTCAAGGACGTTCTCGACGGCGGAAAAATCGAAACGGCGTTCCATCCAGGCTTCCACAGCGGCGCCGCCGACCGGCGTACCGTTGGCGGCAGAGCAGACTTCCACACAGGCGTTCATCTCCGTTGTCGCCATTGCCGACGTGCCTTCGCAGCCGAGAAAAAGTACCGGCTGCCGGCTGCTCGCGTTCTTCATCGCGTGTGGTGCTTCATCTTCGTCGTAGAGGCGCAGGACAAACGGCCTCAGCCCGTGCTGCATTATGCGCCGGATCGCATCTATGCCGTCGGAGAGGCGATCGAACACAACGGTCTCGTACAGTCGTTGCTCGGCCAGTTCGAAGACTCGCATAGTGACGTCGACGATCACGCCCATGGTGCCTTCCGAACCGATGAACAGATGGCGCAGGTCCGGCCCGGTTGCACTGCGCGGCGTGTCCGGCATTTCGATGATGCGTCCGTCCGGCAGGACAACGGTGAATGACACACAGAGATTTTCTATGCTCCCCCAGCGGCTCGAAAATTGACCGGTCGCGCGGGTCGCCAGCCAGCCGCCGACGGTCGAGCGGTCGAGGGACTGCGGTGAGTGATTGAGCGTCAGGCCGGCGGCGTACAGTTCGGCTTCGAGGTGATGCCCCATTTTGCCGGCTTCGACGCGAACGGTGTGATTGATCCTGTTGAGCGCGATTGTCTTGTCCATTCCGCCGAGGTCGAGAGAAACACCGCCTTGCGCCGCGAGCGGTGCGCCGGTGACGGCGGAGCCGGCGCCCCAGGGGGTGACCGGCACGTTATGTGCCGAAGCCCAGGCGAGCAGCCGGCTGACATCATCCACCGATGTTGGTGTGACAATTGCCTCGGGCTGCAGCGGCGCTTTGTTCTGCCGTCGCCACTTGGCTGCAACCGGCCAGGCGTCATAGCTATGTGCCGTCAAAGCATCGGGGTCCCGTGATACACGGTCGCTGCCGAGCAGCGTTGTCAATTGTTCTATTTGGTCGTTGGTCATGGCAGAAGATCACGCTGGGCGAGTGGGATTACGATCGGGAGATGTCGATCGAGCAACTATGATGAAAGCATTTCTACTCGAAACCGACATCCAGCATTGGTACGCGCAGATTGTCTACGGCGCGTTTTTCGGCAGCGACGGGAGCTTTCTCGGCTGAGCCGAGTATGGTTTCGATCCGCGCGATGCTTTGGACCATCTGCCCCAGCATCTCCGGAGTTATACCACCCTTGTGATCGTCACCCGGCATATCGACATGGTAGGTGAAGTGCTTTTCGATTACAGTGGCGCCGAGTGCTACAGCCGCGAGGCAGGCCTCGATACCGTGGTTGTGGCAACTGTAGCCGATGGGATGGTCGGGAAAGGCTTCCTGCATCGAGACCATGGCGCGGAGGTTGACGTTTTCGTCTTCGCACGGATACTGACTGGTGCAGTGCAGGAGATAGAGGTTTTCGATTTTTGACAGGTGCTCGATGGCGGTGCGAATTTCATCGATCGTGCCCATGCCGCTGGACAGGTAGACTGTCTTGACCTTGTCCGCGCGGTTGTCGATGTCATCGAGCAGGTCATAATCGATCAGGCGGCTCGAGGCTACTTTCAGTGATGTGCATTTCATCTTTTCCACCAGAAACCGCGTGGTGCCGATGGTGAAGGTCGAGCTCAGGAATCCGACGTTTTTTTCGGCACACAATTGCTGCATTTCGAAGTGCTCAGCCTTCGGCATCGCGACGCCCTTGAACCAGTCGTACCATTCGTGGTCCTGGCCGAAATTATCGGCTGTGTATGTCTGAAACTTTGCGTATGTGGCACCGTGTCTGGCGATTTCCTCGACCATCCCACGGCAGACATCCCAGCGGCCGTAGTGGTTTTCGCCTACCTCAGCAATCACGATTGTTTTCATGTCGGTTCTCCTGGTTGTAGCTTGGCTGAATATAGTCGGACTGTCAGTTCAGTTCTACGTGTTTTCGTCGAGCTCAATCCCTGGCCACCCGGATTTCTCACCCTGAATGCGCAGATCCGCGACCGAAGCCTGGGACTGCCTGGTGGATTTTGGGTTCGGCAAAAAACTGTGCCTGCATGCACAGCTTGTAACTGTTGGCCCTTAATCCCTTGACCCAATCCCTTCGGGCAGTGCGTGTATGCCGCCGTCACTCGATTCCTTCGACAATGTAGGCGAAGTGTCCGGGCTGACTCCAGTTCCCGTTGCCGTCTACGGCGCGGGCATGCACGTACCACAGGCCGGTCTCGGGGAAGGCAATGTCGACGGTTGCATTCGCCGCGGCATTGATTCGCGGTGGCGGTGACGTGTTTGAATCACGGTCCATTGACCAGGCGTAACCCGACACCCCGGCAGCGTCGTCCGCGGCAAAGCGGAACTGTGCCTTTGGCGGGCCAGGCGCCTGGAGCTGCACGTCATCGAAATAGTATGCCGTCTCTATTGGCGGCCAATTCTCTCCGGCATCTGCAAATTTGAGGTGCTTGATAGCCCAGTTGCTGACTGGCGAGCTGTTGCCATTGCCGTTCTTGGCTGTCCCGGTTCCAGGTTTCACGCAGTTCATGATGTATGGCCGGAAGTCAATGGCGGCAGCGTGCCATTCGTTGTCCAAGACGAAATCCTCAAGTGTGCCTGCTATGACGTTTTTGTCGGGGTAGACGAATGCGTCTGTCAGCTTGATTACCATATTCTCACGGATGCGATTCGGGTTGAGGACATGGGCGAGCAGGTCGAGTTTGGCCTGCGGCGGAAACCGATAGCGAAATGTCAGGCAGGGATGTTTCGTGATATCGACAACGTCTTTGAAAATCGTTATACTCGCCGGATGTCCTTCCTTCTTCGCTGTTGATCGTGAGACGTAGGTGCCGAGCGTTTCGTCATATACCTGTCTGCCATCCATGGCCGGCTGGCCGGGCTCGAACGTATAGCGGCAGGCCAGGTCGGCATCCACCCACTCCACCGTGGGGGCCAACGGCGGTTTGCGGTCGAGCTGTCGATCAAAGGTAAACGACCACTCCCTTGGCCGGCCGTGATTGCCCACCAGGTCGTTCACTGCCGAGAGCCTGACGGCAAGCGCATGACTCGTGGGACGCTCAGTCGGCCAATGCCCCGTGGCGAACCAATCCACGGTACAGGTGCCGGTGGCAAGATCGAGGTCCACACCGGTGTCGCCCGGGTGGCAGGTGCGGCCGTTGACTGTGAATTCGATGGTTTCCGGATCGAAGCCACTGTGGTTGTCGGAAATCTGCACAGTGAAACGGGTTTCACCGGTTCTGCTGTCCGGTGGCGGCGAGATCTTGCCGATCTTGGGCGGGGTGTTGTCGATGAGGAACGGGTAGCTCGACGTCGGCCCCCAGTTGCCGGCATTGTCAATAGCGCGAATGTGAAAGTACCGCCGGCCTTCCCGGAGATTGGTGAAGCGGCTGGACTCGGCACTGGTCGCCGGGGTTTTATCGGCGTCGGCATCTGCGTCCGAGCTCCAATGCCAGCTGTAGCCGCCGATGCCGCTGAGGTCGTCGGCCGCCCAGTTCAGTTCGAAACCGTCACCGGTGCTGCTCGAGCTCGGGATCAGTGAGAAATTATCGATCCAGACCGGGGCGCCGGCGGAGTTGCTCTTCCATCCGAAATCCTGGAAGCGGAGGGCGTCGACGGTGAAGTGGTTCTTGTGGTACTCATGCTCGTACAGCAGGCGAGCGAAGTCGACTTCGTAATGGCGCCACTTGCCATCGGGTTCTGGTGTTGCGAGGCGTGTCAGGACAGCGGCGTCGTTGAGCCAGTCGGAATCGGTCAAGCCGATGCGGTATGTTGTGCCGCCGGCGCGCAGGAGCAGGTCGGTGCGTACCGGCTCGGTCATTCTCATGTCGAACGACACGACAGGGAACCGGCCGGCGGCAAATGGTTTGATCTCGTGGCGGGCGCCGGAGGCCCTACCAAGCGCCGGGGTGACCAGCTTCAGACTGTAGCCGCCGGCTGCCGCCTGCGTCGGATCGCGGAAGAGCTGCGCGCCGCCATTGCCGAAAGACGACCAATTGTCCAGCCCGTATTCGAACGTGTCCCGCACCGGCACTTCTGCGATCCGCACCGGCGAGGGCGGGGTTTGGTCGAGCTTGGGATCGAACGAGAGCCGCCATCGACAGAGCTGCTTCAACTCCGGAGCTGTCAGGGCCAGCTCGGCGACGACGCCGTCGCCGGCGGTATAGGACGTGCCTCGCAGGGCGGCGGCCGGGTCGAACGACAGAATGCCGGTGCCGGGGTCCCATTGCAGTTCCGGTGAGCCTGGTTTCCAGGTGCGTTCGCCGACTTTGACTTGCAGGGCCCACAGCGGCACGCCGAGGCTGCGGTTGAAATGGACACGCAATGGGGTGCCGCCCCAGGCGGCGTTTTCATCGGGCTCGATTTGCGTCACCTGCAGGTCGTCGCAAGCCGCGAATCGAAGATCATGCGGCGCGCCCGTTGCATCGTCGATGACCGTCAGTGCATACTTTCCGGCTTCGGGCAACTCGTACTGTACGCTGCCTTCGAACGGCTGGTCTCGGCAGACCTCGCCGCCGTCTTCGCGACTGATCGAGAAGCGGCCCTTGACCGTACGCTTACTGTCGTCGACTTTCGGCAGGACCTCGATTCGGCGGTCGCCAGACGACCAGATTTCGAAGTTGTCGATGTCGAACACGGCTCCGGCGGGATTGCCACCGTAACCCGCCCGCAGGTAATACCCGCCGCGGACTCCGAAATAGAGCGACTCCAGTTTGAGCGACGAGTCGTTGGGGCGTTCAGCTGCGAGGATGTCACCGAGCGGGAACGAAACGGTGTGCCATTGCCCGTCGGCCGGGGCCTGGAGATGGCCGAGCGTTTTCAGGCGTTGCTGTTCGTCTACCGGTCCCGTCATCCGGAGGACGTAGTGCCGGCCGTCGATACGTGCGTGCAGGTCGATTTTTACCGACGTCTCCATACGAATTGCGAACGAGAGCTCGGCGGTGCGTCGGATATCCAGTGGTGTAATCGGCACGTGCAGGTCAAAGGCGCCGCCGGAGATCGGGTTGGTCGCGCGCAGGGAGCCGCCCTCGACACCGTCGGCACTGTAGGAAATGCGCGTGTCGTTTTCACTGCCGGTGCGTTGCCACGGGTGTATTGAGCCGGGCTGATCAAATGAAAATCGGCAACCCGGGTGGGTTGGCGAAGAGAGGGACAACCCGGGACGTTCGGCGATGGCCCGGGCGGGTGGGGGCTTCACTTCCGCTTCGGTCTCGGGCCGGAATCTGTGGCGCTGGCTATACGAAATTTTCGTGCGCGCAATGACGATGCCGTTGTCGACGGTCCACAGCCCCAAGCGCCGCACGTCCAGTGGCTGCCGGTCGTTCCACTCGAGGATCAGCTGGTTGTCGGCGTATAGCTCCAGCTGCGATCCGCGCCGTCGAATCTTGACATATACCCAGCGTCGATGGAGGTCGAGCATTGAGGGTTGTCTCAATTTAGTTGACGGCCAGATCACCGCATCCGAAACGGCGACGATTTCGCCGTTTCGGAGAATACAGGTTCGTGACGTGTCCCATCCGGAGATAACGAATGTGTACCCGTCGAACACGTCGCGGTCGCCGGTACCCAGGACCGCATTGATGTCGCCCGGCCGGGTGTATCCGACCATCCCCCCGCCGTAATACCGCATGCCGGCGTAGAACTCCAGTGTGAGGTCGCCGGTAAAGCTGTCGCGGTGCCAGAGCGCGGCGAGTGCGTCGCTTTCACCGACCATGTATGACCAGCGCGAATCGCAATCAAACTTGTTGCTGGTCTCCCATCTCCCGAGCTTGTGCCAGTCGGTCGGGACACGATCGAACTGATAGTCCAGGACATTTCCCCGTTGTAAGTTGACCTGCTGAAGCATCGCCTCATCCGGCAATTGCAGGCCGAGCCGCGAACCGCCGGCCTGGTAGGCGGTCAGTTGTGTTGCCAACCAGTCCTCGTTACCGCTGCGGATCCAGACATGATTGCCGTCGCGGTGAAAGGAGATGGTTTCACCATCCTGCGGGATTGCGACGTCGTTGGCAGCCAGTTCTTTCCCGAGATAGGCCAGCCGAACAGACAGCTTGTCGACCAGCGGCTTGAACGATGCGCTCAAGCCACCCAGCCAGACACGCGCGCCGCCAGCGTCGCGACAGGCCGCGGCCGGCAGGCGCAAGGCAATCTGGCCGTAGCAGTCGCTCTTGTGCCACAAGAGTGCCGGCGCAGTCTGGTTTGCGGAGTGGCGAACCCACTGTCCTGTCGGTGTCGCCCACTGGTGCATGTAGGAGTCGGCAGCGAAGACGGCATTCTTGATCGGGCGCTCGAATTTGCGTTCATCCGGACCGTCGATCACGAGGCCGGAAAATTTTACACTGCCGTTTTCGGAACTGCCCACCTCGATGCCACCGGCCGGGATGCTGAGCCCCGGCTGCCGCAGCAGCAGGCCCGCTTGCAGATCGCGAACGATGACGCCGTCGTACTCGTTCTCAATGATCAATCGAATCGGGGTGTATCGTTGATAACCACCGTCAGCCGAAACGACTGTCCCGGTAGCCGCCCCGACACTGGTCAATATCCGTCTGGCTCCCGGCGCCCCGGGTGGCCATCGAAAGGTCAACCTGCCGCCGTGCTCGGAGCCGAAGTTGAGAACGATGTCATCGCAGCCGTCGGCGGTAACGGTCAGCGCGACGCGTGCGGGTGCCGGACCGGCAATTGTAAACCGGGAACCGCCTGATTGTTCCAGCAGCGGTCGCAGCGGTGCCGGCCGGACATCGATATCGTCGAAGTCGACTGCCCCGTCGGCGGCGTACATGCCGAAGCGCCCGCCGGTACAGCTTCTGTCGACGGCATCCAGGATCGGTGTTCCCTGGAGTGTTGCGATGATGCGCGCACCGTGCTGCTCGACGCCGATCCGGTACCACTGCTGGCGTTGTCCCTGGCAGTATGTCTCTGCCAAAACGGTTCGGCCGTCGGGCCGAACGCGTTCGATCGCGAACCGGCAGGGCGCCATCCAGGACGCATTCGACTCCCAGAGCAGCACGAAGTAGTCATTGGCGGCGCGTGCGCCGAACACGAGCCCGCCGCGACCGCCTTGCGACCGCACGGAACCGGACACTGCGAGATCATCCCAGAACTCATGCCCCGCCATCACCATCGCCTCGGGTGCGCCGGTACCTCGAAACACAAACGGGTTGGCGCTGCGCGTGGAGTGGTTCGGGTCGACAGCGTTGATGTTCGTTTTGTCGATCGCCGACTGGATGCGCCAGTTGCCCGCGACGGTATCCCAGATGCTGGTCGGCGAATCCGGCAGACGCATGAAATCGTCCTCGAACCTCATGTCCTTACCGGACACCGCCTGGAGCCAGGGATCGTCTGCAACAGCGCCCGCGACGCCGGACCAGCTTGCATAGCCGCCGTTCCCGGCATCGTCGTTCGAGATACGGAACAGCAGCCCATCGTTCATGTACCCGGAGAGAAATCGCTGGCGCCGTTTGATGGCCAGGGAACGTATTGCATCGTGAGGATGGGGCAGTTCGCCATTGGTGACCGAATCCACTCCTGTTCCGTTCAGCTGTTTCAGATTCCAGGTGCCGCCGGTGATTTCAAGTACCGTGCCGCGGTCGTCCCGCAGCCCCCATGCGAAAGCGCAAGGCGTCGCTGCAGACTCCTTGACCGTCCATGTAAGATCGTACGCCGGGCGCCGGGTATTGCCGTCGTCGCGAAATGATCGGCCGCCGATGGTGATCGCCGAGGCGGTCAGGGGGGCGCCGGCAATCAGTGCCGGCAGGAGGTGGCAGGCGATGCATTTTGGTGTAATTCGCATGTTTGTATTCGGTTAGGTTATTCCACAAAAGGTGATTGCGGATCGGTCGTGGTCAAGCAATGGAATCGGACCCTGTCCGAATTGGTTTCCGGGTCAACCGTGAGGCGTTGAACATCGGCAATATGCCGGTGCACCCGAGGCACGCCCGTACCGCTTGTCACGATGAAGTACGGCGTTGGGAAAAGTCTGCCTGCGGAGGTTGGCGACGGGGATTTCCTGGCCGGCATCGACTCCCTGGCGCGCGCTGCGAAACACTATGTCGCGACCTGTCTGCCGGGCCCCGGGCGATTTGTTTGCGTACTCGCCGCAGGGCGACAATGCGGACAGGAATTGGCAGGTTTCTTGGACAATTACGATGCCTGCTCATCGGCGTGCTCCTGGCATCTCAGACAGAGTTCGGCGGCCTTGAAGGTGTGCGTCTGTGTCATGGCGTTCTCTGTGCGATTGAGACAGTCCAGAATGAGTTGGCCGAAGTATGGATACCCGACCAGTCCTGCAAGCTTCATTTCCTGTTCACCCTCATCGGTGACGAGGAACAGCCGGTCGCCGCCACCTTCGCGCGCGACGTCGATGTATTTCCGTAACTCGATGAATCCTTTCGTGCCGAGAATCAGCGTTCGGCCGTCACCCCACGTGCGCAGACCGTCGGGAGTAAACCAGTCGACCCGATAAAAGAACGATGTGCCGTTGTTTCCGACCAGGTTCGCCTCGCCGAAATCCTCAAACTCCGGATGCTCGGGGTTCGCGAAATTTCCGACGCGTGCGCTGGCGACGGTGGCATCCTCAGCACCGGTGTAGAACAGGAACTGTTCACACTGGTGACTGCCGATGTCACACAGGATACCACCTGTTTTCGACTTGTCGTAGAACCAGCCCGGTCGCGCGTCGGCGCCATGTCGATGCGGGCCGAAACCGCTCACCTGGATCACATCGCCAATCACCCCGTCGCCGATGAGGTCGCCTGCGAACACGGCACATTCCACGTGCAAACGCTCGCTGTAATACACCGCGTATTTGCGTTGCGTCTCCGCAACGGCCTGGCGCGCGTCTTCGAGTTGGCCCAGTGTCGTGAACGGGGCCTTGTCGCAAAAATAATCCTTGCCTGACCGCATGACGCGAATGCCCAAGGGACCGCGGTCACAAGGGATCGCCGCTGATGCTACCAGCGCGATGTCGGTGTCATCAAGAATCTGTTCGAGGCTGTCCGCGATCCGGACGCCCGGGTAATCCCGACAGAAACCATCGACCTTCGCCGGGTCCGGATCCCAGACGTACTTGAGCTTTGCACCCGCCTCCAGCAACCCGTTGCACATGCCGCTGATGTGTCCGTGGTCCAGTCCTGCTGCAGCGAACTGAAAATCCCCGGGCTCCACCACCGGATTGGGCTTGCCTGTCGGGGCGTAGTTCATGCCGTCATTGGCTTTACTCATGTCTCATGTCTCGTATTCGAATTGGCAGGCGGTCATCCGACGAATCGATGCACTGCTTCAGCTACGGCAGCCTCGTTATTATTGCGCTCGGTAATGTAATCGGCGGCTTGCCGGGTTGCCACGCTGCCATTGGCTACCGCGACCCCGATCCCGGCAGCGGCAATCATCGCGGTGTCGTTGTCGGCATCGCCGATCGCCAGGATTTCGTCGGTGGAGATGCCGCAGTATTGGGCAAGGGTCGGCAGCGCCGCGCCCTTGTTGACGCCGGGTGCCATGACTTCGAGATACATCGGTTCGGTTTTGAAGATTGCGGCGCGCGCGCCCAGTTCATCGACGAAGCGGTCGTAGAGTTGATCACGGATATCCGGCGCGGTCAACAGGATCACTTTGCTGGGGGCGCAGCCATCGAATTGAGCCAGATCGGTGATGTAATATTCGGCGCCGGTGTGGCGGCTGTACAACGTCCTGAAGGGTTCGCGATCGCCACCATGGTCGGCATACAGCCGGTCGTTGTAGAAAAAATTCAGCAGGTACCCCTGGCTTTGTGAAAACTCGACAAAGTGCCGGGCCACATCGGCGGGCAGCGGGTTGTCATAGATGACCGGGCGCCCCTCGGCGCGGGTCCCGACGACGCGGCCGCCGTTGTAGCTGATCAGGGCGCAGTCCATGCCCAGTTTATCCTGAATCGGTTCGATCAGCGGCGGCATGCGGCCGGAGGCGATGGCGACAGCGACGCCATTCGACTGCGCCTGGCGCAAGGCGTCGATGTTCTCAGGCGGAATCTGCTTCTGATCGTTGAGCAGCGTACCGTCTATGTCGACGGCGATCAGGCGAGGTTTCTTCGTTTCGTGTGTCATGCTCCAATATACGCCGGATCGGCGGGGCTGCGCTGGATGCCGGATACTGGACCGTCGTTGTATAGGTGCAGGCTGTTATAATAGGTGCGATACCCGACAAGAGATTTCGACGTTTGACATTTGATGATCGGGAGATGCCGGACGAGGTCTTTTCTATCGGTTCACATAGTCATTGCCGGCGATGTCTTTGCCGCGGGCGAGCCAGGTTGGATGTTGCTTCACCGACATCAGAAGTTTCAGCTCGGTGCTGAAGTAGCGCATGGTGTAGCCGCATCGGCGTTTCCGGCTTTTGTTGCCTTTGGCGCCGTGGATGATTCGGGCATCGTGCAGGGAGCATTGGCCGCGTTCGATTTCCAATGGCACGGCATGTGATTCGTTGATCATGTCTTCTTTGAAGGCCTTCGAAAAGAGTGATCTCTCATCGTCGTAGTCTTGCAATTCGTAGTCCGGATCGTTGAAATGCGTACCGGGGATCACTTGCATGCAGCCGTTCTCCAGATTCGAGTCGTCGATTGCCAGCCAGACGGTGACGATCTTGTCCATCGGCTCGATCAATGGCTGCCAGTAAAAGCGGTCGTCGTGCCATGGCGTCATCACGTCGTTGCCGGGGTCTTTGCAGATGAAGTGCGAGCTGAAGAGCCCGATGTTCGGGCCAACGATGTTTTCCGCCAGATCGAGTACTTCGTCGTCGAGCAGCCATTGCAGGAGCCGCGGTTCCCACAAATGACATTGGTTGAGCCCTGCCAGGTTGCGCTCGTCCATGCCGACATCGAACGGCGAAGCCGCGTATTTCGCTTGCATATCGGCGACCGGCATTGTCTGCAGTTGCTCGAACAGTTCGGTCAAAGCCGCCAGTTTGTCGGCCGCCATCACCTGCTGGTGATAGAGGTGGTAGCCGCGCTGGTGTTAGGCTTCGATCTGGCCCTGTGTGAGTAGTGGTTTCATGCCATCACAATACTACGGGATGTTGGAAAAAACACGGCTTTTCGTGGATGCGGGGGCCTCTGATTATAGCGGGAAAAGATTAGAGGTACAGCTCGAAATCCTAGCTTTGAGAGATTAAATCACTTAAGTTCTGCCACCTCAACAAAAGGATTTCACACATGACTGCTTCAAGCAAACCATTCAATTTCATTTACGAAGCAGAGTGGAATGACATTCCCTGCTCAGACTATCCGTTGACCCCCGAGCGATGGGTAGCGGAAAGCATCCGGCCGCTGGAGAACTCGCAAGTGGACACGCTGTTCTACAACCTCTGCTCGAGCGATGGATACGTCTGCGACCTGGACAGTGGGCAGATACTCATGGATAATTGCGAAACGCTGACCGATGCCTGGGTCTGGCGATACCGGGAAAATACCAAGAAGCTGATCGCCGCCGATGCCAACCCGCCGAAGCTGGCGGTTGAACACGGTCACCGCCTTGGGCTCAAGGTCATACCGGTCGTCCGCATGAACGATATGCACGATATGTTTTACAAGGATGAAGTGAGTAGTTTTAAATTGGAAAACCCCCAGCTGCTGCTGGGGTATGGCAAATACAACGACTGGGAAAGAGGCGCACAACGCCATCCTAATAAAGAGTCCATGGAGTCCTTCACCTGGGGCGGCTTTGACTTTGCACACCAGGAGGTGCGGGACCACAGGTTCGCGATCATCGAGGAGTTCCTGACGCGTTGGGACAACGACGGCGTATCCCTGGATTTCGATCGCGATCCCTGGTTCTTCAGGGAGGCCGGCAAAGAGGACAACGCCGCATTGATGACCGACCTCGTGCGGCGGGTTCGCGCCGTCGCCGACGACGTATCCAAAACCCGCGGCCGCCCGCAGTATCTGCATGTCCGCGTGATCCCCGATATGGACATTTGCTGGCAGCGCGGTATGGACGTAAAGACCTGGGTCGAGGAAGGGCTCGTCGATGCCATCTCACCCGGCTGCGGATACATGACGTTTACCCAAGACCTGGAGCCGTGGCTGGAACTGGTCCGGGACAAGCCCTGCTGGATCTACCCATGCAACAATCATTGGAAACTGCCGGAGGTCACGCGGGCCTGGGCAAAGCTCATGCTCCAGCGTGGTGCTCACGGTCTGTATCTGTTCAACTGGGGGCATCTGCTCTACGGCTTCGACAAGGATGCCAAGCCGACAAGCGCAAGTTGCGGCACCGTCTGGTACGATGAAGTACATCCCTGTTACTACGAGGTGATGAGGCAGATCGGCGAGGCCGGGACCATGGATTTCGAAAACGCGACGTATAATCTGGAATCCGTTTCCCATGAGCGGCTGCCGGGAGAAAGTGGCGCGAACCAAAGAGAATCCCGCGCCATTGACGCGATCGAGCTGCCGATCGAGTTGACGGTTGGACAGCATAGCGTGAATCTTCCGTTCGCTGAAGATTTGAAGGGCGCCAATGAAAAGGGCTTGTCCCCGCAGATGACGCTCAGGCTGAAGATCAGGAACTACACGGCGCCCGATGAGTTTGACATGAGCATCAATGACCAGAAGATGGATATTACGACAAGAACCTCGAGATCCGTATTTATCATGGACAACGATACCTGGGTCGAGTATCCACTATCAGATTCCATGATCGCCTGCGGTGACAATGAATTGACGTGCGACGTCCAGAAGCTGAATCCGCAGATGTCGGTCACACCCGTATTGATGAATGTTGAACTGGTCGTGATCTATGGGGCGTGAGGGGAGGGCGACGAGCGCGGGCACTGACTGTTTCTCTTCGCGGAACGTTCGGCTCCGGTGGTTTGATGTGGGAGCTACAGTAGCATTTTTCGCGATACGGCGTAACGCTGGGATTTTTGTGTTAGATTATTGCGAGACGACGACCGCGGAGGGCCGTTGCACGGACCCCGCCAGTGAAGTCGCAACCCGGGAACGAGGAGAACAGTTCCATGGCATACGGCATATCGACGTCGATTCTGGGCCATTTGCCGCTCGAACAGGCACTGCGGCGGCTGGCTGCGGGAGGGATCGGGCAGATCGAGATATCGACCGAGCCACCGCACTTTACACCGGGTGCGTACGAGCCGGCCGATGTTCGCGGCTGGCTCGATGAGCTCGGGCTCAACGCACCGGTGGGCCACGCCTTGTTTGGCATCCCCAATTTCGCTGCGCTCGACGAATCTGAGCGATCACGGTCGGTCGTTGATGTTGCGGCGTCCCTGGAGCTGCTGGCGGCGATTGGCACTGGAGTGGCCGTCGTCCATCCCACTGGCTATTCATCCGGCTACAATGACGACAACCGCTCGGCCTGTGTTGCGCAGTCCCGCAAATCGATGTTTGAGTTGGCGTCTATTGCCGGCGATATCGGTATTCGCCTGGCCTGGGAGAATCTGCCGCATCGTGGGGCGCCGCGGCCGTTTCATGATATGAGCGAACTGCGCGCGACAATCGATGACATGCCGGGCCATGTCGGCCTGTGCCTCGACACGACCCATGCATTGATTTCCGGTCACGATCCTCTGGGGCAGCTGAACATTGCGGTGGATAGGCTGTTTTCACTGCATCTGCATGACTCGGATGGCGTCGGCGACTCCCATTGGGTGCCCGGTCGCGGTATCATCGATTGGCAGCCATTCATCAGACGACTGGACGAACTCGAGTTTGCCGGGCCGCGGACTATTGAAGCAGTGGCGAACGAAGATAACGCAGATCAGGTCCTGAGCGAAGCTGCACGAGTCGCGGCTTCACAGTTTGGTTGGACGCCTGAGCCTGAAAGCCTGAATTAAGGCGAATGGCGCCGGAGCGCCGATCGTCATCAGGAAGAGAAATCAGGTTAAATGTCTTGTCTGTGTTACTGCGTTGTCCGCTTTTATTCCAATTCGCAGACAGTACAATTGTGTATCAGCACACCAGGGTACAGTGAAGAATGGGAAGGCAAGATGCCTGTCATGTTTTGGTGTGCTGGAGTTTTATAAAACAAAGACCGGTGGCGTTTGCGCGTAGCCGGAAAAATGAAATCTGTCTTTTGTGTTGCGACATGTTTTATAAACCAGTACCCCTTAGTTCCGGTACTCAATCACTCTGAAGGGGAGACTCATAATGTCCGACAAACTGCCCGAAGACTATATCCGTGACGAGGATCTAGAGTTTTTCGAGCGTGAGTTGTCCTCCTTCGTGCCTGATCGTGTATTCGACGCGCATGCCCACATCTGGGACTCAGACCATGGCGAGCAGGTCGTATGGACCGATGGATTTCCTTCGGACGTGAGTCTGGATCTTTATCGCCAGTTCGTTGATGTCCTGCATCCGTCCCGGCCGGTATCTGTCCTGTTTTTGAGCCTGCCCTGGAACAAAGAGCGCCGCCACGAAACGAATGAATGGATTGCCCGAAATGTCGCTCAGGACGCGACCTGCCGTGGTCATTTTTTTATTGAACCCGGGGACGACCCCGACTGGGTGCAGCAGGAGGTTCGTCGCCTCGGTCTTCACGGTCTCAAGTGTTACTATACGTATGCCTCAGAAACCTGGGAGGCGGACATCCCCGACTACCTGCCCGAGCGTCTGGTAAAAGTCGCCGATGACGAAGGTTGGACGATTACCCTGCATATGGTCAAAGCCCGTTGTGTCGCGGACCCGAGCAACCAGCATTGGATTCGTCACTATTGTGAGACCTATCCGAACATGAAACTCATCCTGGCTCACAGCGCCCGGGGATTTCAACCGAGCCACAATCTCGAGGGCCTGCCTGCGTTACAAGGGCTCGACAATCTTTACTTCGACAGCAGCGCCAATTGCGAGCCGCACGCTCACGAAGCGATCATCCGGCTTTTCGGACACAAGAAGCTCATGTACGGGTCCGATTTTTACCTCAGCCATCTGCGCGGGCGCACCTTCGGTGCCAGCGACTCGTTCGTCTGGGTCGAGGAAGATTCACCGGTATGGGATCAGAAGCAGTTGGCCTTTCAACCGTCGCTGATCGGTCACGAGCACCTTCGCTCGCTGAAGCTGGCCTGCTGGTCTGCCCGTTTGTCGGACAGTGACATCGAAGACATCTTCTGGAACAATGCTGCCGAGCTGTTCGGGGTGGAATAGCCTCCTGAAAGCTGAACCCTGAACCCTGAAACCTGAAACCTGAAATCAAGGAACCCATCATGTCCGACCAACCTACGGCCTATCTGAACGGCGAATTTGTTCATGCCGACGACTGCAAGCTGCCGATGTTCGATCTGGGTATCGTGATCGGCGCCGCGGTTACCGACCTAGTGCGCACCTTCAACGGCAAACCGTATCGTCTCGAGGACCATGTCCGGCGTTTCTATCGGTCCTGCAAGTACGCCTGCATCGAGCCGCCCGCGTCGCTGGAAGAGTCGATGAAAATCACCGAGGAACTGGTCGAGCGTAATCTGCCGGTCTACGAAAATCGTGAACTGGCGGTCGTCTATTACATGACCGCCGGTGTCAATGCGACATATGCCGGCGCTGCGGCCGGTGCCGATCGGCTGACGCCGACCTACGTGCAACACACGTTCCCGCTGCCGTTCCACGCGTGGTCACACTTCTTTACCGAAGGCGCCCATTGCGTCACGCCGCCGGTTCGGCATGTGCCGCCGCAAGTATTGAGCAGCAAGATCAAACACCGTAATCGCCTGCACATGTGGATTGGCGACAAGCAGGCCCAGCAGGTTGACCCCAAGGCCGTGCCGCTTTATATGGATGTCGATGGCAACATTGCCGAAGCGTCCGGCTCGAACTTTCTGATCTACCGTGACGGCACGGTGGTTTCTCCACGGCGCCCGAACATGTTGTGGGGCATCAGTGTGCAGACGGTCACTGAGATTCTTGCCGAGATCGATGTGCCGTTTGTCGAAGAGGATATCCAGACCTACGACGTGGTCAACGCCGATGAGGCGTGGCTGCCGAGCTCGCCGTATTGTCTGGCGCCGGTGTCCAAGTTCAACGGAACCGAGATCGGTGGTGGTAAACCGGGACCGATGTGGCGCCGCATTCTCGACCACTGGAGTGGGCTGGTCGGAAAAGATGTGTACAAAGAGATCACCGAAGCACCGACTCCTTGAGGAAGAACGTATGGCTGTTCTGGACATTCTCGATCATAGCGTTGTTCATATCAATTCGGAACCACACCGGACCAGTGAATATGTTGCGTTGCCGTATGTAGTCGCTTTACCGGATGACACGCTTCTTTGTGCATGCCGTCACGGTACGGCGCGCGAGAGCGCGGACGGCATTGTGAAGCTACACCGCTCCACCGACGGCGGCATGACCTGGCACTGCACGGGGGCTCTTCTCAAATCGGATGAAACTGCAGCCGGTGCTCAATGGGCGCGGGGCTTCGCGGTGTTGCCCGACGGCGAAGTCGTGGCGGGGGTCAAGGTTTGCGAACGAATCGAAGAACACGGCGTCAACTTCCAGGTACGTTCACATGATGGCGGCATGTCCTGGTCCGAGGTAGAGGTTGCCGATCCCGAACCGTTCGGCGCAGTTGCCGGGGTCAGCGAGATGACCGGGCTTGCGGACGGTACAATCATCGCGACGGGCGAGGGCAAGGGCGACGGTGATGTGGCACCTGCAGGCACTATGGTGAATCTGATTTCACGCTCGGCGGACGGCGGGCGGACCTGGGACCCTGTGCTGCCGACGCTGGTGAGCAAGAACCCGTTTCATTTCGACATAGACATCACCCAGCTGGCAAACGGCCAACTGCTCGCAGCCTACTGGACGCATGATATGGAGACGGATTGTGGTATCAATGTGAATATGTCCACTTCAAGCGACCTCGGCCGGAGCTGGACGGCAACCCGAGACAGCGGCTTCTGGGGGCAGCGTACGGCCCTGTGTGCGTTACGGAGCGGGCGGGTGCTGGCGGTGACCAACCACCGGCGAGCGCCATTCGGGATTCGCGCGCACTTGTCGGGAGTCGATGGCACGACATTCAGTGAACCGGACCACATCGAGGTCTGGGGTGTCGAGCCAGCGACCATCCGCACGGCACCGGTCCTGGCCGCGAAACAGGATGTCGAGCAGGAAGTGCTGACGTCCTGGCACTTTTTCACGTTTGGTACGCCGTCGATCGCGCAGTTGTCAGATGGGACAATCGTCGTTGTGTACTATGTCACTGAGGAATCTGTGACCTACGTGCGCTGCTGCCGGATGCGGGAGAACCTCTGATTGGGCGCTTGCTGTACGGACGTGTCAAACGTCTCACGTAGTCAACAGCAGCGTTTTCACTTCGTGCGGACGAAAGTTGAGGCTCACAGTCCCGTTCGCAATTTTCAGCGGCTTGCCGACAGGACGCTCGAGTAAATTCACCGGGATAGCTGCTGTTGTTCCAGTGTCCACACGCAGACGGGCACGACATTGCTTGCCGTCGGTTTCGAACAGGCGCATGACCAATCCTTCCTGACTTTCTGCCAGGCGCAGTGATGTGCAGACGACCGAGCCGCCTTTGAGTACCATCGCGGAAGGTGCAGGACGTACCCGGGCCTTTGTCGTTGCGGCGATCGGCCGGCGATTGTATGCCATGCCGGCCCTGACCAGTTCGGCGTTTGATCTGCCGCCGTGCGGAGCAAAGGCAAATCGCACCCGGTGTCGGCCGCTGTCGGGGTCCGGGTCGGGGGCATAACTGCTGCGCAGCAAGGTCATGCGCAGCCGCCCGCCGAGCGCGTCATAGCCGTATTTCGAATCGTTGTACAGGGAAAACCCGAACTCGTCTCCGCTAAGGTCGCAGAACTTCTGCGTCGGGTATTCGATGCCGTCTGCAGCGCGTTCGGAAACCAAAAACGGTCCTTCGCTGCGGACGCGTGCCGCCGTCATGCCGGTAGCGAAGGAGATCTTCAACTGCGGTATCGCCGTGTCGGCGGAACCTTTTTCCTGCCAATCGATTTCGGCGTCGAAATCAACCCGCGGAAAATCTTTGTAGACGAGGATTTCTTCGTTTATCTGCGAGGAATGAAAGCGGTGGGTCACATGGAATCGGGCGAACACCGGCCCCGTCTCTACCAGCTTCACCCGGGCGTTGCGAAGCAGGTATTCCTCGCGCAGGATGTCGTTGATCAGCCAGGCGGACATCGGGTTGGGCGCCTCGAATACCAACTGGAAAACATTGAGTGCCAACTCCGCGCGGCTTGATGGAGTGCCTACATCGTGGCCGATATGTCGCGCCGCGCCGAAGGCAATGAGGTCACGTGCCAATCGCTTGTCGAAGTACGATGCGATCGCGCCGGAGTCGCGGCTGATTTTTAGGCTCGCGGTTGCTGTATCGACCTGGTAATAGCCGCCGGTGGCGTATTCGGTTAGGGGTGTAACCGGCACTTCGGCCAAATCTGTGCCGCGCGGTACCGTCGTGAGGATACGAAAGTGCCGGCACGAAAATGCCGGAATCTCTTGCGCGATAAAGGCGTGTTCGGTACCCAATCTCTGCACCGGGGTGATGGCGCCTGTTTCGTCGGCGAGCGCCAAGGTTGCCCGCGGCAGTTTTGTGCGCACCACTTCCGTGCAGGCAAAGCCACACGGGTTGAAGACGGTGACCGTCTTGCCGCCGCGTTCCGGCTTTACAAGTAGAGCCAACGCCTCCTTCGTTACCTTGCGGGCGGTCTTGAATGATTTCTCGGAGCGTTGATGGGCGTTGATATAGGTGTCGTGAACGGAGGCGCCGTCGAAGATATCGTGAAACTGGTTGAAGAGCACCGGCGTCCAGGCGTTGGCCAGCGTACGTCGGCGGTCGAGACTGGCCAGGGCGCAGAGGGCTTCGGCCGTGATCAACTGCCCTTCACACTCACGGTTGTAGCGCTTGATCGCGGCGTGGGTCGTGAAACAGCCCTCGAAGACCGTGTAGGTTTCCCCGGTGTTGCCCGGCAGTTCCGGCTTCTCTTTGTGGACTGCTGCAACGACGTCTTTCATGCTGCTGAAACGGATTGTCGGAATGAGCGGTCGATCGTGATAGCGCTGCATGATCTCGATTTGATGCCGCGCCATGCCGCCGCCGTGGTTGCCGATGCCCCAGATGTGCAGTGCATTGCGAATGCCTTTGCGGTAGTTTCGGATGGCGGTTTCGACGACCGCGTCCGGTGCCAGCGTGTCGTTGTAAACCTTTGAGAACGCGGTGATCCGGCTGCCGTCGACGCCGGTCCAATTGCGGATTGGCCAGTTGTCCCAAAGCCCTGGGTTACAGCGCATGTGGAAGTACGAATCGAACTCGCCGAGCGCCGCGAGCTGCGGGATGTTGCCCGGATGCCCGAAGGTGTCGGGTTCCCAGAACACGGTTGCTTCCGAATCGAAATGTTTGCGGGTCCACTGCTTGGCGTACAACATATGCCTGGCGATCGACTCGCCGTCCGCCATGTTCAAGTCGCCTTCGACCCAGGTGCCTGCAGCGTTCTCCCAGCGGCCTTGGCGAATTCGCTTCTTCACCTTGGCGAATACGTTCGGATCGTGGCGGCGCACCAGATCGTATGTCGGGACCTGGCTGTGGACAAAGGTCAGGTCGGGATACTCATCCATGAGATCGGTGGCGATTTTGAAATCTCGGCGAATGCACTTGACGGTGTCGTCCCAGGTCCACATCCAGTCCATATCGGTATGTGCATGACCGAGCAGATGAACTGTGATCGCCTTGGCCTGCGCCGACAGCGGCAGCAACATCGACTCCATCTGGTCAATGGAAGCACGGACGGCGGTCCAGCGGTTGCTCTTGACCGCGGCCAGGTCGACCGCGGCGGCGGCGCGTCTGACGACTTTCCGATCGCGATCCGACGAAGCGAGCGCCGCTGCCATCTTCAACTGCATTGCTGCCGCGTCGAGGTCAACGGCCAGGTCGGTGCAGGCCGCGAGTTCGATATCGATCTGAAATGATTTTGGCGGATCGATGACCTCTGTGGGCTCTACACAGGCCACGATGCGATAGGTTTTTCCGGGTTCGATCGGGAGTGGGAAAGGCTCCGAGATGGGGCCGGTTGCGGCCCAGGCCCGTGTCTCCCGGAACAGTTCTTCGCCGTCGATCCAGACGGTGAACGGGGCCCACCCCAGAATGAAAATATTTGCAGTCGTCCCGGCGAGCTTCAAGCCAGTGCGGCGTTGAGGCAATTCGAGGTCGGTGTAAAACCAGTGCTTACGGTTTTTCGTCCAGAACTCGCGGTGTGGCTTATACACTGTCCAGGTTGGGGCGGGTGGCTCGGCCGGGCCGCGCCGGGGGGCCTTTGGCGGGCATCGCCACACCGGCTCGATGCCACGGCGCAGCTCTGTAATCTTGTGGCCAAGGGCATCGAGAACACTGTCAAGGGCGGCCGTTGATTTTGCTGTTGGGCTCATCCGGCAGTATACCCACCATCGACCGGCAGAGCAATCCCCGTAGTGAAGGCAGCTTCGTCGGATGCCAGGTAGACAGCGGCGTACGCCGTCTCGATGGGCCGGCCCAGGCGTCCCATCGGGTGCATGTCCACCAGGGCCTGAAATTCTTCTTCGGTTCCCAGAATTTTCTTTAACAGCGGTGTCTCGACAAACCCCGGACAGATGCAGTTCACCCGAATATTCTGCGATGCATAGTCCAAGGCCATGCTACGGGTGAGATTGACGATGCCGCCTTTGGATGCCGAATAGGCGGCCCGCGTTCTACCGCCGACAACACCATAGATCGATGCGGTGTTGATGATCGAGCCGCCGCCGCCGCGGATCATTTCAGGGATGGCAGATTTGGAACCGAGGAATACGCCTTTCAGATTGGTGTCGATACAGCGGTCCCATTCGTCCTCGCTCAGGTCCGCGACTGGTTTGCGGATCGCTATTCCGGCGTTGTTGAAGAGGACGTCGAGTTTGCCAAAACATGTAACGGCCTTTGTGACCATTGCGTCAGCGTCATCGGCGATCGCAACATCGGTCTCGATGAATTCCGCCTGACCGCCCGTATCGCGGATCTGGGCGACCGTCTCCTCGCCGCCTGACGCATCGCGATCGGCAATAACGACGGGGGCACCGTGCTCAGCGAACAGTTGAGCAGATGCTCGGCCCAGTCCGGATGCGGCGCCGGTAATGACAGCAACTTTTCCGGCCAGTCTCATAGCGCTTCTCAGTTGTCCTGCTTCGGGCCGGGCAACCTCAGGGCAGGCCCAATAGATTTCTCAGATTGCCGCCCAGCAAGAGGTCGATATCTTCGGCCGGCCAATCCAGGTTCCGGATAATCTCCAGATCCCGTTCTGTCTGTGGCTGCTGATTGTACGGGAAATCCAAACCATAGATCAGTCGGTCGGCACCGATCTGCCAACGGCAATCAGAAACCCCCTCGGGCCCGAGGTACCAGAATTTTTGATTCTCCATGTCGAGTACACTGGCGATGCCGCCGTACAGATGATTGCCCTGGCGCGAGTTGTTGACCACGACTGCCAGTACCTGGCGGTACCATGCCCAGCCGCCGACGTGCTCGAACACCATGCGCAACTCCGGGTTTTCTTGGGCGATCTCATCGGACAACAGCGGATCGTATTCCTGTAGCCGATGCCAGTGAACGCCGAGATGGAAATCAGCGACCAACCCGGCTTCGGACATCAGTCCGTAAGCTTCACGCGCCCAGTCCCCGAAAAGATGAAACTTCTGTGCCGGCCCATGAAGTTTGATGCCGCGAAAGCCGAGGTCGACGATCTCTTTGACCTGATCGCGCGGCGGCTTCTCTGGATCCAGCGTGCCGTACCCGACAAGGTGCGGCCGGCTGGACAGTTCGTTTGCCAGCCATTGATTCTGATTCTCTATGCTGGCCGGCAGCTGTTTCGTAAACGGTGCAAAACAGACGGCGCCCTCGATGCCGAGGGTGTCCGCCATACGCAAGAATGCATCGGGCGTTGCGTCTTCGCGTGTTTCTGCAGGCAAAAGATGGACGTGATTGACGAACATGAGCGGTTACGGTGCCTCCACTTCTAACGGTTCGCCGCAGGCGGCACGCCCGTCGTCGACAAGTACGAGGTCGTCGGCTTGTGCCTGCAATACGAGGATCGACAACAGTAGGGCGGCTACTTGGGCAATATGCATGGTGTTCCTATCCATTGGTAAGAGCTTCTTCGAACAGTCGCTCGAAATTCGCGAAGGTAACGGTGTTATCGATGTTCTGGCAGTCAATCGCCAACCGCGAGGTAGTGTTTTCCGTAAAACTCCAGACGGGCTGTTCCTCGAAGTGCCACAGTCGCAGCGAGCGGTAGTGGTC
>Ga0114993_10001720_pt1 | contig 24939 bp, 23 predicted proteins | sample ArcticOcean_MG_C_FD_87042 | JGI IMG/M metagenome (GOLD analysis project Ga0114993, IMG submission 87042) | Marine microbial communities from western Arctic Ocean - ArcticOcean_MG_CB2_150 | ecosystem: Environmental > Aquatic > Marine > Oceanic | place: Arctic Ocean: Canada Basin | collected...
CCACGACTGTCACCGCCACGACTGTCGCCGCCACGACTGTCGCCGCCGCGCCTGTCTCCACCGCGACTGTCTCCACCGCGACTGTCGCCACCGCGACTGTCTCCACCGCGACTGTCTCCACCGCGACTGTCTCCACCGGAGGACCCGCTTCCAGGTCTTGCAGCTTCTGTCGAGACTTTTTCAGACTGAGTTGCCTTGGGGGGGGCTGCTGCTTCAGGAGCTCCTGAAGCAGGCGTTGCGGCTTTCGGAGCTGCTGCTTCAGGCGTTGCGGCTTTCGGCTTGGAACCTTCGGCAGGGATTGCTTCAGCTGCTTCTTCTTTTTTCTCGTCTGACATTTCAGTCGTTCCTCACTTCTTTGTCGCCACTGTCAGCGGTTTCTCCATCGGCAGCTGGAGCAGGGTCGGCCTGTGCAGCTGGAGCAGGGTCGGCCTGTACAGCTGGAACAGTGCTGGCAGCGTCATCCCCTGCCGTCTTTTCTGCGGGCGCGACTTCTGTTGAAGCCGCAGCTACATCTCTACGAGCGGAGGAATCACCGCCGCGGGGGCTTCTCCTGTCATCACGCCCTCGTCGGTCGTCCCGGTGATCCTGGTCGCGGGGGGGTTCCGCCGGTCTTTCTTTGGGCAGCCCGGTGTGGTCCTGCTGTACGCTGATGTAGCGCAACACGCCGTCAGCAATACGCAGGGTGCGCTCCAACTCGGCAACCACCGCCGGCTCGGCTTGGTACTCAAGCAATAGGAAACGGCCGTCGGACTGGTCCTGGATCGGGTAGGCCAACTTGCGCACTCCCCAGTCCAGTTCCGCGTCGACGGTGCCTCCGTTGTCCTTGACAACCGAAACAAAGCGCTCGCGCAAGGCCGTGGTCTCGTCACCTAGCAGGGCAGAAAAAACGATCATAGTTTCGTAGGGTCTCATGCTTCCTCGCTCACACCAGCAGTGGTGCGATAACCAGCGACACTATTGACATCAACTTGATGAGGATGTTCATCGACGGGCCCGACGTGTCCTTAAACGGGTCGCCCACGGTATCTCCAACGACCGCCGCGTGGTGAGCGTCGGTTCCTTTCTGTTCGCCTTCAATGGCGCCGGTCTCAATTGCCTTCTTGGCGTTGTCCCACGCACCACCGGCATTGGCCATCATGAGCGCCAACAGTACTCCGGCCAGGGTGGCACCGGCAAGCATTCCACCCAGTGCTTCAGCCCCCAGGAGAAAACCTACAGCCACCGGTGCAACCACCGCCACAACACCCGGCAGGATCATTTCCTTGAGCGCGGCGCGAGTCGATATATCTACACAACGGGCTGAATCAGGCTTGACGCCTTCCTTGCCCTCAAGCAGGCCCGGGATCTCGCGAAACTGCCGGCGAATCTCTTCAACCATCTGCGCCGCCGCCTTGCCGACCGAAGTCATCGTGAGGGATGCAACGAAGAACGGCAGCACACCGCCGATGAACAGACCGATGACCACGATCGGCTCCGTTATCACTATCAACATCGGCTCGATCCCCTGGGCCGCCCTCACGTGGTTGACGGCCATCGAGTAAGCCGAAAACAGCGCCAGCGCCGTGAGCGCGGCCGAACCGATAGCGAAACCTTTTCCGATAGCAGCCGTGGTGTTACCTATGGCATCGAGGCTGTCGGTTATCGCGCGTACGTCCGGGCCAAGTCCCGCCATCTCCGAAATACCACCGGCATTATCAGCCACCGGGCCGTAAGCATCTACGGTCATGGTCACGCCAACCGTCGCCAGCATTCCTACCGCGGCGATCCCGATGCCGTACAGTCCGGCAAAATCATTGGCCACGTAGATGGTGATGCAGATGACCAGAACGGGGAGAGCGCAGCTTTCCAGCCCGATCGCCAGGCCGTTGATAATGTTGGTGGCCGACCCGGTTTTTGACGCTTCGGCGATGCGCCGCACTGGCGGCCCCGCGGTGTAGTACTCGGTGATCAGGCCGATAAGAATACCGCCGACAGATCCGACGAGGACGGCAATCCAGACCTGGGTGGCGATGTTACTGCTGTTGATGAGCATGAAAGCGCCCAGTAACAGCAGGCCCGCCGATATGAAGGTAGAGTAGCGAAGCGCCGCTGCCGGACCGATGCTCTTGAGCACCCTCATCGAAAAGATGCCGACCACCGAAGCAGCCAGTCCCAGCACGGCCAGAGCAAGGGGCAACATCATCAGATGCATCCTCGCGGCCTCTTCGCTGGCTGCGCCGCGAGCGATATCGAGCACCCCGACGGTAGATAAGGTCGCCGCGATAGCCAGCGTCGCTATCATCGAACCAACATAGGATTCGAAAATATCAGCCCCCATTCCTGCCACGTCGCCGACGTTGTCACCCACGTTATCCGCGATTACACCGGGGTTGCGCGGGTCGTCTTCGGGGATACCGGCCTCCACCTTACCTACAAGGTCGCTGCCAACGTCGGCTGCCTTGGTGAAAATACCGCCTCCGACCCGGGCAAAAAGCGCAATCGAGCTGGCTCCCATCGCGAATCCGTTTATCACCGCAGCGTTCTCGGGGTTGCCGTAGAAACCGAACAACACGCCGACGCCTATCAGGCCCAGGCTCGCGACAGCCAGTCCCATGACGGCCCCGCCGTTAAAAGCGACCAACAGTGCCTTGTCCTGGCCGCCATCGCGGGCAGCCTGGGACGTACGCACGTTGGCGTTGGTGGCCGACGCCATGCCAGCCAGGCCCGCCACCATCGAGCAACCAGCGCCGCCAAGAAAGGCAAAGGCCGTGTCGGGGCTGAGCTTCCAGTAAAGAAGTGCAAAAACAGCCAGCTCAAAGACAACCAGGATCTGGTACTCGCGCTTTATGAAAGTGATCGAGCCTTCCTTGATCGCCTGGGCGATCTCAACCATTTTTTCGTTGCCGGGGCTTTCTTTCTTGACGGCAAAGAACAGTACGCCCGCCACTCCGAGGCCCAGTACCCCTGCCAGCCATGCCAGATCAATCAAAAGATTCATTACCAGTATTTCCTCCCATCATTTCCCGTCGAACTCAGTACCACCGGTAAGTCACCCGGCGTTCTATCGTTCGACCTTCTGCTGTAACGGCCGATATCAATCGCCCGTATCGCTCCCCTTAACACCCAGGTCTACGCTGTTGAAACGGTTCATGGCGGTAACAAAGTCCACCCCGAGGGCAACCGCCAACGCGTCAGCAGCAACACCCGCGATTTTTTCGACGAGAGCCTTCTCGCTCTCGTCGAACTCGCTGAGCAGGTAATCGCTCAATTCACTGTCTCCCGGTTTACCAACGCCAACTTTAACCCTGCCGAAATCCGTCGTACCCAACTCCTCTATCACCGACTCCACACCCCGGTGACCACCGCTCCCACCTCCCTGGCGCAGCCGTAAACGGCCGAGCGGAAGGTCCGCATCGTCATACACGACCACCACGTTTTCTTCAGCTATACCGAGTTCGTGGCAGGCTGCACTTACGCTCCTGCCACAGAGATTCATGAAGGTCTGGGGCTTCATGATCAACACCTCGGTACGGCCCGATTTCGCGGAAACCGTCAGCGCCTCGTATCTATGGCGCCGGATGCTCGCCGACAAACGTTCTGCGAACGTGTCGACTACCTGGAATCCCAGGTTATGCCTTGTGTCCTTGTATTCCTCTCCCGGGTTGCCAAGTCCAGCGATGCAGTACATGTGCCGTCACCAACCCGTCCCGCCTCAGGAATCGCCGGCCTTCTCGTCGCCGTCGCCGGTCGCAGCCGCGTCTCCCTCGCCAGTTCCGTCCTCGCCTTCGCCCTCGCCGAGATCCGTTTCTTCTACTTTGACCACTTCCTCGGCAATGGGTGGGGTCACGGTCACAACCGTGAAATTATCCGTAAAAAGCAGCTCAACGCCTTCGCCAACAACCAGGTCCTCTATGTGCAGGGCGTCGTGAATATCTAGACCGCTTACGTCGACTTCTACAGATTCAGGAAGAGCTGCAGGCAACGCCCTTACCTCTATTTCCCTGACAACCGGCTGCAGTATGCCCCCGTTGACCACCCCAACCGGTTTACCGGTAAAACTCAGCGTCACGTTTGCAGTGATCGGGGTAGCCAAGTCAACGCGTAGAAAATCAACGTGCGAAGTCACGCCCGTAACCGGGTGGTGCTGACTTTCCTTGATGAGCACGATGCACTCGTTGAGGCTGGAGTCCGCCGAGTTGAAGCGGATGATGTGGGCCCCCTTCGAAGCCAGCCCGCTGCGGTCGAACTCTTTGGCGTTAACCTGCACCGATATTTCGCTTTCGCCCTGGCCGTAGAAAATCGCCGGTATCAAGCCATCGCGCCGAAGCAGCCGCGACTTCACGGAGGCGTCGCGTCGTTTAACTTCCAATTGTACGGTTCGCATATTCTCTCCTGTCTACTCGAAAAGCGAGCTTATAGATTCCTCGTTGTGGGTTCTCCGGATAGCTTCGGCGATCAGTCCCGCTACCGACACGACCCGTATTCGATCACAGGCCTGCACTGATTCGGTCGCCGCTATGGTGTCGGTTGTCACCAGCTGCTCGAGTGATGACGAGGCAATTCTTTCCACAGCCGCGCCCGAAAGCACACCGTGAGTACAGCAGGCCAGGACACCGACAGCGCCGGCTTCCTTGATCGCATCGGCAGCCTTGCAGACCGTTCCGGCCGTGTCGATCATGTCGTCTACTATCACCGCCACGCTGCCCTCGACGTCACCGATCAGTCGCATTTCTTCGACCTGGTTGGCCCTTACGCGGCGTTTATCGATGATGGCAAGTCCGGCGTCCAGGCGCTTGGCGAAAGCCCTGGCCCGCTCCACGCCCCCGGCATCGGGAGAAACCACGACGATGGACCTGTCGCCGACCAGCGACATGATCGCAGGCTGAAGTACCGGGGCGGCGTAGAGGTTGTCCACCGGGACGTCAAAAAAACCCTGTATCTGGCCCGCGTGCAGTTCCATCGTCATCACGCGTGAAGCCCCGGCCGTGACAACGAGATCGGCTATGAGCTTGGCGCTTATGGGTACGCGCGGGGCGACCTTGCGGTCCTGCCTCGCGTAGCCGTAATAGGGAATCACCGCCGTAACCCGCTTGGCCGAAGCGCGCTTAAGGGCGTCGAGCATCAACAGCAGCTCCATGATGTGATCGTTGCCCGGCGTGGAGGTAGACTGAATGACGAAGACGTCACCACCGCGAACGTTGTCGTTTATTTCGATAAGGACTTCGCCGTCGCTGAAACGGCGCACCTCGGCGTTTCCGACCTGGGTGCCCAGCTTTCCGGCAACACTCTCCGCCAGGCCAAGGCTGGCGTTACCAGAAAAAATAAGCAGTTCGTCTCTAGCCAGCGAAGCCAACGGTATTCCTCTCTATAAACAAATCATCCACCGTTCGCCCAGCGACACTACGGTCCAGCCTGAAACAATGCTGGGCGGGAAGGATTCGAACCTTCGCATGCCGGACCCAAAACCCGGTGCCTTAACCACTTGGCTACCGCCCACTAAGGACGTCCACCTGGCGAACGTCTGAGGATCCTCGTAACAAACACCCTCACAGGCCGTGCAAAAGTACGCGCGGCCCGCCGCGCGGCCCTGCCGTCCCTGAACAAGCCGACCACGGCTGACCCTGAGCCTGACATAACAGCAGCCGAAGCGCCCCCGGCCATCATCAGATCCAAGGACCTGGAGACCTCCGGAAAGCTGTCGCAGACTCCCTCTTGAAGGTCATTAACCAGCAGCCCCTCAAGCGCGGCACCGCGCTTGAGGGAACTCAGGAGCCTAGTTCCAGCCCCCTTTGAAGTCAAGCTTTTCACGGCGTTGGTAAAGGCCCACGCCGTGTTTACTCCAAGCGCCGGAACCACCACCAGCAGGCTGCCCCTGTAGGGCAGATCGATGAAGCTGAGCCGATCTCCCACCCCCGTGGCCATCGCAGGGCGGCTGGAGACAAAAAACGGGACGTCCGCGCCCAGTTGCAAGGCCAACCGGGCTACGGTGGGCGCAGGCAACCTCCTGCCCAGCAGCCCGGGCAACACCCGCAGCACAGCAGCGGCATCACTGCTTCCACCGCCCAGGCCAGCTTGGCTGGGGATTCGTTTTACCAGCCGGATGCTCACCGCCGCTGTTTCTTCAAGCTGCTCGAGCACAGCTCGCGCAGCTTTTGTCGCTATGTTGCCGCTACCCCCGGGCACCCCCTTGTCACCGCTGACCGTACAGTAAACCTCGGTTTTTACGCTCGGTCGCACCTCAACGTGGACGTCGTCGTATATGGCCACGGGCACCATGAGAGACTCGAGCTCGTGGTAGCCGTCACTGCGCTTGCCCACCACCCGCAGGCTGAGGTTCACCTTTGCAGGCGCCCTCACCTCCCTGCTTACTGCTGATACCCCCGACACAAGCCCCAACTTGACCGCATCGGATCGCCGTGACAACAAGCGCCATGCCCGAAAAGACAGAACTCGCGCGGCAACTTGCGCGAGAAGCCGGAAAAATCATCCGTGATTCGCTGGCCCTGAAAAAAGAGATCTCACACAAAGCGGCGGTGGACCTGGTTACCAACGTCGACCTCCAGGCCGAGAAAATCATCGTCGAGGGTATAGCCCGGGCCTTTCCTGACCACGCGATAGTCGCGGAAGAAAACCACTTTGATCGCTCCGACCATGAGTGGTGCTGGTACGTAGACCCACTCGACGGCACCATCAACTACGTCCACGGCATCCCTCACTGCTCGGTATCAATCGCACTCCTGCACCGGGGCGCACCAGTCGCCTCGGCCGTATACGATCCTTTCAGAGACGAGATGTACCATGCCCGGGCTGGTGCGGGCGCCTTTCTCAACGACAGCCCTGTAGCGGTGTCTGCCACCGCAGCGCTGGAAGACTCTCTGCTTGTTACCGGGTTCCCCTACGACCGTCGCGAGAACCTGGACCTGTACCTGCCCTACTTCAAACATTTTCTGGTCAACGCCAGGGACGTCAGGAGCTTCGGATCTGCCGCCCTGGACCTCTGCTACCTGGCCTTCGGCCGCTTCGACGGTTTCTGGGAGTGGAAATTGCAGCCCTGGGACACGGCAGCCGGATGGCTTATCGTTACCGAAGCGGGAGGCAGCGTAAGCGACTTCAACGGCGACCCTTATGACCCGTGGACCCCGCGTGTACTGGCCAGTAACGGGCTGATCGAGCAGGAGTTCATCGCCCAGATGGCCAGAATCGCTGCTGGCAGTTAGCCGGCTAACGTTGTAAACAGGCTCCGCGCGACCAAAGCCCTCGTAGCTCAGGTGGATAGAGCACCGGCCTCCGAAGCCGGTTGCACAGGTTCGAGTCCTGTCGAGGGCACCACTCACCAGGGTCCCGAAGCATCAGGCCCCCCGGGCTGTGGCTGTTGGTCGAAAGTTGACAAGGTCCCCCTTTCCGGACTACTCTCATCAGTTCTGGCGCCGGGAGGGCAGCGCTTATTATGGAAGTTCAAGTCGAAGGTTCGCTGGAGCGAGCAATAAAAATCCTCAAGAAGAAGATGGCATCCGAAGGCGTCTTCAAGGAAATGAAGCTGCGGTCTTTCTACGAAAAACCAAGCGTCAAGCGAAAGAGAAAACGCGAAGAAGCGGAACGCAAGCGACGCAAGGCCCTGCGACGCGCTCAACGCAGCCGGCACTGATCGTAGCCGCTCCTGCCCACCCACATCTCCCGCTCTCCTGGCCGGGCCTGCTGTCGCGCTATTTGACGCGGCGGTGAGGATGCGTTAAGTACGCGCAATATCGACTGAAAACGGTACGCGAGAAAACGCCGGGCATTGCTGTTCGGCGAAACCCCAGCTGTTGGTTGCCTGTTTGGAGCTAACAGCCGTGGCGGAGAGGATGTGGTGATGGAACTGCCCAGTTGTAAGAAGTGTGAGAACGGACTTCTGGTCCCGCTCTCCGACTACGGAACTGAGGGTGCGTCTGTCATGTACAAGGCGTGGGTCTGCATCAACCCCGACTGCGGTTTCTCTATCCGGGTTGATAAGGGACAGGTTACCTTCGGTCGAAAGATCGAAAGTCCCAGGTAACCCCGAAAGCCCGCCAGACGTATACCGGGAATTTTAAATAAAACATGACCGCCTGGCCCCGGGCAGTCTTACAGAGTGAGCGATGCCGAAAGATCGGTACGCCGGAGATAAACAACAAGTATGACGCAGCCTAAGTCTGAGAACATTGTCTGGCACGAAACCACTGTCTCAAAAACCGAACGAGAAAAAATTTCGGGCCATCGCGGTTGTACCGTCTGGCTCACCGGGCTGTCGGGTTCCGGCAAATCGACCCTTGCCAACCTGCTCGAAAAGGCGCTCTGGGAACGTGGCGCCCGTGCCTACGTGCTCGACGGCGACAACGTCCGCCACGGCTTGAACAAGGACCTGGGCTTTTCGCCCGAAGATAGAGGAGAAAACATCCGCCGTATAGGCGAAGTCGCCGCTCTCTTCACCGAGGCCGGCATCATCAATGTCACCGCCTTCATTTCGCCCTACAAGGGAGACCGAGACAAGGTTCGCGAGATCATGGCCGAAGGTGATTTTCTAGAAGTGTACGTTAAATGCGACCTCGACGAATGCGAGAAGCGCGATCCCAAGGGCTTGTACAAGAAGGCCCGCGCCGGCGAGATACCGGAATTCACTGGAATTTCAGCGCCTTACGAAGAGCCTGACAAGGCCGAGTTGATCGTTGACACGACCTCGCAGAGCCAGGAAGACAGCCTCCAGGCCCTGCTCTCCTACCTCGAAGAAAAGGGTTACCTGGCTGCCTGACCGGCCGAGCGCTGATCAGGACTCCGGAGTCACGTAGGCGGCGGTTATTCCGCCGTCTACGATGAACTCAGTACCCGTCACAAAACTCGAATCGTCCGAAGCCAGGAAAACGACCGCCCTGGCTATTTCGCCCGCTTCGGCCAGGCGACCCGCCGGGATGTGAACCAGGCGACGCTGCCTCGCTTCGGGGTCGCGCAACAGTTCCGCCAACAGGGGCGTGTTGACCGGTCCCGGGCACAGGGCGTTAGCCCTGATACCCTTGCGGGCGTACTCGACTGCAATTTCACGCGTCAGGGCGACCACCCCGCCCTTGCTCGCCGTGTAGGCACTCTGCGAAGTAGCTGCGCCCATCAGCGCAACAAACGACGCAGTGTTAATGATCGATCCGCCGCCGCATCTCAGCATGGCCGCTACCGCGTACCTGCAACCTAGGAAAACTCCCTTGAGGTTGACGTCCATCACGTGGGCCCAGGTCTCTTCGCTGGTTTCAAGCACCGAGCCATCATCCTCGGGGAAGATCCCGGCGTTGTTGAAAACAACATCCACCCTGCCCCAGGTCTGCTCGCAAAGGTCTATGGTGTTTTTGACCTCGGCGGCCACGGTCACGTCCATCTGGCTCGCAATCGCAGTGCCGCCCTTCTCGACGGCAAGAGCGACCACTTCCTCGAGGGCATCGGGCCGCAGATCGGCAGCCACCACCCTTGCGCCACGCGCGCAGAACTCCAACACGGTTTCACGACCGATGCCGCCCGCAGCACCGGTTACGACACAAGCCTTGCCTTCCAGTTGCATGCTCTCTTTGCCTTTTGTCAGCCGCGCTCAAGGAAGCGGCGACGCTCCCAGTTAGGAACCACCGGCCGCGACTTCTCGAGTTCGACCTCGGCAAAACGAAGGTAATGATCCCTGACCTCCGCACCGAAAGAGGACAAGATAAAACTACTGTCGGCAAACTCTTTCATGGCATCTTCCAGGCAAAGCGGCAGGCTTGCGTGATCGGCCGACTGGTACAGGTCCCCACTAAGGGCCTCTGGCGGTTCAATGCGGTTCCTGATGCCGTCCAGACCGGCGGCCAGGGTGACGGCCATCACGAGATAGGGATTGGCGTCGCCCCCCGGAATCCGGCACTCGACTCGCAGCGCGTCGCCACTGCCCACCAGGCGATAACCAGCCGTCCGGTTATCCCAGGACCAGCCGATACCGGTCGGTGCAAACGTTCCCGCTATGAAACGACGGTAAGAGTTCGTGTTAGGGGCGTACCACAACGCGCATTCGCGGGCGTGTGCCACGAGTCCGCCGATGTACCAGCGAAACAGGTCAGAGCAACGGGCTGGTGTTCCCGGCAACTCGTTATCACCACTGAAGAGCGCCTGACCACCGTCGACTGACCAGAGGCTCGAATGCAGGTGCATGCTGTTACCAGCGAGGTTTTCGTGAAGCTTCGCCATGAAAGTAACCGAGACATCCTGCGAGGCGGCGATTTCCTTGGCAGCTTGCTTGAATATCGAATGCCTGTCGGCCATTTCGAGCATATCGGTGTAGCGAAGGTTGATCTCGTGCTGGCCGGGGCCCCACTCCCCCTTGCTCGATTCGACCGGCACACCCGACGCGTCCATGGCACGTCGTATCGCTCCGATGACCGGCTCCTGGCGGGTAGCGTGCATGGTGTGATAGTCCTCCACGTACCAGCCGGAAGTACGCGGTTCACCGAAGTCCCGCGCCTCGGCCTCATCATAGCTTTCACTCAAGAGAAAAAACTCCAGTTCCGAACCCGCACGGGGGTCATAGCCGAGTTCGCGGGCGAGCCCTACCTGCCTTGAGAGTATGCGGCGCGGCGAGATCTCCACGGGCTGGTGGTCTGCGGGATTCGCGAGATCACACAACACCAGGGCCGTACGATCCTGCCACGCGGCAAGCCTCAGGGTCGAAAGGTCCACAGTGGCGTGAACGTCACCGTAGCCTTTCTTCCAGGACGACCACTCGTAGCCCGGGACCGGATCCATCTCCATGTCACAGGCAAACAGGTAGTCGCAGGCATGAAGGCCTCCCTGGAGAACATCGGAGAGGAAAAAATGCCCGGTGTTACGCTTGCCGACCAACCTTCCATACATGTCCGGAAAAACCGTGAGTACCGTGTCTACGCTACCGTCCTCTATGAGCCCCGTAAGCGTCTCGATGCTCAAACCATTGCCAACTGACCAGTCTTTTACAGTATCGCCCACAAGGCTTATTCGCCCGTCAGCGCAGCGATTGCAAGCCCTCCAGCAGCTTGATTATACTGCCGCAACTGCTAGTCAGGGTGCCGCGGCAAGCCATACGCGCCTGCAATGTCGGGCGAGGCACTAAAACCGTAATCCACAGTATCCAGGAGAGGAAAAGATGATAAATTTACTGCTTAGGGGCATAGCCGTGACTGCCGTGACAACAGCCATGCTGCTGGCCGGGGGCGGGAATATCGCCAATGCAGGGGGGTCGATTACCGGCACCGTGAGTTTTGAAGGAGACGCCCCCTCGAGGCGGCCTATCAGGATGTCTGCTGACCCCAAGTGTGATGAAGCCAACCCCGACGGTCGGCTCGGCGACGCTATACTGATAGCCGACGGCAAGGTACAGAACGTTTTCGTCTACCTGAAAGAAGGCGTGAGCGGCACCTTCGAAAAGCCCACCGAAGTGGTCAATCTCGACCAGAACGGCTGCATGTACGCGCCGCGGATAGCGGGAGCGATGGTCGGGCAGACCATCGAAATCCTCAACAGCGACGAGACTCTTCACAACGTTCACTCATTGCCCAAGGAGAGCAAGCAGTTCAACAACGCGATGCCCATCAAGGGAATGAAGATCAAGAAGAGATTTACCGCCCCCGAGATCATGGTCCGAGTAAAGTGCGACGTGCACCCGTGGATGGCCGCCTGGATCGGCGTACTCGATCACCCCTTCTTTACGGTCTCTGCAGCCGACGGTAGCTTTACGATCGAAAACGTACCTGCCGGAACGTACACCGTCGAAGCCTGGCACGAAAAATTCGGCACCCGCACTGCGAGCGTCACTGTTTCCGACGGCGGAAGCGCCGGTTCGGACTTCAGCTTCGCGAGGGCGAACTGACCCTGCTCGTAACCCGGTCCGACCCACGGTCGGACCGGGTTACCGAGCGGTTGATAGGGGCCGGCTGAAGTGTCTGCCGTCTTTTCGCTCAGCTGCGTCGCCTTCCTGCTGATCACGGCCACGATACTGACCCGGATACTCAGGCCCGACACCCCCGAGATCCCGTCCCAACTAGCGTGGACACTGAGCCCCGTGTTGATCGTCCTCATCGTTGCGCTGATGTTCCAAACGGGTTAGGGCCAAGGTGAGCGAGTCATCGACAGGCAACCTTCCCGACCGTAAAATTCGCGTACTTGCGGTTGCCGCCCTGCTGATGGCTTTTGTTCTCGTTGTCGCGGGTGGACTGGTAACAAGCCGGGACGCGGGCCTGGCCGTACCCGACTGGCCGCTCTCCTACGGCGGTATCAACCCTCCCCGTTGGTACGAAATAGACAACGTCCGAACCGAACACGGTCATCGCTTGATTGCCGCCTCCGTGGCCGTCGTGACCTGCCTGCTCGGGCTGGCTCTGTACCGCAACGACACGCGCAAGTACGCTCGTACCCTCGGCCTTGCCGCCATAGCCGCCGTGCTGGCCCAGGCGCTGATGGGAGGGTTGAGAGTAATATGGCTTTCGCTGGATCTGGCCATGGTTCACGGTTGGTTTGGACAGGCCTTCTTCGGAATCCTGGCGGCTATTGTCACCGTCACTTCGCCCTCCTGGGTAAGCGATGAAGCGCTGGGGGACCATGCGCCGCTGCAACGCCCGGGTATCATAATGTTGAGCCTGATAGGCCTCCAGTTGGCCATCGGAGTATCTCTTCGCCACATGCCCGGTTCGGCGGGCGTCCTGGCGCACCCATTGTTTTACCTGCACCTGCTTATCGGTTTGAGCGTACTCTTCGCTTCGCTCAGGCTGGCCCGGCAGGCAAGCCGAACAGGGGGGCCCGTTGAGCGAACGTCCCGGCGACTATGCGGGCTTCTATGTTTACAGGTAGGCCTGGGTCTCGCTACTGCCACGCTGCTGCAGCTGAGCGGGCAGGAAGGAAGCTCAGGGCTCGCTCTTTCGTGGCTTCCAACGATCCACGTCGCGATAGGTGCCGGCGCCCTGGGGCTGGCGGTCGCCGGGCTGCTGTACGCCTACAGGCTCCCTCTACAGCGGGGTGAGCAATTGGCGGCGGGTATCAACTGATGACCGACCTAGAGACCCTGGAAAAATCGCCTGCCAGCCCCGAGCGCGGCCGAGGTTCCGTGTACCTTGAGCTGATCAAGCCTCGCATCGTCGCCATGGTGGTTTTGACCGTGCTGGTCGGCTACCTCGCGGTCACCGGGCTGCACGACTTCGAGACCGCCGCGCTACTGCACGTAGTTATTGGTACCTGCCTGTCTTGCTCGGGCGCGGGCGCTCTCAACCAGTACCTCGAGCGCAACAGTGACGGGCTCATGGCGAGGACGCGCTTTCGGCCACTGCCCGCCCAGCTCATAAGCGAAAAATCAGGAATGGCTTTCGGTGTCATCACCTCCGTTACCGGCGTTGGATACCTGCTGGCCTTCGTCAACCCGGCGGCGGCACTGATCAACACCATTACCCTGGTTTCTTACGTCGCGATCTACACGCCGTTGAAAAAATCCTCGAGCCTGTCGACCCTGATCGGGGCAATTCCAGGTGCGCTTCCGCCCGTGATCGGTTGCGCAGCAGCGGGCGACGCGCTTGGTCGAGAGTCCCTTCTTCTTTTTTCAATTCTTTTTCTCTGGCAAGTCCCCCACTTTCTTGCCATCGGACTTCTTCACCGAGACGATTACAGGAACGCTGGGTTTCCGACCCTGCTGGGTATTGATAGGGACGGGAGTGCGTCGGGACGGCAGATGGTTCTTTACTCCGCGGCCCTGCTGCCAGTGACCCTGGCCGTTGGGAGTGCCGGATACTCAGGCCCGGTTTTCTTTGCCTCTGCCCTGGTCCTCGGCCTTGCTTACCTGGCGGCTTCAGTGTCGGCGGCAAAAAACCCCAGCCAGCTGGAAGCCAGGCGCCTCCTTCTATGCTCGGTGGCCTACCTGCCCTTGCTGCTGGCGTCCTACCTGTTAGACAGGGTGGCAACGTGACGCCGCCCACACACGACACTGAAGAAAACCCGTTACTAGAAGTTAATAATCTATCCTATTCATACGGGGACACGGTAGCTCTAGACGATGTATCGTTCTCCGTACAGCCGGGCGAGATCTTCGGCCTGCTCGGGCCTAACGGCGGCGGTAAGACGACGCTGTTCAAAATACTCTCGACTCTGTTTCGCATACAGACCGGCGACGCCAGGATCATGGGCAGATCCATACAAGAAGACAGCCTGGCTGCGCGATCTGTCCTCGGTGTGGTCTTCCAGAACCCCGGCCTCGACCCCTATCTCACTGTCAGAGAAAACCTCAAGCATCACGGTCATCTGCTCGGCATGCGAGGGGCCGAGCTAGCAGAAGCCATCGGGTCTGCCCTGCAACGGCTGGGGGTTGCAGACCGCTCCAATGACCGGGTTGACACCCTGTCGGGTGGACTGGCAAGGAGGGTTGAACTCGCCAAGGGCTTGCTTAACAAACCCCCGCTGTTGCTCCTGGACGAACCGTCGACCGGCCTTGATCCGGGCGCCCGTCTCGACCTATGGCGCTACCTCAAAGACTTGAGAAACGAACAGGGAACCACCGTCATCCTGACTACTCACCTGATGGAAGAAGCCGAATCCTGCGACCGATTGGCGATCATCGACCACGGGCGCTTCGTGGCTACCGGGACACCCCAGGGCCTACGCTCAAGGATCGGCAAAAGAATACTCTCGCTCCGCTGCGAGGACCCCGAGGGCTTTGCGGCCGTGGTCTCCCGCGAATACAAGGTGCAGCCCGTAATTGTGGAAGGCCGGTTGCGACTTGAAAATATTTCTCCCGAAACCCTGATCCCCCGCTTGTTGCAGGACCACGGCGACAAGATACTCGGTCTGAGCATGGAGCGGCCCACCCTGGCCGACGTGTTCGTGCACGAAACCGGCCACACTTTCTGGAAATCTGAGCAGGGAGTCGACCCGTCTTGAACCGCTTGCTGCCCGTATACACCCTCGCGCTGCGCGAAGTCGTTCGTTTTGTCAGGCAGAAGAACCGGGTCTTCGGTGCGCTCGCACAGCCCGTGTTAATCTGGATAATTTTTGGTGCGGGCCTGAGCTCCTCCTTTACTCCCGGGGACTCGGCTGGTCAGGGCTACAACGAGTACTTTTACCCAGGCACCGTGGTGCTGGTGCTTCTGTTTACGTCGATCTTTGCGACGATCTCGATCATCGAGGACCGCAACGAAGGTTTTCTCCAAGGTGTGCTGGTAGCCCCGGTCAGCATAGGCAGCGTGGTCGCCGGCAAGGTGGCTGGCACTACGATCCTGGCGCTCATGCAGGGCGGGATAATGCTGGCGCTGGCACCCATGGCAGGCCTGCCGCTGGACCTTGGCCAGGTCGCCGCCGCCATGCTGGTGCTGACTTTCATAGCCATTGCGTTGACCGGTGTTGGCATATCGATTGCCTGGAACATGAGCTCTACCCAGGGCTTTCACGCGATCATGACGGCCTTCCTCATGCCCATGTGGTTTCTTTCGGGCGCCTTTTTTCCTGCTAACGGTCTTCCATCGTGGCTCGCAGCGGCGCTGGCCATCAACCCACTGACTTACGGGCTGGCTACATTTCGTTACGCTCTTTACGAGCCCGGTAACCCCGCGCTCGCCAACCTGCCCTCGCTTCCCGTCTCGGCAGCGGCCCTGGTGCTTTTCGCCCTGGGAAGCGTGGCCCTGGCTACAGCCCTTGCCCACCGTCGCCCCGCGGGGCCTGACAGTTAATCCCATGTCCGCGAGTGCTTCTATCGTAGTCCGCCGCACGCTGATCGCAGTGGTAGCGCTCGGCCTGTTGTTATTCATTGGCCGCAACAAGCTCGCCGATGCCCCCGAGCTTCCGGTAATCAACAGCGTTCCGGCTTTCGAATTCACCGACCAGGCCGGGGCCGCCTATGCTAGCACCGATCTCGAGGGTAAAGTCTGGCTCGCGAGCCTGCTCTACACTACCTGTCCCGGGCCCTGCCCACGCCTCGTCAGCCAACTGGGAAGGTTGATGAAGAGCTGGAAAAAACACGACCAGCTTCGTTTCGTTTCTTTCACTGTTGACCCGTCGCGCGACAGTCCTGGCGTCCTCTCCGACTATGCCGCGGCCCACGATATCGATACTACCCGCTGGGCTCTGCTCACAGCTGACAAAACCGGACTCTACCCGTTCATTCGCCAAGCCTTCCTCGTGGAGGCGGCCACCGAGATCACCGACCTCGATGACGATGAAGTTGACCTGCTGGGCCCGATCGCCCATAGCCTTCACGTGTTTCTCGTAGACGGAGATTCACGCCTGCGGGGAATCTACGACACCACCGATGAAACGGCGATGCGGCGTTTAAAAGCCGACGTACCGCTGTTGTTGCGCAATCACTGACCGCAGCGATTGTCAGCCCGCGGCCAGCATCTTTCCGAGTGAGGCCAGGTGAAATTCGGCGCCACCGAGAGTGAGCTCAATCTGCTTGGACCACAGGTAATAGCGGTGCAGCGGGTAGTCGTTGTCTACCCCGGTACCGCCATGCAGGTGCTGGCAGGCGTAGACGGCGCTGTGTCCACCCTCTGAAGCCCAGTACTTGGCCACGGCCAGCGCCTCGTCGGCTGCTTCGCCACGGTCCAGGCAACTCACCGCGTACCAGGTCGCGAGCTTTATGGCCTCGAGGTCCACGAACGCGTCGGCTGCCCTCTGTGCCACGGCCTGGAAAGACGCCACCGGCTTGCCAAACTGCTCGCGCGTGGAAGTGTAATCTGCCGTCATACGAACCGCCCTCGCGACCACCCCGGCCTCGGTAGCGCAGAGACCCGCAGTTGAGAAGCGGACCAGGTCGGCGACCGCCTTGCCGTCTGCAGGACCGAGTAAGGAGCGATGATCGACCACGGCACCAGAGAGATCCAGGCTGCTGCGGATTTCGCCACTGGTGGCTTCCTGATCGCCCAGGATCACTCCGCTACCGGCCGGGTCAAGCAGGAACAAGCCCAGTCCCTGGTCGTCAACACGGGCCGGTACCAGGATCCGAGCCGCGTGCTGGCCGGCGCCTACCAGCTGCTTGCTACCGTCGAGCCTCCAGTTTTCACCATCCTTGACGGCCGAAACGCCAATATCGCAGGGGTCATCGCTGCAACTCTCCGACAGGGCGGCGCTCAGCACCAGTTCGCCTCTGGCGACGGCAGGCAGAAAATCAGCGAGCACGTCGTCTTCTGCGTGCGCGAGAAGCGTCAGGACACCCGAGGCCAGGGTGTCGAGCAAGGGCACTGGCGCTACCGCCCAGCCCTGCCTTTCGAGGAGCACGCAGGTTTCGATTATTCCCAGGCCCTGGCCGCCGTATTTTTCGGGGATAGCCAGGCCCAGCAGCCCGGCTTCGGCCAGTGCCGACCAGAGAGCCTGGTCAAACCAACACCCCTGCTGTTCGAGCAGCTTGAGCTTGTCGGGCTCGCAGAAATCGGTAAAAATTTCATTGGCCAGCTTTTCGACGGCCTGTTGTTCTTCTGTAAACGAAAAATCCACTGTGTTCTTCTCAGCGTAAGCTGCGCGGCATGCCCAGCCCTGCCATGGCGATGATGTCCCGTTGCACTTCGTTGGTGCCCCCCCCGAAGGTCAGGATGAGCATGGCTCGGTACATGCGCTCGAGCCGCCCCCGAAGAATAGAGCCGGGGCTACCCGCGGGCAGGCTGCCGGTCAAGCCCGTAACCTGCAGGAGATCCCTGTAAATCTGGATATACGATTCACTACCGTAAACCTTTACCGTCGACGCCTCGTCGAAACGGAAAGTGCCCTGCCCCATGTTCCAGGCCTGTCGCCAGTTGAAAAGTTTCAGTACATCAACGCGACACTTCACCCGTGCCAGGGTTGATTGGACCCAGGGAACATCGACGACCCGCCCGCCCGAAGGCCGCCGAGTAGACCTGGCCCACTCCAAGGTCTCAAGGTAGATCCGCTCCGGGGTTCCTGAGGTAAACAGCGACACCCTCTCGTGGTTGAGCTGGTTGACGATAAGGGTCCAACCCATCCCCGGCTCGCCCACGAGCGCGTCGGCGGGAACCCTGATGTTGTCATAGTAGGTCACGTTGGTCTTGATCTTCCCTATGGTCTCGATTGGAGTAATGCTGAAGCCCGGCGCGCGTACGTCCACGATGAAGATAGAAATACCGGCGTGTTTTTCAGCGTCAGGGTCTGTTCGGGCAGCCAGCCACACGTACTCCGAATAATCGGCGAGGCTGGTCCACATTTTTTGCCCGTTGATTACCCACTCGTCACCATCCCGCACTGCGCTTGTTTTAAGCGATGCGAGGTCAGTGCCGGCATCGGCCTCTGAGTAGCCGATTGCAAAGTGTATCTTGCCCGCAGTAATTCGAGGGAGATAGTCTTTTTTCTGGCTCTCGGTACCGTACTCCATGATGGTAGGGCCGACAGAATTGATAGTGAGAAACGGAAGCGGAAACCCGGCTCTCTGGCACTCATCGGCGAACAGGAACTGGTCGAGCGGGGATCGCTCCTGGCCACCGTACTCCTTGGGCCAACCGATGCCGATCCACCCATCGGTCCCCATTTGCTCGAGAGCCTTACGGTAGAGGGGACCACCGCCTTCGCCGACCGAGATCTCCTCGATGAGCTCATCGTCAACCAGGCGCGCAAAGTACTCCCGGAGTTCTTCACGCAAGGCCGACTGCTTTTCATCCAGTGCTATCTTCATGCTTCAAGGACCAGCCAGAGGCGCTTGGGCGTAGCGCACCGCGCGCCCGCCGCATTGTCACTGCCTGCAACAGCCCAGACAAGCGCCGGGTGAACTTTAAGCGAGTCGCTCAAGCAGCTGGGAGGGCGAAAAGGGCTCGTCGACATCAACACGCAAGGCGGCGCGCTCACGGCCGCCACCCAGTCGCGCAAAGCGAAACTTCGTCTCACCGTACAACCCTTCGCAAACCTTGCTCACAACAGGCTCAAGTTCGTCGTAGGTCAGGTCGGTCGCAGGGGCGAGCAGGCGATCGTTGGCTATCAGTTCCCAGGACGAGCCGGGAAACACCCCCCCGTCAGACGCCTCGGCGTCCTCCCCGTACTGCTCACAGGCCGCCAGCGCCAGTCGCATGCTGCTCTTGATGCGTGAGCCAAGGTCGCCGTCCTCCAATCCCCTGCGGTTGGAGTAAACCAGACCGGGGACTCCACTACCGGTCTCGAAGGAATATACCCCCTCGTGGGCGATCAGCATCAGGCCGGGACCATCGGGTACGTGCGAATAGTCGGCGACGTCGATGAGTGTGCCCTCGACGCTTCGTTTCTGGATCCAGCCGTGAAGCAGCGGAATCAGCTCAGCTGGTGCAAACTTGGTGCCTGCACGAGCGTGCAGCTTTATCGCGATCTTCTGAAGGGCCTGCATGTCAGGGTAGCTCAGCTGGTCTGGCCTTCGGCCGCCTTCTTTTCGAGCATGCGACCGTGGCAGGCATGCGCTGCCTCGATAAACAGCCGGGCTTCTTCCACCACGCGACGCGCTTGCTCGCTAGAGGAATCACCACTGCCCTGCTCGTAACGGTGAAAGAGATACTGGGCGAACTTGCCACCAGCAAAACGATCAAAGAAAATCTCGGTATCGTAGAACCTGCTACGGAACTCGTTCACTATCGAGTCGGGATCCTGGGCCGGTTCCGGGTTCTCGAGGCGCACGAGGCCCTTGGCGGCTTCGAGCATCGACCGCAGCGCCGTCTGGTCTGCGCCATCAAAATCCTTATCGTCGAGCAATACCTGGGCATCAAAAACCTGGCGCTCGGCCTCGGCGAGATCAAAATCAGTCGGGGCGACCACCTCACCGGCGCACTCGCCGACTCCAAGGTCCGACATCGTAAACTCCCGGGGATCACCCCAGTCCGAGTAGTACTCCGGCCCGTCTTCGTAAGTGGGTACAGGCATGAGGTCTTCCAACAAGGAACGGGCCTTCTTTTTGCCGATGGTTTCTATGAACTCGTTAAAGGTCCGCGCATCGCCGCGTTCGGCCACGTAGGCGTCTGACAAGCGCTCGACCACCGACGGAATGGCCCGCGAAGGAACGGCGCCGACGGCGAGCCCGTAAGAACCCCCATTGGATTCCCACTGGCCACCCAGTACGACCTGAAAGTGAGGCACCGTGGTACCGGCCACCTTGCGACTGACACCGTAGAAACCTATATCGGCAACGTGGTGTTGGCCGCAGGAATTGAAGCATCCACTGACCTTTATGTGCAAGCCCCGGATCGATTCGTCGAGCTTGTCATCGGCTTCGCGAAGTCGCCGTGAAAGTTCAGCCGTCAAGCCTCGAGAAGAAGCGATTCCCAGCTTGCAGGTATCCGTGCCCGGGCAAACGGTAATGTCGCTTATGGTCCCAGCCCCGGCCGTCGCCAGGCCGGCCGCAACCAGTCCGAGGTGCAGGGCCGGCAGATCGCCATCTCGTACCCAGCGCAGCACAACGTTCTGCTCCACTGTTGTTCTCAAGCGACCGTGCGCGTACTCGCTACCGAGATCGGCCAACTGGCGGGCCTGCCGCGAGGTCATATCGCCCAGCGGCAACATGACAGTCACCACGCTGTAGCCCTGCTGGCGTTGGGCCTGCACGTTGTCTCTCGCCCAGCGTCCGTATTCCGGGCCGACATCCGTCACTGTCTCGACTTCGCCGCGGGGGCCAGCTGGCGGCTCGGCTTCGAACTCAGCTGTCGCCCCATCTACCCAGTTGGACCAGCCTTCATCCTCGCGAAGAACAGCACGCTCCTCTTCTACGAGGCGCTTGAACTCCTCGAGGCCAAGCCTGGCTATGAGAAACTTGATACGAGCCCTGGCGCGGTTACGTTTTTCGCCCAGCCGCGCAAAAACCCTGACTATGGCTTGTGCCAGAGGCATGATCTCTTCGACGGGAACGAACTCTTCGAACAGCTTAGCGTCGTAGGGAATCGTGCCGAGGCCACCACCGACCCACGCTTCAAAACCACGTCGGGTGCCGTTCTCGTCGCTCCGTTCCCTGGCGATGAAGCCGAGGTCATGCATGTTGACCAGGGCGCAGGCCTTGCCCGCGCATCCCGAGAAAGCCACCTTGAACTTACGGCCGAAATCCTGGGCGTCGGGGTGACCGAGGAGAAAGTCGGCCATGGCCAACGAGTATGGAGTAACGTCGAAGGTCTCGTCACTGCACACGCCGGCAATGGGACAGGCAGTGATGTTCCTCACCGTGTTACCGCATGCTTCCCTGCTGGTAATGCCGACGGCACCCAGCCTGCGCATCAGGTCCGGTGTGTCTTCTATGTGAATGAAATGAAGCTGAAAATCCTGCCGCGTAGTAACGTGCAGAATGCCATCCGAGTATTCTTCGGCCAGGTCGGCGAGCGCTTCTAGCTGTTCGGGGGACACTCCACCAAAAGGAATCTTGATGCGTTGCATCCCGGGGGCATCCCAGGCGGTGTCGGGCCCCTTGGTCAGGGAAGAGGACGGAAACTCGATGGCGCGAACGGCCACACCGTCATGGCGTTGCCCGTTATCATAGCGCTGACCGTAGACACCGCGACGCAGGCGGGTCTCGGCGAAGACCTTCTCGTCCACTTTGCCCTGCCGGCGCAGCTCGAGTTGCGTCTCGAAGGCGTCTATCTCGTCGGCCAGGCCCGCGTCGAGCCGCCCCGCGAGGGCATCCTTCCATTTAACCTTTTTCTCAGCGGCCACATCCACACCATCAATCCTGGCATGGTAGCTGCCGCAGGGCGAGTCAACAAGCCAAGCCCGGCCCCCGAGACTCAGTCGTCATCAAGTACTATGGCCTGGGCCCCATCTCCGGTTATAAGCCCCGAGGGCTCCTCGGCTGTCTGAACCGTAGCCACCGCCCCTACATAGTCCTCCAGGCTCCAGTTCAAGCAATCGAAAACCTCACCCGACTTGGAAAAGGCGGGTACTGAATCCGCCGGCGCTGCGGTTCCGGCGCAATGGTTGGTTATCTGGGTGGTCGCTGCCCCAGTGGTAAACACCTGTGTGGTATACGCTTCGCTTGAGTAGTCCACCGCTGAGCAATCAATGTCCTCTCCAGCAACGGTTGCGACCCTGGTGGTGAACTCCAACAAAGCAGCCCCAACACCACTGTCTCCCAGGTTGACCCCGGTCGTAACGACTTCGCTGTTTCCGCTGCCAACACCGACGCCTTCACACGCATTGCTGCAGCACACGTCGCCCGGATCGCCATCGCAGTTTCCAGTGCCGTCCTGCACGCAGGCACCCGCGCCAGGGGCGAGGCTGTCCAGCCCAACTATAATGTCGACATTTACGCCGCCGGCACAGTGCATTGTCCCGGTAAGGACACTGTACTCCGTACACAGAGTTTCATCGATGGGTTGTACGTAGATGGTCGAGTAGAACGGGCCACCGACCGCGAGCGTCACTGCTACATCGCCCGACGCATCCATCACCCCAGCCTCCAGGGTCAAGGATCCCGTAGGTGTCGAAAATTTAGCCCCGCCCGCTAGCGAAGAGAACATGCCACCGGTCGTTCCCAGCGAAAGAACCCTCGTTCCCAGCGCTCCTCGCGCCGCGCAATTACAGCCGGAGCACTCCTCGTTGATGGCGCAGTCACCATCGGTCTCGCAGGTTTCGCCACCATCGATTACGCCATTGCCACACTGGGTGCATGCACAAGCCGCGCATACTTCCCCGGCACCAACGCAGTCAACGTCGGTCTCGCAGGTTTCGGCCTGGTTGACTGAGCCGTCGCCACAGAACTCGGCGGGGGGATTAACCAGGGCTGGCACGCAGAGAAGATCTTCTTTCGTAGTATCCTGGAAGTGCCCGATCAGTGAGTCATTGGTATAAACAAAGTTCCGCTTGGTGTGCTTGGGCTCGCCCTTAGCGGGTTTGGCCTGCAAGCAGAGTAAATGGCCGTCAGCTGATTTCACACCGGTCCCGTCTTTGTCCACGGCCATGCACAGCAACTTCACTTTTTTCATCCCGAAGTTGCGTGAGCTCTCGAATTGATCAGACACCGCGGCCGCCGCAGGCGAAAACTTAGGGGTCCCCTTGGTCTCCTTGGCCTTGTAACACTTGTAGTGATCAATGCCGTGCAGTCCGAAAAGCGGGGCCGGTAACGCGCCCCCGGAAGGGTTCAAGGAGGCAGGGATCAACAGTCGATCTTCCTTCTTGGTATCCAACGTCACAGTCCCGAATTCGGAAACAACCACCACACCTGTCTGCTTGGTGTGTTTGGCCGCCCCCTTGGTGGTTTTGACCTGGTAAGGGGTCAGGTGAGTCGCCTCGTCCTCAGCAGTAATACCGTCAACGCTGGCCGGCAGGCAGAGCCCGCGTTCTTTGAGGATAGTATAATCAGAGTTGTCGAACTGGTCGACAAGGGCTGCAGTGAGCCCGGCTTTTTTCACCGAGGGGTTGAACTTGGAGACTTTGCTCTTATAGCAGAGATAGTTGTCCGGAAGCTCGTAAGGGCCATTCTGGGCCTGCACCGGCAAAGCAGTAACCGAAGTCCAGACCAACAGGGCGCAGGCAACACGAATTATTAGCGGCATGGTTTTTCTCCCTGGACCAACCGGGCCCTTGGCCGAACTGCCCGCAGGCAGACGGCTCTGCCTACTATAGAAATCCAGCCACGCTCTCGTCAAGAGCAAACACTCTTACTGCGCCCAATACCCCCCCGAACGGGTGGGCAATTAGAAAAAAAACCCCTGGCAGACGAATTACAAACGCAAAAAGGCCCGGGTGTCCAGAATGACACCCGGGCCTCAAATAAATTCCGGCAGCGTCCTACTCTCCCACACGCGCAGTGCAGTACCATCGGCGCAGGAGGGCTTAACTTCCGTGTTCGGGATGGAAACGGGTGAGACCCCTCCGCTATAGCCACCGGAAAGTTACCGCGCCAGCGTCCTCGGAGACCACGTCCATCGGGAAGTGAATCCCTGGGGACCGGGTCATCGTCAGACGACCGGCGCGGAGACAATCCGCGACACAGACAGCGCGACAAAGCGCATTTTATATCAAGCGAGCTTACAGCTCGTTATAACGGCTGATCAACAAAAAAAGAAGATCAAGCCTCACGACCGATTAGTACCGGTTAGCTCCACGCATTGCTACGCTTCCACACCCGGCCTATCAACCTCGTCGTCTACGAGGGGTCTTAAGGGGCCCTAAAGCCCAGGGATACCTAATCTCAAGGGGGGCTTCCCGCTTATATGCTTTCAGCGGTTATCCCGTCCACACGTAGCTACCCGGCAATGCCACTGGCGTGACAACCGGAACACCAGAGGTGTGTCCATCCCGGTCCTCTCGTACTAGGGACAGCTCCTTTCAAGTATCCTACGCCCACAGCGGATAGGGACCGAACTGTCTCACGACGTTCTGAACCCAGCTCGCGTGCCATTTTAATCGGCGAACAGCCGAACCCTTGGGACCTGCTCCAGCCCCAGGATATGACGAGCCGACATCGAGGTGCCAAACCTCCCCGTCGATGTGAACTCTTGGGGGAGATAAGCCTGTTATCCCCGGCGTACCTTTTATCCGTTGAGCGATGGCCCTTCCATTCGGGACCACCGGATCACTAAGACCTGCTTTCGCATCTGCTCGAGATGTCTCTCTCGCAGTCAAGCTCCCTTATGCCTTTGCACTCGACGGCCGGTTTCCATTCGGCCTGAGGGAACCATTGCGCGCCTCCGTTACTCTTTTGGAGGCAACCGCCCCAGTTAAACTACCCACCATGCAATGTTCCGGACCCGGATAACGGGCCACGGTTAGAGACCAAAAACATCAAGGGTGGTATTTCAAGGTTGGCTCCACGAGGGCTAGCGCCCCCGCTTCAAAGCCTCCCACCTATCCTACACGTGGTATTCCTAGCCTCACTGCAAAGTTGTAGTAAAGGTGCACAGGGTCTTTCCGTCCAGCTGCGGGTACTCGGTATCTTCACCGAGAGTGCAATTTCGCTGAATCCCTGGTTGAGACAGTGGGGAAGTCGTTGCGCCATTCGTGCAGGTCGGAACTTACCCGACAAGGAATTTCGCTACCTTAGGACCGTTATAG
>Ga0114993_10001721_pt1 | contig 24935 bp, 23 predicted proteins | sample ArcticOcean_MG_C_FD_87042 | JGI IMG/M metagenome (GOLD analysis project Ga0114993, IMG submission 87042) | Marine microbial communities from western Arctic Ocean - ArcticOcean_MG_CB2_150 | ecosystem: Environmental > Aquatic > Marine > Oceanic | place: Arctic Ocean: Canada Basin | collected...
AACTCGAGCGAAGTTCTAAACAACTTCCACATCGAAACTGCGTTCTCCCCTAACGGATGCGTTGAAGGGTCGAACAACCACCTTGTTACTGCCGACTGGATCATACCGTAAAAAATCATCGCTGCCGCATCTGGCAGTACCGATTTGTCGATCTCATCTCTTTCGATGCCCTGAGAAATGGTTTCGGCTACCAGAGAAAGGTATTTTTCCACCAAACGCTTCCCGGCGGACCGAACTCTCGGCTCACTAAATTGAGCTGCCTGGGCAATAACTACAAACGAAACACCCTGCCGCAACTCAAGATATGAAACATGGAGCTGGAGTATGTGCTCCAACCGCTCCAACGCATGGCGATCAGACCGAGTGGCGCGTGATATCGCCTGAAACAGCGATTCTTCAACTTCCTGTATAAGAAGGAGAATCACCTCTTCCTTCGAAGCAACATGGCGATATATCGCAGCCTCGGTCACCCCGACCTTCGATGCGATACCTCGTATCGTCAACGCGTCCATACCACCGTTCGCTATGAGATCGCGAGCCGCTTCGACAATCTGATGCTGTCGTGTCTGGTGGTCTAGTCGTGTACGTGTTGCCATGGAAAATTCACTCAACCTCTGGTTGACTATTATATGCTAGTCATCGTTCACATACTAGGCAACTATCGGATGTCATAACACTATTGCACTAGAACTTGAACGATGCGATGTGTGCACCGTGAATAATGTGGTGGTACTTTCAGACGCGAACAACTAAAACCACCACAATTTACTCGATGTCGACACGCTCTAACCCGCCGCGCTCTAAGCGTAACCGCTCCAGGTTGTACTCCATCAGGCACCACGGTCTAGTGAGATGGCTAGACGCCAAATTCATTCACCGGCCGCGCATATACATTCCAGTCGCTATTGGCCGGCCTGGCGCTTGTCGGAATATTGATTGCCGAAGAAGCAATCACAAGCGGTGCTGTCGTGATCGTGGCGGCTATCGCAAGCTCAGTCGCTATCGTATTTTCGTGCCTCACTCAGTGGCTTCAAAACCATTTCGGATCATCGGAGGCCATATTTCTGCAATTCTGGCTGCGCTGTGCACGGTTGGAATAATGATGCTGCTCCCTGATACCGTTGCCAGCAATCAATGGGTGGTCCACACCCTTCAAGGCGCATCACTCGCCCTGGTGATCCTGTTCATGACAATCACAAACACTGAACACGCACCCGCAGCAGGAACAGCTCTCGGCCTTGCAACGTCTGTTCCCGGCAACTCGGTGGTTTTCATCGTATCTGCCGCCATCATCATTTCAATTGTGCGAACCGTTCTCTACAAACGCCTACACAACCTGATGTAAACAAAAACAGCCCCGAGGATATCGAGGCTGTTTTCGTTTTATTCAGTTAGCTTCTACGAGCCGCCGGACGGATCCGACAGGAATCTCAATAGGTTACTGTCCGGGTCGAGAATAACCGTCGTCTTCGAATCCATGAACACTTTGTAAGCCTCAAGTGATCGACGGAAGCTGTAGAAGTCAGGGTCCTTCTCAAGCGACTTAGCAAGAATCTCAATAGCTTCCTGCTCAGCCTGGCCTCTCAAAAGAGCCGACGTACCTTCAGCAGTTTCGAGGATGATGTTTACCTGTCGGTCTACGTTAGCTCGAATCTCTGAATCTCGCTGCGTACCCTCAGCACGCAATCCGCTGGCGATACGCTCACGTTCTGCTTCCATTCGGGAGAACACGCTAGTCTCGATATCCGGCGGGAAGTCAGCTCGCTTGATGCGTACGTCGATAATCACAATTCCAAGCGCTTTTCGAATGTTCGCGGCATACGTGACGTTTAGCCCGCCAAGCGCTTCCGGACTTGGCTCGCTCTCAAGGAGAATTAACTCCTCAGCAGTGGCAAGCCTCGGTCGAATATCATCGGTCGGATCTTGGTCGATACGTACCGACACGAACGGATCATGAATCCCTTCGTAAATATCGAATACGTCGCGCCGGGCAATCTCAATCCGGTTACTGTCGATAGTAACCTGATGCATGATGTCCTCGCGAGTTTCGGAGATCACTTCTTCCTGAAGGTCGCGAGCAACCTCCTGCCGGAGCTGCGAGTTGACTATGTCGCCAACACGCGCATCAGCAAGAGTCTCGTTCCTCAAGTTCTTGAAGAAAATCAGCGGGTCGACAATCTTGTACCTCGCGTACGAGTCGATCACCAGGTTCCGTTTGTCAGCAGTCAACAACGAAGCCGGCGCAACGTCGACTCGGAGCAGCCGCTTGTCGAACTTGGTCACTTGCTCAGCAAACGGTGTTTTCACCTGAAGACCAGGATTCGTGTGTGAGCGTTTGTATTCACCAAATCTGGTGACGATCGCCAACTGGGTTTCATCAACGATAAACAACGTCTGCGGAACCACAATCACGATCGCAATGAGTACTACGATCAGCGGAATAGTGAGTTTGGCCATTACTATCCTCCCCCTGTTCCGGTAATCGTTCCGGTCCCGCCCGTAGCGCCGCTAAGCGGCAAGAAAGGCAGCACTGCAGAATCGGAAAGAATAAATTTCGTTATTCCGGGCAATATTTCTTCCATCGCTTCCAAATACAGGCGCTGGCGAGTCACTTCAGGCGAACCCTCGTAACCCTCTAAAATCGCGTCAAAACCATCGGATTCACCCTGTGCTCGAGCGATACGACCCTGTTTGAAACCTTCAGCAGCCTCGGTGATCTTTGCAGACTCACCAAGCGCTTTCGGAATCTCTGAAGCCTGATATGCCTCTGCTAGGTTTATCAATCTTTCTCTGTCCTCACGAGCACGGACCACATCTTCGAATGCCGACTGGACTTCAAGTGGCGGGTTCACGTTCTGCAGCAAAACCTGCAGCACATCGATACCCGTTTTGTACCCATCCGCCAGTTGGCGCATCTTTATAAGGACATCGGTCTGAACCTGCTCCTTCTCTGTCGTCAGAACGTCATCGATATTTCTTGCGCCGACAACCTGCCTCAGAGCGGTCTCAGCCATGTCTCGCAATGTCCTACCATCGGGTTGGCCCGCAGGTACCCCCCTGTCAGCATCGCCCGGGTCATCGACCTCGAACAAGAAGCTCTGGAGATCAGAAATTCGATACTGGACCACTGCCTGAACGTCGACGATGTTCTCGTCTCCGGTAATCATCAGTGATTCGTTCGTTATCGATTGAGCGACGGTGAAGCCGTCCGATCCCGATCGGAAGCCAAGCTCCATGCGTCGAGCAGTCGTAACAGCCACAACATCGCGCTTGCCGACCGGCCCAGGATAGTGCCAGTGCAAACCACCCGTGGTAGTTGCGGTGAACTTTCCGAACGTCCGTAGAACCGCTTGCTGGTCGGGACCAACGGTGTAAAAACCAGTTGCCCCCCAGATCACCGCAATAATTATCAGTACAACAAAAATTAGTCCTACCGAACCTGCCCCACCTATTCCGGGCAATTTCGGTAATGATGACCGCAATCGCTCAATAACCTCGTCGAGGGTGAGCTGAGCTTCTTCCTGTTGGGGCGGTCGATACATCTTGTTATCGACTGCCTGAATGTCTTCGTTTGGCGGCGCCATCGCATCTCCTCGCACCGATCGTTCAATTAGACGAATCGTTGCGTAATCTTCGGTTGCTCACTCTAATTCGCACGCGCAATCTGCAGGTGCGCCAGTTGATTATATCGACCAAACTATGGGTCAACCTCATAAACGTCAGGCAAGTATACCGCCGAGAACAAGAAACTTACGGAAATTCCGCTGAATCCCGCGTAAGCGGTCTTCAATTAGCATCATTTTCGTCCGCTCTCGTCTTCAGCCAACTCAATACCACGGGTTATAAGTAGACGCTCAAAATCCTTATACGTCCCCAACGGGCTGAGCAGTTTCACCAGTTCGCCAACCGTATCCACCTGTTCGCGCAGATCGAACAAGTACCTGGCTATCGGACTCGTCGAAGATGGACTCTCCGCGTAGGTGCCGTGAAAGGCAAAGTAAGCCTGGTTGATCTTGCGTATCACATACCCATGATCCAGCAACTCGACCCTGCGATCCTCCATGTACATCTCAGCCTCGTATATCCGCCCATCAGCCAGCAGATCATCAGTGTGCTTACGAGTCGCACCCATAAATCGATTGAAGTCGAAATCCTCTGGATCTTCTATCTCTGCGGGCGATGAGTCAGCATCGTCTTCATTATCAGGATCGGTATTTCGCGCAGTATCGGGTCGAGTCGGCGCAACATACGGTTCTCCGGTTATCTCCGAATAAACCATCAGGCCCACCTCACGACCGAAAATATCGGCCAGCGTCTCGTTCATCGACCGAATGTCACCGCCCTTGAAGTAGGCCCTACCCAAAGGGTGGAATACAAGGTACGCATGCAGCCACTCGTGAGCACCAACATCAACAAGCCTTTTGAGATCAGCGGTCGGAACAACATTCGGATAACTCGCCAGCCCCCCGGTCTGAATAATCAACGCTGAAATATCGTCTGATTCCGCAAGTTCAGCCTCAATTCTCGACATTTCGCCAATCGAGATATCCGGGTCAATCAATACGTCCTCAGCACGAACAATTTCGTCTCTGGGCGAAGTCACCAGTAACTTCGGGGGGCTATCAATCCTAAAATCGACCGGTGGCCACACAAACCTCCCGGTAAGCCCAACCTCTTCAGATCGCACGGTCGCGGCAATAATCTGCTCGAGATACTCCTCAAGCCCGTCCCTGAGCCCGTTTCGCTCTGAAATAAGCCGATCAACAGCGTCCTGTGCCGATGAAATGACCTGCTTATCGGGATCACCCGCCGACGTAGCGTCGTTCAGCCCGTTTTTGGCATCGCTCAATTCGCCGACCAGATCAATATACCGATCCAGCGCCCGTCGGCGATCATCCTCGCTCGTGGGAGTCCACGGAAGCACCGTCCAGATACGGTGCCCCCACTTGTCGAAAACATTCTCCAACTCCCACGAAACCAAGCCGTATGTGTACTTGAGAGAAGCCGAAGTTACCGCCGAGTCCGATCTGTGATCACCATCAGGCACAAGCCAACTCAGCATCAGCGTGATCAGCAAAAAACCAACGACTACCCGCTTCCTCCAACGACCTTGCGGAAAAGTAACGATCCACTCAACGCTGTTGAACGCGACCAGCAACAGTGAACCGATGGTCCACATCAACAGGTGCTGGATACTGGCCAAACTTGGAAACCGGATCTTGGGCAAATGACAGACCGTAGGAATGTGATCGCACAGAGTGCGCGAGTCACGAACGTTGCACGAAGCGTACCCAAGTTATACGTCGAACGCACCGGGCTTGGGCTTAGGCCATCCCTGTCTCACGCTTCGAATTCAGGCACACGCCTCGAAATACACAGACCAAACTGAAAAAATCAAGGCTAGCTAGTCGGTCGTGCCCAGAGCGTCTCGTACTGGTCACCCATAATCAGCTGGGCCAACTCACGGCGCTCCATACGAACAAGCTCATTGAAAGCATTCTCGGCATCTTCGAGGGCCGCAGGGAAGCCGGTCTGCTCGATCCGACCGAGAACCTTACCCCAGAGACCCGAGGTCTTCATGGCATCGACGTAGCCGACCCACGGAATAGCAACGATATCTTGCGGTCGAGGAAGTGCCGGGCGCATGCGCTTGATCGTTCGAAGACGATCAGCAATAGAGCGTGCCATCGGCACTACTCGAACCAGAGGCGGCTCATCCTCTTTGGGTCGTACGTCCACAACAATCGACTGACCGAACTTTGGGAAGAACACAGCCAACACATCAGCGTTTTCAATGAACTTGAAAACACCATCAACACTGTCACCGTATCCGAAATCCAATTTGTCGCCTCTCGATTCACACGCTTCAGTCAAAGGTTTCAGAAGCAGTCGTTTCTCCGAGTTTTATCCAGCTTACAACCAGATCACGCTTTCAGGTCACGCACAGCAGCAAAAAATGAGGGGAGCACTTTCTCCCAATCACCCACTACGCCAAACCTCGCCTCTTTGAAAATGTTCGAGTCACCATCTTTATTGATAGCAACGATAGCCCGTGAACTCGAACACCCCGCCATGTGCTGACTCGCACCTGAAATGCCCACCGCAATGTACACATCAGGGCTAACCGACTTGCCAGTAAGACCCACCTGATGCGAGTGGTCTATCCAACCCGCATCGCAAGCAGCGCGAGAAGCTCCTACCGCGCCACCGAGCACGTTCGCCAGATCAGTCAGAACGCTGAAAGGCTCGGGACCACCCAAACCACGACCACCACTCACGACAAAATCTGCATCTTCAAGCCGGACGCCCTCTCGGACCTCCGCAATCGTGTCGGTAACGGTCACTAATCGCTCAGCAGTTACACCCGAATCGAAACCCTGAACCTCTGGCTCAGGCGATCCAGTATCGCTGCTCGGCTCGAAAGCCCCGGCGCGAAGTGTCACTATCACGGGTGATGAAGCAATTCCAAACTCAGCGAGCGCGCTCCCACCATAAACAGGGCGAGTCACGGTAACTGAGCCATCGGCGTTTGATATCTCAATGCAATCAGAAGCAAACGCAGCATCGACCCTAAACGCCACACGCGCCCCAACAATTGACCCAAAATCAGACTTGCTCAAAATCACAACATCAGGTGAAGTCGAAGAAATCAGTGCAGCCACATCGGCCGTCACCTGATCGTAGATTCCGACATCGCCTGACTCGACAGCCGAGATCGTCACCACTTTGTCGACAGCTAACGACGAGGCAAAACCGTCCGCATCGCCCGTTATAACAGCAGTCACCTGCACATCAGCTAAACCGCGGGCAGCAGTTACAGCCTGCAGAGTCGACTGGCTGATATCACCTTGATCGTCGCGCTCAGCGACCAGAAGTACGGAGGTCATTAAATCAACTTCTCCTCTCGCAATCGCAACGCCAGCTTCTTGCCCGAATCTGCCTCGTCCTCGCCCTCAATCAACTCAACCTGCCGATTCGACTCGGGAACATACAGCTTCTTCAATTCCAACTTCGGCGCAAGATCGTCACTCGATAGACCAAGATCGGCAAGTGAAAATATTTCCGGCTTCTTGCGACTCGCCTGCATGATTCCTCGCAGGTTCGGATAACGGGGTTCACCGAGCTCGTTCGTAATAGTCAAAACCGAAGGAACAGGAGCGGTAATCACCTGGTACCCGTCGGGAATAACACGCTGAAGGGCAACCGAATCGCCGTCTAGTTCCAGCTTCTGAACAACCGAAACCAGTGGCAATCCGAGTATCTCCGCAAGACCAAGCATAACGTGAGCCTGGTCCCAGTCGGACGCCTGACGACCACCCAGTATTAGATCAAACGGACCGTCTTTTTCGATCGCAGCAGCCAGTACTTTCACCGTCACAGCAGAATCGATCCTGTCCAAGCCCGAATCATCCACCAGCACTAGTCGATCAGCGCCCATCGCAAGCGGCTTCTTCATCGCGTCCATTATGAAATCGCTGCCGACCGAAAGAACCGTTATCTCGACATCGGCACCAGCATCACGCAACTGAAGACCTGCCTCAACAGCGTTCAGATCAAACCCGTTGACCACAGGCGGAACTCCACTTGGCGGAATTACGCTGTTGGTCGACTCATCGATCTTGAATTGCGATGGCGGGGTTTCCGGGTCTGGCACCTGCTTGGCAAGTACGACAATTCGAACAGTCAATTAAATATTTCCAGTTGCTAACTAGCGATGATGACGAACATTCCGAGCGCCTAAAACACGATAATAGCGACACTCTACGCCGTTCGAAATTCGAGTAACGGCCTATAACATTACTGTTCAATCCAAATTCGTGCGTCTCCAGTTCGAGACAAACAAATAAGCACCCAAAACCATTCGAGCCGACGAGCAAATATGCCCGTGCTTGAACCACCTGAGGCAAGACCGAAACCTTGGAATCTGTAGTCGCAGCAGCAAAACTGCTGGGAGTCGACCTCGACGAAAAGCAACGTTCTCAGTTACAGCGATACAGAGAACTAATAGAACTTCGCAGCAAGCAGTTCAACCTCACCGGTCACAAGACCTGGGACAAGATCCGCGAAGAACTCTTTATACGTTCGCTGCGTATTCTTACTCCCGCCGGAGGAACCGTCCCGACGCCAGAGTGGTTCGCTGGAAAGCGAGCCATCGACATCGGAACCGGTGCCGGCATACCCGGCATGATCATGAAAATCGCCCTGCCCGAACTCCAGATAACACTTCTCGATTCGACGCAAAAGAGAGTAAATTTTCTCATCGAAGTCGTAAACGAACTGGAACTGAAAGGGCTGGAAGTCATAACCGGCCGAGCCGAAGACCTGGGCCAGGAAGAAGGTCACCGAGAAAGCTACGATCTTGTTGTCGCAAGAGCAGTTGCACGCCTCGCCGAACTCGCCGAACTCACGATTCCGTTCGCAAAGATTGGCGGCACCATAATTCTTCCAAAAAGTAAGGGCGTCGAGGACGAAGTCAACGAAGCATCAGCCGCCGCTGAAATGCTCGGAGCAGCACCAGCGATCACCATCGAGGTAGACAAACCCGGTAATTCCCCGCCCGACGATATGGTTTACTGGATGAAAATATCACCCACTCCGCGCGAATTCCCACGTAGAGTCGGTATCCCTCACCAATCACCCCTGATAGAACGTACAGAATCCTGAGAAATGGATCGACAAATTACTGATCCTGATCAATAACTCTCTCTGGTACCTGCTGGAATAAATGTCCCCGACACCCACAGAACAACCGAATCAACCCTCCCACCAACCCGACTCCGGGATGCCAGATGCAGCAACGCTCCGTCAGCGCGTACTCTCGCTGCCGACACTCGCAGCGGTCGGAATCGGAGCCCTATTACTGGCGTTTGCGCTATGGCGTGTTTTCGACTTTGAATGGGACGAAGTCTGGACCAACATCAAGCACGTCCATCCAGGTAAATACCTGCTTGCGATGGGTCTCTACTACCTCAGCTTCTTCTTCCGCGGACTCCGCTGGCGCATGTTAACCAAAACAGCAAATATCGGCGGCGACAACGGTAAACACGTTCCCGGAACACTCGCCCTATCCGGAATTATCCTGATGGGCTGGTTCGCAAACTCAGTTGCGTTCCTGCGACTCGGAGACGCATACCGGGGATGGGCACTTGCAAAAGAAACCAAAAGCGATTTTCCGTCGAGCCTCGGAACTGTTCTCGCCGAACGAGTGCAAGACATGGCAGCGGTTCTCATTCTCGTTCTATCCGCCACTATCTGGCTAACGATAGAGGGCGACTCCAAAGTCCCCGGCTGGGTAGTGTTTGCAGCATTTGTGCTGGTCTTGGCGCTGGTGCTCGGCCTATTCGTCATGCGACTGGCAGGCGAACGAATCTCCCGTCGTCTGCCCGGCCGGTTCGAAGCAGCCTACGTAAACTTCCAACGAGGAACTCTTGGCAGTTTTTCCGGACGCGGCATCCCTCCTCAAATAGCCCTTGGGGTCGTCGGATGGCTACTCGAGATCGCACGCTTCTACTTCGTTGCCGATGCTCTGGGCATGGACATCTCGTTCGGAATAATCATGTTTGCAGCCCTGGCGAACGCCATGCTAACCACGATCCCAACGCCCGGCGGATTCGGATTTGTCGAAGGCGGGCTTACCGGACTTTTGATCCTCTTCGGACGCAGCGATAACGAAGCCATCAGCATCGTTGCCGTCGACCGCACAATCAGCTGGCTCAGCGTCGTTTTGTTCGGCGGAATACTGTTCGTCGTTTGGCACAGCATAAAATCCACAGACACCTCATCTGCAATTTCGGATTAGCTGTCCGCTAAATCCAAAAAGTCGGCTAACATCGTCGCCGTGTAATTCGTCGTCTCACTAACGCACTCAGAAAGGTTGATCCCCGAATGGCCGACAAGAAAAAAGTACTGGTTACCGGACTCAGCGGATTAGTTGGAACGGCGTTACGCAGCGAATTCGAAGAGCGATACGAACTCTCATCGCTATCACGCTACGGCACTGAAGAGTTGGACGACGCACACAATTTCAAAGGCAACATCGCCGAGCTCGACACCATGCTCCCCGCGTTCGAAGGCCAGCACACAATCGTTCACCTCGCCGCCGACCGCTCGGCAAACGCCAACTGGGAATCAGCGCTCAGAAACAATTTCGTCGGTGTCTACAACGTGTACGAAGCCGCAAAGCAAACCGGAGTGAAACGAGTCGTGTTCGGCAGCTCCCAACACGCCATCGGCGGCTACTACCAGGACGAGCCGTACAAGACGATCCTCGCCGGGAAGCTCGACCAGGTGGAACGACCCTTCAAGCTAATCGACGAAACAGTTCCGATTCGCCCCGACGGCTACTACGGAGCATCAAAGGCATACGCAGAAGGACTCGGCAGCTACTACGCTGAATACCACGGAATATCGTCGATCAACATCCGCATCGGCTGGACGATTTCAGACAATGACCCGACCAGAAACGGCGGCGGACTCGCAATGTGGCTCTCGCACCGGGACACAGCGCAGATCCACGTCAAAGCGGTCGATGCTCGCGACTCGCTGATGTACACCGTCGTGTTCGCAATGAGCAACAACACATGGAACATCTTCTCACTCGACAAAGCACGCGAAGTTCTCGGCTACGAACCCGAAGACAACGCCGGTGAAATCCTAAATCTCGATCGCGAAATGCTCGAACGAGACGACACCGACTTCAAACAACACGAACAAGACCCCGAAACGTACTAACCGAGCGGCTCGTCTTCCGCGTCCCAAGCGAAGTCATCGAAGCCGAGGGATCTGGGGCCGGGGTCGCGGGTGCCGGAAGCTGGGACACATTGGGCAGCCAGCGCAAAACACCGGCGAAATCATCGCGTCCCTGTGCTACGATTTTTTAGTCGGGCATTCTCGACTGCGCGAATCAACGCAAACCAGAACCGCCCACCCCGCAAAAAAACGGGGCTGTAGCTCAATTGGGAGAGCGCTTCAATGGCATTGAAGAGGTAGAGGGTTCGAATCCCTCCAGCTCCACCAGAAATCACGACAAGCCACTGAAAAATCAGTGGCTTGTCTGCTTAACTACCCGATGATTTAGGTCTACATTCTTGAAAGTATCAAGTCAAAACGCCGGGATATCGGCTCTACCCAAAACGTCGGCATCATATCCACAATAGGTCACTCCTGAAAGAGTGGATAATGGACACTGAAGACACCAATCCTGTTCCGCTACCCACAACTTCGGCAAGGATGCAAAACCATGGTTTACCACCGAAAAAGCCGAGATCCGTTCGTAAACGTGAATTTGGCGAATTAGCGCCAGAAATCAATGATAGCGAGGGAAAAAGATGAGCAAAACAAAGTATCCGAACGTAATCTTCATCATTGCCGACCAAATCAAATGGTCGGCTCTTCGCATGTACTCCGAAATCGGAATCGAAACACCCTCTCTCGAACGACTCGCCAGCGAAGGCGTGCGCTTTGAAATCGGAATCACCCCGCACGCCCTTTGCGTCCCGGCACGTGTATCGATGATGACCTCACGCTTCGCCCACTCGACCGGCGCACGACGCAACGAAACACTCATGCCCCCAGGTGAACTACACGCCTTCCGAATCTGGAAAGAGCTCGGCTACACAACCGGTCTCATCGGCAAAAACCACTGCTTCATACAGCAGTCCGATCTAGACACACTCGACGTTCGACTCGAACTCTCCCACGGCGGACTCTCCGAAGACAACTACCTCGGAGAAAACAGCTCACTCCAGGGCATGGAATGGGTAGTTCCAGAGAACGTGATCACAGAATCACACTCATCACGGCGCAACATGCGAGGCGGCAGCGGGGCCGGAGCTTACGTCGTATCTGACCACGACCTCGCCGGATACTCATCAAGCGCCATCCCCACACAGGTCGAATCATTCTTGGAACGGGCGGTCGATGGCGACACGTTCGACGGTACTGGCGGCAAAGGCGAGCAAACAAAGCCGTTTGCAATTCAGGTCTCGTTCCCCGATCCCCATGCGCCAAACGAAGTTCCGCGCAAGTACGCAGAAATGGTGCCACCCGAATCGATCAGCCTCCCTCCCCAGCGTGAAGGCGAGTTCAATGACGACTCATCACCCGAACGCAATCGGGTCCTCTACCAAATGCTCAGCCTCCAAGGCCATTCCGAAGAGAAAATCCGAAACATCGTCGGTACATACCTCGCAATGACGCGATTTGTTGACGATGGAATTGGCAGAATACTCGACAAACTCGATGAGTTGGGCATCAGGGACAACACCATCATCGTCTTCACCGCCGACCACGGCGATTTCGGCGGCGAACACAACATGTTCGGCAAAGGCGGGGTCTACTACGACAGCCTCGTACGTGTGCCCTACATAGTTTCGTGGCCCGGCGGCGGTGTTCCTCAAGGAGAAGTCGACGACTCTCCAGTGAGCACAATCGACCTTCTTCCAACAATATTGCAGCTGAGCGGCGTCGCCGACTTCACAGTATCTCCTCCCCAGGAAGCAGGGCAGGACTACCCGGCAGCCGGACCAAGACTTCTGGCCGACATCGAGTCCGACATCATCACATCTGAATCACTACGACGACTGCAAGGAAAACCTCTCCCAACAGTCACCAATGCCCCATCACGAGAAGCCGCTTTCTCGGAATACGGCACCGGTGGCCCCCCATTCACCATGGAAATGCTCAACAAGCTTCCTGAACCGACCGGCTCCGCTGCAATCATGGGTTCCCTCTGGATCAGAGAAGCCGAAGGTCGACGCAAGATGGTTCGCACCCGGGAATGGAAATACGTAACCGACCTTGCGTCCAGTAGCTCATCCGGCAGCAGCTCGACCGGGTCAAATAACTCGTCAGCTCACTCAGATGACGAACTCTACGATCTCAAACACGACCCGTGGGAACTCACGAACGTTGCCCAAAACGCCGAAAACGTCGGCGTTATCTCAAACATGCGTGGACTGTTAGTCGACTGGATGTTGGAAACCGAAGATTACAACCCCGTCCCACTCCCGACCGTAATCGGGCGCGGAACAAAGCCAGAGATCGATACCAACCGCTAATCCACGGCGAATTGATAGGAACACAAGTGCCTTTACTTCAAGTCGAACAGTATCGACTCGGGCGCGTCGATCAGCCCAACTAGTGCGGAAACAAGCAATGCCCGTCCCAATCCTAGTCTGATCGGAGCTGTCCAGCTTTTCAGCATGGGATTCTTCTATTAAAAACCCGGTCGCTTTTTGGACGGTCCTCCGGGTGTTATTTGTCCAATTTCCCTGTGCCCATTCAAATAGGCGGGAATGGCTTTCTGGACCAAAAGCGCAGGAAGTCGATTCCCATGCACACAGGTTGTCAGGAGCACTGTGAACCTATTGTGATTTGATTCACACAAATAATGAGGAGTTTATGAGTTGAACATTCGCCTCGAAACAGTAGCCACCGTTCGAGACGATACAGATCGACACTTTCGACGATTTATTTCGGTCAACCTAAAATTCGAATCGCCATCACGGGACTCAACCAGCTTGGGTTTCGTCACTCTGAACTCGTAAACCGCTCTCTCAGCGGCGAGTCATCAGACAGTTCAGGGAGTCTGTACAGCAACACAGCCCAGTTCGGGTTTTTCTCCATAATCGGAACCAGCAACGCAATAGCCTCGTCATGCTCCTGGTGCTTCATCGACAACGTGCGTACCGCATACCAGAACGCCATCTCGCCGTGGAACACCATACGACTGGCGCGGCTGAATTCACTCCTCGCACGTTCGAGAGAATCCGTAACTTCGTCCGAACCCATCAAATTCTCTGCATCACGATTGTCCATTAGCGACCGCAACTCTTGTAGCGGATCAGCAGCATGATCAACTCTAAAATCCGTTCCCGGCAACGTTAAACGCGTCACTGGCCCCACGCCCCCCCCCGGCGGTCTCACCTGCAAAGCCACCGACTGCATCCCGCGAACATCACCACCCGCAGCCTGCGCCGCATCGAGAGCACCCAGAATTCTCCGATCCAAGCCTGAGCCAGACCCAGATCCAGACGAAGCTTCGAATGCGCTCGCCATCGCCTCAGGCACACCCGACCCCAGCATCATGTTCGCCTGACACGAGAATCCTTTGCCCTGCACCGATCCTTTTGCCTCAAGCGCCATACTCCCCGTAAACGCCGCCACCATGCCCCGGGAATCAACGATCGCCACCTGCCTCCGCTCGCGTTCATCATCACCCGCAAGCACCGCCGCAAGCGCATGCTCCGCATCCAGGCCGTTCTTCAGCAACTCCAGCGCCTGCGTGCCATATCGAGCGTTCGCCGACGCCTGAGTCGCAACTGCGCCAACGCCCCCTTTGACCCACGGCACTATCGAACCCACCGCCGGACGATGCGTTTGAACACCAACCCCGAGTTCTCCGGTCTCTTCATCAAAAGCAACGATCGAATACGTCATTTTTTACGTCAATCTCCAGAATATCGTCACCCTGAACTCGATTCAGGATCTCTTTCAGGCCCGCATCAAAGCACCGACAGCACATTCGCCCCACATATCCGATCGATATCGTCCTGCGACAGAAAGTCACAGTACTTCGTGATGTACTCAAGCGACTGCGTATACGTGCAATGACGCTCCACGTTCGGCATGTCCGAACCCCAAATCAACTTTTCAGATCCCAGTCGATCGTAGTACTCGCGAATCATCCCAGTAGCCTCCGTATACGGATAGTCCCAGAGGCCACCCATCAGAATCGGAATCAAAATTTCCGTATGCACGTTCTCCGCCTGAAGAGCGCCCCAAATCTCCGTAGGAATCGAAAGCTTGCCCCCCGACCAGAATCGATAAAGCGGTATGCCGTGGGTATAAACGCACGCTATATCCGGGTATCGCTCAAGCCATCTGCCGAACGCCGCATGCTGCTCCATCAAGCCCTCGAGTTCAGGCGACGATGACGTGACGTTCCAGAAAACAGGTATGCCCAGTTCTCTGACCACGCCCCAGAACTCGTCAAACATCGGGTCATCCGGAAGCTCGCTGCGGCCCTCCCGCTGAACACTTGCCGTATCGAAAAACAACCCCGCCAGTCCATGGTATTCAACAGCAGTTCGCAATTCTGCAATCACGGCCGGATCGTCCGCCATCCACTCCCTGATCGAAGCCAGTGCATACAGCCGATCCGGGTACTGCCTCACCACACCACCGAGATACTCATTGAGCCTCCCATACGTGTGTCCGCCCTGTATAACACCCTTGCTGACACCCAAATAATCCATCTGAGCAATGATCTGTTCGGGCGGCGAATCGAGCTGGCGTGCCGTCGGAGGGAGGTAGTACCGGGCATAGTCAACACCATCCACGGTCCACAGGAACTTGCCATAGTCGCCACCCCGAAAGTTCAGGTCTTCCGGCTTCTCGCCGCTGTGCCATTCACGACCAACTACGAGCGAGTTGTCGCTAAGTTTTCGACCGACCGAACGATGAAACATGAGGCTACTGGCAAAGCTCATGTGCTCATCTACCGAGTCGTACCCGTTTTTCAGTCCCAGATCTGGGAATACATGGACATGAGAGTCGATCAGCAATAATTTTCTCGTTTCTGGTCTGGTTTTCTGGTTGCAGCGCGCAATCAACAGGTCGCAGGTAAACAGAATCCCATCCCGAATGCAAAACGCCGACTAGAAATTGAGTCGGAATTTTTATTACTAACCGCGCTCAACCGCACCCGCGCCGTAGATCCTGAACTAGATTCAGGATCTACGGCGCGGGTCGAGTGTCAGGCAAAATCCAATACAGCCGAAACAAACGCTTCGACTACGAATATACCACTCAGCTGAAGCTTGAGAAGGACCGACTACTGCAGCGAACGTATGTACGCGACCAGACCATCGATCTTCTCGTCGTTGAGCGCCGGGTTGCCACCCTTCGGTGGCATATCAATACCCGTTGTGTTCGCCGGATCGCTGATCGGTCGGCCCTTTTTGATGAACGCTGCAAGATCGGCATCAGAGATACCTGTAATGAACTCGCTACCAACCAGGTTCTTACCCAGACCAGTGACACCAGTAACATCAACGCCGTGACAACCGGCGCAAGTGCCAAACTCTTTCTTACCCAGCGCAACAGCCTCTTCATTCGACGGCCCGGCCGGGACAGTAGTCGCAGTCGCTGGATTCGGATTCGGCGCCCTTTTGTGGGTACAGCTAGCAGGAGATTGGGGACACCTGATCGAACGATTTGGCGTGCTCAACACCTTCCTTATATACAGCGTCATATTCGGAATCCTCGTACACACCGGCGGCCTGCTGATGACCTTCCCTCCGGATGGCTGTAAACCCTCCGGCTCGAATCCGCCCGCCGAGCAGGAAAAAGACGAGGCAAGCCACGAACTCTCCCCACGCCGCATGCTGCGCCAACCGCAGTTCTACGCACTTTGGCTATCGTTTGCATTCCTTGCACTCGGCGGACTCATGCTCATGGGAATCAACAAGCTCTAGGGCCGTGACGCACTGATGGACAGCGGAGCGTTTACCGATCTCGCAGCCGCAGGAGCCGCGTCATCGACCGCATACGCAATCGCCTTCGCCCTTTCAAACGGGCTGGGCCGAATCGGATGGGGATTCATTGCCGACCGCATCGGGTGGCGCAGATCCATGATGATCATGGCAGTCACTCAAAGCATCCTGATGATCGGCTTCTACTACCTCGCTCTCACCGGATTCAACTTCGGTGGAAACTTCGCTCTATTCCCGCTTGCAACAGCCAGCAAGTTCGGCGTGAAGAACCTTGGAATCAACTACGGCCTAATGTTTTCCGCATACGGAATCGGCGGGATAGCCGGGCCGATCATGGCAGGTATGTTCAAAGACGCCGGAGCCGACAAGGGCCTGGCCGTCTGGCTCGTACCATTCCTGGTCGCCGGTGGACTCAGTGTAGTCGCGGCCATGCTGATCGCATACTGCCGAGAACCACGCCGTGAAGTTGTCGCCGAGCCCGTAACGGCTTAGCAAAACACTCTTCACGTTCTGTATCCTTCCCGTGCAACCGTGCACAGGAAGCGGATCATCGTGTACGGTCAACGAATTAAATCCGCCCCACTCGGCAAACGCCAGCAAGCGCAGGCAAAAGCTGGCAACGCTGGGGCAAACTGGCCCAAGCTGTAACGGGTTAATAGGTAACTGGAGAAACTGATGGCTGATTCGGAACTTTATGCCCCCTCGGATTCGTTCGCTTCGAACGCATACATAAAGAACTTCGATGAATACAAAGCGGAGTACGACCGCTCGATCTCAGATCCCGAAGGATTCTGGGCCGAGAAGGCCGACGAGTACCACTGGTTCAAGAAGTGGGACACCGTACGCGAATTCAACTACGACGTCCGCAAAGGCCCCGTATCGATCAAGTGGTTCGAAGGCGGCCAGACCAACATCGCCTACAACTGCCTCGACCGGCACCTCGAAACCAAAGGCGACCAGACCGCCATCATCTGGGAAGGCAACGAACCCGGCGAACAGCGTAAAATCACCTACAACGAGCTGCACACCGAAGTCAGCAAATTCGCAAACGTCCTGAAATCCCGAGGCGTGAAAAAAGGCGACCGCGTCTCCATCTACATGCCCATGATCCCCGAACTCGCAGTCGCCATGCTCGCCTGCGCCCGCATCGGTGCGATCCACTCGATCGTGTTCGGCGGCTTCTCTGCCGACGCCCTCGGCGACCGCATGGCCGACGCCACCTGCACAATCCTCCTCACCACAAACGGCACCCACCGAGGAGCCAAGCCGGTTCAAATGAAAACCGTCGCCGACGAAGCAATGGCAATTGCAGAAAAGCAGATGGGCAAACCCGTCGAAACCTGCATCGTCGTGGAACGCATCCCCGGCAGCGTGGGTGTTGAACACGAAATGAAAGACGGACGCGACTTCTGGTACGCCGACGTAATGGCAGACGCCGACCCCGTGTGCGAAGCCGAGCCAATGGAATCGGAAGACCCGCTCTTCATCCTCTACACATCTGGATCAACCGGAAAGCCCAAGGGCGTGCTCCACACCACCGCCGGCTACATGGTCTACGCATCGCAAACCCACAAATACGTCTTCGACTACCACGACGGCGACATCTTCTTCTGCACCGCCGACATCGGCTGGGTGACAGGCCACTCGTACATCGTCTACGGACCCCTCGCGAACGGCGCGACGACCATCATGTTCGAAGGCATTCCGACCTACCCGGCTGCCGACCGTTTCTGGCAGATCGTCGAAAAGTGGAACGTCAGCCAGTTCTACACAGCCCCGACTGCAATTCGGGCCATCGCAGCTCTCGGTGATGACTTTCCTGATAAGTACGACATGCCCTCGCTCAAGCTTCTCGGCTCGGTCGGTGAACCGATCAACCCGGAAGCCTGGCGCTGGTACAACAAACACGTCGGCAAGGGACGTTCCCCGATCGTCGACACGTGGTGGCAGACCGAAACCGGTGGAATTCTCATCACTCCGTTACCAGGCGCAATGGCAACCAAACCCGGCGCAGCCACGCTCCCGTTTTTCGGAATCGAACCCGAAATTCTCGATCCCGAAAAAGGCACGGTGCTCGAAGGCAACGGAGTTTCGGGTGTGCTCGCTTTGAAGGCGACATGGCCGGGCCAGATGCGCACACTCTACGGCGATCACGATCGCTTTGAGCAGACCTATTTCGACCAGTACAAGGGCTACTACTTCACCGGCGACGGCTCGACTCGTGATGAAGACGGCCACTACTGGGTCACCGGACGAGTCGACGACGTCATCAACGTCTCAGGCCACCGCATGGGCACCGCAGAAGTCGAAAGCGCCCTCGTGCTCCACGAATCCGTCGCCGAATCCGCCGTCGTCGGCTTCCCGCACGACATCAAGGGACAAGGCATCTACGCCTACGTCACCCTCAACGTCGGACAGGAATATACCGACGAACTAAAGCAAATCCTCCGAGGCCATGTCCGCCAGGTAATCGGCCCAATCGCAGCCCCCGACGTAATTCACTGGGCACCAGCCCTCCCCAAAACCCGCTCCGGCAAAATAATGCGCCGAATCCTACGGAAAATAGCAACAGACGAACTAGACACAATAGGCGACACCTCAACGCTGGCAGAGCCTGAAGTAGTGGATGACTTGATTGCCAGGAAGGGTGAGTAGGCGTTCATCTCCCATCCTGCTTGAAAGGAGAGGGGCTCAATGTGAGGGCCAGGCCACCGAGACATGAGTGACAGGCCTCATTTAACGGAATCACGGCTGTGCATCTCGAGAAAGATCTTCCAATCCCTCTGAAGGGTCAGCAACCCCAGCTAAAAACGACTCTCGCAGAACGTCTCGAATCTCGGAGGATATTTCTTCCGATGAGCGTTGATCTTGGATCCCAGATCCTTCACGCAACTTCTCAGAACGCTCAACCCACAATTCGATTAACTCATATCGTGAAAACCCTGCATCCTCTGGGATTTGCCTTTCTCCGAACGGGGCGATTCTAGCCTGAACCAATCTGACAACCTCCTCAGGTGTTACTTGCTCGGCTCGAATACCCACAGCCATTTCATTTCCAAAAGGTGTTCGATCTCGACGCTCAACCGTTCCTACACCATCATTGATACCCGCCAGAAAGCCTAGAAGGGCTGTCATCGCTTGGAAAATGTTCTCGAGAGTGTTGTAGTAAGCGAATGCGAGTGCCAGTGCATCCGTAGGAAACATTACGTCGCGCCCCGGTACTCGCTGGTGTTGCTTCGCGAGAAACAGTTTTTGCCCCCAATCTGATCCAGTCCCAGCTTCGTAGTGTTCGAGAGATTTAATATCAGCCACAAGGAGCGCAAGCAGTCTGCTTTCATCTGTTTCGACGATTTCACCAGACGCAGGTTCGATTTTGATCAGCGTTCCTCGATCCACGGCTTCTTGAAGAGCTCGGATCAAAAAACTATCTCGAGTCATCCGCGGAAGGATGCCCATCATCAATCTGTTTGCGTGTGACGAACTTAGCGCCGTATTCTCAAGAATTTTGTTGGCATCGAGAGTCATGCTCTCGACAATAGATCCGATGTAATGATGTGGTGGCAGCGCTTAATATCGTGTCCTTGTGACGCAGTTCGCCAAATTGCGTCTCAATTCGGCGACCATCTGTTTTCGCATCAATGTCTCTTGCACTGAATGGCCGAGATTCATAGCAGATGTGATTGAATCCATCACTCCATCGAACGACTCAAATCGTTTCAGATCGTGCGGATTTGACCGGTTCGCCGTGGACTGCAACTCAGTTAATAAATCGACCAAATGGTCAGCGTCATCAATTCCCACTCTTGAGTGATCCTCCGTGTTGCCGGCAAGCCCTCGCTCGACTTCACCATCCAGGAACATCAGCATCCTTGGCTTGTTAACTGCGTCTGAGTTCTCTTTTGCGATACGGTATTCTCGGCGGGTTATCGAGATTCCATGCTCATCTTTTGAACCTGCTCTCCCTCCAACAAGAAGCACAAAAATATCTGAATCCTTGGCATTTCTAAGGCATTCGTCGACCGCAGTGGAATCTCCCGCAATATGAAAAACTTCCGCCTCTTAAATCTGGACGATCACGCCCTGTCTTCTGAGTCCCGAGGCGATCGCTCCTCGGAGATACTTAAATTCCTGAATGGTTGAAGAAATGAATACTGTGGGTACCAGGGGCGAAGACATTAATGTTTGTCCAGCACTAAAAATATTTAGATAATTCGAACTTTCCTTCCTGATATTAACAGGGCGTTCTAGTCCGGGCACTAGAGTGACAGGTGACTCGGAGATTGCAGACCCTTCGTAGTAGGGTAATCCGCATTACAAGGTCGAAATATCAAATGTCAGAATCAAAAACGCACAAACGAATCAAAAATAAAATGGCCGGATCGAAGGGCAAAACTGAGGTCAAACTCCGTTCTGGACGACGATTGGACGCTCTAAGCGGCAATCGCGTCGGTACCGAGGTCGAGCGGCAAGGCCCCACCATCGGTAAGGCCGTTGGACGGCTGAAAGAAGCCAAGCGAACAGGAGTCGCGCTCGGAGTGAAATTGTCCGTACCTCAAAAGGACATGAATACAGGCATATCCGAGATGAAAAAACAAGGCGTCCTAGGACGCGTGCAAAATCTCGGGAATACTCGTTCGACTTACGTGCGACCCTCTTCAGCTAAACCAAACGCCAGCCGGGGGCGTTGATCACGAAAAGATAGACTCGCGCCCTAACGCCAAACACCCCCAACAGTCCCTACGCCTCGTACGGAATCCCACTCAGCTCCGCAGCTTCCTTCATCACTTCCTCGGCTAACTCGCGCACACTCTGACCCTCGAAGTAATACGGCGACCCGTATCGCACAGTGATACGAGTTCGAAACGCCGGAATCGTCCAATTCGGCGTAAACGGAATCCACTTCTCCACCCATCGACCCACAGCCGACTGCTCAAGCCCTCTGCCCGTCCGGTTGTACTCAATCCCCACCGGAACAATCGGAATTTTAAGCTCGTGACCCTTCTGCTTCAAGTGCCGAGTCTCGTACCTCCTCAGCAGCCCGATCAGCCCCTCTTCGATCGACTCAACCGAATCGAACTGATACTCACCCTGCGTAAACGCCGCCGTAATCAGCCGACGGTCCAACCGGTCTTCCACATCCTTAGCCAAAACCACAGCGCGCTTACGAGGATTTTCGATTCCTGATTTATGCCAGATAACCGTCCCGATAGCTGCCGTCATCTGCCTCTGAACAAAGTTGATTACACCGTTATGACCAAACGAATCTGTCGATACAAAGCTGATTAACTCACTCGACGATTCAGCCAGTGCGAACACGTCAGCCGAAGTCCTGTGAACCGGAGCCAGCATAATCGGACGTATGTTCGGGATCTCGCCCTCAACACTACTTTTCAGCAGCAGAGCACGCTTCGCAACCGGTATGAAACCCAACCGTATCGCGTGATAGTTGAACCGCCACCAGTTCTCTTTAATTCCCAACTAAATCCCTTGCACCATAATCATTCGCACCATTGCGCGTTCATCAGCCAACCCTGAACGCATCACCACCAAACCCGTAATTGTATCGCCGCCAACCCCTGCACGAACCGATCTCCGCTAACCTGAATCTCATTCCCTAAAGCGAAAATCATCGACCAACAAAAACGATAGGGCCAGCAGTTGAACAAGCATGCAGTTGCGCAGTGTAATGAGCTGAACGACAAAGAGCCAGCGGGAGCACTTATCGAAAACGTCGACCTCGTGATCGTCCGCTACGGCGACAACGTATCAGTCTTCTACGGTCGCTGTCTCCATCGAGGAGCACTCCTCGCCGACGGCCATATCGACGGACAAAACCTGATCTGTGGTGTCCACAACTGGGACTACCGTGTCGACACCGGCATCAGCGAATATGCCAACGACGAAAAACTCCCAAAGTTCAACTCATGGGTCGAAGATGGCCAGGTCCTCGTCGATACCGACGAGATCAAAAACTGGGAGCTTCAGAACCCCCAGCCCTACAACCGTGACGCCTATCTCGACCAGTACGCCGACACCACCGGCACCGAAGACGAACCCCACAACGGACTTATCCAATCGCTAGCCAAAAATGGGCTCTCTGGCGGCGAACACGGATTCGCACCATGTTGCGTTTTCATAAGAATCCCTCGTAGTAAATACGCGAAGACCAACTTCCGGTTCCGCGATGCCTCACTACCGTTACACCAGTATCCAGTCACCCACTTTGTAGTGGGCCTGTAGTGATATAACGTTCTTCCTAAACAATTTGTTCCAATCCCTGCTCAGGCGATCACGACAACACAATCAAAAGGCACCATGGAATACCAACTTTTCGGACGCACCGGCGTGTACATCAGCCCACTCGTTCTGGGCTGCATGATGTTCGGTCAGAAGACTGACCTCGAAGACACATGCAAAATCATCGACTACGCTCTCGGCGAGGGAATCAACTTCCTCGACACAGCCGATGTCTACGGCAAAGGCGCATCTGAAGAGTTCGTTGGCGAGGCGCTTCAACGCAACGGAAAACGCAACAGCGTATTTCTCGCAACCAAGGTAAACGGCCGAATGTCCGACGAGCCGAACGCCCTTGGAACCAGCCGACTCCACATCATCGAAGGATGCGAAGCCAGCCTCAGGCGACTCAAGACCGACCACATCGACCTCTACCAACTCCACCGACCGAATCCACACATCGCCATCGACGAAACACTGCGCGCAATGGACGACTTGGTCACTTCAGGAAAAATCCGATACGCCGGAACAAGCAACTTCGGATCATGGCAGGTCGTCGAATCGCTCTGGGCATCCGAAAAGCTTGGCCAAACCCGATTCGTAAGCGAACAATCACCATTCAACATCGCCGATCGACGAGCCGAACGCGAACACCTTCCCATGTGTCAAACCTACGACCTCGCCTTCATCCCGTGGTCACCACTCGCTGCCGGTGGCCTAACCGGAAAGTACAAGCGAGCCGCGCAACAGGCAACTGGAACTCGATTCGGTGACGAAACAGACCCCGGAAAGATGAAGCGGTTCAGTGATGGCGTAATGGATATCGCCGACGGACTCGAACCAATCGCAAAAGCCCACAACGCCACGGTCGCTCAAATAGCATTGGCATGGGTCGGAGCCCAGCCCGGTGTAACGGCACCCATCGCCGGACCACGCACACTGGAGCAATTCGTCGATAATCTAGGCTCGCTCGAAATCGAATTCACACAAGAAGACTTCGAAACAATCGACCATCTCGCCCAGCCCGGAACAAACGCCGCCGATTTCTACGAAGCGAGCTTCAAACCCAACGCTCACCGCTTCTAAAGACCTAACGCCAGATAAACCAACGAACGACAACTAAATTCCTTCTCTCTGGGAAGCCAGTGGAAAAACGCTAGGTTGAGGGAGAAAGCCAGCACCAGGCAACCACACTCTCTGCCGATCACACCTGCCAAGAAGCACCCGTGCCATCGTCAGTACTAGAAAACGCACCCGGAGAAACAACAGACACATGCCAGAAAACAATCGAAAAGTTCTAATCACAGGCGGTGCCGGTCTCATTGGCTCGCTACTAATCAAAAATCTCGGCGATAAGTACGAATTCTCTTCGCTCGACCTTCAGGAAGCAAAAGGAGTCAAATCAACCGTCGCCAACATCGCCGACTTCGATGCGATCCAGTCCGCCTTCGAAGGCGTCGACACCGTGATTCATCTCGCCGCTGATGCCGACCAGAACGGATCGTGGGAATCAAATCTCCCGAACAATTTCATCGCTACCTACAACATCTTCGAGCAGGCGAAGCGCGCAGGCGTGAAGCGAGTGATATTCGCAAGCTCAAACCACGCTGAAGGCGGAAACTACACTGTACCGCCGTGGAAGCACGTCAACGAAGGCGATTACCAACTGCTTGAGCAGGACAACTACGAACTCGTAACCGAAAAGCACCGGATTCGACCTGATGGCTACTACGGAGTCGCCAAGGCGTACGGAGAAGCGCTCGGCAGCTACTACAACGACTTCCACAACGTGAGTTCGTTTCACTTGCGAATTGGGTGGGTGATTCGAGATAACGATCCCACCGTGTCGTCACACGGTTTGACTCTATGGCTCAGCCATCGTGATCTCGTGCAACTCATGGATTTGTGCATCAGTGCCCCAGATTCGTATCGCTACGACATCTTCAACGCCACTTCCGACAACACGTGGAAGATCTTCGACATCAGTCACGCCAGAGAAGCACTCGGATACAAACCGCAAGACCGTGTCAGGTCCGAACTATGGCCGAACCAAGGCCGAACTAAGGCCTAACGCGCACCGCAGACTCACCTACTCTCCACCATTCAGCACGCCTCTTCAGAAAAAAATGACCCACAAAAGAAGAGTTCTAATGACAGGCGGCGCCGGACTTATAGGCTCCGTTTTGATCGACAATCTCGGCGACA